>Ga0209508_1000118_pt1 | contig 92417 bp, 101 predicted proteins | sample AD_UKC129_MetaG_FD_184427 | JGI IMG/M metagenome (GOLD analysis project Ga0209508, IMG submission 184427) | Active sludge microbial communities of municipal wastewater-treating anaerobic digesters from Canada - AD_UKC129_MetaG (SPAdes) (version 2) | ecosystem: Engineered > Bioreactor >...
GCATCCTCGAAGGAAAAAAGGTATCCTTGTCGAATTCTCATAGGTGACTTCAACCCTTTCTGTTTTTGTTTCTTTTGGATGAGTCACCTAAAAGATTCGACAAAAACGGGGGTGAAGTCCTTTTTTTTTACCCTGAAAAAGCCCGAAGTTTTCTAGGCTAGAGAATATGCAAAATCCTCAATTATATGGACTTAACTAGCTCTTCCCAGATATGATTTAAATCTATAGACATAAACTGTCACCTCAGTTATGTTCATTCGTTGCCTTTGGGTCTTCGAGCCTGTAGCGCCTGTTCAATCAACTATTGAACCATAGGTTTGCATCACCGGCCCGCCGGGTTTTTTAAAATTACACTGGCAGCCAGTATTGGCTCCCGTGTGTGCTTGAATTTCCTCAAGACTGCTGCAACACTGCTTATTAGGACATGTTCCCATACTTGTTGGTCTGTCACGTGCTGGCAGTAATATACTGGCACCGATAATTTTTCCTTAAACCAGATCGGAACCGATAACGCATTCTTGGGAATGACCTCGCCCTTTTGGGAGAAGTATCCTGAAGCATAGTCTGGGGAAAGGCACAAATAGTAGTGATCATCCTCATTGATCTTGCTGTTTTCACATAAGTTTTTTACCGTTTGTATCATTACCTGCTGCCCTGGGGTTAAACACCAAGGGCATGATGGCTTAATGTTAACGATGGTCTCAGCTTGTTCTTCAAACAATATAGGCAAAACAGCCTCCTGTGATAATGAATCCGGACACCTTTCATATTATACTATTTCACTTCGCAAAGCTTTCATTCCGAATAGTCGCTAAGGTTCAACGAGAATGATAGAAATGTTTTTGCCCGTGCATATACGGATAAGGGGTGGCCCCATGTGACCATTGGCCGTTGGGCATTGCAAGGGGAGAATGGTTAGCCGAATTGTTTCGCGAAACCATCACATTGACATTAGTCAATCTTTGAAGGTACTATAAACACATAAATATATAAATATGTTTCTATGAGATAACAAGTAGGGGTCCTCATTGAAGAATGATTTCGCACAACAAGCTGTCCTTCTGAAAGCCATTGCAGATGAAAAACGGCTGGAGATAATAAAAAAATGCTGGCGGGGGGAGAGCTTTGTGCCTGCAAGATACTCGAACACTTTAATATAACGCAGCCCACTCTTTCGTATCATATGAAAATTTTGTGCTCAAGCGGACTTGTCGAAGGGGTTCGTGATGGGGTTTGGATGAGGTATTCCCTTAATAAGAAGAACATTGAGGCATTGCGAGATCTGTTTACGGAGATTGATTTTGCTATTGAACAGTGCAGCAAGTTGGATAATGGGTGTTTAGGAGATGAACGATAATGGTAGTTTTTCAATGGCTGAATAACCAACTACTAAGGATGGAATGGCTTTATGACCTGGTTAGATTATTGGTGGAAAATGTGTTTGGCTTGAGTATGCAAAGCCGCCTTGGCGGTAGCATCCACTTCTTTATATACGATGTAATTAAGATATTCATACTCCTGTCGGTCTTGATATTTTTAATTTCCTATGTACAGAGCTTCTTTCCGCCAGAACGGACCCGGAAAATACTTGGAAGATATAACGGAATCACCGCTAATATAATCAGTGCCTTGCTAGGTACGGTGACGCCTTTTTGTTCGTGTTCATCCATACCATTGTTTATTGGATTTACTAGTGCGGGACTGCCAATAGGGGTGACTTTCTCTTTTCTGATATCCTCTCCTCTGGTAGACTTGGCCTCTATCATACTCCTTGCAAGTATATTCAATTGGAAAATTGCTATTGCATATGTACTTGTGGGACTTGTGCTGGCGGTTATTGGCGGGACGATCATAAGCAAAGCCAATTTGGAACAGTATGTGGAATCGTTTGTTTTTGGCAACGTAGTAACTGAACTGGAACAAGCGGAATTGACTACCGCTGAAAGATTGGGGTTCGCCAGAGATCAAGTCCTGGAGATTGTCAAAAGGGTGTGGATGTATATTCTGATCGGGGTAGGTATAGGTGCGGCCATCCACAATTGGATACCGGAGACCGTGATTTCTGCAGTGTTGGGTCAGGATAAGTGGTATGCGATTATATTGGCAACCTTGGTCGGTGTCCCCATGTATGCTGATATTTTTGGAACCCTACCTATTGCCGAAGCATTGGTATTAAAAGGAGTTGGGCTGGGAACTGCACTCGCTTTCATGATGGCGGTCACGGCGCTTTCGCTTCCATCTATTATTATGCTGAATACTGTAGTTAAGAAGAAGCTGCTGGCCGTTTTTATAGGAGTCGTCGTCCTGGGAATAGTTATTATCGGCTATACATTTAATATTTTCGGGTATTTATTAATCTAGCTAAACTCTGAAAAAAATAATACCATCCCGGGTGCTGCAGATATTTTATGCCGTTTGCTGCATTCTGACTTGCTAATCACAGAGTGAGAATAATAATATAAGCATATACTTATTAAATAACTGCTATTTTTGTTGGGGACTTTAAGGGAGGTGAATAATATGTTAGAACGAATGGCGACCACATTTAAGGCCCTGGGGGAACCCACCAGATTAAAAATCGTAAAGCTGCTCTCAGTTCAAGAACTTTGCGTCTGCGAATTGGAAGCAGTTCTGAATATCAGCCAACCGCGTGTCTCCCAGCATTTAAAGGTTCTGAGAGTTGCAGGGATAGTGCGTGAACGCAAAGACCGGCAACGGTCGTTTTTTAGCCTGGATGATGCGGTGAAAAGCGGAGAATTGGCTCTTTTTAAAGGTTTCATGGAATCCAGTCTGGATGACATCGCCGATCTGACCGAGGAAAAGGTGCGATTGGCCACTCTGGATTCAAATGAAGCGGTTAAAACATGCAAAGAATCCTTGCTGCCGGAGTCAGAGAAGGTGACCAGCACACTTGTAAGGTGATCATAGCATAGTGTTCAAACCTTAGCACGAAGGGGGTAACTTTATGGAAATCAAGGTATTGGGACCAGGCTGCGCCAACTGCAGGAATTTGGAGAAAGAAGTATTTAATGCGGTGGCCGAGCTTAATATCGCCGCTGACATTCAAAAAGTTCAAGACATCAAAAAAATTGCTGCCTATGGGGTAATGTCAACTCCGGCGCTGGTTATCAATGAGAAGGTCAAAGTAAGCGGCAGAGTCCCGAAACGAGAAGAGCTTAAACGGCTCATAACCGAAGAACTATAAAGAAAGGCGTGTATTGGATATGGAGGACAAAATATTATTGGAAGTGTTTGACGGGATAACTCCCGCAGGTGGGTGAGGCTGTTCTTCGTCGGGCTGTGGTCCCGACAACAGTTGTGGACCAACTGTGGAAGAATCGACTGGAACGCTGGCTCGTGACTTGAAGGCTATTTATGGAGACCGAATAACCGTCAAGTACATTGACACCAGGCAGACCAAACTGAGTGAGTATCCCCTGATATCCCAAGTCATTCGTATGGGATACAGCTTCCCAATTGTGGCGGTAAACGGGCAGCCGCGCTTTGCCGGAGCTATTGATCAGGAACAGATTAAATTGGTTATTGAAGAGATAATAAACAGCAAATAGCGGAACCGGGTTTACAACAATAAGTTTAGATTCAATTTTAAAAATAAGGTGGGCTAAGATCGGCAATAAAAATAAATTTTGGAGGCGCTTAGATTAATGGGGGAATCGGTGACTAAAAGGCTTTCCTTTATAGATCGTTATTTGACTCTGTGGATTATACTGGCCATGGTCATTGGAGTGGGTGCTGGATATATCTATCCTCAAATATCGGCTTTTTGGAGCAAGTTCCAGGTTGGGACCACCAATATTCCGATTGCTATCGGCCTGATTCTGATGATGTATCCACCTTTAGCCAAGGTGCGTTATGAGGAACTCCCGACCGTTTTTAAAGATTTGAAGATGCTGGCACTTTCACTTATTCAAAACTGGATAGTTGGCCCGGTTGTTATGTTTGCGCTGGCCGTGGTTTTGCTGCCGGACAAACCGGAGCTAATGGCTGGTGTGATTCTGGTCGGCCTGGCGCGTTGCATAGCCATGGTTCTGGTTTGGAATGACTTGGCGGAGGGCAGCCCGGAATATGCGGCGGGCTTGGTGGCATTCAACGCCGTATTCCAGGTTCTGACCTATTCGATCTACGCTTACATCTTCCTAACTGTTATCCCCCGATGGCTGGGTTTAACCAGTGTGGTGGTTGATGTCTCCATGCTGGAAATAGCCAAGAGCGTCTTCGTATATCTGGGGATACCGTTCATCGCTGCGATAGTAACCCGGACTATCATGGTCAGATCCCGGGGTCGGGACTGGTACGAAGCCAACTTCATTCCCCGTATCAGCAAGTTGACTCTGATTGCTCTCTTGTTCACCATTCTGGTTATGTTTAGCCTGAAGGGCAATGTTATCGTAAGCCTGCCGCTGGATGTGGTGAGGGTGGTAATTCCTCTGACCATATACTTTGCCTTTATGTGGCTTATAACTTTTTTCATTGGCAAGTGGCTGGGTGCCGACTACCCACGGCTAACCACGATATCATTTACGGCTTCCAGCAACGACTTTGAACTGGCTATAGCTGTGGCAGTGGCTGTGTTTGGGGTTCATTCCGCCCAAGCATTTGCTACCGTGATCGGGCCTCTGGTGGAGGTGCCGGTGCTGCTAGCATTGGTAAATCTCTCGTTATACTTTAAACGCAAGTACTTTTCGGATCAAACGCCTCAGGTTGAGTGAAATATCGATTATTCTAATGGCATTATACAAAGACGTGATGTAATGTGCAGCGATGTCTTTAGACTGGTATTCAGTTATTGATCAAGAAAATGCTCGGGATTTTTGCCCACACAAATTAAATGACCCTAATGATAACAAACAGGTAACAGTTTGACCAGAAAACTGAATTTCCTGATGGGTGGGACGACCACTGCAAACAAGGTTTGCAAGCCTAGACTATATTTCAAAGGAAGCTAGCTTTCAAGGGAACGGACAACAGCAAATTAACCTGATCATGGTTCATTATCTAGAAACAGCTGGTTATCAGGGGGGTATTTAGAATAATATCCCCCTTTGTAGTTTCTTGAGGGTATCTTTCCCCAGATGCCCTCTTCCCCCAGATGCCCTCTTCCGTTTGAATATGGCCCAGGTAGCCCCCTCTATCTGGGTCTTTTTTTATGCCGGCATCCGGCTGATACTCAAACGGAATTGAGGGGGAAGCGGCCTTCGTGCCGCAGAAAGGAGGTATTCATTAATCGGCGTGATGCCACTTAACGGTTAGTCTCTTATTCTCGGATCCAGAGGTCAAAAAAGATGACGCCTCCTGGACTGATCGGATTGAATAGCCGCAAAAGTAGCTTTAACGGGGATCAAGAACAAACAACTCAAACTCCAATGAGTTGTTTATTATTTGGGCCTTCGCCCACTCCTGTTTTTGAAAGGAGGGAATAGGGGTGGGTTGAGGCCTACCTCCGCAAATATGCAACGGAACTTGTTTAGTGGTGGAGATTTCATAAAGACAAAAGGTTCCTACTGCTGGGTTTCGACCAGGCTCGTACGCGAGTCCGGACCGTGGTACGCGGAGAAAATTGCTTCTCCGGATGACGTAGCGCGGATCATGCGAGACCACATCGACATTGAGAACCTGGATCGGGAACATTTCATTGTCTTGCACCTGAGCTGCAAAAATAATATCAATGCGATTCAAACGGTTAGTATCGGTGGGCTGCATAGCTCCCTGGTACATCCCAGAGAAGTTTTTAAGGCTGCCATTCTCACGTCTTCTGCCGCAATAATCCTGGTTCACAATCACCCGAGCGGAGACCCAACGCCCAGCACGGAAGACATCAATATTACCAGGAGAATCATTGAGGCAGGGAAGATTCTAGGGATTGAGGTTCTCGATCATGTTGTCATTGGGCTTGACCGGTTCGCGAGCCTCAAGGTTCTCGGTCAATGTAGGCAGCGAAAAAACAGCCTGGGCTCAAGAGGCCGGGGCATAAAGGAGGTCATACGATGTCTGAAAGAAAACCTGTAACTATTCGGCTGTCCTACAGCCTGAAAGACTTTTGCATAAAATACAACCGGTTCAAAGCCCTGCTGGAGACAGAGGGCTTTGATGCTTATATTCCCAGGAAACGTACTCCCGGGGAAATCTTATTGTCAGTAGCCAACCGTCTTGCCGGCGCGCACGAGCAAGATGGTTACCGATACAAGGTAATCGTGGTGAAAACCCACGAATCAGAACGGCTTATCGAGGAAGTGGTTCTGGCGGCCAGATTGGACCGCAGAAACCGCAAGATCACGGACGGAGATAAAGTAGCCCGGATACTGTTTGATAAAGATTTTGGTGTAATAACAAGTTTCTTTCCGGATACCGGACCGGTCTGGGGACTGGAAGATATGGGTCTTGACTTAAAGCCATGTCCAGCCTTTCTCCGGGAGGCTATCAAAAGGCTTCCCGAAGATATGGATGTGGAGCAGACACTGGTCTCGCCCAGCCAGGTGAGAGGGACCTTCCTCAGAATAGTCTCGTCAGTAGGCATTCCGGTTGACGGAATTCTGGCAACCTGGAATCTGCCGGTTAGCCAGGCCGGAGTTGCTGAATCTCTGAGGCGTATAGCCAAACAAATCAATCAGGAAGCCGAGCAGCGAGTGATGAGATTTGACGCTATTGAGATTTGTGAGGGGTCCGATTTAATTGAGGATATACGAACAGATGCGCTGGTGTTTGCAACAAAGGAGCTCGAAAAGCTGCTGCTGATTGAGCAGGAAAAGATTGAGGTAGCCCCCGATCCTGATAAGGCTCACCAGGTAGCTATGGCTCGATTCAGCAAAGAGGCCGAAAAACTCATGGTGTTAATTGGCCAGCATCGAGAGAGCCTGGGCGAGGAGATAGATAAGATTGACCAACTCCGTAAGGAGTTCGAAAGTCTTCTTTGTGACTTTGAGATTCCGATGGAATCTTGCCCCAAAATGGCTGTATAAACTAAAAAGAATACCCGGTGGGCTCGGCGCCACCGGGTATTCTTTAATACCAAGCAGAAACGTCACTCAATATGGTGGCCATACTGCTGGAGGGTACGGATTGCTGAATCCAGTTGTTCCTCCTTAAGCAGTAAATAATCCGTATCATAAGTAGAAATAGCAAAAATGCTTATTCCTGCTGCTGACAGGGGAGCAGCCAATGAAGTTAGTATTCCCGTTAAAGAAAAATCTAAAGGGCCATCTACTTTCAAGCATCGCCATCCTTTTTCGCAAAGGACATCTGCCGGCACACCTTCCTGTAAACAGACAATAGAAAGTTCAGAATCCGTTCGTGTGCATGAGTAAAAACTGCTCCCTAGTGCCCATTGCGGTAGTCGCGCGTCCCTATCAAGCCTGCAGATAGCTAGTGTGTCTTTCATTATTGACAGTTTTTGTGGTTGCATTCTGCGTTACCTACCAATATTTTTGGTCGTGAAAGAACCCTTAGTTGACTAGTTAGCATATTAATGGACGCTTTGACAATACTAAATCAACCTTTACCAAATTGTCCAGTCTTAATGCTCGTGCGCGCTAAACTTGTTCATGTTTTAATGAAGAAAAGATATTCATGACCCGTGAACCCCGAGACCTTTGTATTATAAAGGGAAGTGCGTTCCAATACAAAGCCCGGTATAACAGCCGGGCTTATTTTATTCCTTGAGGGTTTCTTCAGATAAGCAAAGAGTTGGTAAGCATTAAAATGGGAAAACCGCAGTAGACAGTGTATGTTTGACACTGAGTTTACCAACCGAATTATAGACGAAAAATCGCCCTACCTTTCGTAGCCCGCACATAACCTGATGGAAAGATATACCTATGAAGCAGAAGTTTTTGACAAAGCCAAGAGGAAGATAAACCGATATTTCTAAGCGTCGGTTTCTTGGCTGTCGTGGTGATGGAAACAAATGATACTAAAGAAAGGGAGCAAAAAAATGGTATAAAATGAAGGATTAAGCACCTCCATAGTGAAAACAAAAATTAGGGAGGAAGATGATTTGGAATCTTAAGATTAGAAACTTCAGTGTTTATGGGGATTTTGAGTCCATGAACTTCACTAAAAAGTATGACAAAAACCGTTGCTTGGCCAAGCCTTGGGAGATGCTTTTTCTGCCAAAGTCCAAAAAAGATGAACACTTGGTTGTCTACCGGCTGAATTGAAAAGTCTTTTCTAAAGCTTGGAGACAAGCATTGTGATTAATGTTATTTCATTATGTCAAAGGCGATTAAGCAAAAGTGGCAAAATATGAGAAAACTTTTAGAAAGTTGATGAACTATGAATTTTACTCACTATGATTTGGGATACCTTGAAAAGGGTAGAATTGTTGAAATTACTTTGCGGGGTAATGCCGCAAATGTACAGTTATTAGATAGTCATAATTTTAATAATTACAAAAATGGACGCAAGTATCGATATATCGGAGGTCTAGCTAAACAATCTCCAATAAGATTAAAAACTACACATTCGGGTCATTGGCACGTTGCTATCGATTTGCGCGGATTGGGAGGAAGGGTAACGAGTTCTGTGCGTGTATTACCTGCTCCATTGCCGACAATTGATCAAAGACCCTTGTCCTCTGTTCCTTCGCTGATTCATAACCGAGGGCTTAGCCTTCATTCGAATATTGACACTACCCCAGAGTACGATGTATTTATTTCACATGCCTCAGAAGATAAAGACGATGTTGTTCGCCCTTTAGCAGTAGCTTTAAAAGAGAAAGGAATAAGTGTGTGGTATGATGAATTTGAGTTAAGGATTGGCGACAGCCTCCGTCGAAAAATTGATCAAGGATTAGCTAATAGTAGATTTGGTATAGTTATAATATCGAAAGACTTTATTAAAAAAGGCTGGACTCAATATGAACTGGACGGCATCATTACAAAAGCCGTTTCGGGAGAACAGATCATTCTTCCTATTTGGCATAATATTACGAAGAGAGAGGTTATTGATTTCAGCCCTTCATTAGCCGATAAAGTTGCACGTAATACTGCGGCAAATACAGTCGAAGAAATCGCTGAGGAAATCGCAGAATTAATATGGTCTTATAAAGACAAGTAGTATTACTCTTTATTATTTTGCAGCTTTATTTTCCAAACAGGAGAGTGAAACAAGTATTTCTTCCAGGATATATGTCTCCCGAGCAACATGGTTGTAAGTCATAGAAATATGGCTTTTAATTTCTCTTCGAGGTTCCATTTTTTTGGCTCCGCGTTGATGAGCAAAGAGCCTTGTACCGTCAAGATTTGTTCGCAAATTTGAATCTAACCGCTTGGAAGCCAACCTGGATAGTCACCCGCATAAATACTCAAACCCATGAGTTTGCAAAATACTTATGGTAAGATCGAAAAAACCTGTCCGTTTCGAAAACCGGAATGGGCTAAAGAAAACGAACCCTGTCTTCCGCATAATCATGCTCGAAACTTCCAAACTAAGCTACAAGTATAAAAAACGGGAGTGAAGTCCCTATGTCCGAACCTGAATTCACCAACCGACTGATTAACGAGAAATCCCCCTACCTCCTGCAGCACGCTCATAACCCGGTGGATTGGTATCCCTGGAGCGAGGAGGCCTTTCAGAAGGCGAAGAATGAAGATAAACCGGTATTTCTAAGTATCGGCTATTCCACCTGTCATTGGTGCCACGTAATGGAAAAGGAATCTTTTGAAGATGAGGAAGTAGCTGAGATATTAAACCGGGATTTCGTGGCCATCAAGGTGGACCGGGAAGAGAGGCCGGATATTGACCAGATATATATGATCGTCTGCCAGGGAATTACCGGGCATGGGGGGTGGCCGCTGACCATTGTTATAACTCCTGACAAAAAACCTTTTTTTGCAGCTACCTACCTGCCCAAAAACCATCGCCATGGAATGGCGGGTTTGATGCAGATACTGCCCCGCTTGGCTCACTTGTGGAAGAATGAACGGGCAGCGGTACTGGAAACGGGGGAGACTATCAGTCGCTGGCTGCAGGAAACGGAGGAAGCCGGTGAAGGAGAACTGACCATGGCCCATGCCGAGCAGGCCTACCAGCGGTTTAAACAGCTGTTTGACCGGGAATATGGAGGTTTTGGATCAGCACCCAAGTTCCCCAGTCCCCACAACTTGTACTTCCTGCTGCGTTATTATTATTACACCGGCCAGCGGGAAGCATTGGCCATGGTAGAAAAGACCCTGGACAGCATGTACCGGGGAGGCATCTACGACCATATCGGATTTGGCTTTGCCCGGTATTCTACGGATCGTTACTGGCTGGTGCCCCATTTTGAAAAAATTCTCTATGACAACGCTCTGCTGACCATAGCTTACCTGGAAGCCTACCAAATTACCGGACGGCCTGAATATGACCGTATAGCCCGGGAAGTTCTGGCTTATGTCCTGCGGGATATGATTTCTGCGGAAGGAGGGTTTTATTCGGCGGAAGATGCTGACTCCGAGGGAGTAGAGGGCAAGTTTTATGTCTGGACCCCCGAGGAAGTAAAAGCTGTGCTGGGAAATGAGCAGGGCAGTACATTCTGTGCCCTATTTGACATTACCGAGCAAGGAAATTTTGAAGGAAAGAGTATTCCCAACCTGATTAAAAGTGTCCTCAGCGAAGAAGAGCGCAGTGGGTGGGAAGCGGCTCGGGAAAAACTGTGGGCCTGCCGCAACCAGCGTATACACCCCCATAAGGATGACAAAATCTTAACTGCCTGGAACGGTTTGATGATTGCGGCTTTAGCTGTGGCTTACCGGGTTTTGGGTGATTCAGAGTATCGAGAAGCTGCGGAAAGAGCAGTGCAGTTTATTCTTGCCAAGCTGCGCCGTTCTGACGGCAGGCTGCTGGCCAGGTACCGGGAGGGAGAAGCGGCTTTTTTGGCTTACTCCGCCGATTACAGCTATTTGGTATGGGCTCTGATCGAACTTTATGAGGCTACCTTTCAGAGTCCCTATCTGGATTTGGCCCTGGAATTCTCCCGGGAGCAGGTAAAATACTTCTGGGATGAATCTCAGGGTGGGCTGTTCTTTTATGGGAATGATGCAGAGCAGTTGCTGGCCCGGCCCAAAGAAGTCTTTGACGGGGCTATTCCTTCGGATAATTCAGTGGCTTTGCTGAACTTCCTGCGCCTGGCTAGATTGACCGGAGATACGGAATGGGAACTGAAAGCCCAGGCCATTATGGCTCTTTTTGCAGATGCTGTGGCAGCAGCACCTACCGCTTGCTCCTTTTTCCTGTCGGCGGCTCTGTTTGCCTTGCATAAAAGCCGGGAAGTGGTGATAGTGGGCAAGGCAGGGGATGAACAAGTCAAGGAAATGCTGGATTACCTGGGCAAAACCTTCTTTCCCGATACGGTAGTTATATATAAGGAAGAAACCGACCATGAACTGAAAAGGTTGGTTCCTTTTACAGAAGGAATGTCCATGCAAAACGGAAAAGCAACTGCCTATGTTTGTGAAGGCTTTGCCTGTCAGCAACCAGTCACCAATACTGATTCACTGCGAATGATCATGCAGTCTTTCTAAACTATGAATCCTTGGCGGGGGTATGAGCATGGAGACTATCAACCGGAGTGAAACGTTCCTTAAAATAGCTGACCAGCAGTAAGAACAGGGGCAAACCGAATTCGATGGGCAGAGCAAGTCTACCGAAGTTCTCCAGGCTGTAAAAACTGCGCAGGTGTTCATAGCAATCAAAACCAAATATAGCCCCCGCCGCGCATATGATGCCCAGGGGTATTATTAATGGTCTTTCATCATGCAGTTTAAAACCTAGCCACTGATGGACAGAAACCACCGCAATAAAATAAAAGAGGGTAATAGCCATAATACTGGTGCTAGTCCAACCCATTAAAAAGAGTATCTCAACTCCTCGCAAAAAGCTGCCTATTTCAATCAATCGAATCGTGGAATAAAACTGGTAGTTAAGATGGGGCGGTATAAATGGACCATATACAGCAACAATGATAGAGGATACTAGAATTAGTGCTAAACCAACAATAAGTAAGGAAACATACATTGTTTTGGGAGTTTGTGATTGCTGGGGAATGAAGGGATATAAGAACAGCCAAGCCATAACCAATCCCAGATAAGGAACATGGGCTAGAGCATCAGTTAATAGGGCTGACCAGCTCTGCTGAAGTGTTATAGCAGGTATGTAGTTAACATTGTCAATGCTTAAAATCACACCAATAATAATAGCCCCAACCAGCAAAGGAACTAATAATTCAGCTAAACGTCCAATACCCACCAGTCCAATTCTTATTATGCATGCTGAAGTAGCAAGTGTTAATAAAACCAGGATTGTTAACGGTACATAGGGAAATATAAAATTGAGGAAAAGTTCCACAAAGTCACGGGTGAACGTTGCTGCCAACATTATTGACACGGTTATATAAATCAAACCAATTAGCTTTCCCAACCATTTTCCCAGTATTTGCTGGCTTGATTGGATAATAGTCACAGATGGGTATTTGGCAGCTAGAGAAGCAATAATATAACTGCCGGCTAACCCTAGTATAATTGCTATTACTGCTGATAACCATGGATTATGTTTGGCGCCGCCATACGAAATCAGAGGCGTAGTTCAAATCACAGGCATCAATAGAGCCCCTATAATAATCAGGGCCGCCTGGTAGGGGCTTAATCGTCCGTTAATTCCAGTATTATTCAATATTACCTCCATTTATCAGTTAAAGTTTATATATGAGTATACCACCAATTGTGCCAATTATTCGGAGGAACTAATATCGGAGTTTATTCTTGCCCAGCATGATCCACCTTTATCTTATACATTCCAAGATATATTATCGTTGACCTCGCCTGGGGGCGAGGTTTTTGTATAGATGGGAGCAGCGAGGGAATAATTGTAACTGGACCCTAGATAAGATATAATCCTAAATGATAATAATTCTTATTTAGGAGGGAGTATTGTTGTCTGCATGGGTAGAAGAACTATCTGCCCGGGGGTACAAAATCACCCCGCAGCGCCGGCTTATCTTAGAGATCCTCAGCAATACCCAGCGTCATTTGACGGCCGAAGAAATCGGCCTCAGGATAAGAGAGATTGAGCCCAGCATATCCCTGGCCACTGTATATAGAAACCTTAATCTGCTGCTGGAGCTGAACATGGTATGCCGCCTGGACATGCCCGAGGGTCCGGTGCGCTATGGACTTCACGGCGGGCATGACCATCACTTGGTATGCCTGGAGTGCGGAACCGCTGTTCAGTTAGGGGTATGCCCCATGCAGGGAGAGATAAAGCGTATTGTAGAAGAGAGCGGTTTTGAAATCAACAGTCATCATTTTGAGATTATGGGCTACTGCCCGGAGTGCAGCGCCAAAAGAAAGCAGCAGATATCAGCGGGCAAGGGAGGCACAAGGGTTGAGGATAAATAAAACCCTTCCAGTATTACTCATATTGGGAGTACTTATGTTGTCAAAGACGGGCTGCTCTTCCCACCAGCCGGCCATGGAAAGCACTGACAGCCGGGTGCAGGTTTTTGTAAGCTTACTGCCCCAGGCATATTTTGCGGAAAAGGTGGGCGGAGAGCATGTGCAAGTGTCAGTACTGATTCCGCCAGGGGCTGATCCCCATACTTACGAGCCTACTCCTCAGCAGATGAAGGACCTGGCCAAAGCCGATTTATATCTGAAAGTAGGCACCATTGAATTCGAGGAAATGTGGATGGACCGCATTGTTGATGTAAATCCGGGAATGATGGTGGTGGATACCTCCCAGTCAATTGCTCTCATTGACCAGGATCCTCATATCTGGTTGTCACCGAATCTTGCCCGGCAGCAAGCCCAGAGCATATACCAGGCCTTAATTACCATTGATGCTGCTCACCAGCCGGACTACCAGAGGAACCTGCAAGCGTTTCAGGGGGAGATGGACCAGCTGGACCAGTATATAAAAGAGCAGCTGAAAAACATTAAGCATCGTGAACTGTTAGTTTTTCACCCGGCCTGGAGATATTTCTGTGCCGATTATGGCCTGGAAGAAATAGCTATTGAGCAAGAAGGCAAGGAACCTACTGTCCAGGAGATGGTCCGGATAATTAATGATGCCAGGGAAAAAGGAATCCGGGCGGTTATTGTCTCACCCCAGCACAGCACCCACCAGGCTGAAGCCATAGCCGGTGATATAGGAGCGGAAATAATAACCCTTGATCCTCTGGCTCGAGATTACACAGCCAACTTGCGCCAAGCCGCTGATGAGCTGGCCAGAGCCCTTTCCAGGGACTAATCAGGGAGGATAGACTTTATGCACAATACTGCTATATCCGATACCGCTATACCCGCGATTGAAATAAACAATCTATACGTTGCCTTCGATGGCGACCTGGTTTTGGAAGATATTAATTTAACGGTGGAAAAGGGAGATTATCTGGGCATCATTGGACCCAACGGCGGCGGCAAAAGCACCCTGCTGCGCACCATACTGGGCCTGATTGCTCCGCTGCGAGGATCTATAAAGGTATTAGGGCAGCCGGCTCAGGAGAATCACCAGCAGATCGGGTATGTACCCCAGTATATACTGTTTGACAGGTATTTTCCTGTAAAAGTGGGCGAAGTGGTTCTGATGGGGAGACTGGGCAAGAGACAGGGGTTCAGTTATTCCCGCCGGGACCGGCAGATTGCTGAGCAGGCCTTGCAAAGAGCGGGAGTGGAACACCTGAAAAACCGACAAATTGGCGAACTGTCAGGGGGGGAGCGCCAGCGGGTTTTGCTGGCCAGGGCGCTGGCCGCGGAACCAAGCATACTCCTGCTGGATGAGCCTACCGCCAGTGTTGATCCTGGTTTTCAGGTTACCTTTTACGAGCTCCTGGCAGAGTTAAATGAGAACATGACCATAATTCTGGTGTCCCACGATATCTCGGCCGTCTCACGCTATGTGAAAAGAATTGCCTGCCTTAACCGGCGCATGTTCTGCAGTGATGGTCTGGAGATCACTGCGGAAATAGTGGAAGAAATGTACCACTGCCCGGTGGATCTGATTGCTCATGGTATTCCTCACCGGGTCCTTCCTGCCCATGAGGGGGTGGCAGGGCATTGAGTGAGATCCTGCAGTATGATTTTATGCGCCATGCCCTAATGGTAGGTTTGCTGGTAAGTATTGCCTGTGGTATAGTGGGAACTTACGTAGTGGTGAAGAGGATTGCCTTTATCAGCGGGGCCATATCCCATACTGCTTATGGCGGGGTAGGCCTGGGCTACTTGCTGGGAATACCGCCCATGGCGGGGGCTACTGTTTTTACCGTGGCAGCAGCTTTGGCAATGGGAGAGGTGAGCCATCGCAGCAAACAACGGGAAGATACTATTATCGGCATGATGTGGGCGGTAGGCATGGCTCTAGGGGTAATTTTCGTCAAGCTGTCCCCCGGTTATACCGGGGATTTAATGAGTTACCTGTTCGGCAGCATTTTGGCGGTCCCTCTGAGGGATCTTTATTTAATACTTGTCCTGGATGCCATTATCGTGCTGGCAGTAGGACTTTACCGGGATCAGTTTACCCTGGTAGCATTCGACGAGGAGTATGCCCGGGTGATAGGCCTGAAGACCAGGTTTTACAATCAACTGTTGCTGGTGCTGATAGCCTTCACGGTGGTGGTAATGATCAGGGCAGTAGGTATTATCCTGGTTATTGCCCTGCTCACCATACCTCCGGCTACGGCAGCATTATTTACCCGCAGTATGAACGGAATGATGGCCTTATCCATGGTGCTAAGCGCGGTTTTTACTACCGGAGGGCTTTTGCTGTCCTATTGGTTTGATCTGCCTTCCGGGGCTGCCATTATTATTCTGTCAGCTCTGGGCTTTATTGGGGCAGGTTTGCTGGAAAAGCTGCGGTCCAGACTGGCGGAAAGCCGTTCCGCCCGGTATTCGTCAGAATCGGTATGATTAACCGGCCTGTGTTATAATATAATTTAAGTATGCACAAACTTGGCAAGGAGGTGTATTTATGGAAACCCGTGAATGCATAAAAACCAGACGCAGTATCAGACGTTTCACGGATCAGGATGTTCCAGACGAACTGCTCACTGAGATTCTGGAAGCAGCGCGTTGGGCTCCCTCCTGGGCTAATACTCAATGCTGGGAGATAATTGTGGTCAGGGATTCCGAAACCAAGCAAAAGCTGGCTGAGCTGTGCGGTACCAACAATCCCGCTACCAAAGGCGTTGCCGCCGCCCCTGTCGTTCTGGTTCTCTGCGGGCGCAAAGGAGTCTCGGGTTACAAGCAGGGTAAATTGGAAAGTGTCAAAGGCGACTGGTGCATGTTCGATTTAGGTATCGCCGCTCAAAACATATGCCTGGCTGCCCATGACCTGGGTTTGGGGACAGTTCACGTGGGCTTGATAGATAATGAGGGGATAGATAAACTGTTTGATCTGCCTCCTGGTGTAGAAAGCTATGAGCTTATTCCCATAGGCTACCCGGCCAAAGAAGGGAAGGCTCCTCCCCGCAAGGAACTGTCCGAATTTGTGCACTGGGAAAAGTTCGGAAACAAGCAAAAACCCAATTAATTGCAATCTGGGCCGCAAGGCCCTTTGCTTTTATGGAGTATTCTTAAATGATGCATACTGTTAATGGGTGAACAGATAAGGAGTGATACGGTGGCAGTCAGCCTATTTGATGTGATCGGGCCCGTAATGGTGGGACCCTCTAGTTCCCATACAGCCGGTGCTGTTCGCCTGGGGAACATCGCCCGACGCATTTGCCAGACTCAGCCGCGCCGGGTTGAGTTTTATCTGCATGGTTCATTTGCCCGTACCTATCTTGGACATGGTACGGGCAAAGCTTTGGTAGGCGGTATCCTGGGGTTGCTCCCGGATGATGAACGGCTGCGGGACTCTTACCAGTTAGCTTTGCAGAATGGCCTGGAGTATGCTTTTTTTGCTGAGGACCTGGGAGATGTGCATCCCAATACGGTACGGATAGTGTCTTTTATCCCCGGTGGCAGCCGCAGTGAGATGGTGGGCTCTTCCACCGGGGGAGGAAAAGTCCTGGTTACCAGGGTAAACGGTATGGACGTGAGATTTACCGGACAGTATCCTACCATAATAACCCGTCACCAGGATCAGCCGGGTATAGTGGCTCATATCAGCGGAATACTGGCCAAACATATGATAAATATTGCTTTTCTGGAAGTCTTTCGTTCGGCCCGGGGCGGTTTGGCCTCCATGGTTATCGAGACCGACCAGAATGTAAGCCCGGAGATTGTTCAGGAATTGACCCGGCTGGAAGGAGTACAGGAAGTGCTGTTTATTGACTGCTCTTATATCTAGGAAAGGCAGGGGATTCTGTGTACCAGTTTCATCGCGGCCAGGATCTGCTTAATATATGCGCCCAGCAGAATATGTCCATTGCCCAGGTCATGCTTAGAGCAGAAGCTGAGGAACGGGGATGGGAAGAGAAGCAGGTAATGCATCAGCTGGACAGAGCTTTTAGGGTAATGGAAGAATCAGTGAAAAAAGGACTGAACGCAGAGATAAAGTCCATGAGCGGGCTTATCGGCGGCAACGGCTTCAAACTGTACCAGAGAACAGCCACAGGAGGTATGTGCGGAAACCTGGTACTGAAGGCCGTCAGTTATTCTCTGGCCGTGACGGAAGTAAATGCAGCCATGGGCCGTATAGTAGCCGCCCCCACTGCCGGGGCCAGCGGGGTTATTCCCGGTATTATTCTGGCGGTAACCGAGGAGAGAAAAAAGTCCCGCCAGCAGGCAGTAGAAGCCTTGCTGGTGGCAGGAGCAGTAGGCAAGATTATTGCCGCTAATGCAACTTTGTCGGGAGCAGAGGGCGGATGTCAAGCGGAAGTGGGATCGGCTTCGGCTATGGCTTCCGCTGCAGCGGTATACCTGGAAGATGGAACACCGGCTATGTCTTTAAATGCTGCCGCTATGGCTTTGAAAGGTTTGCTGGGTTTGGTATGTGATCCAGTAGCAGGTCTGGTGGAAGTGCCCTGTTCCAAACGCAATGCCACTGGTACAGTCAACGCTTTGATCTGTGCCGAGATGGCTTTAGCCGGTATTGAAAGTGTTATCCCCTTTGATGAAATAGTGGATGCCATGTTTCGGGTAGGACGGATGATGTCTCCCGATCTGCGGGAGACCGCCAGAGGAGGCTGTGCCCTTACCCCTACCGCCCAAACCATTAGCCGGAATATTTTATCTGCTCTTTAATACAATTTATAAGGCGGGTTTTGTCGAGCTTGTCTTACCTTGCGGATTTTTTGCAGACCCGGGAATATTACAGCTATTTCAGTCCATTGGGAGGTAGGCGGTTTGCCCAAGATACTGGTTATCCTTGTTATCCTGTGTTTTTTGTTTGCCGGAATGGGAGGTAACCTGGCTCTGGGGGCTGTTGTTATTGACCGCACCGATTATCCTGTCCTTTACCCCAGCACTCCCAACCTGCAGGGGGAAGCAGTGTGGATGCTGCAAGCTCGCCTGAGGGAACTGGGTTATGATGTGGTTCCCAACGGCCAGTACGATGCCAGTACCTGGCGGGCAGTGAGCATGTACCAGGTAGCCAACGGCTTTGAAGAAAATGCTACTGTTACTCAGCCTATTTGGGAATGTCTCCTGCAGGCGGAACAAGACGAACCTTGTGTCACTGAGGAAGTTACTGAACAGAACAAGAAAATGCTGATTGTAATTGACGTGGCCAAACTCAATCTTACTGTTTATGAAAACGACCAAGTTATTGCTACCTTCCCGGTGGCGGTAGGGAAATCTTCCACTCCCACTCCCCTGGGAGAGTGGAAAGTAATTCACAAATCGATGAACTGGGGCAACGGTTTCGGTACCCGCTGGATGGGGTTGAATGTCCCCTGGGGGATATATGGCATCCATGGAACCAATAAACCGGGGTCTATTGGTACTTATGCCTCCCATGGATGCATTCGCATGTTCAATCGGGACGTGGAGAAACTGTATCCTTTGATTCCCTGGGGAACTCCGGTGCGCATCGTTAAAAACGGCCGTATTGTTCCCGAAAATTTTACGCCCCCGCCCAGCATGAAAAAAGGCTCATCGGGCCAAAAAGTAGTTTATGTGCAGAGCCGTCTCAAAGAACTGGGGATAGTATTTGATATGGCCGACGGCAGGTACGGTCCCATGACTGAATTTGCCGTGAAATACTATCAGGCCTGGCATGGTTTGCCCATTACCGGAGAAATGGATGAAGCTACCTATCGTTCCATGGGTCTGATCAAATAGATGGAATGATCAGGCAGGCTGTGGAGATTTGGAACTTATGCCGATTTCAATGTTGTTTATGTGTTCCAGCATCATTCGGCGCGCTAATTCGTGGTCCCGGTTGCATATAGCTCTGAGGATAGCTTCATGTTCCCGGATGATTTGGCCTTCCTTTTGGGTGCGGGCATATAAATCTTCCCGGTCACTGCGAAACATATGATGCATCAGATCTGCCACCGTGTTCATCATACGGAGCAATATGGTATTTTGAGTAGCTTCGGCAATTAAAAAGTGAAAGCGCAGGTCATGCTGTACTGCTTCAGGCACATTGGGAGCCGTCTTCATATCGTTCAGACTTTTTTCAATTCTGGCCAGCTGTTCCGGAGTGGCCCGCAAAGCGGCCAGGGCAGCACATTCGGTTTCGATGACCCGGCGTACTTCCATCATCTGCGCCAGGGGATTTCTTTCAACTGCCAGAACCAGAGCTAAAGGTTCAAAAGTCTCGGCGATACTGGTCTGCTTTACATAAGTACCTTCACCAGGGCGGATATCCAGGATACCTATGGCCTCCAAGGCAGTTAAAGCTTCCCGGACCGATGTCCGGCTTACCCCCAGGGATTCAGCCATTTCCCGTTCTGAGGGCAGACGGTCTCCCGGCCTTAATTCCCCGCGGCTGAGCATGTCTTTGAGTTGTTCCACAATCTCTTCGTAAATTTTCCGAGTCTTGATGGGGCGGAAGCCCAAATAGATCTCCTGCCTTCCTGTACTACTGGAAAGTAATGGTGATAATTTCATTTTACCCGATTAGCGGGGAAACAACAATTAAAGCTATCGTACTATCCTTTATACGAAGTTTGCGCTGCATGTATAACCCTTTAAGATTAAATTTTTCTGCTATTTTTGTTGCCTCATAGTTTGCCAGTAAAAGGTTATGATACAATTAGGCTACAATTCTTTAAGAGGGAGCTTCTGGCATGAGTGCTTTAGGATATGGCTGCAAACCAATACCAGGTGAAATGCCGGTATTGCTTGCCAAGGAGAAAAGGCAGGGCAGCGGAACGGAAGGCAGTTTAGCCGATCCTCATTATTTTTCCATTCTGGAGGAACATACTGCTCATCAAATGGAAGTGACCGCCTCCCTGGCACCCCATACGGCGATACTGATTACCAGCACCGGTATAGGACAAGGTGACCACCAGCTGGGTATAACCTTGATGAAAAGTTTTATTTACAGCCTGAGCCGGCTGGAAGAGGCTGTAAAGTATATACTGCTGGTTAACGGCGGGGTCTTCCTGGCTACGGAAGGTTCCGAGGTTTTGCCTTATTTACATATACTGGAGGAACGGGGAGCGGAAATAATCAGCAGTTCTACCTGCCTGGAGCATTACCGTGTGAAAGAAAAACTGTGCATAGGAACCACTGCCAACATGTTCACCATCTGCGAGAAACTTATGAGCTGCCTGCGTGTAATCACTCTGTAAGTATCTTGATCAGGGAACTAAGGGCTTTGATTTAGGAGGATACCTAATGCTGGAACGGGATATGGCACAAATTCAGGAATTGATCAATCAACAGCAATGGTCCGAACTTCGCGACCTGTTTTCCCAATACCCGGTACCGGATATAGCTGACCTGCTCATGCGCGCCCAGCAAACGGATCGGGTACTGCTATTCCGGTTGCTGCCCCGGGCCATTTCCTCCGATGTATTTTCTTATCTGGAATCGGAAGATCAAAATGAGATACTGAAAGGCCTGACCCATGAAGAAACCCGCAACCTGCTCCTTAACCTCCGTCCTGATGACCGCACCGTATTATTTGAGGAATTGCCCGGGCGGGTTACCCAGAAACTGCTCAATCTGTTAACCCCGGAAGAGCTGGAGAAAACCAGACTGCTCCTGGGCTACCCGGAAGAAAGCGTTGGCCGCTTGATGACTCCCGATTATGTCGCCGTGCGGCCTGAATGGACCGTGGGAGAAGCTTTGGATCATATCCGCAAGAAGGGACGGGACAGTGAAACTCTCAATATTATTTATGTAACCGATACCGAATGGAAGCTGATGGATGCAGTAGAGCTGCACCGTTTTATCCTGGCGGATCCCAGGCAAAAAGTAGCGGAATTGATGAGTCATTCGGTTATAAGCATATCTGCTTTTGAAGACCGGGAAGAAGCCGTGCATATGATGCTGAGATACGACATATTAGCCCTGCCGGTGGTGGATTCGGAAGGAGTTCTGCTGGGGGTAGTAACTTTTGACGATGTAATGGATGTAGCTCAAGCCGAAGCCACTGAGGACTTCCACAAGGGAGCAGCTGTTACCCCCTTAAAGGGGAGTTACCGGGAAACGGGCATATGGGAATTGTATAAAAGCCGCATTGTGTGGTTGTTGGGACTGGTGGTTGTCAACCTGCTGTCCCTGGAATTGATGGCTTATTATGAGGAATTGCTGGCCTCCACCATTGCCCTGACCTTTTTCATTCCGCTCCTGCTGGGGAGCGGGGGCAATACTGGTTCTCAATCCTCTACCATAATGGTGCGGGGTCTGGCTACTGGTGACATTGAAGTAAGCCAATGGGCAGCTTCCCTGGCTAAGGAACTGATTGTCGGACTGGCATTGGGCCTCACCATGGGACTGGCTGGGGTTGTGCTGGGAACCTGGAAGGGGGGATTGACAATTGCCCTAATAGTAGGTTTAACCATGCTGTTAATTATCGTAGTTGCCAATCTGATCGGGGTGATACTGCCCCTGGTTTTAACCAAACTTGATTTAGATCCGGCAGTAGCCAGCAATCCCTTAATCACTTCAATAACCGATGCTACTGGTTTGCTAATATTTTTTGCTATTTCCCGATGGATACTGGTCTGGATACATTAGGCATTTATTCACATCCTGGCATGGCCAGCGGCAGGAAAAAATCCTGCTATGAAGAAATATTTCTATAATTTATCCGTCAAATTGACTTTTCTTAACACATTTCCTTATTTTGAGGAGGGTATAATATGGCTGACGAAATCCAACTGGTGGTCTTTACACTCAAGCAGGGCGATACGGTCTGTGAATACGGAGTTCCCATAACCCAGGTACAGGAAATAATCCCCATGGCTAAACCGACCAGGCTTCCCCAGGTTCCAGATTTTGTGGAAGGAATTATTAACTTACGCGGCAAGATCATTCCCATAATTGATCTGAAGAAGCGCTTTGACATGGAAGCTACCGAGATTACCAGCGATACCCGCAGCGTAGTAGTGGAAGTTTCCGGGCAAACAGTAGGTATCATTGTGGATGAGGTTAGTGAAGTATTAAGGCTTTCTAAGGACAATATTGAGCCCCCACCAGCAGCCATAGGAGGCATTACCGCTGAGTACTTGACGGGAGTAGGTAAACTGGAAGATAGGCTGCTAATACTTCTGGATATGGATAAGATACTTACTGAGCAGGAAAAAGCCGAACTGGTAGGTGTCGGCGAACTTGAATAGTCAGCAGGCGCCCTGAAATCGGTTACGGTTTCAGGGTTTTGACTTTTTGGCAGGAGGATCTATGAGGATAGGAATAGATATTGTGGATATAGGCCGCTTCAAAACGGTGGCCCAACGTACACCTCGTTTATTGCAGCGGGTATTTACTGAAAACGAACTGTCTTACTGCCTGGCCAAAGCTAATCCTTACCCGTCCCTGGCGGCTCGCTTTGCTGCCAAAGAGGCTTTTCGCAAGCTGCACCCGGATCTGCGGCGGGGAATACGTTTTCACGATGTGGAAGTTACCGTGGATGAACAGGGCAGGCCGGAAGTAGCCCTGCACGGGGCAGCCCTGGCCAACTGCCAGGCAGCAGGTTTACAGTCTCTCAGAATATCCCTTTCCCATAGCAAAATGCAGGCGATTGCCGCCATAATAGCTGAAGGAGGGAATGATACTGATGAAGGTAGTTCGGGCTGAGGAAATGCGGGCTATCGACAACCGGGCTATCAATGAATATGGAATACCTGGTGTGGTACTGATGGAAAATGCCGGCATCAGGACCGTGGAGATAATAGAGGAAATCCTGACTGGCTTATCCAACCAGCAGGTGGTAATACTGGCAGGAAGGGGTAACAATGGCGGGGATGGTTTTGTGGTGGCCCGCCATCTGATGAACGCGGGAATCCCGGTAAGTGTTTTTCTGCTGGGCGAACCGGAGCAGCTGACTCCGGATGCCAAAGTTAACTACCAGATCCTGGAGCGTATGCGGGCTCCCCTGTACCCGCTGCAAACCGAGGAGGATTTGGACCGGCTGACCCTGGCTTTGCTGAAAGCCGGCTTGATTGTCGATGCTATTTATGGTATCGGCTTTAAGGGAAGCCTGAATGAATTCGAGACCCAGGTAGTTAAAATGGTGAACTGGAGCCGGCTTCCCGTAGTAGCCGTAGACATTGCTTCCGGTATAGAAGCTGACAGCGGGCGGGTCCATGGAATAGCTGTTCAAGCTTCCCATACGGTTACTTTTGGTTTGCCGAAATTAGGCCAGCTATTGGAACCTGGCCGGTCTTATACCGGAACCCTTACGGTAGCCGATATTTCCCTGCCTCGGGATCTGCTTACTGCTTCTGAATTAAAAACCAATCTTATTACTGATGAACTGGTTCAGCCTTTCCTGGCTCCCCGCCCTGCGGAATCCCATAAGGGGACTTACGGGCATGCTTTAATCATCGGCGGATCCATCGGCATGACCGGAGCAGTCATTATGGCTGCCTATGCGGCTTTACGAGTTGGGGCTGGGCTGGTTACCGCGGCTCTGCCTGAATCCCTGCAGGGGGGAGTGGAAAACGAGATAGTGGAAGTCATGACAGTGCCTCTGGCGGAAACTGCTCAGGGGACCATTGCCAGAGAAGCTCTCCCGGCTATCGAAAATTTGCTGGGAACCACTTCGGTATGCGCTATTGGACCGGGCATGTCCCGGTACCAGGAAGCCCCGGCGGTTCTGTATCAGGTATTGCACAGCTCTGGCATTCCCGTGGTAATTGATGCTGATGGGCTTAATGCCCTCAGCCAGGATATAAGCATGCTGAACAACCGGCAGATACCGGTGGTGTTAACTCCCCATCCCGGTGAGATGGCCAGACTGACCGGATTATCCGTTGAGGAAATTCAAGCCGACCGCCTGGAAATCGCCCGCAGTTTTGCCCAGAAGTGGGGCGTTACCCTGGTTCTGAAAGGGAATGGCACCGTGGTGGCTTATCCCAGCGGGGAAGCTTTTTTGAACTTAAGCGGCAACCCGGGAATGGCCACGGCCGGCAGCGGCGATGTGCTCTGCGGAATGATAGCCGGCCTTATAGCTCAGGGTCTACGGCCTCAGGATGCCGCCATGGCAGCAGTTTACCTGCACGGTCTGGCTGGCGATCATGCTGCCCAAGTCAAAGGCCAGCGGGGTCTGATTGCCGGAGATCTGATCCAGGCTCTGCCCGAAGTATTGAGAAATTATGAATCAGCTGCCGGCTAGTGTATTAATATAATTACAGCAGCAGGATATTACCGGAGTTTATTATTTAACCAAAAAGAGGTGGAAAAATGTTAGCCAGGGACATTATGACCCGGGAGGTTATTACGGTAAAACCTAAAGACCGGGTGGACGAAGTGGCTCGGCTGCTGGTGGACCATAAGATCAGCGGCATTCCCGTGGTGGATGAAGAGAATCACGTGGTGGGAATTATTACGGAAAAGGACCTGATTGTCAAAGCTTCTGAACTGAGAGTGCCTTTCTATATAACACTTTTTGACAGTATTATTTTTTTAGAAAACCCCATACGTTTTAATAACGATTTGAAGAAATATACCGCTGTTAATGTGGAAGATGCCATGACCAAGCAGGTAGTAACGGTAGAAGAAGATACCGAAGTTAGTGAAGTAGCCAAAATAATGCAGAATAAGCGCATCAACCGGGTCCCGGTAGTTCGCAACGGCAAATTGGTAGGCATTATCACCCGCAATGATGTGCTTAAATCATTGGTAAAACGCAATGGATAATATTCGACCGACCTGGGCAGAAATAGATTTAGCAGTTATACAGCGCAATTTTACCCAGATTCGCAATAAAGCAGGCAAAGCCCGGGTAATGGCTGTGGTAAAGGCCAATGCATATGGTCATGGCGTGCGGGAAGTGGCTGGAGTTTGTGCTCAGAATGGAGCCGACTTTTTTGGTGTAGCCACCCTGGAAGAAGCTCTGGAACTATACGAGTGTGGGTTTGGCATCCCTATATTGGTTTTAGGTTACATTCCCCCGGCTTATGCCCGGGAGGTAGTCCGCTGCGGCATAAGGGCAACGGTCTTCAATGAAGAGCTGGCTCTGGCTATGAGTAAAGAAGCCGGCCGGCAGGGAATCCCGGGATATATCCACCTGAAGATGGATACCGGCATGGGCAGGATAGGATTCAAACCCGGTCCGGAGGCGCTGGAAACTATCCTGCGCATAAACCGGCTGCCAGGTCTGATACTGGAAGGTATTTATACTCATTTCGCGGTTGCTGATTGGGCTGACAAGACCTATACCTTCGAGCAGTTCCATCAGTTCAATCAGTGGATAGCCCAGTTGGAGAGAAGGGGGATTAATATTCCCATAAAACACTGTTCCAACAGTGCGGGCCTGATAGATCTTGCGGAGACAGTCAGCCTGGACATGGTGCGAGCCGGGATTATTCTGTATGGATTGTATCCATCCGCTGAGGTCAAGCGGGAGGAGCTGCCGATTACGCCGGCAATGCGGTTAAAAAGCCGCATTGCTTTTATCAAGACCATGGAACCGGGGCAAACGGTCAGCTATGGAAGAACCTACCGGTGTGACCGGGTTCTCCGGGTAGCCACCGTCCCCATTGGGTATGCTGATGGATACAGCCGCCGGTTGTCCAACCGAACCTGGGGCGTGGTACGAGGCCAAAAAGCGCCGCAGATCGGAACCATCTGTATGGATCAGTGCATGTTTGATATAACTGGTTTGGAAGGAGTGGAAGAAGGAGACGAAATAATACTGTTTGGCCGACCCGAGGATGGAGTAACTGCTGATGATCTGGCTGACATCATGGGTACTATTAATTATGAAGTAATCTGTGCAGTTAGCAGCCGGGTTCCCCGAATATACCTTTAAGGCAGAATTGATGCAAATCTTGGATTTGCTAGCTGGCGAGCATATAACTATAATGAAACTATCGGGTTAATACTCTGTACATTTTTCTGGAGGTGCTCGCTTTGCCAGCCTCAAAACGTATAATTGTTACTGTTCCCGAAAATCTGCTAGCTGAAATGGATGATGTCACCATAATTGAATGCAAAAACCGCAGCGAGATAGTTCGAGAAGCAATTCGTTTTTATTTAGGGGAGCGCAAAAGAACCTTGATGATAGAGCAAATGAAAAGAGGATATATAGAAATGGCTGAGATTAACTTACGGCTTGCCTGTGACGATTCTGGGGTTGAAGACGAAGCGCTGGCCAACTGTATAGAAAAATTGCTGGAGTGATCTCGTATGATAAAACGAGGTGAGATTTATTTCGCTCAGTTAAACCCAGTTATTGGATCGGAACAAGGTGGAATACGGCCGGTTCTCATTGTCCAAAATGATATCGGCAATCAATATAGCCCCACTACCATCATACTGGCTATTACTTCCCAGATTAACAAAGCCAAACTCCCTACCCATGTGGAATTAAAGGCCAAGGAATACGGCCTGGAAAGAGATTCGGTTATCTTGGCCGAGCAGATTCGGACCATTGATAAAAGCCGGCTCAAGCAACGCATTGCTGTCCTGAAGCAGGAGACCATGCAGCGGGTTGACCAGGCCTTGGCCATTAGTCTGGGCCTCCAACAACTGTAGGTACATAACCAACCTAGAATTACCATGGAGCAGGAAACAGGTTCTTTCAGAGCCTGTTTTTTTGTCTGTGGACATGGGGGAGGAGGAATTGGTTTTGCGGCCGGTTATAGGGGTCACCGGTAATTATGATGATGAGCAAAACAGTTTCTGGGTAAGAGGTTATTATGTAGAATCCCTGGCCTCAGCGGGGGCCACCCCCCTGATACTGCCCCCTACGGAAGATATGGAAGTAATTGTGGATTACCTGCAGATATGCCAGGGCTTGCTGTTTTCCGGCGGCGGGGATGTGGACCCGGTTCATTGGGGAGAGATGGCTCACCCGGGACTGGGGCAGATCAACCCCTTGCGGGATGCGTTCGAATTGGAACTGGCCCGGCAGGCCCTGAAGGCTGACCTGCCAGTTTTGGGGATCTGCCGGGGCTGCCAGGTACTCAACGTAGCCGCAGGGGGAAGTCTGCTGCAGGACGTCCAGTCTCACCTGCTGCATGATCAAAATGCTCCGAGGAATTACCCCATTCATGCTATAGTAGTAGAAAAGGGCAGCCTTTTGCATAGGATAGTTGATAGCCGGGAATTCCGGGTGAACAGCTTTCATCACCAGGCGGTCAAAAACCTGGGCCAGGGTTTCAAGGCCAGTGCCTGGGCTCCCGATGGAGTTATCGAAGCTATAGAAAACCCCAAGTGCCGGTGGGTATTAGGGGTGCAGTGGCACCCGGAATGTATGACCGATGAGTTTTCCCGGCGTCTTTTTGCAGCCCTGGTCAATGCAAGCCGTTATTAAAATAAAGAAAGGATGATTACTATGCTGGTAATTTCAGGCGGCAAGATTCTCACCATGGGACCGGAAGGAACTCTCCAGTCCAAACAGATTGTTGTAGAAGGGGAGCGTATCGCAGCAATAACTGATAAGGGCCAGATACCGGAAGACGCTGAACACCTGGATGCCAGCGGCAGCTACATACTGCCAGCTTTTATCGATGCCCATACCCATATCGGGCTGGAAGAAGAAATATACCGGGTAGAAGGCAATGACGTCAATGAAACCACGGATCCAGTGACTCCCCAGCTGCAGGCTGTGGACGGGATTCATTTTCGTGACCTGGCCTTTCAGGACGCTTTGCGAGGGGGCATTGCCCGGGTTATGTCCATGCCCGGAAGCGCCAACGTTATTGGCGGGCAGGCAGTATTTTTGAAAACCCTGGCCTCCGATATGAGCGGTATGATATACAAAAATCCCTGGGGATTGAAAGCTGCTCTCGGCGAGAATCCCAAACGGGTTTACGGGGAACAGCAGAAGAAAGCCCCCCGGACGCGGATGGCCAATGCCAGCCTCTTGCGGGAAGCCTTGTACAAAGCAGCCCGCAACCTGGAGAAAGATTCCCTGGATCCGGAAGTAGAGTATAAACAGGGCCCCCTTTTCAAAGTGCTCAGGAAAGAGATGCCCTTGTTCCTGCATGCCCACCGCACCGATGATATGCTGACCGCCTTGCGAATCAAGGAAGAATTTGATATAGATATGATCATCCAGCATGCCACCGAAGGGGTGCTGATTGCCGAGGAACTGAGCCGCAAACAAATTCCGATATTTATTGGTCCTCTCATGGTAAACCGGGCTAAGGTAGAAATGCAGGAAGTAGCATTTAAAAATGCCCGATTACTGAAGGAGAAGGGAGTCACCTTCAGTTTGATCAGCGACCATCCGGTAACCCCTGTGGAACACCTGCGGGTATACGCAGCTTTGATGGTACGGGAGGGTCTGGATGAAGAAACTGCCTTGAAGGCCATGACCCTGCACCCTGCTCAAGCCCTTAAGGTAGACAATGAACTGGGATCTATTGAGGTAGGAAAACGGGCTGATCTGGTCTGCTTTGATGGTCACCCCCTGGATTATCGCTCCCGGGTCAAATGGGTAGTAGTGGACGGGCAGGTATGGCATAACCGGGATGAGTACTAATCTCATATGGATAGACAGGATAAATGAGGCAGTCACCATCTGGCAAACTATGCAATAGGATAAGGTGAAAGGGGGAAGGAGACGTGAACAAAGGGGATATTTTTACTATTTATATGGATGGAGTAGCCATGACCGTATGTGTGCTGGGATTTTACAGTGAGGAGTTCACTGGCGAAGAGATGGTTATTCTAGCCCTGGTGAGTCAGGAGAACCTGGTTCATGTCCCCCTGGAAGATCTGCAATCTCTGTTTCCCCAGCCGAAATATATAAACTGATACTCTTCCAACCAAGCCCAGATAAACAGCAGCGCAAGACAGGGATTTATCCCTATCTTGCGCCTGTTTGTTTTTTTATAGTTCATCTTCTTCCTTATCTAACTCAGCATTGATACTTTGCTGCTTCTTATTATTCAGGTAATAGATAAGTGAAAAACCCGCAAAGGCAGCAACCGTTCCACACACAAATGTAATGGACAAAGCTGCCAGCCAGGTGCCCGGAGCAGCATTATCTCCATAGCGTGCATAATTAGCTATTCCGGTTACTAAACAGATAGTTAAACCGCTGATCACACTGTATATCAAAACGTTCCTGATCCGGGTGATCTCCCGGCTGAATAAATTGATTCCTGAGGCTATATTCCTTATTAACAAATAAAAACAGGCCCCAAAAAAGCAGATGAATTCCGCCGCATAATTGGCAAAGGGGACGTTTAATACATACTGCTGGACTAATATGGCAACCATCAGTGCCAGTAGCAGCAAGCTGCAGGTTTCACTGGCAATTTTGCGCCTTTGGGCAGTGGTTCGCTCGTCCTGAATTAAGTCTCTCATGGTGTTTCCTCCCAAAATAATTCATCCAGGGTCTTTCCCAGTGCTTTGCATATGGCAATGCAGAGTTTTAAAGAAGGATTGTATTTTCCTGCCTCAATTAACCCTATGGTCTGACGGGTAACACCTACTGCCCGCGCCAGATCCTCTTGTTTCATATTCCGCTCAATACGGGCTACCTTCATCTTTATGTTTTTCATATGCAACCTCCACATTGCCTATTGTAATATATAAATTACTAAATGTAAATTATATATTGCATTTAATTTTCGACGGCAATGCTGGCTGAGGAAATGGCAGCACAACCATTATTTACATCAAGGTAAAAGGGAGCGCCGGTAGAATCTTGATCAATAGGTCACAATTAGAAACATTCGAGGTGATGCTGTTGATTAAGTGGTTGCAGCAATTGGCTGCAGTGATGATCTTGGTTCTCTTTCCGGTTACATATGGGGCTCAGGCCGCCAGCATTGTAAACATAAGCATTGACGGGAAAGAACGTAATTTAAATCCGCCGGCGCAAATAGTCAATGACCGCACGATGGTTCCTCTGCGCTTTATTGTCGAGGACCCTGCTTTACAGGGCCAGGTCTATTGGGATGAGAGCCAGCAGAAGGTGGCTATGGACTGCCGGGGTCATTACATTGAGCTGTATATCGGCAACAAACAGGCCACCGTAGACGGGCAAATCCACACCCTGGATGCTTCTCCCTATATCTATCAGGGACGTACTTATGTGCCCCTGCGGTTTTTAACGGAAAGCTTAGGTGCCCGGGTAGAATGGAAGGCAGGCCAGCGCCGGGTTGATATTAAATTTGCCCAGTCCCAGCCCCGGGTGTTCGCCTATTATTACTATTCTCCCCGGGAGGAGTTGGAGAAAAACGCTCATCTGTTCACGGATATAGCTTTTCGCTGGTTTGCCACCAACAGCCAAGGAGAGCTTTACTACGAGTACCAAGCGGATTATGCCAAAACCCTGGCCTGGGCAAAATCCAAGGGAATACGCACCCATGCCAGTGTTGTATTAATGGGCAGCGACCCTCTCCATACCCTCTTGTCCAACCAGCAAAACCGAACCCGGCTAATCAATGCTTTGGTTCAGGAAGTCAAGAAAAGCGGGTATGACGGGGTGAATATTGATTTCGAACTTATCGCTGCCAGTGATGCTGACTACTTTACTGCATTTTTAAGAGAATTGAAACAAGCTCTGGGCAGCGATACCGAACTGTCGGTAGCCGTTTTTGCCCGCACCGGCAAAGAAAAATGGGCTACTCCTTACCAGTATGACAAAATCGGCCAAATAGCAGACAGTGTAGTGGTTATGGCCTATGATTATCACTACACCACCACCGCTCCCGGGGCGATTGCTCCCCTGGGGTGGGTCAAGGAAGTAGCCCAGTATATGAGTAAAGTTATGCCGGCAGAAAAGGTGCTGCTGGGTATGGCTACTTATGGGTATGACTGGCCGCAGAACAGCAAGGGGACCTCAGTAACCGCCGCCAAGCTGGCCCAGCTCCAGAGCAAATACCAGGTGCAAAGTCACTGGGACGAAGCCAGCTACAGTCCTTATTATACCTACTGGGATGAAAAAGGACGCTATCATGAGGTGTGGCTGGAAAACTATCAGAGCCTGACAGCCAAATGGCAGGTAGCCGATGATTACGGCTTAGGCGGAGTGTCCTTCTGGCGTATAGGTACCGGTTTTACCGATCTGTACCGGGTGCTGGAGGAAAGACTCTAACCACTCTTTCTCTCCGAAAATGGTGCGCAGTTTATTGTGGCCAGAAGGTTTACCTAAGCACCTTGGTGCAGGAGTCTGATATAGTCGGCGAAGATGGGCAGACGAAGGGGAGAGAGGGACAGGATGTCCTTAAGAGGCTATCAAACAGGATGTTTGTTTAGCCCGGTACCCCCCAAGTCGCACATCGAGCCGTTACTATATCGTGACGACGGAACAGGTGCGAAGGGCAAACCCACTGGCCGCACTTCGACTCAGGTAACATTGCTGTGAAAATAGTTCCCAATTTTGTCATTGCTGTGAAAATCGCTTCCTTTTATGTCATCGCGAGGCACGAAGTGCCGTGGCGATCTCGTTCACATACCTCCAGGCACCGTTAGAGATTGCTTCGCTGCGCTCGCAATGACACAAAAGGTAACTTTTCATTTATCGTGGCCTGTGTCACAGGTGATAATTGCGATGTTCCTCATCCTCGTCCACTGCTCATTTCAACTAATCCCCCACATTAATCGCCAACCCATTCCGGTTAGGATATAATTATAATCATCAACTGGTCAATTATTCCTGATAAAAGTCAGGTTATAGTTATAAAAGGGGCAGGAGGGGAGACAATGTCAACAGAACAGCCTTCTCTATTTGGTGATATAGAACCGGAGCCTGAAGCAGCGACATCATCCCAGAACCAGGTGAACATTGTGCCTGCTGCCGCCAATGAACCCTTTTTGCCTGGCGTGGAACTGAAAGCAGCTTATCCGGATATACATGATCACCAGAAATTATGGGATCTGGCTTTAAAATGTGACCGCTGCCGTTTGCGGGAAACCTGCCAGCAGGTAGTGTTTTGTGACGGGCCCTGGACGTCGAAAATAATGTTTGTCGGGGAAGGTCCGGGAAAAGATGAGGATATTCAGGGACGTCCTTTTGTGGGACGGGCCGGGCAGCTTCTGGACAAGATACTGGCGGCGGCTGGCTTTGACCGCCGGCAGGTTTACATAACCAATGTGGTTAAGTGCCGGCCTCCGGAAAATCGCCTGCCTAACCCGGATGAAGTCAACCAGTGCAGGGGCTATTTGGAAGCCCAGATACGTATAATTCGCCCCGCTATTATAGTTTGCTTGGGTTCCCTGGCCAGCCAGGTGATCATAGATCCTAAGGCGCGCATTACCAAAATCAGGGGACAATGGCTGCAAAGGCAGGGCATCAAGATAATGGCCACTTTTCATCCCGCTGCCCTGCTGAGAAACGAAGGGTATAAACGACCCACCTGGGAAGACTTTAAGAAGATCCGGGACGAATACCAGCGTTTGTAGGAGTGAGGACCTGATGCAGCTGTGTATACCCCATGAGGAAAATATGATAAGATTGGGAATGTCCCTGGCAAAACTTTTAAAGGGGGACGAAATTATTTACCTGCGGGGAGAACTGGGGGCGGGCAAGACCACTCTGGTTCGCGGCATATTAAAGGGTTTAGGTTTTAAGGGAAGGGTAACCAGCCCTACTTTTACCTTAATGAATATCTATGATTCCCAGCCGCCGGTTTATCATTTTGATTTTTACCGGTTGGAGGGAGCCGACTTGACTGATCTGGGACTGGAGGATTATCTCGGCAAAAAGGGGATAACTATTATTGAATGGCCGGAAATTGGCGCCTCTGATTTGCCCCAGGATGCCCTGGTAATCAACATAGAACTGGCAGATGGAGACTATGACCGGGAGAGAATAGTACACATCAGTGCATCGGGTCCGGATCACAGCAAGCTTTTGGAGGAGCTGACCACACATGTACATACTGGCCATTGACAGCGCCACACCGGTAGCCGGCGCAGCCTTGCTGCGGGACGAGGTTTTGATAGCCGAGGCCTTTGCCAATGTGGGCTTAACTCATTCGGAGACCTTAATGCCTATGGTTGACAGGATATTGAAGGATACCTCCCTGAAGGCAAGGGATGTGGACGTTTTTGCCGTTACCATCGGGCCAGGTTCTTTTACCGGTTTGCGTATAGGGCTGGCCGCGGCCAAAGGCCTGGCCTTGGCAGCGGACAAACCTTTGATAGGTATATCAACTCTTGAGGTTTTGGCTCACAACTTAAGCTTCAGCCCCCTTTTGGTGGGGACGGTTTTGGATGCCCGCAAGGGGGAAATCTACGGAGCCTGTTTTGATGTAAGCCAGGCCTATCCCCAGCGTCTGGGAGAGGAAATGGCCTGTTCACCGGAAAGCTTTTGTCATCATATGGACAGCCTGTTAGAGGCCACCGGACGATCGGACTTGGTTTTACTTGGGGATGGATTCATTACCTACAGACAGCAGTTTGCGCAGCACTGGGGACCCAAACTCAAAACCGTGCCTTTGCACCAGCAATTGCCCCGGGCGGCTTCTTTGGCCAGCCTGGCCAGGCAAAGGGCCCTGCAGGATGACTATGATGACCGGTTGTTGCTGCGCCCGACTTATATACGCCTTTCAGAAGCGCAAAACCGTTTGGGAGTAGGAGATCTGTAATGGGTGTTTCCAATTACTTAATACGCCGCATGACGGTGCGGGATTTGGATGAAGTAATGGCTATTGAAGCGCAGGTTTTTTCCCTGCCCTGGTCCAAGCAGTCCTATATGGGTGAATTGAAAAACCAGTTTGCCACTTATCTGGTCTGTGACAAAGAGGCTGAGGTAGCAGGTTACGTGGGTATATGGGTGGTATTTGAAGAAGCCCACATTACCAATGTAGCGGTTGCTCCTAAATGGCAAGGCCAGGGTTTGGGAAGGGTTTTGATGGAAGAAGCAGAAAAGGTGGCCCGCAGCAAAAACGCCCTGCGTATCCTGTTGGAAGTCCGGCCTTCCAATCATGCGGCATTATCCCTGTATAAAAGTTTGGGCTATATGGAAACCGGCCGCCGCAAAGAGTACTATTCCGACAATGGTGAGGATGCCATTGTCATGACGAAATTGCTTTTTTAGGAGATAGGGAAATGACGGTCAATATTCTGGGAATAGAAACCTCCTGTGATGAGACTGCTGCGGCAGTAGTGCAGAACGGGCGGCATATTTTGTCCAATGTGGTCAATTCACAGATTGACATCCACCGGCTCTTCGGCGGGGTAGTACCGGAAGTGGCTTCCCGCAAACATGTGGAAAACATCGGCCTGGTGGTGGAGCAGGCTATAAAGGACAGCGGTTTGAGCTATGCCGATTTGGACGCGGTGGCGGTAACTAACCGCCCTGGTCTGATCGGGGCCTTGCTGGTGGGCTTGTCCTTTGCCAAGGCCTTTGCTTTCACCTTGGATAAACCCCTTATTACTGTGAACCATCTCTATGGTCACATATACGCCAACCTGCTGGAGCATCCCCAACTAGAGTTCCCAGTTGTCTGTTTGGTGGTATCTGGAGGACATACCAGTTTGCTGCTGATGCACAGCGAAAGTGAGTATGAATTGATTGGGGAAACTCTGGATGATGCAGCGGGGGAAGCTTTTGACAAGGTTGCCCGGTTTCTGGGACTGGGGTATCCGGGAGGTCCCGCTGTTCAAAAAGCTGCTGCTGCAGGACAGCCCGGACGCTTTTCCCTGCCCCGGGTATTTTTACATCGTGATGATTTTGACTTTAGTTTCAGCGGCCTGAAGACCGCGGTGATGAATGAATGGCGCAAAGCCCAGCAGCAGGGGGAAGCCAATGTGTATGACATGGCCGCTGAGTTTCAGAACGCCCTGGTAGAGGTTCTGGTGGGCAAGACTATGCAGGCTGCAGAAAAGTATAACGCCCGCAGTGTTATTATGGCCGGAGGTGTTGCTGCCAACAGCCTCCTGCGGGAATTAATGACCCGGCGCGGCCAGGAGTTGGGAAAACCAGTTTACTATCCCTCCCTGCCATTGTGTACTGATAATGCGGCCATGATCGCAGCGGCTGCTTATCCCTTATATTTGCAGGGACAATTTGCTCCTTTGAATGTGAATGCACAAGCAAGTCTATAGTCCCTGTGAACAATATCTGTGGATAATGTGGATAAGTCTGTTGATAATTATCATTCCAACACTTTGTCGCTCTTACTCATGATCAATCAGGTCCTAGGTTTGAGCAAAGGAGCCGATTTCTCAACCTAGTTCCGCTGTGGATAACCATCACTTTAAGGAGGAAATAAGGTGTATCCAGTGCTGTTTGAATTTGGGAGTCTGCGCTTGTACTCCTGGGGATTTATGCTGGCAGTGGCCGTACTGATTGCCATCTGGGGAATAGGACGTCTGTTTGAACGAGAAGGCTACGATCGGGACTCGGTTTTCGAAATGATAATCCTGATGGTTATCTGCGGCTTAATTGGATCTCATTTGGCCTATATCCTGGTATACCAATGGGAAGAGTTTCTGGCTGACCCTTTGATATTCTTCAATATTAAAAACGGGATAGAAGGCATGATCTGGTATGGTGCATTTATCGGAGGATTAATACCTTTCATAATCTATATATACAGAATGGGTCTGTCCTTTTGGAAAATGGCCGACATATTCTCTCCCTATCTGGCCCTGGGATATGCTTTGGTGAGGATAGGCTGCTTTCTGCGAGGCTGCTGTTATGGGGAGATTACCACCTCACCCTGGGGGGTAGTTTTCCCGGTTGTGGATGAATTTGCCCGTCACCCCACCCAATTGTACAGTTCGGCTCTGAATTTCCTGTTATTTCTATTCTTGATATGGTTTTACCCCCGGCGCAGGTTCCATGGTCAGGTATTCCTGTTCTACTTGATAGGGTACAGTATTTACCGCTTTATTGTGGAATTCTTCCGGGAAACGGTTATCTTCTATGGGTTTTTATCCATGGGTCAGGTATATACTCTGGGTCTGCTGGTGATAGCCATCTTGCTGTATTTCTGGCAGCGTTCCCGCTCTGCCCGGTATTGGTTTTGATTATGACGGGGGATGGATATGCAGGATATATTGGCCTGGAAAAAACAGATCAGAAATGAGATGAAAGAGCGGCGCCAGCAGTTATCTCCCGCTGAGGTGGAGCAGTTAAGCCAGCAGATCAGGCAAAGGATAGAGGAATTGTATCCCATCCAGAAAGCCGGCCGCATCATGGCCTATGCCAGCATTGGCAATGAAGTGAACCTGGTGCCCCTATTAGAAAAATGGCGCCGGGAAGGGCGGACCATCCTGCTGCCCCGGGTGGAAAGGGGCGGTAGGATGGAAGCGGTTGTATGGACCGGCTGGGATCAGGTACAATCAGGACCTTTCGGCATACGGGAACCGTTGGGGGAGCCCTTTGATCCCGCTGCCATTGACGCGGTCCTGACCCCAGGATTGGTTTTTGACTATAAGGGTTATCGGCTGGGATACGGAAAGGGATATTATGACCGGTTTCTCCCCCGGCTGCGCTCTTCTGCCTTTATCTGCGGCATATGCTACGAATTTCAGGTAGTTGAGAATGTGTTTCCCCATGAGGGAGATATCCCCATGCACTGGATAGTAACCGATCGCTCCGAGCTGGTTATCAGCTGGGATTATTTTTAGATCTTTCACAAAGGGGCTGCACCGGATTGCCGCGCAGCATCAGCTACTGCCCTTGTTAAGGCTTGGGCTGCACGAAGAAGCCACGGGTCCCGTTGGAGCCGTGGCTTTGGGTTGGTTTATAAGGGATTATAGGATTGGTTGGTACGGCTTATTCGGCCGGATTGGTGCTGGCTTCCTTGAGGGCAGCAAACACGCCGGCCAGACCGGCTAGATCACTGGGGATAATCAGTTTGGTGGCCTGACCTTCAGCCAGGTCCTTAATCGCTTCCAGGGATTTTAAGGCCAGCACTTTGTTGTCAGCCTGGGCTTCTTTGATCATAACCAAACTGCCAGCAAAAGCCTTCTGAACAGTGAGAATGGCCTGGGCTTCACCCTCGGCTTTCAAAATCTGAGCCTGGCGAAGACCTTCTGCCTCACGGATAGCAGCTTCCCTGACTGCTTCCGCATTTAATATGGCTGCCTGTTTGCGGCCTTCCGCTTCCAGGATGGCGGCCGTCTTTTGACCTTCCGCTCTCAGGATAGCTTCCCGCTTTTCCCGCTCAGCCCGCATCTGTTTTTCCATGGCATTCTGAATATCCTGGGGAGGAAGAATGTTTTTCAGCTCTACCCGGTTTACCTTGATTCCCCACTTGTCAGTAGCTTCATCCAAAATAGAGCGCAGTTTTGCATTTACCAGATCTCGGGAAGTCAGAGTTTCGTCCAATTCCAGGTCACCCACTATATTGCGGAGGGTAGTAGCGGTCAGGTTTTCAATAGCCACAATAGCGTTGGCTATTTCGTACGTGACCTTAAAGGGGTCGGTTATCTGGTAGAAGACTACAGTATCAATCATCATGGTGACGTTATCTTTGGTAATAACCGGTTGGGGAGGGAAGTCCACCACCTGTTCCCGCAAATCTATGATGGCCCGGAAACGGTCTATAAAAGGGATAATTACATTAATGCCCTGTTCGGCGGTTTTGTGATATTTGCCCAAGCGCTCCACAATACCTACTGTGGACTGTCTTATAATTTTAATTGACGACAGGGCAATAATAATTACGAACAGGACCAAAATGATATTAACAAATACGCTCAACACCTAATTCCGCTCCTTTCTAGGTAGACGCCTTTTTCACTAATAGTTTCACACCATCTATACCGATAACCTCTATACGTGTATTCTCTTCCAATTCTTCTTCAGATATAGCAGTCCAGATTTCTCCGTTTACTTTTACCTGACCGAACTGCATAGGTACTATCCGGGATATAGTTATGCCATGCTGCCCAATCAGGGCTTTCACATTGCTCACAGCATCATTGGACTTTACAAACTTCATAACCAGAGGGCGGGTGAAGATAATCAACAGCAGGGTAATTAAGGCAAAAATAAGCAATTGCAGTTCCAAGGACGGCAGCAGGCCGAACTGAACCAGCAACGCCACGACAACTCCGGCTATGGCTAACCACAAGAACCAAAAACCGGCGGTAAATATTTCTATAGCGCCGCATACGATAGCCACCAGGATCCATTCCAGGAAGGTCACAGGCTAACCTCCTTTCATGCTGCAAATTTAACGACAGTCTAATCATAACATACCTGTTCTTTAGATTGACCAGCAATAAAGCCATAATTCATGTGCATAATGCAATTATTTGTTGAATTTATATGCCTTGGTGTATAATTTTAGATACGGAACAAATCTATAGACTCCGATTCAAACTGCCTAAGGCTGCGGCTAGGGCGGTTGGAACGCAGGGTGTACCGGGAAACTGGTGCGCCTCCCATTTGGAAAGGAGTTTAGTGCATGACTGAGATACCCTTTTCCAGGGTATTTATTTATTGGGGAGGTTGACCTATGCCAGATAATGCTCAGATCCTAGAAAAACTGCGTAAATTGGCACCGGAAGGCAGGATATCCTGTACCGATGCCCGCAAGCTGGCAGAAGAGCTGAAAGTTCATCCCAGCGTAGTTGGGAAATTGTGCGATGAGGCAAAAATTAAAATAACAGGTTGTGAACTGGGGTGTTTTTAGTCTAATAACACCCAGCCATCCGGGGAAGGGGGGAATTTTAATGGACTCCTTTGGACGCCACATAAATTATATGCGTATTTCCGTAACTGATCGCTGCAATTTGCGCTGCCGCTACTGCATGCCCGAAGATGGAGTCCAGGACCTGGGACACGGAAAAATACTGAGCCTGGAAGACATAGCCCGGTTGACCCGCATTGGTGCTCAGATAGGAATCCGCAAAGTGCGCTTGACCGGAGGAGAGCCGCTGGTGCGCAAAAATATTACCGGACTTATCCAATGTATAGCTGATATTCCTGAAATTGATGATATTGCCTTAACTACCAACGGGATTCTCTTTCCCGCGATGGCTGAAGATTTAAAGGCAGCAGGATTAAAACGGGTTAACATCAGTATGGATACCCTTCAGGAAGAGCGCTTTCTTTATATAACCCGCCGGGGAGGATTAAATCTGGTGTGGGAGGCGGTCTTTAAGGCTTTGGAGTTGGACATGCATCCGGTGAAAATAAATGTGGTAGTGATTCGCGGTTTTAATGATGATGAGATAGGTGATTTTGTCCGTTTGGCTTATATTTATCCCTTGCACATCCGTTTCATTGAGTATATGCCGGTGGGAGATTTGCAGTTTTGGGATCCGGACCGTATGGTGAGCAGTGCGGAGATCCTAAATAAGCTGCAAGCAGATTATGAATTGACCCCGGAAAAAATCGTAGCAGGCAACGGTCCCGCCCGTTATTATCACATTGCCGGGGGAGCTGGCTCCATAGGTTTTATCAGTCCTATGAGCCACCAGTTCTGCTCGGAATGTAACCGGATACGTTTAACCGCCGATGGCAAGCTTAGAGGCTGCCTTTATGCCAAGCAGGAAGTTGACCTGAAAGCAGCCCTGGAACAAGGGGCATCCGATGAGGAACTGCAGGAGTTATTCTTTGCAGCTATTAAAGCTAAGCCTGCTCACCATGATATGGGTTCTGGTTGGGGTGAGCAAAACTTCCGCAAAATGTATCAAATCGGAGGTTAGCCATGGATTTTACTCATATTAATGAGGAAGGCCGTGCCCGTATGGTTGATGTTTCCGGAAAAGCTGACACGGAACGGGTAGCTGAAGCCCGGGCCGCGGTGCGCATGCAGCCGGAGACCCTGGAAGCAATTCGCAGCGGGGGAGTGAAAAAAGGAGATGTACTAGCCGTTGCCCAGGTGGCAGGTATTATGGCCGCCAAGCAGACCTCCAGCCTGATACCCATGTGCCATCCCCTCATGCTGACCTCCGTGGACATCAGCTTTAGTTTTGATACAGATAATAATAGGATAGTAATTCATTCCCAGGTCAAAACTACCGGGAAAACGGGAGTGGAAATGGAAGCTATGACCGCTGCCGCCGTAGCTGCCCTGACTATTTACGATATGGCCAAAGCTATCGACCGCTGGATGGTGATCGAAGAGGTGCTTCTCTTGGAAAAAAGCGGCGGTAAGAGCGGTCATGTCAAGCGCTCTGCATCCCAGCAACAGTGATAGGGTTGAGGTGATTTGATGTATAAAACCGGGATACTGATACTGAGTGACAAGGGCTTCCGGGGTGAGCGGGAAGATTTGAGCGGGGAGCAGATTCGCCAATCCCTGGGACCTAACTATAGTGTGGAATACTACCAGATAATACCTGATGAAAAGGAACTGATCATTGAGCAGCTTAAACATGCCTGTGACCAGCTGGGGCTGGATCTGTTGCTGACTTCCGGAGGAACGGGATTTTCCCTGCGGGATGTCACTCCAGAGGCTACCAAAGCAGTGATTGAAAAAGAAGTACCGGGCATACCGGAAGCTATCCGCTATTATGGGCTGCAAAAGACTCCCAAGGCCATGCTGTCCCGGGGCATAGCCGGTATCAGGGGAAAGACTCTGATTATAAATTTGCCGGGCAGTGTCAAAGGTGTTCGGGAATCATTGGAAGCGATCATGCCGGCTTTAGACCACGGGCTGGATATATTGATTGGCTCCGCTGCGGAATGCGGGCAGATTTGAGAGACGAAATTAAGTGTAATTTAAAGGTATAAAAAGAAAAGCACCGAACCATAATATAAATCGATGATATTAGGCAGATTCAGATCCATTTGTAGATTGAAACCAACTGAGCTCTTGCCTATATTTATTACAGTGATGTTAGCACTCGCAGTTATCGAGTGCTAATAATAATACATAACCTAATATTTAAATTATAAAGGGGGTATACCTTTGAGGATTCAACCTTTAGGAGACCGTTTGGTGGTAAAAGTAGCAGAAATCGCTGAAGAGAAGACCAAGAGTGGTCTGTATGTACCCGATACCGCCAAAGAGAAGCCTCAAGAAGGAGAAGTACTGGCCGTAGGACCAGGTGCCCGCGATGAGAAGGGTGAGCGCATCCCTATGGACGTTAAAGTTGGGGATAGAGTGATTTTCTCCAAGTACTCTGGAACTGAGGTTAAAGTTGATGGGGAAGAATACCTGATCCTATCGGAAAGTAATGTTTTAGCCATTTTAAAACCAGCGGAATAAGGGAGGTACATAGATGATAGCCAAAGAGATCAAATTCGGCGAAGAAGCAAGAAGAGCTTTGGAAAGAGGAGTTGACAAACTGGCGAATACTGTCAAAGTCACCCTTGGCCCAAAGGGTCGCAACGTAGTACTGGACCGCAAGTTTGGTTCCCCCACCATCACCAATGACGGTGTTACCATTGCCCGTGATATAGATCTGGATGATCCCTGGGAAAACCTGGGCTGCCAGTTAGTTAAAGAAGTTGCCACCAAAACCAATGATGTAGCCGGTGACGGAACCACTACCGCTACGGTTCTGGCTCAGGCTATGATCAAAGAAGGCCTCAAGAATGTGGCTGCCGGTGCCAACCCCATGATTATGAGAAGGGGTATTGAAAAAGCTGTTCAGGCTGTAGTGGATGAGATCAAAGCTATCAGCCAGCCGGTAGAAACTAAAGAGGCTATTGCTCAGGTAGCCGCTATTTCTGCTGATGATCAGGAAATCGGTGCCCTGATTGCCGATGCTATGGAAAAAGTCGGCCGGGATGGGGTTATCACAGTTGAAGAATCCCAGTCGGTAGGTACTTCTCTGGAAGTCGTGGAAGGCATGAGCTTTGACCGCGGCTACATTTCCCCCTATATGGTTACCAACAGCGAAAAGATGGAAGCTGTTTTGGATGAACCCTATATTCTTATCAGTGATAAAAAACTGACTTCAATTCAAGAGGTACTTCCGGTTCTGGAAAAAGTAGTTCAGACCGGCAAGCCCATGCTGATTATTGCCGAAGAGGTTGAAGGCGAAGCCCTGGCTACTATAGTGCTGAACAAGCTGCGTGGTACTTTCACCGCAGTAGCCGTAAAAGCTCCTGCTTTTGGTGAGCGGCGTAAAGCCATGCTGGAAGACATTGCTATTCTCACCAAGGGTCAAGTTGCTTCCGAAGATCTGGGCGTCAAGCTGGAGAATGTGACCCTGGATATGCTGGGCAGAGCCCGCCAGGTAGTAGTAAAGAAAGAGGAGACTATCATTATCGACGGCGCTGGTGACGAGAAAGCCATTAAAGAACGGATCGCCAACATTAAGCGGCAAATAGAAGAGACTGATTCTGAATATGATCGGGAAAAACTTCAGGAGCGCATGGCTAAGCTGTCCGGCGGCGTAGCTGTAATTCAGGTTGGTGCCGCAACTGAAACCGAGCTGAAAGAACGAAAACACCGCATTGAAGACGCCCTGGCAGCTACCAAAGCCGGTGTTGAAGAAGGTATGGTACCGGGAGGCGGAGCCGCTCTGATTCATGTGATCAAGGCTATTGAAAAAATTCAAGCCGAAGGCGATGAACTTACCGGTATTAACCTGGTCAAGAAAGCTCTGGAAGAACCCCTGCGCCAGATTGCTTACAATGCCGGCGCAGAAGGATCAGTAGTCGTGGAAAAGGTTAAGGCTTCCGAATTTGGTATCGGCTACAATGCTCTGACCGGCGAATATGAGGATATGATCAAAGCCGGAATTATCGACCCGGCCAAGGTAACTCGTTCCGCCGTTCAGAATGCAGCTTCCATCGCTGCTATGGTGCTGACCACCGAAGCAGTTGTCTGCGAACTGCCCAAAGAGGATCCCATGAAGAATATGCCCGGCGGCGGCATGCCCATGATGTAATTCCTGCATATAACCAGGCGCCATCTGCGGATGGCGCCTGATAGTGTTAAAAAAGTTGCTAAAAGAGATCGCCACGTCGCTACGCTCCTCGCGATGACATACCAAAAGGCCATCTTATGTGTCATTGCGAGCCCCGGAGGGGCGTGGCAATCTCGAATGTCTAACCGCTAATATACTTCTTTGACAGTCTGAGGCGCCATCTGCGGATGGCGCCTTTTGTTTTCCGCAAAAAATCCCTGGTGAAGGAACACCAGGGATTTTCTCTATTACTCTACAGTATAAGTACTCTTATAGGTCATAGTATAATTCAAACTCCAGGGGATGGGGCTGATCCAGCACTCGCCGGGATTCCTTGCGTTTGGCCTCCAGCCAAACTTCGATCAATCGCTGGGGGAATACCCCTCCCGCCAGCAAAAAGTCATGGTCTTTTTCCAGGGCATCCAGGGCTTCATCCAGGGTACGGGGCAGGCTCTTGATCTTGGCTTGCTCCTCGGGAGGCAGGTTGTATAGATTAACGTCATAAGGCCCGAATCCTTCGGCAACAGGGTCGATTTTGTTCTGAATACCGTCCAGGCCGGCCATCAGCATAGCCGAATAAGCCAGGTACGGGTTGCAGGTAGCATCGGAGGAGCGGAATTCAAAGCGTTTGTGTTCAGGAGCCTTGGCATAGGCGGGAATTCTGATAACAGCACTGCGGTTAGCGGTAGCAAAGCATATGCTCACCGGTGCTTCATAGCCAGGTACCAGGCGTTTGTAGGAATTGGTGCTGGGATTGGTAAAAGCCAGCAAGGCAGGTGCGTGTTTCAACATGCCGCCTATGAAGTAAAGAGCAGTTTGGCTTAGGCACGAGTAACCGTTGGGATCATAAAAAACCGGCTGGCCGTTTTTGAACATATGGATATGAACGTGCATACCGCTGCCGGCTTCCCCGTACAAGGGTTTAGGCATAAAAGTAGCCGTTTTGCCCTCTTGGAAAGCCAAATTTTTAACCAGATACTTAAGGAGCATGGTTTTGTCGGCCATTTCCCGCATACCGCCAAACTCAACCTCTATCTCTATCTGTCCCGGACCTCCCACTTCGTGATGATGATATTTCACCGCGATGTTGTTTTCTTCCAACAGGGTGCACATGCGGGAGCGCAAATCATACAGGACATCATGGGGCGGAGTGATATGATAGCCGCCTTTGAGGGGCACTTTATAGCCCAGGTTCTGGTACCCGCTCTCCCCGCTGTTCCAAATGGCCTGCTCGGCATCAATGGAAAAGCCGCTTTTATGGGGCAAACACTGGTAATCCACATGATCAAATACATAGAACTCGAACTCCGGGCCTATCCGGATTTCATCGGCGACCTGCAGGTCCTGCATATATTTTTCAGCCTTATTGGCAATATTGCGAGGGTACTGATCAAATGGGTAATTATGAGGCTCGGCGATTACGAAGACATCTCCAATCATGCTTAAGGTAGGAACTTTGGAAAAAGGATCATGAACAGCAGTAGTTATATCAGGTATGAAGACCATATCGCTCTTCTCTATGGGGGCATATCCGTAATTGGATCCGTCGAACCCGATTCCGTATTCAAGGGTTTCAGGGGTGAAACGTTTCACAGGAAGGGTAAGGTGGCGCCACCTGCCCAGCAGATCAATCATCTTAAAATCGATCATCTCGATCTGCTCATCTCGGCAGTACTCCATAACTTCGTCGTAGGTGCTAAACACAAGTATAAGCCTCCTTTGCCTTATACAAAATACGTGGAAATTATAGCAGATGCCTGTTTTGAAATAAAGTATTTTGAATTAGGTATGCTGTATCCATGGAATAATATTCTAGCAGCTTTACGGTAATATCCCCCCACCCCATCTAATAATAATGTATTACTTGAGACTCCAGACAGGTGTCAACCTTAAGGGGTGAGAGTTATAAACAGGAAGCGCTGGATTGCTTTAGCTGTTATCGCTTTGCTGGCATTGGGAGCAGCCCTGGCTTATCAGCCTGCTAAGGATTATTATGTAAAATCCAAGCTGGACCCGCAGGTCGAGCTTGACAACTCTATTAAAAAGATGGCACAGGTACAGAGCTACCGTTATGTGCTCAAATCAGGATTTACCGTCGAGGGAAGGGAGGAGGTGATAAGTCAGGTAGAAGGTGAGAAAGAGCAGGGAAATACTCATTTAAAGGGGGAGATGGTACACACACCGGTTGATATTTATTATATTGACCGTACCATTTACAATTATGACTCCTTCTCCAAAAGATGGCTGGTGATCGACAGCGGCACTGCCAATTCGGAAGAACTGCTGATATCAGAACTAAATCCTCTGTCCAACTTCAGGTTTAAGAATGTTACAGCAGTCAAAAAAGTAGGGTTTGAACCGGTAGATGGTACGGAATGTTTGGTGGTAAGCTGTCAGCCTTCTGTAGAGAGTCAACTGTTAGAAAGCCTTTGGCAGGACTTTGATTACCAGATATGGATCGACTATAAGCAGCAGGTTATCCGCAAAGCTACTCTGAAGGCAGTAAACAAGCAGAACCCTACCACCCGTTTGAGCATAGCCGTGGAATTCTATGATATCGACCAGCCTATTAAAATCAAACCGCCGGATATTACGCAAGCAGTTAATTGACCGCCGGGGTGAAAGCCCCGGCTAGATTGTAAAAAAGGTTGCTAAAAGAGATCGCCACGTCACTACGCTCCTCGCGATGACATACCAAAAGGCCATCTTATGTGTCATTGCGAGCCCCGGAGGGGCGTGGCAATCTCGAACGTCTAACCGCTAATAGACTTCTTTGACAGTCTGCGCCGGGGTGAAAGCCCCGGCTTTTAATATTATTGCCGCCTTCGATAAGCCTAACCATGGCCGGTCGAAGGCTTTTTTATGGGATATAAACTCACAAAAAGCATTACATAGGAGGGACAAGACCTATCTAAGAACAGCTCCAGCAACAGGCAATGTAAGGCGATTTGTGCATCAATGCCATATTATGGAACCAGATCCACCTGGATTCCATAAGATGTAGTGTAATTCCTATAAAAGGAGTGAAAGCAATTGGATAGGTGCGACGATAGAAAAAAGGAATTAGAGTTGGCCCGCGCCTTTGTTCCCTTCCAGCCGTTCTGTGATGTGCTTCCCCTGGAGGTTGCTCTTGCCAAGGGTACCATCTGGACCTGCCTCCTAGACTACCCGCCCAGGGAAAAAGGCAGAGAAAAGGGGGATGACCGGTATGAGTAACGATCGTGGGAAAGCAAACCGGGAAAAGCTTATCCGGGCGATTCAAGAATACGAGTTCGCAGCGGTAGAACTCAATTTGTACCTGGATAATTTCCCCCGCTGCAGAGAAGCTCTGGAAGACTACAACTATATAACCAGGGAATTAAACAAACTAAAAGCAGAGTACGTGAAAAATTTTGGCCCTTTGCGTAATTTCGGCGAAGATCCGAGCAGTTTTCCATGGCAGTGGGTGGATGAACCCTGGCCCTGGGAACGCGGCTATTAAGGGGGGAATAACATGTGGATTTATGAAAAGAAATTGGAGATACCGGTCAATATTCGCAGCAAGGACCTGAAGATGGCTAAAGCCCTGTTTTCCCAGTACGGCGGGCCTGACGGGGAATTAAGCGCTTCCTTGCGTTATCTGACCCAGAGATATAATATGCCTACCGGCAAAACCAAAGCCCTGCTCACCGATATTGGTACCGAGGAAATGGCTCATGTTGAGATAATTGCCACCATGATTCACCAGATGATTAGAGATGCCACTCCGGAAGAACTTAAAGAAGCCGGATTAGGCGGATATTACGCCCAGAATGGCAAAGACTTGTACTGGGTGGATTCGGAAGGAGTGCCCTGGACAGCGGCTTATATAAGAGCCCTGGGAGATCCGGTGGCCAACTTGATGGAAGACATGGCCGCAGAGCAGAAAGCCCGGGCGGTTTATGAACACCTGATGAGTATGACCCGGGAACCGGATATAATCAGGCCCCTGAGATTCCTGTGGCAGAGGGAGATTGTTCACTTCCAGCGCTTTGGGGAAGCCCTGCAGCACATATATGACTTTTTGGATAAGCCTCATTATTTCCATATGGGGAAGGATCATCCCTAAAAGTAACTGCCAGTTTGGTATGAATACCATTTTTGTAACTGGATCGGGAGGAGTAACTGGGTAACTCCTCCCCTTTTTACTCCGGGCCATAGTTTTCAGCAGCTTTAATTGCGCTGCTTTTTGGTTGTTGCTATAATCCTGTCTATAAGGAGGGATCGGCTTGAATTTAGAAGAAGTAGAAGTATTATTTGACCGGGAACAAGTGATGGCTCGGGTAAAAGAACTGGGACAGCAAATAACCCAGGATTATCAGGGAAAAAACCTGCTGGTAGTAGGCATTTTAAAAGGCGCTTTTATTTTTATGGCTGATCTTGTCAGGGAAATTGATCTGCCCTTGGAAATAGATTTTATGGATGTATCCAGCTATGGGGTATCCACAGTTTCCTCCGGCGAGGTTCGCATTATAAAGGATCTGGACTATTCTATCCGCGAAAAAGACGTGCTGATAATTGAAGATATTGTGGATACCGGTCTTACTCTGAAATACATCAAAGATATTCTGACTAAACGTCACCCCCGCAGTATTAGAATTTGCTGCCTGCTGGACAAACCTTCCCGGCGCAAGGCCGACATTGCTCCTGAGTATGTTGGCTTCGTTATTCCCGATAAATTTATCGTAGGCTATGGATTGGATTATGCGGAACAATACCGGAATTACCCGGCAGTGTGTGTTCTGAAACCATCAGTTTATGAGAAATAGAGGTGTGGCAATGGACAGAGAGACCGTTTTGGTTCTGGACTTTGGAGGACAGTACAATCAATTGATTGCCCGTCGGGTACGAGAGCTGTCCGTTTACAGTGAAATGGTTCCTTTTGATATCAGCTATGAGGAGATCCAGGCTTTTAAGCCCCGGGGAATGATCTTGACGGGAGGACCGGCCAGTGTCCACGAGGAAGGTGCTCCCCAGTGTGACCCTCGCATATTGGAAATGGGCATTCCGGTACTGGGAATATGTTATGGCATGCAGCTTATAGCCCAGTACCTGGGTGGAGAAGTAGGCCCCAGCCAGGTGCGGGAATATGGCCGTACCATTCTCCATGTCAGACAGGACAACCTGCTCTTTGCTGATCTGGAGAAGGACATGCAGGTATGGATGAGTCATGGGGATGCCATTCACCGTCTTCCTGAAGGTTTTGAAGTTATAGCTGATACTGATAGCTGTTCCTTTGCGGCTATCTATCATCCCCAGCGCCAACTTTACGGAGTGCAGTTCCACCCCGAGGTGCGTCATACCCTGCGGGGCATGGATATCCTTCGGAACTTCCTGTTTAAGGTATGCGGGTGTACCGGCAACTGGGATATAGAAGATTTTATCAGCGAGACGGTGGCCGACATCCGGGCCAAAGTAGGAGACAAAAGGGTGTTGTGCGCCTTGAGCGGGGGCGTAGATTCGTCAGTAGCGGCCACTTTGGTTCACAAGGCCGTAGGTGACCAACTGGTGTGCGTATATGTGGACACCGGTTTGATGCGTAAGGGAGAATCGGAACAGGTTATTGAAACCTTCCGCAATCATATGGGAATGAATTTGATATTTGTCCAGGCCCAGGAGCGCTTCCTGCAAAAACTCGCCGGGGTTACCGATCCGGAAAAGAAACGTAAAATTATCGGCGAGGAATTTATCCGGGTTTTCGAAGAAGAAAAAGCCAAGCTGGGGGAAATAGACTTCCTGGTCCAGGGAACCATTTATCCCGACGTAATTGAAAGCGGTACCAGGACCGCCCAGACCATCAAGAGCCATCATAATGTGGGCGGGCTTCCCGAAGATATGGATTTTCAGCTAATCGAGCCCTTGCGCATGCTGTTCAAGGATGAAGTGCGCATCGTAGGGAAAAAACTGGGCATACCCGACGAGATACTGTGGAGACAGCCGTTCCCCGGTCCCGGTCTGGGAGTCAGGGTGCTGGAGGAGGTTACCCGGGAGAAACTGGAAATCCTCAGAGAAGCCGATGCCATAGTACGGGAGGAAATAGCCAAAGCCGGTCTGGACCGGGAGATCTGGCAGGCTTTTGCGGTGCTTCCCCCCATTCGCAGCGTCGGAGTTATGGGTGATGCCCGCACCTATGCTTATCTTATTATAATAAGAGCGGTGATCAGCGAGGATGCCATGACAGCAGAAGTAGCCCGGCTTCCCTGGGAACTGCTGGACGTTATGGCCCGCCGCATCGTCAATGAGGTGCAGGGAGTAAACCGGGTAGCTTATGACATAACCAGCAAACCCCCCGGAACCATTGAGTGGGAATAGCAGCCACGCCCGCAAACCTGGTTATTAGGTTGGCGGGTTTTTTTATTTTTTGCACCGAGCTGCTAATTCCTCCCAACTATTGTTATAATTTATAATAGTGGGTATCTGTGGGGGGATTTGTTTGAAAGAAGCATTTCGCCGGATGAACACCATGGCCTACCAGCTGGAACAGGCTTATGCAGAAGGAATCTTAGACAAAGAGGTTTTGGGGAAGATTCTTGATGTATTGGAGGATTATATCGATTGGTACATACAATATGAACAATACCGGCAGCTGCAGGATTATTACAAGATGATAGAGCGAGAAACCCAGGGCAGTGTTATACAGCAGGTTATGGTTATCCTGCAGGAGGAATCCGAGGAGGATGTGATGTACCGGGAGTATATAAAAAGTCTGCCTGAGGGACTATGATATCAGGTAAAGAGCTGGAAGTATAATTGCAGCGGGGAAAAGGCAATAATCTCGGAAAAAGCAGAACAGGAGTGGAGGTATGCAACCAGAGGTTCCCAATTCTGCGGAGAGGTTAAATTGTTATTTCCCCCAGCGAAGTTCTCAGCATAATTCCCTGGATGACTTGATTCAGACCTTGGCGGAAACATTGATAGAACGGTTGGACAATATATGCAGCAGTGAAATCCTGGAGCGGCTGAGCAGAATACCTGATCCGGAATTACAGCAGGAAACCATGCTGCTCCAACAGGAAATACAGCGGCTCAAAGACCGTCTCAGCCAAATTTAAATGAATACAGAATATTTGGAGAGATGCCAACGGTTTGATTGACACCCGCCCTTGGCTTTGCTACTATCAGGATGTAAACATATATACGAGAAACTCGAAAGTGTGTCTAGGGTTCCGCATCGGCAGATGGACTGGTCCGAGTGACACAGGCACCAATTATGGGAGGTGCTACACCGTATAGGGATAAAAGCCCAGGCGGATAGGTTTCGGTTAAAGAGCCTGTCCATCTGGGCTTATTATTTAAGGGCATAATAGTTATCAAGGAGGTAGGCTGATATGCCCCGAGTGGGAATTATTATGGGCAGCGATTCCGATCTGCCGGTTATGAAAGAAGCCGGGGACATTCTGTCTCAATTCCAAGTGGATTATGAGATGGTGATTTGCTCTGCTCATCGTTTACCTGAGGAAACGGCTCGTTATGCCTCTCAGGCTGAACAGCGAGGAATACAGGTTATTATTGCCGGTGCTGGCGGAGCTGCACATCTGCCGGGAGTAATTGCCGCCTATACAGTTCTGCCGGTAATAGGAGTGCCGATGAAGACCAGTTCCCTGGGGGGAGTTGATTCACTTTATTCCATTGTCCAGATGCCCCGGGGCATACCGGTGGCCACTGTGGCTATAAACGGGGCGGCCAATGCCGGCCTGCTGGCAGTACAGATTTTGGCGCTGCAGGATGAGACCCTGCGCCAGGCTCTGGTGGACTACCGCCGGAAAATGGCGGAGGAAGTAAGAGCCAAGGATAAGCGCCTGCAAGAAAAAGGAGCCGAAGGATATCTCAAGGAGAAGGAGGGCAATAGATGATTGATCGCTACACTCTCCCGGAAATGGGCGCTATTTGGTCTGAAGAGAACAAGCTCAATAACTGGCTGCAAATTGAAATTGCTGCTTGTGAAGCCTGGGCGAAGCTGGGGAGAATTCCGGAAGAGGCTGTTGAAGTTATTAAAGCGAAAGCCCGTTTTGACGTGCAGCGGGTTAAAGAAATTGAAAAGGAAGTACGCCATGATGTGATCGCTTTCCTGACCAATGTGGCGGAAAACGTAGGTGAAGAGTCCAAATACATTCATCTGGGCATGACCTCTTCCGATATTTTAGATACCGGTCTGGCTATGCAGATGCGAGATGCGGCCGACCTTATTCTGCAAAAACTGGAAAGCCTGCAGGCAGTTGTGGGTGAAAAAGCACACCAGTATAAATATACCCTGAACATCGGCCGTACCCACGGAGTACATGGGGAACCCACCACTTTCGGGTTAAAGATGGCTTTATGGTATACCGAAATCCAGCGCAATATAGAGCGCCTTAAAGAAGCCCGCCGGGTCATTGCCTATGGAGCCATATCCGGGGCGATGGGCAACTTTGCTCACCTGGAGCCCCAGGTGGAGGAATATGTCTGCCGCAAGCTAGGCCTGGAGCCCTGTCCGGTTTCTACCCAGATTATTCAGCGGGATCGCCACGCCCAGTTCCTGACCACCCTGGCAGTGATCGGCAGTTCCCTGGAAAAAATGGCCACGGAGATACGTAACCTGCAGCGTACTGAGATACTGGAAGTGGAAGAACCCTTTGCCAAGGGGCAGAAGGGCTCTTCAGCCATGCCCCATAAACGCAATCCCATGATGAGCGAAAGAGTAGCGGGCCTGTCCCGGGTCTTAAGGGGGAATGCCCTGGCGGCCCTGGAGAATGTGGCCCTGTGGCATGAAAGAGACCTGACCCATTCCTCTGTGGAACGGGTTATTATTCCCGACAGCTGTATAGTTCTGCACTATATGCTGGATAAGTTTACCGACATTATAAAGGGCCTGATTGTTTATGAAGACAATATGTATCGAAACATTGAGATTACCCGGGGATTGATCTTTTCCCAGGAGCTTATGCTGGCTCTGGTGGGTAAGGGCATGCTGAGAGAAGATGCTTATCGCATTGTCCAGAAACATGCTATGGAGAGCTGGGCCAAGGGCCTTAATTTCAAGAAACTGGTTCTCCAGGACCAGGAGATAAACGGACGGCTTACACCTGAGGAATTGGAGAAAGTATTCTCATATGACATTTACAGAGAGAAAGTGGACTATATTTTCCGACGCTGTGGGTTGGAGTAAAGGGGGACGCGATCGTGAAAATCCTGGACATGCTCTACGAAGGCAAGGCTAAAAGAATTTATGCTACCGAAGACCCCAACCTTTTAGTAATGAATTATAAGGATGAAGCTACCGCCTTTGACGGAGCCAAGAAGGGCATTATTGCCAGCAAAGGTATAGTCAATAACCGGGTTTCCTGCCTGCTGTTTAATCTTCTGGAAAAACACGGTGTGGCCACTCATCTGGTGAAACAGCTGGATGAACGCAATGTTCTGGTAAGGCGGATGGAGATGATTCCCCTGGAAGTTGTGGTGCGCAATGTAGTAGCGGGCAGCCTGGCTAAAAGGCTGGGCCGGGAAGAAGGCCAGGTTTTGCCGGTGCCGGTTGTTGAGCTGTACTACAAAAGTGACGAACTCCATGATCCCATGGTAAACGAATCCCATGCCCAGGCTTTTGGCTGGGCTACCAAAGAACAGCTGACTGTCATGCAGCAAAAGGCCCTGCAGGTAAACCAGGTCCTGCAGCCCTTTTTTGACAGCATCGGTATCATCCTGGTGGATTTCAAACTGGAATTTGGCCTGGCGGACGGGGAAATCCTGTTGGGAGACGAGATATCCCCTGATTCCTGCCGCCTCTGGGACAAAGAAACTATGGACAAGCTGGACAAAGACAGATTCCGGCGAGACCTGGGACAGGAGGCAGAAGCCTACCAGGAAGTGGTCCGGCGGATTGAGGCTGCGCTGGGGTAGATAATTTCTGCTTTATTACTCTGCTGCGGCTAATACTCCTGCAAAGCAGTGGTTAGCGGAAGTCGACATAGAGATCGCCACGGCACTTCGTGCCTCGCGATGACACAGTGCAGAACATTTTCACAGCGCCACGGTTTTCCTCCTGGTGATGACACCAGGTGGAGCGTCATTGATTTCAGCGAGGAGGAGTTATGTAATGATACGGGCTAATATCTACGTCACCCTGAAAAAGGGCGTGCTTGATCCCCAGGGGGAAGCCGTCAGCCGTTCCCTGCAGGTGATGGGATACCAGGGGGTACAGGAGGTTCGCATCGGCAAGTTTATCCAGATTGTCCTGGACAGTGATGACCCGGAAGCCGCTGGCCGGCAATTGGAGGAGATGAGTGACAAGCTCCTGGCCAATCCGGTTATTGAGGACTTTCGCATAGAAATAGTGGCAGGTGAATAAAGTGAAGTTTGGAGTAGTGGTTTTTCCAGGGTCCAACTGTGATGCGGATTGTTACCATGTCATACGAAATGTTGCCCAACAGGATGTTGAATATATCTGGCACCAACAGCATGACGTAAAGGGTTTTGATGCCCTCGTCCTGCCGGGGGGATTTTCCTACGGGGATTACTTGCGCACTGGAGCTATCGCCCGATTTTCCCCGGTCATGCCGGCAGTAATAGAGTTTGCCCGGCGGGGCGGACCGGTTATCGGCATATGCAATGGATTTCAGATTCTGTTGGAAGCCGGGCTTCTGCCGGGTGCCATGCTCCGCAACCGGAGTCTTACCTTTATCTGTGAAACGGTCAACCTGAGAGTTAACCGGACGGATACCATGTTCACCAATCGATATGCAAAAGACCAGATACTGCAGATCCCCATTGCTCATGGGGAAGGCAATTATTACTGCGATAACGATACCTTGAAAAGACTGCAGGATAATCAACAGATCCTTTTCACCTATTGTGACAGCGAAGGCCGGGAAACCGAGGAAGCCAATCCCAATGGATCAGTGGCCAATATTGCCGGTATCATCAACGAACAAGGCAATGTACTGGGGATGATGCCCCACCCCGAGCGCTGCTCGGAACCCATCCTGGGGGGCAGTGACGGGCTGGGCATATTCCTGTCGGTAATAGATTGGTGCCAGGGGGTGAGCAGGAAATGAAGGAACTGACTTATCGCCAGATGGGACTGCTGGACGAGGAATACCAGCAGATCAAAGCCATTTTAGGCCGGGAACCCAATTACCTGGAAACCGGAATGTTTGCCGTTATGTGGTCCGAGCACTGCGGCTACAAAAATTCCCGTCCCTTGCTGAAGATGTTTCCTACGGAAGGCCCCCAGGTTATTCAGGGTCCGGGAGAAAACGCCGGAATAGTAGATATTGGTGATAATCAGGCCTTAGTGTTCAAAATCGAGAGCCATAACCACCCCTGTGCCATTGAGCCCTATCAAGGTGCCGCCACCGGTGTAGGCGGGATCGTGCGGGACATTTTCACCATGGGTGCCCGCCCCATTGCTCTCCTGAATTCCCTGCGTTTTGGTGACCTGGAAAATGCCCGGGTACGCCAGTTATTTAGAGGAGTAGTGGCAGGAATTGCCGGTTATGGGAATTGCCTGGGGATTCCTACAGTGGGGGGCGAGGTATATTTCCATCCTTCCTACCAGGAGAATCCGCTGGTCAACGCCATGTGTGTAGGATTAGTAAACCGGGATGAAATTGCCCTGGCGGTAGCCAGCGAAGTAGGAAGTCCCATTATGCTGGTAGGAGCCAAAACCGGACGGGATGGTATTCATGGTGCGACCTTTGCCTCCGAGGAACTAACGGACAGTTCTGCGGAAAAGCGTCCTTCAGTACAGGTAGGGGATCCTTTTATGGAAAAACTGCTGATCGAAGCCTGTCTGGAGTTGATCCGGGAAGACCTGGTGGCAGGGATGCAGGATTTGGGTGCAGCCGGACTAACCAGTTCTATAGCGGAAACTGCCAGTAAAAAAGGCTTGGGAGTTATGGTGGATGTAACCAAAGTACCCCTGCGGGAAGAAGGTATGACCCCTTATGAAATCATGCTTTCCGAGTCCCAGGAGCGTATGCTGATTGTTCCCCGCCCGGGCAAGGAAGAGCGCATTGCTGAGATATTTGCCAAATGGGGTTTGGATGCAGTAGTAATAGGCAAAGTGACCGGTGACGGCATGTTCAAAGTCTATGAAGGAGAGGTTCTGGTGGGGGAAGTGCCGGTAACAGCACTTACGGAAGGCTGCCCGGTATATGTCCGGCAGGGAATTGAACCTCCCTATTACCAAGAGCTCAAAGCCTATGATATTGACAATTTGCCGGATTACGACCTGCAGGAAGCCCTGCTCCAATTGCTGTCATCCCCTAATATAGCCAGCAAAAAGTGGGTTTATCGCCAGTATGATCACCAGGTGATGACCAATACCGTAATAGTACCGGGTGACGGGGATGCAGCAGTACTGAGAATTAAAAGTACGGATAAAGGAGTGGCTCTGACCACTGACTGTAACAGCCGTATGGTATACCTGGACCCCTACCGGGGCGGAAAGCTGGCCGTTTGCGAAGCCGCCCGCAACCTGGCATGCTGCGGAGCCCGTCCCCTGGCTTTGACCAACTGCCTTAACTTCGGCAATCCGGAAAAACCTCATATCTACTGGCAGATGCAGAATGCTATCCGGGGAATGGCCGATGCCGCCCGGGTCCTTAACACTCCTGTAGTAAGCGGGAATGTAAGCCTCTACAATGAAAGTACAACTGCCGCCGTGTTTCCCACTCCGGTAGTGGGCATGGTGGGACTCCTGCAGGATATAAACCAGCGCTGTACCATGTCCTTCCAGGATGAGGGGGACATGATAGTGCTCCTGGGCCAGATACGAACCGAACTGGGAGGCTCCGAATACCTAGCAGTCTGTCACCGGATCGAAGCCGGGGAAGTCCCTGACGCAGATTTGGACGAAGAAAGCCGGTTAATAGAGATGCTGTTGGAATTATGTGCCAAGGGCTTGATCAAGTCAGCCCATGATATATCCGAAGGCGGCCTGGCGGTGGCCCTGACCGAGTCAGCCATTAAAGGGCAGATGGGATTTAGGGCAGAATTGCCGGGAACCGCTGAGCAGGTAACGCAGGTATTGTTTTCCGAAGCACCCACGCGAGTGGTTATGAGCCTGGCAGCGGAAAATCTTGAGGCAGTTGAAGAGATTGCGTCCCGGTATCAGCTGCCGTTGACGATTTTGGGACGAGTGGGAGGCAGGCGCCTGATGATTAGTAATGGTGGTCATATGTTAATTGATTTGGACCTGGACCAAGCAGCTAAAACTTGGGGGGAGGCACTGACATGTATTATGAAGTAGAGGAAAAGTTCAAAGAGGAATGCGGGGTATTCGGCATATACATCAACAACCCGGAAAACATGACCGATGCGGCCCGCTCAGCTTTTTACGGCCTTTACGCCCTACAGCATCGCGGCCAGGAGAGTGCAGGCATTGCCGTTTCCAATGGCCGGAACATTCAGATTCACAAAGGGGTAGGCCTGGTATCTGATGTTTTCACGCCGGAACAGATTGATAACATGAAAGGTCATATCGCTATCGGGCATGTACGGTATTCCACCACCGGTGAGAGCGGATTGATCAACGCTCAACCCCTGGTATTTCACTATTTGCAGGGCACGGTGGCCTTGGCCCACAATGGCAACCTGACCAACAATACGGTGATGAGAAGAAGACTAGCTACCTATGGGTCCATTTTTCAGACCACTACCGATACAGAAATAATAGCCAACCTTTTAGCTCGCTACTCCCTGGATAAAATGGAAGACGCTCTGGCTAAATGCATGATCGACCTGAAGGGAGCCTTTGCCCTGGTAATAATGACCGAGGATACCCTGGTGGGAGTACGGGACCCTATGGGAATAAGACCCCTGTGCCTGGGTGAAATAAACGGCAATTATGTGCTGGCTTCCGAATCCGCGGCTCTGGATACCATAGGAGCTGAGCTGATCCGGGATGTCAACCCGGGCGAAATTATAGTAATCAATAAGGATGGGCTAAAGACCCAGCAGGTGGTCAACTCTCCCGGCCGAGCCCACTGTATTTTTGAATATATCTATTTTGCCCGGCCGGACAGCACCATTGACGGCATCAACGTATACCGCAGCCGGAGGCAGATGGGCCGCCAGCTGGCCAGGGAATGCCGGGACCTGGATGTAGATTTGGTTATATCAGTTCCTGACTCAGGAACGGCAGCAGCCCTGGGCTTTGCAGAGGAAGCCGGGATTCCCTTCGAAGAAGGGCTGATGAAGAATCGCTATGTGGGGCGGACCTTTATCCAGCCCACCCAGAAGATGCGGGAATTGGGAGTTAGATTGAAATTAAACGCCATTGCTGAGATTGTCCAGGGCAAACGTATCGTGATGGTGGATGATTCTATCGTACGGGGAACTACCAGCAAAAAAATTATCCAAATGCTGCGTATGGCTGGAGCTACCGAAGTGCATATGGCGGTGGCTTCACCTCCCACCAGACACCCATGCTATTATGGGATCGATACTTCCCGGCGGGAAGAACTAATAGCCAGCACTATGGAACCTGATGAAATAAGGGATTTTATCGGTGCTGACAGTCTGCACTATCTCACTATGGAGGGCATGCTGCAGGCATTGCAGCAGGGCGAACCCTGTTTTTGTAAGGCCTGCTTCGACGGGTGTTATCCGGTGCCTTATGAAGAATAGAAGGCTGGCCTTTTGGGGCCGGCCTTTACGCTATAAACATTGCAGCAATGGAGAGGCAAAGGAGGTATATAATGAGCAACGATGGCCTGGATTACAAACAGGCAGGAGTGGACATTGATGCGGCTAACCGCTCGGTGGAACTGATCAGGAAGTGGACAGAACAAACCCGTCGCCCGGAAGTTTTATCGGGAATTGGCAGCTTTGGCGGCTTTTTCGCTCTGGATACCAGCCGTTATCCCAATCCGGTGCTGGTTTCCGGCACTGATGGAGTGGGAACCAAGCTGAAGATTGCTCAGATGCTGGATATTCATAATACGGTGGGTATAGACCTGGTGGCTATGTGTGTCAATGACATTTTGGTCCACGGTGCTGAACCCCTTTTCTTTCTGGATTACATTGCCGTGGGCAAACTAAAGCCCCACTTGGTGGAACAACTGGTACAGGGAATAAGCCAGGGATGCCTGCAAGCTGGTTGTTCCCTGATCGGAGGAGAAACTGCTGAAATGCCGGGTTTCTATGCCGAGGACGAATATGACCTGGCTGGCTTTACCGTTGGTGTAGCGGAACGGTCCCGCCTGCTGACCGGTGAAAATGTGGCCGAAGGGGATGTTTTGATCGGCCTGCCTTCCTCGGGGGTTCATTCCAACGGTTATTCCCTGGTGCGTAAAGTCCTCCTGGAGCGGGCTGGTTATAAGCTGGACCAGTATATCGGGGAACTGGGGAAGACTTTGGGGGAGGAACTGCTGACTCCTACCCGTATTTATGTAAAGCCGGTTCTAAAACTGCTGGAGAATATCGAGATTAAAGCCATGGCTCATATTACCGGCGGAGGAATAGTCGAGAACCTGCAGCGCAGTTTGCCCTCCGGTCTGGGAGCCCAGGTTGATGCTGCGGCCATACCTGATTTGCCTGTCTTCGATTTAATAGCTCAGACCGGCAAAGTTGAAAAGAAGGAGATGTACCGTACCTTTAATATGGGAATCGGATTTATAATCATCGCTTCACCACATTATTTAGATAACGCGTTAAAGTGCTTGCGTGATGAAGGAGAAAAACCTATAGTAATAGGAAGAGTATGCCAGCAAGATGAAGGGGTTGTGATCAAATGATCCAGATTCATCCTGCCGGCCGACTCAAGCTGGCCGTCCTGGCTTCAGGACGGGGCAGCAATTTTGATGCCATTTATATTGCCGCCCAGGAAGGGCGCCTGGATGCTGACATAAAAGTACTGATCAGTGACAAAGCTGAGTCACTGGCTTTGCAGAAGGCCCGTCAGCGGCAAATCCCAGCCTATTTTCTGGACCCGAAGGCTTATGGCAGCAAATCAGCTTATGAAACCGAAGTGGTCAGCCTGCTGCGCCGGCACCAGGCAGAAGTGGTGGCCCTGGCCGGATACATGCGCTTGGTAGGCAAAGTAATGCTGGAAGAGTACAAACATCGTATTGTCAATATCCATCCGGCTCTGCTGCCGGCTTTTCCCGGTCTCAATGCCCAGCGCCAAGCTTTGGAATATGGCGTGAAGTTCAGCGGCTGTACCGTGCATTTAGTAGATGAAGGCATGGATACCGGACCGATCATTATGCAGAGGGTAGTTCCGGTTTATGACGACGATGACGAAGATAGTTTAAGCGCCCGGATTCTGGAGCAGGAGCACCAGATTTACTGGCAGTCTCTGCAGCTGATGGCAGAAGGCAGACTGTATCTTGACGGCCGCCGGGTGATTGTTAAAGCATGAAAATAAACCCTTTGTGTCATTGCTGTGAAAATGGCTTTCATGTCAGTAAAAAGGCAACCATTGTGTCATCGCGAGCGCGTAGCGCGTGGCGATCTCCAACGGTAAGCCCGGCTGATTATGAATGAGATTGCCACGCCCCGTCGGGGCTCGCAATGACAATTAAGAATTCCTTTCATAGCGATGACAGACTTAAGTTTTCGTTTATCGTGGCTTGTTATTCAGGTGATAATTGCGAGCGCAGCGAAGCAATCTCAAAAGAGGCTCGCAGGCTGCGAAAAAGGGATCGCCACGGCACTTCGTGCCTCGCGATGACACAAAAGAAAGATATTTTCACATCAATCGATTTAACAAGGAGCCAAAAGAGCCCAAGGAGGTAATACTTATGAAACGTGCACTGATAAGCGTATCCAATAAGGATGGGGTAGTAGAATTCAGCCGTGGTTTGGTTGATCTGGGTTATGAGATTATTTCCACCGGCGGCACCTACCAGACGATTAAAGATGCGGGAATACCGGTGCGTAAAGTCTCTGATATCACCGGGTTTCCCGAAATCCTGGACGGCCGGGTCAAGACCCTGCACCCGAAAATTCACGGGGGTATACTGGCTTGCCGCACCCCGGAGCATCTGGCCCAGCTGGAAGCTAACCAGATTGCTCCCATCGACATTGTGGTCGTCAATCTTTATCCTTTTCGCGAAACGGTAGCCAAGCCGGGAGTTACCCTGGAAGAAGCTATTGAAAATATAGATATCGGCGGGCCGACCATGGTGCGGGCCGCAGCTAAAAATCACCAGTATGTGGTGGTCATAGTCAATCCCGCCCGTTATAACACTGTACTGGAGGAACTGCGCACAACCGGCACTGTAAGTCAGGAGACCAGGTTTAAGCTGGCCTGTGAGGCCTTTACCCACACGGCAGCTTACGACAGCATGATATCAGCCTATTTGTCCAGCCTTACCGGGGAAAGATTTGGAGATACGGTAGTAATTGGGGGAGAAAAGGTTTATGATCTGCGCTATGGTGAGAATCCCCACCAGCAGGCAGCTTTTTATAGATTTCTCACCCCGGGGCATGGTTTGCCCGATGCCCGGCAGCTCAATGGCAAAGAGCTTTCATATAACAACATCCTGGATACCCAGGCAGCCTGGGATCTGGTTGGTGAGTTCGACCAGCCGGCCTGTGTTATTATAAAACACAACAACCCCTGTGGAGCTGCAGTGGCGGCCAATCTGGAAGAAGCCTTTGACAAAGCTTTTGCCGCGGATTCCCTTTCCGCCTTCGGAGGAATAATTGCCCTGAACCGCAAGGTGGATGCCAGCACTGCCAGGAAAATGGCGGAACCTTTCATGGAAGTAATTATTGCTCCCGATTATGAGGATGAAGCCCTGGAGATTTTAAGAACCAAGAAGAATCTCAGAGTACTGAGCATGCCATTGGCTAGTAAGAGCACCTGGCGCCTGCGTACCGTGACCGGCGGGTTTGTAATTCAGGAAGAGGATAATGATCCCCAGGAACTGCCCATGCAGGTAGTTACCACGGTTTCCCCCAAACCCGAACAGGTGGATGACCTGATTTTTGCCTGGAAAGTTGTCAAACATGTGAAATCCAACGCCATAGTAGTGGTTAAAGATGGCGTCACCCTTGGGGTAGGTGCCGGGCAGATGAACCGGGTCGGTGCCGCCCGGATTGCCCTGGAACAAGCTGGGGAAAAGGCCAGGGGTGCGGTACTGGCATCGGATGCTTTCTTCCCCTTCAAGGATACCGTAGAACTGGCTGCCCAATATGGGATTACGGCTATCGTTCAGCCGGGGGGATCAGTACGGGATGAAGAAAGCATCGAGGCCTGCAATCAGAACGGTATAGCCATGATCTTCACCGGAATTAGGCACTTCCGGCACTAAAAAGAAATACAGGAGGCCACAATGGGAAAGAAGATACTGGTAGTTGGTCAGGGCGGCAGGGAACATGCTCTGGTGTGGAAGCTGTCCCAAAGCCCCCAGGCGGACAAAATCTATGCTGCACCGGGTAATCCGGGTATAGCTCAGCTGGCCCAGTGTGTTGATATAGCGGCTTCTGATGTATCCGGGCTGCTGGACTTCGCCAGGAAGGAAAAGATAGATCTTACCGTGGTTGGACCCGAAGATCCCTTGATGGCAGGTATAGTCGATGCCTTTAAGGAACAGGGTTTGAGGATATTCGGCCCTACAGCTAAAGCGGCTCAGTTGGAAGGCAGTAAAGTCTTCGCCAAAGAGCTGATGCGTAAATATAATATTCCTACAGCAGAATATAGAGTTTTTGATGAGCCAGAAGCTGCGATAGCTTTTGCCTGTTCCTTTACGGACCGGGGCCAGCCGGTGGTTATCAAAGCTGATGGCCTGGCAGCAGGCAAGGGAGTGATAATTGCCGCCGGCAGTCAGGAAGCCCGCCAGGCAGTGAATGAGATAATGCAGGAAAGAGTATTCGGCGACGCTGGCCGGCGTGTAGTTGTAGAGGAATTTTTAGAGGGAGAAGAAGTCAGCGTATTTGCCCTGGCCGATGGCCAGCGGGCGGTATTCCTGGTAGCCGCTCAAGATCACAAACGAGTTTTTGATAATGATCAGGGACCCAATACCGGGGGCATGGGAGCCTACACTCATCCTCCCATATACACCCAGGCAGTGCATGAGCAGGTGGACCGGCTGATCCTGCAGCCTACGGTACGGGCGATGGCCCAGGAAGGCTGTCCCTACCAAGGTGTCTTGTATGCAGGTCTGATGATTACTCCCAGTGGACCCAAGGTTCTGGAGTTTAATGCTCGTTTCGGGGATCCGGAGACCCAGGTGATAATGCCAGTTATCGAAGGTGATCTGCTGCCCCTTTTGGAAGCTGCAGTCGATGGGGACTTAAGTTCGGTGGACATTAAGGTGCGCCCCGATTATTGTGTCTGTGTAATATTAGCCTCCGGGGGCTATCCGGGAACTTATCAAAAAGGCTATCCCATAAAAGGCCTGGAGAACCTGGCGGAAAATACCCTGGTTTTCCATGCCGGGACGGCTCTGCAAAACGGTCAGCTGGTAACCGGCGGGGGCAGAGTAATGGCTCTGGTTACCCGGGCTGGATCCATGGAGGAGGCTTTGACTGCCGTCTATAGCCAGATAAAGCATGTGCATTTTACCGGTATGCATTACCGGACCGACATTGGCCGGCGGGCCTTCAACAGGAGGAGTTAGCGTTGCCGGTTTGGCATAATCCTTTTTTTCGCCTGATAGCTTTCGCTGCGGCAGTAGCAGCCCTGCTCTACATGCCCACGCGGGAGTTTCTGAAAATAACCTTTATAATGGGTATTCCTTTCATACTGCTGCTGGGGTTCAACCGGCGCCAGCAGCCTTGGGGAATCAAGTGGTGCCTGTCCGCAGTGCTGCTTTTTGCTGTGGTCGCTGCCTATGGTTATTTTTTAACCGAACTGCCGGAACGTATTGAAATACGGCGCATTGTAAGTGAGGGCGGAGCATTAGTCGCCGAAGGGCGTTATGACGAGGCTATTAATGAATACCGCAAACTTGGCGAACTGGGCAGGCAAGACAAAATGCAAGAGAAAATTGCCCAGGCTGAGGAAGAAAAGCAGGCTGCTTTAAATCTGGAGAGAGGGAAACAACTGTTGTCTCAAGGGAACAAAGAAGCAGCTCTTCAAGTGCTGGAGAGTATACCGGAGCATACCCGGGCCGGGCATGAAGCTGTTAAACTGATAGCAGCCATAAATAGGGGGGATTCATAGTATGGTTACATTGGAGCAGGTTAAAGCCAGTGAAATAGTACAGCAATATCTGAAAATGGGCAACCAGTTTATAGGCAATATAGGAGCCATTGAACACAATATCCAGCATGCGGAGCAGACCTCTCAGCTGTGCCGCCATATACTTACTACCCTTGGTTACTCGGAAAAAGAAGCCGAACTGGGCGCTATTGCCGGTTATTTGCATGACATAGGCAACCTGGTTAATCGTTATGGGCATGGAATGTCCGGAGCCTTAATGGCCTTTAAAATACTGCTGGATTTAAATATGGATCCCGAGGATATTGCCACCATTATGGGAGCTATAGGCAATCATGAGGAGCAGGCCGGGGGGCATTGTGTCAACAATGTTGCTGCGGCTCTGATTTTAGCGGATAAATCTGATGTGCATCGTTCCCGGGTCCGCAAACAGGATTTCGCGGTATTTACTTCCCGGGACCGGGTAAACTACGCGGTTACTCATTCGGGTCTGAATGTGGATCCCCAGCAGAAGAAAATAACCTTATGTATTAATATTGATACCAGTGTCTGCTCGGTGATGGAGTATTTTGAAATCTTTCTGACCAAAATGCTGATGAGCCGGCGCGCTGCCCAGTATTTAGGCTGTGAGTTCGAGCTGCTCATAAATGATTACAAGCTGCTGTAACTAGAGGGGAGGAAAGATAATGAGCTTTGCACCCCATTGGAGAGACGAAAATACTGACTACCTGGTAGAAGCCCTGCTCTGTCTGGAAAACCAGGACGATGCCTACCGGCTGCTGGACGATTTGTGTACCATCAGTGAAATCAAAGCTCTGGCACAGCGCCTGCAGGTAGCGCGTATGCTGTCCAAAGATGTGACCTACAACACTATCGCTGCTACCACCGGGGCCAGTACCGCTACCATCAGCCGGGTCAAGCGCTGTCTTCACTACGGAGCAGAAGGCTACCGGAGAGTTCTGCAGCGGTTGGAAAAGGAGAAATAACATGAAAAACCGGGAAATACCTAAAGGACTGCGGGACCTTCTGCCTGAGGAAGTAGCGGTACATAGGGATATGCAGCAGAAGGCGGCTCGTCTCTTTACCAGTTACGGTTACCGGGAAGTGGTAACTCCCACCTTTGAATTTCTGGAGGTAGTGGAGTCCGGTACCGGGGGAGATATCCGCAAGGATTTATTTCTCTTTATGGACCGGGAGGGTGGTATTCTCTGCCTGCGCCCGGAGATGACGGTGTCAATAGCCCGCTTGGCTGCCACCCATATGCATGATCTGGATTTTCCCCAAAGACTATATTATATGTGCAATGTTTTCCGCCATGTTCAGCCCCAGCGGGCTCAGTACCGGGAGTTCTGGCAGTTGGGGATTGAATTGCTGGGTGCATCGGGGGTCTGGGCTGATGCGGAAGTAATAACCATTGCCGCCAAGACCTTGAAGGAGCTGGGCTTAAGGGATTTTAAGATAAGTCTCAACCAGATAGCCATTTTTAACAGCCTGCTCCAGGAAAGCGGCCTTAATGAAGAAGACCAGAGCCAGATACGCCATCTGGTGGAACGAAAAGATCTGGTGGAACTGTCCCGCAGGTTGGAAAGAATGGACCTTAATGACGAGGTTAAGGAAAGCATTGCTTTAATGCCGGTATTGCACGGGGGACTGGAAATATTAAACCGGATACCTTATGCGGAACACAACCGGCAGGCCAGCGAAGCCATACAAGAACTGGACAGAATATATGAGGCCCTGAAAATTTGCGGAGTCATCGATCATATTGTGATAGATCTGGGAGTATTACGCGGCCTGGATTATTATACCGGAGTAGTGTTCGAAGGCTATTCTCCCGATTTGGGATATGGCCTGCTGGGAGGCGGGCGCTATGACAACCTGATGGGCCATTTTGGTTTGGATAGGCCGGCTACCGGATTTGCCCTGGGTTTGGACCGGTTAGCCCTGGTAGTTGGACAGCGGCAGGAACTGCCCCGCCGCTTTCTGGTAGGAGGAAAAAACTTTGCCGCTGTCGTAGCGGAAGCTGATCGGCTGCGTCAGCAGGGATGCATTGTGGAAATGGATGTGGAAGGCTGTAGCAAGGAGCAGCTGCAGTGCAAGCTGCAGGGGCGCAGTGAATACCATCTTATCTACCTGGAAGAGGAGCCGGAGGTGAACCAGTGTGGCCAGTGATTTCTTAACCATTGCTCTGTCCAAAGGCAACCTGCTGAAACCCACCGTAAAAATGCTGTCCCTGGTGGGACTGCCAGTTGAGGGAGTGGATGAGGACAGCCGCAATATGGTGTTTACCTTTGCCGAACCGGCGGTGAAATATATCATGTGCCGGCCTACCGATGTGCCCACCTATGTGGAACAAGGCGCTGCTGATCTGGGCATTGTAGGCAAGGATGTAATCGAGGAACAGTCCAAGGATGTATTCGAACTGGCTGACCTGGGATACGGTTATTGCCGTTTTGTGGTGGCAGGTCCTCAGGAGCTGCAGGGTACTCCTTTGAAGGGGCTGAACTATAAGCGGGCCGCTACCAAGTTTCCCAATGTGGCAGAGCGCTTTTTCCGCAGTCAAGGACTGCAGGTGGAAATAATCAAACTCCATGGCAACATTGAACTGGCTCCTATTATGGGCCTGTCGGATATAATAGTTGATATTGTATCTACAGGAAGGACTTTAAGGGAAAATAACCTGGTGGAACTGTTCAATATTATGGAATCTACCACCCGGCTGATCTGCAACCGGGTCAGCTACCGCACCAAGCATAAGCAGATTCAGCCCCTGGTGGAATTAATGCAAAATACGGTGAGAAGCGGGAGGATGTCATGAGATTAAGAAGAATTAAGGCTGACAGTCCGGAAATGGAGCAATTTCTCAAGAGCCATTATGCCGACCTGCAACTGTTTCAGGAGCGGGTGGAAAGCATTGCCGCTGATGTAAAGCAGCGGGGTGATCAAGCCTTATTTGAACTGACCCGCAAATTTGACGGAGCCCCAATCGACCACGGCAATTTTCGAGTATCCGACGAGGAAATAGATAAAGCCTATGATCTGGTGGATGATGAATATCTGAGCGCTTTGCGCCATGCTATAGATAATATTTACGAATTTCACCTGCGGCAGCTGCGCAATTCCTGGATGGAGCCCGATGAGAACGGCAACATCCTGGGGCAAGTGTTCCGGCCATTGGAGCGAGTGGGCATATATGTCCCGGGGGGAACCGCTGCCTATCCTTCTTCCGTCCTGATGAATGCCATTCCCGCCCAGGTAGCCGGGGTGAAAGAAATAGCCATGGTCAGCCCGCCGGCTAAGGATGGTTCCCTTAATCCCTATACTCTGGTGGCAGCTGCGGAACTGGGACTGGAGGAAATATACAAAATGGGGGGAGCCCAGGCCGTATTTGCCCTGGCCTGGGGTACGGAAACTGTTCCCAAGGTTGATTTGATCAGCGGACCGGGTAACATATATGTAACCCTGGCCAAGAAAATGGTCTACGGGGATGTAAACATTGATATGCTGGCCGGTCCCAGCGAGATTCTCATAATTGCCGACGGCAGTGCTGATCCGGCCTATATTGCCGCTGATCTAATGTCCCAGGCAGAACACGATGTGCTGGCCCGCAGTATTCTGGTTACCCACCATGAGAGCTTGGCAGAGCAGGTGGAAGCAGAACTGCAGCGTCAGATAGCTGCCCTGTCCCGCCGGGATATTATAGAGAAAGCCCTTACTGAACAAGGGGCAGTAATTCTTACCGGAGATCTGGAGCAGAGTTGTCAGGTAGCCAATCTGGTGGCCCCTGAGCACCTGGAACTCCTGGTGGATAAACCCTTTGAAATTTTGCATCTAATTGAAAATGCCGGCGCCATCTTTATGGGCGCTTATACTCCGGAACCGGTAGGGGACTACTTTGCCGGTCCCAATCACATTCTGCCTACCGGCGGTACAGCCCGGTTTTATTCCCCCGTAACGGTGGATACCTTCCGCAAAGCCTCCAGTATTATCTGCTATTCCAAGGCAGGACTGCTGGAAAGCGCTGATGAGATCATTAAACTGGCGACGGTAGAAGGGCTGACTGCCCATGCCAATTCTATTAAAGTAAGAAAGGAGAAAGCCAATGGGTGACGAGATCAGAAGTGCGGAGATCCAAAGGAAAACCGCGGAAACAGAAATACTGCTCCAAATAGGACTGGATGGCACTGGCCGTCATCAAATCGATACGGAAATTCCCTTTTTAGGTCATATGCTCACCCTGTTTTCCGTACACAGCCTGTGTGACTTGAAAATCGCCGCCCGAGGTGACATTGAGGTGGATGATCACCACAGTGTGGAAGATATAGGCATCTGCCTGGGGCAGGGCATTAAACAGGCTCTTGGGGATAAACGCGGTATAAAGCGCTATGGTGAAGCCACCGTGCCTATGGACGAGGCTTTGGTAAGAGCAGTAATTGATCTGTCAGGACGGCCCTATTTGGTTTTTAATGCCGATCTTCCCCAGGAGAAAATCGGCGGCTTGTCCCTGGAGAATGTACCGGAGTTCTTTTATGCCCTGGTATCAGCTGCGGGCATGAATTTGCATATAGATGTAATTCGCGGCCGTAATTCGCATCACATTATTGAGGCTATGTTCAAAGCCTTTGCCCGGGCTTTCAAGGAAGCCGTTTCTATAGAACCGCAGATAGAAGGAGTATGGTCTTCCAAAGGCATCCTGTAATCTAGCAGGGAGGTCAAGAATTTACTTGATTGTTATAATTGATTACGGAGTAGGAAACTTGGCCAGCGTTCAAAATGCCTTTCGCCAAGCAGGTTTTTCCAGTGTGATAACCAGTGAGCCCGAACAGATTCTGAAAGCCAGGAGAATAGTATTGCCGGGAGTAGGAGCTTTTGCCGACGGGATGAGCAGTCTTGAGAAAATGGGGCTGACCGGGGTCATATTTGAAGCGGTACAGAAGGAGATACCATTATTGGGCATATGCCTGGGAATGCAGATGCTCTTTTCCACCAGTGAAGAAGCTGGATTGCACCGGGGACTGGATTTAATACCCGGGAAGGTTAGGCGGTTTCAGCTGCCCGCTTCCTACAAGGTTCCCCACATGGGCTGGAACAGTATCAGGGTGGCTGACAACAGCAGATTGTTCAAGGATATCCCCTCGGGCAGCTACGTGTATTTCGTGCATTCCTTTTATACTGAACCGGAGGATCCGCAGGTGAGTACAGCGGTTTCTGCTTACGGTATAGAGTTTACCTGTGCTGTAGAAAAGGGCAATATCTTTGGCACCCAATTCCATCCGGAAAAATCCGGTCAGGTAGGGCTCAGAGTACTTCGCAATTTTGGGGAGCTGAAAGCATGACTATCTATCCAGCCATAGATCTTAAGGATGGCCATTGTGTAAGACTGGTGCAGGGCAAATTGACCAATCAGACCGTATACTCCAGTGCTCCCGCCGACGTGGCACGCCGTTTTCAGCAGCAGGGAGCCCGCTGGCTGCATATTGTGGATCTGGATGGAGCCTTTACCGGCACGCCCGCTAACCTCAAAGCCATCGAAGCTATTGCCGATGCGGTTACCATCCCCTTCCAGGTAGGCGGGGGACTGCGCAGGATCAGTGATGTTGAACAAATGCTGCAGGCAGGAGCCAGCCGGGTAATAATCGGGACCAGGGCGGTGGAAGGCCCTGATTTTATCAAACAGCTGCTGGATGAGTTCGGCAATGAAAGGATAGTTTTAGGTCTTGATGCCCGGGACGGGAAAGTAGCTGTGCAGGGTTGGGTGGAAACAGTGGAGATGACCGCCATTGAATTGGGAAAACAGATGCAGCAGCTGGGAATAAAGACCGCCGTATATACCGACGTTTCCCGGGATGGACTTCTGAGCGGGCCCAATCTGGAGGCCATCCGGCAGGTAGCTATTAACACCGGGCTGTCAATTATCGCTTCCGGGGGGATTTCCTCTGTAGAGCATATTAATGCTCTGCGGGATATGGAAGCAGACGGTGTAGTGGGAGCAATTATAGGCAAGGCCCTGTATGAAGGCAAGCTAACCATGGCTCAGGCTTTAGCGGCAGCCAAAACCAAAAAATGAGGTTGATAATATGTTTACCAAGCGCATTATACCCTGTCTGGATGTACATAACGGGCGGGTAGTCAAGGGTGTAAACTTTGTAAACTTAAAAGACGCCGGTGACCCGGTGGAGTTGGCTTCCTTCTATGACAAGGAAGGGGCTGACGAACTGGTGTTTTTGGATATAAGTGCCTCCCATGAAGGGCGTAAGACCATGGTTGATGTGGTGCGCCGTACCGCGGAGCAGGTGTTCATACCCCTGGCAGTTGGAGGCGGGATCAGCACTATTGACGATATACGCAGCCTCCTGGCAGCCGGAGCGGACAAGGTATCCATCAATTCCGCAGCCATAAAAGACCCGGCCTTGATCACTGAGGGGGCTCGCAAGTTCGGCAGCCAGTGCATTGTAGTGGCTATAGATGCCCGCAAAGATGGTTCGTCTTACCAGGTTTACATTAACGGCGGCCGGATTCCCACTGGCAAAGATGCCCTGGAATGGGCCAAGGAAGCCGAGCGCCGGGGAGCGGGGGAAATACTGCTTACCAGTATGGATAAGGACGGAACCAAAGATGGGTATGACCTGGAGCTTACCGCCATGATCAGCCAGGAAGTAGGCATTCCCGTAATAGCCTCAGGAGGAGCCGGCAATCTGGAACACCTTTATGAGGCAGTTACTACCGGCCAGGCTGATGCGGTATTATGCGCTTCCATTTTTCATTACCGGGAATACACCATTAAAGAGGCAAAGGAATACTTGCGTGATAAAGGAGTTTCAGTGCGTTTATGAAGGAATTAAAATTTGATGATCAAGGACTTATTCCCGCCATTATTCAGGATGTTAATTCCGGGCAGGTTTTAATGATGGCTTATATGAACCGGGAAGCTTTGGAAAAGACTCTGGCTACCGGGTGCACCTGGTTTTATTCCCGCAGCCGGCAGAGCCTGTGGATGAAGGGGGAGACCTCGGGTAATATCCAAACCGTTAAAGAGGTTCGCTATGACTGTGATCAGGACACTCTGCTGGTACTGGTGGAACAAACCGGAGTAGCCTGTCATACCGGGCATTATTCCTGCTTTTACCGCAACCTGGAGGGACAGGAGCTGGAACCGGTGCGGTTTGATGCCGGGTCTGTCTACCAGGCTAAAGAGGGGCCGGCTATTCTGCTGGAACTGATGAATGTGATACGCCAGCGCCAAAAGGACCGGCCGGAAGGTTCCTATACCGCCTATTTATTTGACAAAGGACTGGATAAAATTCTGAAAAAAGTAGGAGAGGAAACGGCAGAAGTAATAATTGCCGCCAAAAACCCCGATAATTCTGAGCTGATCTATGAAGCTGCGGATCTGATCTACCACCTGCTGGTGCTGCTGGTGGAAAAGGGTGTTGATATAACCGATATCTTTGCAGAACTGCGCTCCCGCAGGTAGCTAAGAATATGTCAACGCAAGACGGGACGGTTCTTTCTGCCATTTTAATGGCAGAAAGAACCGTCCCGTCTTGCTTGATCGAGATACCGATTTGTGCTCACCACGTGTTGGCAGAAGTTAGCCGGAAGGCAGGAGTATTAGCCGGCTCGCTCCGGGACTCCTCGCCTGCAACCCATCGGCTTACTTCGGTGCAAAGGGGACCGCTCGTAATTCGGCATCCATGCACTCAGTACTCGCTGCTCGAAACATCCTGTTTCTCGCTCCCCTTTGCAGCCCTCAGTTTCGCCGTGGGTTGCAACGGCTCGTTCGTACGTCGCTCCCCTGGCTAATACTCCTGCTTAAGCCATGCAGTAGAGGAGCGTTTATATTGAATGAGATTGCTGCGGCACTTTGAGCAGCGTAAATACACGTTGTAAACTATTTAATTAAAATGACAGACTGCCCAGGAATTCAAGGTCATCTATCCGGTGGGCTTGAATCATACTGTCTGACAGGGTGTACAGGACATCGCCAATATACAGGATGCGGTGAATATTTCTGTCGCTCCTGCCCCAGTAGTCACCGGCTTTCAGGTAATCATCATTGGTCAGGTGAGTGATGCGTCCCTTGAAGGTAAAGCCCTGATCATTCACCTGGTATATATAAGCCCCCTGGAAGGCAAAGCTCCGATAATTCAGCCTGGTGCCTGCATCGTTAACCGCTTCCATTACCGTTACTGGAAAAGCCAGCAGGTTCTTCTCCCGGGAGAATAAAAGAGCCCGGTGATTATTAAGCAGTTCAGATTCAGTACCGCGAGTACCGATTATTTCCCGGTCTTTCTCTACCGGGGATGCTACATTGCTCACGTCGAACATGGCTATTTTCATGCCCTGGTAATAAGCCTGGGTACCCCAGGGTTCTTTCAATTCAATGGTGTCCTTGCCAAATCCCATAATATTATTTTCGTCGTAAGGATGGAGGTAGTTGCTGTACCCCGGTATTTTAAGCTTCCCAAGAACTTTGGGTGACTTGGGGTTGCTGACGTCAATGACAAAGAAAGGATCCACCGTTCTAAAAGTAACCATATAGGCTCTGGGCCCCATGAACCGTGTGGAGTAGATCAGTTCACCGGGGGCAATATTCTCTACTTTCCCCAGGATTTTAAGTTCCTTATCCAAAGTGTAAAGGTTGTTGCTGGATTCAGGCTGATCCCGCCACCATTCCTGACCGGAAGTGGTGGCTATACGCAAAACCCCCTGGTATTCATCCATGGAAAACTGGTTCAGAGTATGGCCAGGTACCTCACCCCGGGCCGAGTAAGTAAAGCTGCCGTTGTTGAGCCGGAAATAAAAGATCTGGGTTTTGTCTTCATAGCGCCGGACTAGTTCCCGGTCATTAGGAACCAGCCGGGGCGTATGAATGTAATGCGGGGTGGCTATATAGAGACCTGTTTCTGAAGCGTAAACATTGTCAGCACTGCCCAGTATGGTTTCCAGTTGGGCCTCCTGCTGGGGCTGGTCCAGCCTCAATCCAGCCATAATGATGTAAGAGGAGTAAACACTGTCAGGAAAGTAAGCAATCCGGTCAAGCGGAATAACATTAAACAGGCTGCCAATAGCCGAATCCCGGTAGCGGGGCAGAAGGTTATCCTCCTTTAAGCTGTGATAAGTAGATTGATTGCTTATTACATAGAGAGCATTATCAATACGCCGGGAGGTAAGATAACTGCCTTCCAGTTCCAGTTCCCGGACTTTTACCGGATTGGTGCGGTTGGTTATATCGTAAACGACTACCTGGGTGGTAGGCCGGTAACGGTAATCAGGGGGCAGGATACGTATTTTTCCCTCAAGAGGGTAATCAATGGGTCTGATGTTAATACTGGAATTACAAATTACCACCAACTGGTTGTCAGCTACATACATTTCACAGGGGACCGAATTGGACTGGTCAAATTTAATGCGGGCTGCTACTTTCATCTGGGAAGCAGGCAAGGCCTGTATGATCAGCACTTCCCCTATATCTTTCTTAACTTGATAAATATAGCGCCCATCAGTCTTCACTAAATCCGCCTCATCGACTCCCTCCACCTGTACATTTGTAGCTGAATAATCTGCGGTGCTCTTTGCCATGGCTTGGGCACCCGCAACAGCATCCATAGCGACTGCTACTCTGCCTCTGATGATTATATCACTATCGTAGTTTTGAACCTCCAGCAATTCTTTCAAGTGCTGCAGGGACTGAACCCTGGGCAGAGGATCCACCTTTGAATTTTCCTGTTCCCGGACTGCCACGGCATTAGCAGGCCAAAAACTCAATCCGGCCAGTAAAACTCCAGCCAATACCAAGACAGCTAGTTTTCTGTGCCAGAATCTGCTCATCTTTTCTCCCCCTATTTACTGGTCTTTACTGCCTTTACGCTCTGCCGGGCAATTCTCTTGCAGCAATATATGGCAGAAAATGCGACTTAATATTACACAGGGGCGGAACGGCAAAGGAATATTGCCAGGGCATCAATATGGTAAAATAAGTATGGGGGAGGATGAGCGGGGAATGATTAGTGATCAGACGCTGATGCTGTTGCTGCTGGCACTGGCGCTGGTGCTGTCAGTTATTTTTTTGCTGGTTCGAGGGCGAATGCGGCTCAGCAACCGCCGCCGGGCTCTGGGTGCAGAGTTGGATGAAATGGATGAAGCGGTCTTTGAACGTTATCTGGCTATGTTGTTTACCCGGATGGGATATCAGGTAAGACGAATCAATTACGTAGATAATGTCAGTACCCTGGTGGCTACCGGTCATGGTATGAGTTATGTTATACAAGCCAGGCGCAACCGCCGTAAAGTGGGTATAAAAGCTATTAAGGAGGTCATCGCTACCCGCAAGTACTTGAAATGTGAACGGGCCATTGTGGTTACCAACCATTTCTTCAGCAATAAAGCCAGGCAGATGGCCAAAGCTAACCAGGTTATAACCCTGGATCGCCATGATCTTATCAAGGAACTGGGTCGCATCAAAAGCAGCGGGGCAAAGATTAATAATCCTGACAATTTAAATTAGAGCAAAAAAAAAGAGCCCTTCCGGCCTCTAATTTTTATGGTGCGGATGAAGGGACTCGAACCCCCACGCCTTGCGGCAATAGATCCTAAGTCTACCGCGTCTGCCAGTTCCGCCACATCCGCACGATACAAAAGTTATTATACTTACTTCCTTCTTGCTTTTCAACCTGATAAACTAACCAGCTTCCAGGCACCCCTAATTCTTATTATGCCGCTTCTGCAGGTACATTCTGCTGTCTGCCAGATTTACCAGTTCCTCAGCGGTCTGAGCTTCATCCGGATAATAGGCAGACCCGATAGAAACATGATCAAAGTATCCTAAATCAACAATAGAGGCTGACAGCCTCTCTATTACTGAACGACAGGTTTGATAACTTATACCGGGCAATATTATGGCAAATTCATCCCCGCCATAGCGGGCCACTATATCGCTGTCCCGCACGCTGGCCTTAATAGTTTCAGCTATTTCCCTGAGAACTCTATCTCCCTCCAGGTGACCGTGTTCATCATTAAGTTTTTTAAACTCATCCAGGTCAATCATAATAAGGCTGAAGGTCTTGAAATCATTGCTCGGCTTCAGCATGGAGTGCAGCTGATCCCAGAAGTACTGGTGGGTATATAAGCCGGTTAAACCGTCATAAACAGCGTAAGTAGGGAAAACACGTATGCCGTTAAACACCAAAATATTGATAAATACTGCCGTCAGGAGCAGACATGAAGCAAGATAAGCTACCAGTTGCCAGTTCATGGTGTTAACCAGGCCAATGATCACAAGATTGCCGATGGTTACCAGGGCTACTACCAGCAGCTTTATGGATATTGGGGATATGGAGTGAGCCATAAGAGGAAGAAACAAGGCTAATATGTACGGAGAATCCAGCCCTCCCGTATAAAAGCAGGCTGCGAAAATGAATGCTTGATCTATCAGAAGTTCTATATACTTATGATCAGCCAGCCAACGGCTTATGGGCTTATTATAATAGATTAAAGCTGATAATAGCAGAGCAGAAGCCAGCACGATTAATAATTCCCTATTCTGATGGCGATGAATCAGGAAGTGGGAGAGAATAACCACGCTGACTACCAGCAGTCTCAATAGCGCCACAGTGCGATGGTTACGCTCGCCTCGGTAGCTATACCCAAATTTGGTTTTAGGGAAATATCTGTAAATCAAATGGTCCTTATTTCCTTTCCTTTTTTCATTACCTATTGTATACGTGATGATGGCAGGGGACAATCATAATTTATCTGAAGGTCCTGTATAAAATAGGACTATTTTATCGAATCATGACTAATTGCGTCCTTCCCTGAAATGACCGGGCGAGTGCATAAGAACAGCCCTTTTTACGGCTCCTGGTGCATACTTTTGATTTAAACCATCTATAAGGGAATCAATACCCTTGTCTTTGCTGAATTCCTCAAAAAGGCTGGGCTGTTCATACTCCCTATCCTGGAATCGACTGGCGGTTAATCCTATCAGGCGCAGGGGCTTCCCTTCCAGGCCGGACTGCTGGTAAAGCATCCAAGCGGTGTCAAATAAAGTGCGCTGGTCATCCACAGCGGTGGGACTGGTTATACTGCGGCTAAAGGTTTGAAAATCAGGGGTGCGCATTTTTATAGTAATGGTCTGGCACTTGCGCTGAGCCATGCGGAGACGGTGGGCAACTTTTTCGGCCAGTTCCAGGAGTACCTGTTCAATCACCTGCTTCTCGTTGATATCTTCAGGGAAGGTAATCTCATTGCCTATGGATTTTACTTCTTCATAGGGAGTTACCGGTCGGTAATCTATACCCCGAGCCAAATCCAGGCAAAAATCGGTGCTGCTGCCCAGCAAAGTCTCCAGAAGCTGCCGGGGAGCCTCCAGTAAATCCTGGATAGTGTATATGCCGCTTCGGTTTAAGCGCCGGGTGCTTACCGTACCTATTCCCCACAAATGGTCTACCGTCAGGGTAGGCAGCAGATTTTTCACCATGTCTTCGGTAAACTCCATGATGCCATCAGGTTTGCACAGGTTAGTGGCCAATTTGGCCAAAAACTTGTTGGCACCAATGCCCACCGAAATGTTCAAACCCAGTTCGGTTTTTACCCGGCGGCGTATTTGGGTGCCGATTTCCATAGAACTGCCGAAAATCCCGTGACTGCCGGAGAGATCCAGAAAAGCCTCATCTATAGACAGGGCTTCTATTACCGGGGTATATTCAGCCAGGATAGCAAAAACCTGGTTGGAGGCCTCCCGGTAGCGTTTCATGTCCACGGGCAGGAAGACCGCCTGAGGGCAAAGACGGTAAGCCTGACTGGAGGGCATGGCTGACCTGACCCCAAACGCTCTGGCTTCATAGGAGCAGGTGGATACCACGCCCCGGCTGTTGGGGGGAGCACCTACAATAACTGGTTTACCTCGCAATTCAGGATGGTCCCTCTGTTCTACCGAAGCAAAAAAGGCATCCAGGTCACAGTGCAGGATATCCATTATGTCATCTCCGAACATCTGTTTGTATATATTATATTAAATCCTGCCTGCCTGGCAAAGGGAACCGCGCAATTTATTCCGGTCATTAAGCAACGGGAATACGGGGGGTTTCTAACAAGCGGTAATCGTGGGATAATATCAGCCGGCCGGGCAGTTGGTCTACATTGTGAGTCTGGGTATGATTATTGGCTTTAGGCTGGTTGGCCAGAAATGCATTCAGCTGGCTGCGGACTTCCGCTGGCCAGAACTTGTCCTGTCCGGGACCCTGGCGGTATTTCTCCCAGTACTCCCGGGGAATTTGCTTCCACATATAGTCATAATTAAAAGGAGCATCTCCTCCCAGAATATACGACCCCTGGGCAGTGGTTACTTCTACGGCCTGGTGCCCGCCGGTGTGTTTTCCGGTCAGGATTACCCGCAGGCCTGGTCTGACCGTGGCATTGCCATTAACCAATACAAACCGGTCCAGGAAGGGCAGCCAGTGAGCAGGACAATAGGAGCACTCTTCTACCCAGGGCAACTGCTGCAGATACAGAAGCTCGCGGATCTGCACCACAAAACGAGCCCGGGTAAAGAGTTTCATACCTCCCGTATGGTCCCAGTGCAGATGGGTCTGGATGACCAGTTCAATGTCCTCAGGAGTGAAACCATACCTTAATAGGGCCGCTTCCAACTCATATTCCGGTCTGCGCTCTGCACTGGAATTGATGCCGGGTATCCAGTTCCGGTCAAATCCGGTATCCACCAGTATGGGTTTATGGTCAGAATCAATCAGCAGAAAACAGAAGCTAGGTATTTTTTTGATGTCGGAGAAAACCTTGGGATCGCCAAAGCGCACAGTAAAGGCACCGTTGTATAACGGATAAATGGTATAGGTCATATATTCTCTTCACCCTCGCCCAAAACTCATGATGGTCTTTCTCCACAAGCATAGCATGTTTTCTGCTGATTTTCTGCCTTAATTTGGTATGAAAAACAGAATTCTATTGCTGGATCTGGTCTTCGGAATTGATGTCAATGATCTTAAAACGAGAATGTTCCAGCTGATCTTTCATAACCGCACTGTTGCAGATAATATCATACAGGTAAGCTACTGGTTTGTCATCGGATTTTTCCCGCTGCAAAAGCTTCACCTCCTTTCAGCATTAGTCTGTCACACAGAGGGTAAATTGTTGCAACCATATAAAATAAAGAAGAATTTCCAGGCAAAACCGTTTTATTTTGTTATAATTAAAATGAATACATTTCTGTAAAATGAGGAGGAAAACGTGCAAAACTTTTGGCTAGTTACCCCAATCATATTAGTTATGGGGGTAACCCTTTATTTTATTTGGGCTTTAAAAAAACGGGAAAAACAAAATAGAACCAGAAAAGAGATTATGAAGAGCGGGGATGAGGGAGAATATAAGGTCCAGGCAGTATTAAAGGCCCTGCAAAAACCCAATTCCCAATACCGGGTCTATCACAATATCAAGCTGGGGCCTGATCCGGAGCATACCAACGAGTATGACACGGTAATTGTGGGACCCAACGGCATCTTCCACATTGAGACGAAAAACTACGGCGGGGAACGGGGAGGCATAATTGATATAGACAGCCAGGAGAACTGGATACTCCATAAGCGCAACGGTTACTCCAAAATAATAGCCAATCCCACCGGACAAGTAGACTCCCACGAATACCGCTTAAGAGGTTTCCTCAACAAGGTAGTAGGTTATCGCAACATTCCCACCCAGGGTATTATTGTCCTATCCTGCGATAATGTCAAAGTCCGGTTCAATAAAAGCAGGAACAGTTCCGTGCCCATTCTCAACCGACATGAACTGGTACCTTACATCCGCAATTACCGGGGAGGGAAGATTGCCCTCTACCCGCGGACTATCAAAAAAATCTGCCAGCGCATCGAAGATATGAATCCTTCAGCTCAAGCCCGCTGAACTATCAACCCAGTATTTGTGACCGGCAGGTAAAATGAGGCGAGAGGAATGAGTTTATTCCCCTCGCCTTTGTTAATCTTTGCCGAGGCAGGTTCTGAGCAGAGCAAGGAAATGATTTAGTATGCGGGCGGTCAATCCCCATATTACCCAATGCTCCCAGATATAAAAGAACTGGGGAAGCGTACCCTTGCGGAAAGGGTAGTTTTTCCCGTGGGGTATCAGCTCAAAGGGGAAATCTTCGGTATAATCCACGGTAACCAATAAGGACTTGTATAAAGGATCGTAATTGAGTAAATAATCCAGGGGTACATAAAAAATTTCGGCTACCTCTTCCCAATTAGGGTTTATTAGTTCCGGATTAAGTATTTTGATCAGGAAAGGATATACAATAGCGTTAAAAGGACTGACCATAATATCCAGAGGAGCAATTACCTCAATACGTTCCGGCCTCAGTCCCAGTTCTTCGCAGGTTTCTCTTACGGCAGCCTCCTGGGGACTGCTGTCATCCGGTTCTATTCTGCCTCCCGGAAAAGACACTTCACCGGGCTGAAGTACATTATCCGATCTTTTTTCAAATAAAACACAAACCTGTCCGTCCTTCTCTACCAGAGGAAGAGCCACGGCTGATTCAAAACAGTTTTCATGCCCTAGTATATGGGGTTTACGTCCTCTAAGGCTCTGGATCGCATTTTCAAACACTGTGCTTTAACCTCCCCTTGGCCCTCAGATATTATCACCATAGCATTTTTTAACTTCCAGGGGAACCTGCATCAGAGAACTTTCCTGCTGCCTCCAGAACCCACAGCAAGGCAAAACGCAAATTTCAGCAGAAATTGCCACGCCCCCTTGCGGGGGCTGGGCAATGAGGCCAATGGTGTTTTTTTCTCATCAAGAGAAGTGCCGCTGCTATCAATATTTGGGAGTAAAGGTGGCACAATCTGTATCATGGGTGTTGCTGGCATTAGGCGGCTGGATTTCAATGTGGGCGGCCATACAGTGATCACCTTCACCATAATAGTGACAACTGCTAACCACACATTTTACGCCTTCCAGACAATCATTCCTGCGGGGCACTCTTCCTTGCACATGTCTACCTCCTTTATTGGGAAATCTTTTTTTAGTATTAAATCTTTATCGACGGGTTATTCTGTAATAATACAGAAATTGATTTAATTTTTTGAATCCTACTAATATATATTTTTTACCGTTGTAATAGAAAAGCTGATAAAATGTTGAATATAATCTCATTATGATGATAATGGTTGAGAAACCAAAACAATTAAAACAGTTAGAAAGGAGAATTATCTGTGAGTGATATTATCAGATGGCAGTATCAGCAAAAACTTATCACTCCTGATCAAGCTGCTAAATTAGTCAAATCCGGTGACCGGGTTTGGTACAGTGAGTTTGCCATGTTTCCAGAAGCCCTGGATGAAGCTTTGGCTAAAAGAGTGGATGAGTTGCATAATGTGCGCATCCGCAGCGTAAGCTACACCCGGGTACCCAAGGTAGTGCAGGTTGATCCAACGCGGGAACACTTTATTCTGGAAGACTGGCATATGAGCAGAATTGGTCGTATGCTCCATGATCAGGACCTGTGCAGTTACATTCCTATTACTTACCATCAGGGGCCGCGTATTGTCAAAAAGTACGAAGATGTTGACGTAGCCTTTGTCCAGGTTTCTCCCCCGGATGCACGTGGATTCTTTAATTTGGGGCCTTCTAACTCCGTTACCGGTGCTTATTTGAGCAAGGCTAAAACCATTGTAGTTGAGGTTAATGACAAAGTTCCTCATTGCTTAGGCGGCAACGGGGAATCCATTCATATCAACCAGGTTGATTATGTAGTGGAGGGTCCTAATAATCCCCTGTTCCAGCTTCCGGAAGTGCAGCCCACTGAAACCGATTACAAAATAGCCGAATTCATTATGGAGGAAATCGAAGACGGCTGTACTCTTCAGCTGGGAATCGGCGGACTGCCCAATGTAATAGGGAAGAAGATTGCCGACAGTGACCTGATAGATTTGGGAATCCATACCGAAATGCTGGTGGATTCATGTGTGGATATGTATAATGCCGGCCGTATTACCGGGGCCCGGAAAAACATCGATACTTACAAGATGACCTATACTTTTGCCATGGGTACGGACAAGCTGTATAAGTTCCTGGATCACAATCCCATCTGTGCTTCCTATGGAGTAAACTACACCAATGATCCCCGCATTATTGCTCTTAATGACAAGGTCATAGCCATAAACAGCGCTGTTGAAGTGGATCTGTTTACCCAGGTCTGTTCAGAATCAGCCGGAACACGGCATATATCCGGTACCGGCGGTCAGCTGGATTTCATCTTTGGAGCTTTTGCTTCTCGCCAGGGGAAAGGTTTTATTGCCCTGAGCTCCACTTACACTGACAAGGAAGGCAATATACATTCCCGCATAAAACCGACCCTTACTCCGGGTGCCATAGTAACTGTACCTCGTTCTATAGTGCAATACATCGTGACCGAGTATGGCATAGCTCAGATGAAAGGCAAGTCTACCTGGGAAAGAGCAGAAGCTATGGTCAATCTGGCTCATCCCATGTTCCGGGACGAACTGATCAAACAGGCCAAGGAAATGAAGATCTGGACCCGTACCAACCGCATTTCCTAAAAACCTGGCTGGTATACAAGGAAGATCAGACCATTATCCTGCATTAATGGTCTGATCTTTTATTATTTGCAGGCTGCCGCCAGCATATTTTTTTGTAAACCAAGGACGCTTTCAGGCTCAGCAAAGTCGAGACCTGAGCTAAATTCTTGACAATAGGGATAACTGTAATATAATGCGTCATAAAGGTTGGGCAGATGGTCGGCAAGGAGTGTACCATGAACCAGAGCAGTTCAGGGGAAAGGGGACGCTTAAATGCCTGACTCGAACATAACCAAAAGAGCACTTTCCGCAGCAATGAAGGAGCTTATGGCCGAACGCCCCATGGAAAAGATCCGCATCGGGGACATAGTAGAACGCTGCAATATGAACCGGCAGAGCTTTTACTACCATTTTAGGGATAAGTATGATTTGGTTAACTGGATCTTTTATACTGAGTTTTTTGCCGATATCCAGCGGTCCTTCGATAAGCCAGGCTGGGAACTGATAGAAAAGATGTGCCAGTTCTTCTATGAAAACCGCACCTTCTATACCAATGCTCTGCAGGTAAGAGGGCAGAATTCCTTTTCCGAGTATTTCAATGAAGTCATGCATCCCCTCATATTAGCTCGTTTTGATGACATCTTTGCTGATGATCCAGATCGGGACTTCTATGCTACATTTCTGGCCGATTCCATCCGGGTAACCATTACCAGGTGGCTGCTGGAAGGGGCCAAACTGCCGCCGGAGAGATTCATCGAACTGCTGAAAAAAGCAGTGACTGGGCTGGCCTATAAGATAGTAATGGAAGAGGAACAGGATCACTCCCGCTCCAACTTGCAGGATGATACTAGTGCCAACTCTAATCAGAAAGTTTAGGCATAACCTGCTCCATAATACTTGGCAGGGAATGGGTGCGAATATTGTACTGGGGCAGCAGGCCACCCGTGATTCTGGTTGTGATAGTGCCATCGCTGCGGATAGCCATAAAATAATTCAGCTCATAGTTGGCGTACTCCATCAGATCCGCATAGAGGTCGATGATTAAAAAGGGGTAGCGGGGAACGGCTCTGGTCTCAGCCAGGAAATCGGTAATTAGCTGCAGGTTATCGGGCTGAGTAAAGTTCCTGCTGCGCACCATGAAATAAGCAAAACCGCGGGCTTCTTCAATCAGATCCAGGCAATCATCGCTGATCAAGTCGGCCAGATTATCATCGTCGTATTCACTGTAGGTGGCAAACAAGCATTTATGGTCAAATAATATGTTAACCGCTGTCAGGTAGTGGTGATAATCGGCCTCGGCTTGCAGGCGGATTACCGGCACAATGTTTTTGGAGTTTACTACCATTTGGGCAATACTAGGACTGATAGCTTCCGGAGGGGCCAACAGGAAATATACTCCATCTTTATGCTGGGCCAAGCCTTCCACTAGATCCGTTACCCGCTGCTGATCCCCGTTCATAAGAAAAACCCCGCAGTAAATACCTATCGTTTCCCCATCAGATATTAATTGGGATATTTCCTCTTGAGTCAAACTATCCGGGTATTCCTCACGGAAATCGAAAACCAGCGTGCGAGGCACCAGATGGCCGTGCTCCTGTTCATATTTTTGCATCTGCTGGTATCCGTAAGTGCAGCAGGTGTAGACCAGTTTAACCGCCACATTTTTCAGCACCTGATGATCCACATGTTCGATTACGTTACTGGTGAATTCATATAAACTGCTGTTATTGTCAGCCAGCATGCGCTGAACAATCTGAAAGAAATGCTGCAGCAACAGCCCCTGGGTCAGGTGAGATGCCAGATCTACCAGATTGCGAATTCCCCGCCGGGTATCACCCCGTATATCCCGGATTCCCTTGTCCACTGCTGTTTCTATAAGGGTATATGTCAATTTGGCGCTTTTTTCCATCTAGTATCACCTTTCTGCTATCATTACATCCTTAATATAGTATCCCGATAAAAATTTGAAATAGGCAAAATCTCATAATGCCCAAAACTACGACATCTTTCAAAAATGTCCTGCTTTTTGACAAGGTCCCAAATCTGTCTAAGGAAATATTATGCTGAACTTTTTAGACTATCAGAAAGGATAAGTGTCAGCCGAATAACAAAGATTAGAAAGGAAGCGAGGGGTAGAATATGGACAAAAGTGTCGGGGAGAGTATCAAGGCATTCGGTTTGAAAAAAGTATTAAGCTATTTGGATGCTGACCCGGAAAAAAACATCGTTAAACTCGTGGACTGGCTGATAAAAGTGGATACGGATGGGAAACACGTGGCTCCCCAGGCTGTCAAAGCCAAGAGATGGCTGGAGGATAAAGACAGCAATTGGTATCAACTGGTGAAAAGCCTTTACACCGATATTGACGACGGGGTGAGAAAGAGCTTTTTTGAAAACGTGTTGGTAAACGCCACGGTCATAGGCACCAAACGCCAGGATAAAGTAATGGAAAAGTACGGATGCAACGTACCCTGGGCTATCCTGATGGATCCTACCTCAGCTTGCAATCTCCGCTGCACAGGCTGTTGGGCTGCCAAGTACGGACATCATCTCAGTATGGATTATGCTACTTTAAACAGCATTATCGAGCAGGGCAAACAAATGGGAGTTTTTGCTTATATATACTCCGGCGGTGAACCCCTGATCCGCAAGGCTGACATCATCAAGCTGTGTGAAAAACATCCTGATTGTGCTTTCCTGGCCTTTACCAACGGAACTCTCATCGATGAAAAATTTGCTGATGACATGCTGCGAGTGAAGAACTTCGTGCCAGCCATAAGCATAGATGGATTTGAAGATTATACCGATTCCCGGCGGGGCAAAGGAACCTTTAAAGCGGTTACCGATGCCATGGATCTTCTCCGTTCCAAGCGCTTGCCCTTTGGGGTTTCCTGCACCTACACAAGGGAGAACACCGAGGTTATCGGCAGTGAGGAGTTCATCGACTTTATAATTGCCAAAGGTGCCAAGTTTGCCTGGTTCTTCACTTACATGCCGGTAGGGGTTGATGCCGTACCTGAATTAATGGTTACCCCCGAGCAGAGGGAATTCATGTATCATCAAATCCGCAAGTTCAGGCAAACCAAACCAATTTTCACTTTGGATTTCTGGAATGACGGGGAATATTCCCAGGGATGCATTGCCGGAGGACGCCGTTACCTGCATATCAATGCCAATGGGGATATAGAACCCTGTGCCTTTATCCACTATTCGGACAGCAATATCCATGAAACTACTCTGCTGGAAGCTCTGCAGCGACCCCTTTTCATGCAGTATCACCGGAACCAGCCCTTTAACAACAATCACCTGCGCCCCTGCCCGCTGCTGGACAATCCGGAATGCTTGGCGGCTATGGTGGAAAAATCAGGCGCCAAGTCCACGGAAGTAATGGCACCCGAAGATGTCCACTCCCTTTGCGCCAAGTGCCATCAAGCGGCTAACAACTGGGCTCCGGTAGCAGATAAATTATGGCGGGAAACAAATGTTGAAACTGAGGAAGCAATAAAGAAGAACTGCACAAATTAAAACGATAAATTATGGCGGGAAACAAATGTTGAAACTGATGTTTATCAGGAACCAAAATATGCTAGATTATAAGAAGGGTTCTAAAACCATCATGAGAATATAAACTGCTGCCATTGATGCAGAACAGGAGGAGTTGGCCGTTTGATACCTCACAGCATGGATTACCAGCAGGTGCTCAGGGAGTTGCAGGTAAGTGCGGAGACTGGCCTGAGTTGCGAGGAGGTTGTTAAGCGCTTAGCAGAATACGGGGAAAACAAACTGCAGGAAAAGAAGAAAAAAACCACTTTGCAGCGTTTTGCCGAACAGTTCAAGGATGTAATGATCATTATCCTGCTAATAGCAGCAGGAATTTCTTTTATGGTAGCCTGGCACGAGGGTGAGGGATTTTTCGAGCCGGTTCTTATCTTGGGGATTGTCATACTCAACGCTATTATTGGCGTGGTGCAGGAGGGCAAAGCGGAAAGAGCCCTGGATGCCTTGCAGAACCTGGCCGCCCCTCATGCCCGGGTGATCCGCGATGGCCGGGAAACCATTGTGGAGGCTGCCCAGCTGGTGCCGGGGGACATCATCAGCCTGGAAGCAGGGGACTTTGTACCAGCGGATGCCCGGCTGATCCGTTCAGCCAGCCTGAAGGCTGAGGAAGCCGCTTTAACCGGGGAATCAGTGCCCGTGGAAAAGGATGCTGAAGCCCGGGTGGACAGCAATGCCCCCCTGGGGGACCGCATAAATATGGTCTATTCCGGGTGCAGCATAACCTATGGCACAGCCACGGCGGTAGTTACTGCCACCGGCATGAATACGGAAATGGGCAAAATTGCTGGTTTGCTGGATGCTGAAGATAACCCCCAGACCCCGTTGCAGCACAAACTGGCGGTATTGGGCAAATACATCGGCTTCCTGGCCTTAGGCATTTGTGCTGTTATTTTCGGCATCGGGCTGCTCTACGGAATGGAAGTAATAGAGATATTTATGATTGCCGTAGCTCTGGCAGTCTCTGCTATCCCCGAAGGCCTGCCCGCCATTGTCACCATAGTCCTGGCCATCGGGGTGCAGCGCATGGTCCGCAGGAATGCCATTATCAGAAAGCTGCCGGCAGTGGAGACCCTGGGCAGTGCCACTGTTATCTGTTCTGACAAAACCGGTACCCTTACCCAGAACCAGATGACCCTGGTAAAAGCTTTTGATGCCGCCAGTGCCTTGCTGGAGGATATCACTGATCGAAACTCAGAGGCCATCAGAAAACTCCTCATGTATGCTACCTTGTGTTCCGACGGTGCTATAGATTTTTCCGGAGACCAGATTCGTCACATCGGTGATCCCACCGAAACCTCCATCGTCCTGGCTGCCCACCGGAACGGGATGCCCAAGGATGAGCTGAACCGTTTGTGCCCGCGTCTGGCGGTACTGCCTTTTGACTCCGACCGCAAGCTTATGAGTACCATCAACAGAATTGACGGCCGCAATGTGGTCATTGTCAAAGGAGCTTTTGACGTATTAGCAGGCAAGTGTATTAATGGAGATATAGAAGCGGGCCGGAAGTATGTTGACGAGTTAAGCCAGCAGGCCCTGCGCGTCTTGGCCGTTGGTTATAAGGAAATCGATGAGGTGCCCGGTGAGCCAACCAGCCAGGAGTTGGAAAACGGTCTTACCTTTATGGGACTGGTGGGAATGATTGATCCGCCCCGGCCTGAAGCCCGGGAAGCCGTGGCAGTATGCCGGCAGGCGGGAATCAAACCGGTAATGATAACCGGTGACCATGTGGTAACTGCCGCAGCCATCGCCAGGGATCTGGGTATACTCCAGGAGGGGGACCGGGCGGTAACGGGCAGTGAACTGGCCGCCATGACGGAGGAAGAACTCGATGAACAGGTGAGGAATATCTCGGTTTATGCCCGAGTATCCCCGGAAGACAAGATTCGCATAGTGAGGGCCTGGCAGAAGCAGGGAGCAGTAGTTTCCATGACCGGAGACGGTGTTAATGACGCCCCCGCCCTGAAAGCCGCCGACATTGGCTGTGCCATGGGCATTACCGGCACTGATGTGGCCAAAGGGGCTTCCGATATGATTCTCACCGATGATAATTTTGCCACCATCGTGGAGGCAGTGCGGGAAGGCCGCGGCATTTATGACAATATTAAAAAGACAGTGGGCTTCCTTCTGGGGACCAATATAGGGGAAGTGCTTACCGTGTTTGTCACCATGCTGATATGGAAGACTTCTCCCCTGCTGGCGGTGCACTTGTTATGGATCAACCTGGTTACCGATAGCCTGCCGGCTATTGCCCTGGGTGTGGAACCGGTGGAAAAAGACGTAATGAATCGCAATCCCCGGCCGAAAGGGGAGAGCATCTTTGCCCATGGCTATGGCTTAAGAATCGTACTGCTGGGAGTTATGTTTGCGGTTCTGACCTTAACTGGCTTTGCCATTGCCTGGAAAGCCACCGGCGATATAGCCGCCGGCCGCACCATGGCCTTTATTGTACTGGCCGTATCCCAGATAGTGCATGCATTTAATATGCGCTCTGACCATTCCTTATTTACCATAGGCTGGTTTACCAATAAATATTTGAATGGAGCCGCTGTAGTTTCACTGGTGTTAATGGCTCTGGTAATTTTCGTCTCACCGGTAACATCAGCATTCGGCTTAACCCAGTTATCCGGCCAAATGTACCTGATAGGCCTGGGGCTAGCTTTGGTGCCGATTTTGGTGCTGGAACTGGCTAAAGGCCTGGGACTAATTACTCACCAGTACAAATAAATATATAGCACAGGGGCATAGCTGCCGGTGTCCCTGTGCTGATTAAAATGTGAGAGGGAAAAAATGAGCCGCCCAGAGGACAATCTGACCTTATCTGAACTCCATGAACAGATAGACAATCTTATCCAGCAGTTGGAGCAGGTCCAGGAACCCAGCCAAAGAAAACAGCTGCGAAAGACTTTGCGCAAGCTGCAGCATCAGCTGTTATGGCAATTGGATAAAATGGAATGGTACGTAGAAGTCAATGGCAGATATATTAAACACTGACCACTGCTGTGTTAAAGCATAATGAGCAGATAGCAATTATCACCTGCGGTGCAGGGCCACGATAAATGAAAAGTCACCTTTTGTGTCATTGCTGTGAAAATGGCTTTCATGTCAGTAAAAAGGCAACCATTGTGTCATCGCGAGCGCGTAGCGCGTGGCGATCTCAATCGGGGAGACAGATAGACGAATGAGATTGCCGCGCCCCTTTCAGGGGCTCGCAATGACACATAAGAGGACTTTTCATTCATCGTGGCCTGTTCTGCTGGTGACAATTGTGAGCGCAGCGAAGCAATCTCTAACGGAGCATGCAGGTATGTGAACGAGATCGCCACGTCGCTTAGCTCCTCGCGATGACACAAAAGGAAGCTATTTTCACAGCAATGACACGGTCGACGTGTTTTCACAGCAATACTTATCTATGCATCGGCTGTTGAAACGCGTTAAAGACTGCCTATACTTTGAATTCCGCTACCAGTGAATTCAGCTTCTCACTTCCTTCCACCATCTTCCGGCAGGCTTCATTTATGGCTTCAGCTGCCCGGGTAGCCACTTCACTGGCCCGGGCAATATCCTGAGCTCCGGCCGCTGATTGCTGGATAATAGCGGTAGTGGATTCTAAAGTAAGGTTGATTTCTTTCATGGAGGTACTTATTCTTCCGATCTGTTCACTGAAAAGGCTGGTCAGCTGGTAAAAGCGGTTGCTGTCCTCCCGGTACTGCATGCCTATCTGTCCCATGGTATTGTAATCATCCATAATATCCTTGTTAATGAACTCCAGCACACTGCTGGTGTTTTCCAGCAGGTTGTCCAGGGCAGCCCGAACCTGCCGGGTGAGACTCTGGATGCTGTCAACTGTTGAGGCCGAATCTTCCGCCAGCTTGCGCACTTCCTCGGCTACCACGGCAAATCCCCGTCCATACTCTCCCGCTCGAGCTGCTTCGATAGCCGCATTAAGGGCCAGCAAGTTGGTCTGGTCGGCAATAGCCGCTATGTTCTGGGCCAGACCTGAAATCTGCTCAACCACCCGCGCTTCTTCCATTGCTTTCTGAACCCGGACTTGTATATCCTGGTACATTTCCAGAGTAGTGGTTTTGGCTTTATCGGCATTGGCCTGAATAGTTAAAGCTCGTTTTTCAATATCCTGGGCTTGTTGATTGCCCTCTGCCGATTTTTGGGTCAAGTCGTTTAACATGGAGGCTATCTTTTCAGCAGAAACAATTATCTGCTGGGTGGAAGCAGAGACTTCCTGCATACCGGTGGCTATTTGCTGGGTTGCAGCCGTGTTTTCTTCCATACCCGTAACGATATTGTGGCTTTGATCCAGCAGGCTACTGGCGATAGAGGAGGACTCTTCAGAGTGACGGGCTATCTCTTCCAGGGTCTTGCTCAGTTTGGCAGCCAATTGGCTGGCCTGGTCCTGCTTTTCTTCCGCAAGGATAATAAGATGAGAGGCTGTCTGGCTCGATATTATGGCTACCCCTGAAGAAATAACAAAAACGACGAATATAAATCCCCAGCTGATCAGGGTATAGTTGGTTGCGTAAACCTCTGGTGCCAGAGCTAGGCATACCGCACTGGTAAGCAATACACTGAGTCCATATAACAATACTACCCTGCGATTAAAATACATAGCCATGATAACCAAGCCTAAAAAATTGCCGTATATTACTCCGGGAGACTCCCCCAGAGCCACAAATAGACTTTGGACTGTTACCGCGAAAATGAAAGCATAAATATATTTGCATATGTACGCATACTCTGTATCATGCAGGAACCTGGCCAGAAAGGTAATTATGCCTGCGTAAAGGAGTATCGAGGCGCGAAGAAACCCGCTTGCTTAATGAATTAAATCAGTACAAACACCAGCAGTGCTGCCACAACAATGGATATGTTCACATTGCGATTTACGCCTTTCTCATGGGTGATGAGAATAGAATTATTCAACTTTTACTCCCCCCTATTGTCAGATTCTCCCTTCATTGAGATGCAATCAATCGACAACAAGCGGCAAACAGGTATTTAAGAAAATAATTAAAAACCGATCACCTCACAAAAAGTGTAATTATTTTCCTTATTATATCATCGAATATATCATTTTGAAATATAACACAAATAACTATTTTGATGGTTAATCGGTCTCATTTCAGCCAAAAAGAGGAAGAAATATAGGAGATACCAGATACTTTAACATGTTCGAGGCGGGGTATAATTTAAAGAAATGAGATCCAGGGAGGAAAACCCCTGATGCACGATTCCTGATTTATTTGCTTAAGGGATTGATATGATCATTAGTGCCAGCCGGAGAACTGATATTCCCGCTTTTTATTCAAAGTGGTTCATGAACCGCATCAGGGCAGGTTATTGCACCGCCATTAATCCTTTCAATTATAAACAAGTAGCATACGTATCCTTGAAACCAGAGGATGTTGACGTAATTGTTTTCTGGACCAAGAATCCGGAACCACTGATGAAACACCTTGCGGAACTGGATAACCGGGGATTCCGTTATTATTTTCAATATACCCTGACCGGTTATCCCAAAACCCTTGAACCCCATGTACCGGTACTGCAGAAGAGCATTGATACCTTCAAAAGACTGGCTGACCACATAAGCCCGGAAAAAGTAATCTGGCGTTATGATCCCATTGTGATCAGCAGTATAACTGATACTGACTATCATAAGAGAACAATTGACCTCATTGCCGGGGAGCTGGAAGGGTTTACTCACCGGCTGATTATAAGTATCGTGGATGAGTACCGCAAAGCCAAAATCAACTTCGATCGCTTAGAGAAGCAGGGGATATATGTAGAAAGGCAAAAATCCCAAGAGCAAGTCCGTGACATCATCGAATTTATCGTGGATCGAGCCAAACAGGCAAATATGGAGGCCTTTAGCTGCGCAGAGGTTTTGGATCTAAAGTCCTTTGGTTTAATGCCAGGTAAATGTATCGATGATACCTATATAAAGAAAGTGTTCGGGATCAATGTAACACCGGACAAAGATAAATACCAAAGGCAGGAATGCGGCTGTGTCCGCAGTAAGGATATCGGCGCCTACGATACCTGTTTACATGGCTGCCTTTACTGCTATGCCGGAACATTTGCAACCGCCAGTAGAAACCAGACTCATTACTTCCCGGATTCACCTTCGCTCATTGGCCGGTACGATGCTGAACCCAAAGATGAGGTTAATGGAATTGAACAGCCTGCTTTGTTCAAAACCCTAAATCCCTCGCGACACGACGAAAAATAATTTGCAAATGCTCCAAAGTATGTTATACTATATTGGTCTTAACAGACAAGCAGATCTTATTGAACCTGCCGGGGGGGCGTACCTAGAGTTGCTTGACCGGTTACAAAGGGTTCAGTAAGATGCGTAGTCGGGCGTACTAGAGTTGTCCGGTTACCAACTAGTGACGGGTTCTCTTAATTGAGAACTCGCGTCATTAGAGCAGATCCTATCCCATCACTGTTATCCGGTGGTGGGATTTTTGTTATTACGGGGACATTTAAGTCATCATGATATCGAACGTCGGTTTAGCGAAGTTAAGCGAAAGTACAGTTATATTCAGAAAACCAACAACCGCGCCAAACGGCGCGGTTGCTTATTTAAAGATGGTACATCATTTGCAACTCGAACATGAATCCCACAGGTTAAGGTTCATAATCGCGAAAGATTAGGGGTGACTTAAACTTGGAAGAGTTAAAGGATAAAGTGATAAATTTGTAGAATATGTTAAAAAACGGAAGGTGAGTTTTGTTGGAAATATAGTAACCCCCCAAAAAAGAAAACTGAAACATTTTCCCGGGAGGTAAAGTTATGGGGTTACGCAACAGAATTGTTTTCTTAGGGAATAGAGTCAATGAAATTTTAGTTAAGCCGTTCATTGTAAAGACTTTGTTTATATTGATATCGGTTTTAATAGTAATCGCTTTGCCCGTAACAATATCCATCTGTAGCGGCTTAACCTTCAATCAATACGTAGAACTAATTGAAAGCCTACTTGTGTGGCCGACAGCAATATTGATTATTGGGCTTTATTTTTTAATAACTTATAGAGACACTGTTGATCAGAAGATTAGAGACCTGGTTAATGCAAAGGTATTCAATTCTGAATTGAATTTTAATCAAACTCCAACCCCAGATCCCAATTTAGTGGAAATGTATAAAACACTCTATTGGGAACAAAAGGCTATGAGCGAATATCTAGGTCAGACTCAGACACAACTTATTGATCGAATTAGGACACTTGAGTTAACTTGTGAATTCAATGAATTTATGTATCTTAACGAGTTTCTAGTCTCTACAACAAAACATGTTTTTATAAAAATCTCGCTGCAAACTATTACTATCGAACAATACGATTTTATATTTAATTACATTAGCCTTCAACAGAGACGCATAATCAAGGATGTTCTTGAAGGTAGTGGTTTAATTAGCGTATATCAACCAGGTAATATACTGGTCTTAACTGAGAAGGGTATAAGATTCAAGGCATTTCTTGACTGGAGGAGTAAAACCTTCGGGCCATTATCAATATATCCAGCATTTGAAAGATCGCAACTAGAGGCTGCTAGCACCAAGGAGTAGGCAAAATAGGTTGATATGTTAATGCTAGCCTAAAATTAGGCCAGATGCTGGCGAAAAAATAGGCCACCTTAATATTCCAATCCTGTATGATTATTGTTGACACGATAATCGTACGGGAGGAAAGGAAATGATTAAGATGGCCCAATTAGAGCATATCAGGAAATTGTATCATTTAGAAGGGAAAAGTATTCGCGAAATCAGCAGAATCACTGGTCATCACCGTGACACTATTGCCAAATACTTGAACGCAGATAGTTCTGATCCACCGCGATACAGGTTAAGTAAGGCCAAAGAACATCCAGTTCTGGGTCCATACATACCAATAATCAATGAGATCCTGGAAACAGATAAAACCAGGCACAGAAAGCAGCGGCATACCGCCAGGCGTATTTACGAGA
>Ga0209508_1000119_pt1 | contig 91827 bp, 86 predicted proteins | sample AD_UKC129_MetaG_FD_184427 | JGI IMG/M metagenome (GOLD analysis project Ga0209508, IMG submission 184427) | Active sludge microbial communities of municipal wastewater-treating anaerobic digesters from Canada - AD_UKC129_MetaG (SPAdes) (version 2) | ecosystem: Engineered > Bioreactor > Anaerobic...
GAGCCCGTTCTTCGTGCCGATGATGATCGCAAATATGGCATCGGGCCAGGTCGCCATGCGTTTCGGGTTCAAGGGCTACAACGCATGCGTTGTGACTGCATGCGCCACCGCCAACCATTCCATCGGTGACGCCATGCGCGTTATCCAGAACGGCTATGCGGACGTGATGATAACCGGTGGAACCGAGGCATCCATAACACCCCTGGGGTTTGTGGGGTTCTGCGCTGCCAAGGCCATGACCGAGAATGAAGACCCCAATACGGCCTGCAGGCCTTTTGACAAAGACCGGGACGGTTTTGTCATGGGTGAGGGAGCCGGAGTACTGGTACTCGAGGAATATGAGCACGCCAAAAACCGTGGCGCCAGGATCCTCGCCGAACTGGTGGGCTATGGATGCACCTGCGACGCATACCATATCACGGCGCCGTCTCCCGATGGCGAAGCAGGGGCCCGCTGCATGCAGATGGCCATGGAAGATGCCGGCATGGCGCCGGAACAGCTTGGCTATATTAACGCCCATGGCACCAGCACCCCGCTTAACGATCCAATGGAGTCGGCCGTTATAAGAAAAGTCCTGGGCAAGCACGCCGACAATGTGCCGGTCAGCTCCACCAAGTCAATGACAGGCCACCTTTTGGGCGCTACCGGCGGCATAGAGGCTGTCATCACGGTAATGGCCATATATGACGGGTTCCTTCCCCCGACCATAAACCTGAAGAACCAGGACCCTGAATGCGATCTTGACTACATCCCCAACGTGGGGCGCAGGAAGCAGGTTGAATATGCCCTTTCCAATGCCCTTGGCTTCGGCGGGCATAACGGCGTCCTGATATTCAAAAGGTACGAGGGCTGACCGGATTTACCGGTGCATTTCCCGGGCCGGCCGGGATTGGAATCGCTGTAATACTTGTGATAAAATAATGGATACAATACTGATGACAGTGTTGTATCCATTATTTATTACCAGGCTGCAGCGCCCGTTTTGGCGCATCGGCAGAGGCATGTTACAGGAGGTCAAATTGTCAGATCACGAACAACTCTATAAACAGGTACAAAAGCTGGAAGAGAGAATAGGATATTGCTTCAGGAACAAGGATTACGCGCTGAACGCCCTTATCCACAGCTCCTTTGTCAATGAGAACCACCTGGATCCCAAACTGAAGAACAACGAACGCCTGGAGTTTTTGGGGGATGCCGTACTGGACTTCGTAATGGGGATGATGCTGTACAACAACCATCCCGAGATGTCCGAGGGTGAAATGAGCAAGGCACGGGCGCTGATCGTATGCGAGGCATCCCTTGCGGAGAAGGCGCGTTCTCTCGGCCTGGGTGAACTCATGTTCCTCGGAAAAGGCGAGGATACCAATGGCGGGAGAAACAGGCCCTCCATCCTGTCAGACTGCCTTGAGGCCCTGATCGGAAGCATCTATCTGGACGGCGGAATCGACGAGGCCGAAGGCTTTATCATGTTCCTGCTTGGGGACACCTACCAGAAGGCTGTCAGAGGGGAGCTTTTCATGGACTACAAGACCCGGCTCCAGGAAGAACTCCAGAAATCCGGCGATATGAAGATCCAGTACAAGCTCGTTGAGGCAACCGGCCCGGACCACGACAAACTTTTCAGAATGGCAGTGTACGCTGACAACCGCCTCCTGGGAACAGGCAGCGGCAAATCCAAGAAGGAAGCCGAGCAGGAAGCCGCCAAACAGGCCCTTGAGAACATGAAAACGCCATAACCGCGGAGAAAAGGAAGGATATATGACCAGTCACGATGCCGGGGTTCGGCATATCAACATACCCATCTTTGTACCTCATATGGGATGCCCGAACACCTGCGTGTTCTGCGACCAGCGGAGGATCAGCGGGACCATCGCCCCCGTTTCGGCAGAGGATGTAAAGGAAACCATTGACAAATACCTGGCCGCGTCGTCGGGAGAGGACTATGTGGAGATCGCCTTCTTCGGCGGAAGCTTTACAGGTATACCAAGAAACCAGATGACCGCTTATCTTGAAACGGCCAAAGAATACCTGGACATGGGCTTTGCGCACGGCATCAGGATCTCCACCCGTCCCGACTATATAGACCATGAGATCCTGGATATCCTGAAAAAGTATGGCGTCAGGATAATTGAACTTGGTGTCCAGAGCATGGACGATGATGTGCTGGCCATAAGCAAACGCGGCCATACCTCCAAAGACGTTATAAAGGCTGTGGGACTGATAAAGGGCCATGGGTTTGAATGCGGCATACAGATTATGCCCGGGCTTCCTGGGGATACCCTAAAGAAATCCATGGGAACCGCGAAGAAAGTGGTGGAACTTGCTCCAAGCCAGGCCCGGATTTACCCGGCCATCGTCCTTAAAGGCACGGAAATGGAGGAAATGTACCGGAATGGTTCCTACACACCCCTTACCCTTGAGGAGGCCGTGGAATGGTGCGCCATGATGGTGCCCATGTTCCGGGAGGCAGGCATCAGGATCATCCGGCTTGGGCTTCATTATTCGGAGTTTCTTGAAGACTCGGTGGTGGCGGGGCCGTTCCATCCGGCCTTCGGCGAACTGGTCGAGGCACGGGTCATCCTGGACAGGATCATTGGCATTATCGAGGAAAAAGGCCTGAAAGGCCTTCCCGGCATTGAGATCCATACCTGGAAGGGCGCCCTGTCAAAAACGATCGGGCATAACAGGGCCAATATAAAAGCCCTGAAGGCCAGGTACGGGTATGGCAGGATCAGGGTGGGGGAATGTGATTTGCCCTCCGGTCAGATCCGGGTATTCGCTCTGTATGGGGGAGATAAGCATGAAAGAAATTAGCGCCCGGCAGATCACCGATGTGGTCGAAAAACTATGTATAGATTCGAACATCTACCTGAATGATGATATAAGGGAATCCCTGGCAAGAGCAAGGGAACTTGAGGAGTCCGAAAGCGGGAAATCGATCCTGGAAAGCCTTGTGAAAAATGCGGAGATTGCCGCTGCCGAGGGCATGGCCATATGCCAGGATACCGGCATGGCCATCGTCTTTGTCAGGATCGGACAGGATGTAAGGATAACCGGGGGAAGCCTGGAAAAAGCCATAAATGAAGGAGTCAGGCGGGGATACAGAGAGGGGTATCTTCGCTGTTCAATAGTTGATGATCCCATAATAAGGAAGAATACGGGCGACAATACTCCGGCGGTCATCCACTGCGAGATCGTGGAAGGGGATGAACTGAGGATTGATGTTGCGCCCAAGGGCTTTGGCAGCGAAAATATGAGCGCCCTGAAAATGCTCAAGCCATCCGATGGCGTTGAAGGCATAAGGCGGTTTGTAGTGGAAACGGTCAGCAATGCCGGACCCAATCCCTGCCCTCCTGTCATCGTAGGCGTCGGAATAGGAGGCAGCATGGAGAAGTGCGCCCTTCTGGCAAAAAAAGCCCTGCTGAGGGAGGTCGGCTCAAGGAACCGCAAAAAGCACCTGGCAGACCTGGAGAAGCAACTCCTGGAGGAGATCAACCGGCTTGGAATCGGCCCGGCAGGCCTGGGCGGCAGGGTAACTGCCCTGGGAGTCATGGTTGAGGCCTGGCCCACGCATATAGCCGGGCTGCCCGTGGCCGTGAACATCAGCTGCCACGCGACAAGGCACCGCTCGGCCGTGTTATAAGGGGACGGTTCAGACCAGGGGGACGGTTCCGCTGGTTCGAACCAAGGGGACGGTTCCGCTGGTTCGAATGAAAGCCACGGGGACTGTCCCCACGGCTTTAAATTTAACAGGGATTGGATGAGATATGGACAAGGGATACGGAACTCTTTACCTTGTGGCAACGCCGATAGGAAACCTGGAGGATATCACTTACCGGGCAGTAAGGATACTGTCCGAAGCGGATCTAGTCGCGGCCGAGGATACACGCCGCACGTTGAAGCTCCTGAACCACCTTCAGATAAAAAAGCCACTTATAAGCTATCATGACAACAACAGGCTGTCGCGGGCAGACGAACTGGTTGAAAGACTTAAGAACGGGGAGAACATTGCCCTGGTCAGCGATGCCGGAATGCCTGCCATCTCCGATCCCGGTGAAGAACTTGTAAGCATATGCATACAGGAAGGAATCCCTGTAACGGTTATCCCGGGCTGTACGGCAGCCCTGTCAGCCCTCGTGGTGTCGGGGCTTTCCACGAAGCGGTTCGCCTTTGAGGGTTTTCTGCCCCACAGGCGGAATGAGAGGATTAAGCGGCTGAAAGAGCTTTCAGGGGAAGAAAGAACTCTGATTTTTTACGAGGCTCCCCATCGTATCCGCAGCACGCTAAACGATATGCTTGAAGTGTTCGGCGAGCGGCAATGCGCACTGGCCAGGGAACTTACAAAGCTCCATGAGGAAGTCCTGCGGGGCAGTCTGCCTGAACTTGTATCGAAGCTGGAAACCGAACCTCCCAGGGGTGAATTTGTCATCATCGTTTCCGGGGCCGTGGGAGGGCAAAAAAAAGAACCCTTCCTGATGACCCAAACGGGTGTTGAGGAATTGGTCCACCATTACCAGGAGCAGGGTCTGAGCCGCATGGAGGCTATGAAACAAGCAGCGAAGGATCTTGGCATATCCAAGAGGGATGTCTACCGCTCGCTTAATCAATGAGCAGTAAAGCTTCGCACAGCTTTAATGAAGCCCTGCCTCTAACTGGGACGCTGCCTGCTCGGTGGCAACAACCTGGATTTCAATCTTGCTGTCCTTCAAAAGGGCTTGGAGCCTTTGGGCAAACTCGTCGGATTTTCCTTTCGGAGGTTCCCCGATAACGATAAGATCAATCTGGTAGTGCTGGGCGAACTGGGCAATGGTTTCCGCAACGCGGTCCGAGTTGAGTACGGTAAGATCGGCCCCATAGGACTTGGACACCGAGAAAAGATACTCCATTGCTTCTCCGTCTTTTGCATTGTCAAAAAAGTTCCACTTTTGTTTTGATACATGTATCACGTATAGTGATCCGTTTTCGGATTTTAAGGTAGCAGCTTTATGTATGAGGCGCTCGCAGGATTTTTGTTGTGTAACGCAGGCCAGGACATTGTTATATCTGCTCAATTGTATCAACTCCAGGTTTTTATCTGAATGGTATCCTCTCTATTACATTATACCAAAATGACGGGTAAATGTCTTTAAATTAATACACAGAATTTCTGTGGCAGAACCGGCCGGTGCTGTTACCAGTATGCTTTTCCGGCTTTCCGGGATTGTTTGGAAACCTTTTCTCCTTTGACATCCTGAAATACGGACAGGTATAATATCCTTCATAGGATTTCAGACAGAAATGGAGAAACCCATGAAATATCAGCATGTCATTTGGGACTGGAACGGCACCCTGCTGGATGATGCAGTTGCCACCGTCAAGGCGGTGAACAGCATGCTGCATAACCGGAAACTGGGGTCAATTACCCTGAAGGAGTACCGGGAACACATTACATATCCCGTTATACAACTTTACCAGGACGCAGGCTTTGACCTCATAAACGAGAGCTATGAGGATATTTGCGAGGAGTACGCACGGTATTACCAGGAGAATGCCTCTGAGATATCCCTGCATAAAGACGCTGTCAGTGCGCTTGCCTGGTTCAGGGATAATGGAATCCGCCAGCATATAGTTTCTGCATCGGAATATGGGGTCCTTGTGGAACAGGTTTCACTGTACGGGATTATAGGCTATTTTGACACTATCTATGGACAGAGGAACAAAAGGGGTGACAGCAAGGAGCACCTGGCCATGAACCTGATGGCCGATCTGAGCGCAGACCCGGAGAAGATGCTGTTCATAGGGGATACTGTCCACGATTATGAGATAGCGAGGAATATCGGAGCCCGGTGCTTGCTGGTTTCCAACGGACACTGCAGCACGGCGAGGCTGGAGAATACGGGTTCGCCGGTGTTTCCATGCCTGGGCGCCTTGTTGCAGGCGATTAAGCAGGAGGAATAAGTTCATGAAATATATAGATTTGAGAAGCGACACAGTCACATGGCCAACTGAGGAAATGCGTAAGGCCATGGCAGAGGCCGAGGTGGGCGATGACGGGTACGGAGACGACCCCACGGTGAACCGGTTGGAGAAAAAGGCAGCCGAAAGACTGGGAAAGGAGGCCGCCCTTTCTGTTCCCAGCGGGACCATGGGCAACCAGCTTGCCATCTTCACCCATATCCAAAGGGGCGAGGAGGTTGTAATAGCTGAAGACAACCATATTGTCCAGCATGAAGCGGGAGCGGCAGCCGTCATAGCCGGGGCACAGCTCCGCTGCCTTAAGTCCGTAAAAGGCCGTGTGGACCTCGGTGACCTCGAAAGGACCATACGCAGGGCGCATGAGGTTCCCCGAACCGGGCTGATATGCCTGGAAAACGCCCATTCTACAGGTGTAGTTCATGATCTCGACTATATGCGGCAGGTAAGGGAGATAGCCGACAGGTACCAGGTACCGGTACACCTGGACGGTGCAAGGATTTTCAACGCGGCGGCGTATTTGAAGACCGACGCGGCAAGAATCGCCGGATACGCTGATTCGGTCATGTTCTGCCTCTCCAAGGGTCTCTGCGCTCCAGTGGGTTCCATCCTGGCCGGCACCGCTGATTTTATACAACGGGCAAGGGTAAAGAGGAAGATCATGGGCGGAAGCATGCGCCAGGCCGGTATCCTGGCAGCCGCAGGCATCATCGCCCTGGATAAGATGATCCTCAGATTGCATGAAGACCATGAACGGGCATTGCAGCTTGCGTCCCTGCTCAGCCAGATCCCCGGAGTGGGAGTGTCCCTGGAGGACGTACATATAAACATGGTTTTCATCAAGTTCCAGCGCCCCATAGATGCGGATGAGCTGATGGCAAGGCTCAGGTCCGAAGGCATTCTTGCCAATCCGCCGGAGGACGGGGTCATGCGCCTGGTCACCCACTGCTACATCGATCCGGAGATGGTAAAAAAGGCGGCAGACGCATTCAGAAGGGCATTGGCATGATACATGAATAATTGTATGGCGTTGCATCCGGCAGGAATCTTCCTGCCGTTTTTCCTTTTTCAGTGGATGAAATCATGATTCACATATCACCGGCAGGCCGAGTTTCAGTAAATTTGCTATTTCAAATCTGCAATCTGTGGTATAATATAAAAGAACATATGTTTGATTATTTGGAGGCAGGGTCATGAAACTGATGGACAAGCTGCAGATACTGGCTGATTCCGCAAAATATGACGTTTCGTGCTCCTCCAGCGGAAGCAGCAGAAGCAACCGCCCGGGCGGCGTGGGCAACGCATCCCTTCCGGGGATTTGCCACAGCTGGGCCGACGACGGGCGATGCATTTCCCTGCTTAAGGTCCTCTTCACGAATGTTTGCATTTACGATTGCAAATATTGTGTCAACCGCAGTTCCAACGATGTGAGAAGGGCAAGTTTCACGCCCGATGAACTTTGCGAACTGACCATCCAGTTCTACAGGCGCAACTATATCGAAGGGCTTTTCCTAAGTTCTGCGGTCATAAGAAGCCCGGATTATACAATGGAACTGATGATAAAGGCGTTGAGGAAACTGCGCCATGAATACCGTTTCAACGGCTACATCCACATAAAATCAATACCCGGAGCCGATATGAGGCTGGTTCATGAGGCAGGATCCCTTGCCGACAGGATGAGCATCAATATCGAGCTGCCGTCCGTGTCAGGCCTTAAGCTCCTGGCTCCCCAAAAGGATCCGGCTTCCATCCTTGAGCCCATGGGCTATGTAAGGGAGCGGATCATGGAATCCAGGGAACTGGTACTGTATAAGAAACCGCAGCCCTTCGTTCCTGCAGGGCAGTCAACCCAGCTTATTGTCGGGGCAACCCGCGACAGCGACCTTAAGATCCTTACCCTCACCGAGCATCTGTACCGGAGGTACCAGTTAAAAAGGGTCTATTATTCGGCTTATGTTCCGGTGAACGATGATAGGAACCTCCCATCGGTCAATACCAGCCCGCCCCTCCTCAGGGAGCACCGCATCTACCAGGCGGACTGGCTTTTGCGCTTCTATGGCTTCAAGGCCGGTGAATTGCTGGATGAGGGGCATCCCAACCTTGATACCCATCTGGATCCCAAGTGCGACTGGGCTTTAAGGCACCTCGACCAGTTTCCCGTTGAGATCAACAAGGCTCCCCTGGAAATGCTGCTCAGGGTTCCGGGGATCGGTTACAGGATGGCCGCGAAGATCATCAGGGCAAGAAGGGTAGGCCCGCTGGGCTTTGAAGATCTCAAGCGCATGAGGGTGGTGCTGAAGCGCGCCAGGTACTTCATTACCTGCAACGGCCGCTACTACGGAGGGATTGATCTGGATTCAGGGCTGCTCTACCAGCTCCTTTCCGACAAGACCGACAGCAAAGTGATGGCAGGGCAGATTTCCATGTTTGGATAACCGGAGGATATTGACTATTACTGAGGTATGATAAGATGGTTTATGTTACCGACGGAAGCTTTGAAGGAATCCTTACAGCCGTTTTCGAAGCCTTCAGGAACAGGGAAGACCCCGAAGAAATAACCCTTGGCGGGGATTTCCAGCTATCCATGACCGCAGGTATAAGGGAAATATCCACCGACACTGAAAAGTCGGACAGGGTATGGCGCGGCGTGGAAAGCAAAATATCAAAGGAATCCCTTGAAAACCTGTACATGGCTTACCTGAGCGAACATCCCCGGGTAGGGCTGTACATCTACCGATATATCAAGCTGGGGCTTAATATAGGCCGTAAAGTTGAGGGGTACCTGCAGCATCCCGATGTTCATGCGATATACGACCTGAGCCGCAGGGTGGGGAGCGAAGCCCATTTGTTCCTGGGCATCCTGAGGTTCAAAAAGTTGAGGAACGGAGTATTTTACGCCTGCTATGAGCCCGACAACAACATAACACGGCTGATTACCGACCATTTCGCCAGCAGGCTTTCAGACCAGGCCTGGATTATCCATGACAGGAAAAGGGATATACTTGCCCTGTTCAATGGGGAGGAGGTAATATTTACATCCGGGTTTCCAGGCATTGACCATGAGGATTGCGAAGGGGAATACGAAGAGCTTTGGAAGAGGTATTTCTCTGCCATCGCCATAGAGAGCCGGAAGAACCCCAGGCTTCAAAGGTCGTTCATGCCCCGCCGGTACTGGAGGCACCTGCCCGAGAAACAACTGTAGGCTGCAGGGCTTGCGGACTTTTTCGGTATTAGCTGATCAAATAGAACCAATTCCTGGTATCTGCAATTCCATTCAGGTCCCGATAGCGGCCGACGGAGATGCGCCTGCAGGCGGAAACGGCTCCGGATAAGCATTTAATGACGTAAACATCGGTTTTTTAGCATTATTAACATGTTGAGAGGCCATTTTGGTTATGATATAATATGCATAGGATCCTGAGGTGTACGTGATACCTGTAAAATTGAACCTGCTATAATTGACAAGGGAGCTGGAAGTTTAGCCGCGTAGTACGGGCCGCAAGCTAATTCCGTCACGAAAGTGCGGCAGCGGAAGTACGAAATGGTTAACAGGCACCCACCTGGTAGAGGGCCAGGTGTCAATATACAGGAAACGGCACCTTGGGAGTTATTTGTTTGTTAAAACCAGAGGAGTGTTCTTCTGGTTTTCTTTTTTAATGAATAAACCAGCGGAACCGTCCCCCTGGTTTGCCGTCCCCCTGGTTTGCCGTCCCCCTGGTTTGCGCACATCAGCGAATGGACCTGACCATATTGTCTATGCAGGCAGCGATGCTCTTCGGATCCTCCATGAGAACATGCTTAACGCTGTCCTGGAGTTCCACGAGCTGTGACCTGGTTGACAGGTAGAAGTTGTCCATGGACAGTATGCGGTATATGCGCGCGGCCTGTCTTGCCGTATAATCGGAGTTGCCGCTTCTCACCCATTGCCGTATGGCTGCTTCCTCACCGGAAAACAGGATGGTGAGCGGGATGTTTGGGAAACTTCCTGATTCCCTTATTTCCTCAATACTTTTCTCTATCATCGAGTGTTCGGTCATCGAAGCGGCATATACTGCCGGGGAATTGTGAAATTCCGCAATGAGCTTTCCGAATTTATACTGCCCAAACTGGCGTTTGTAGGGCGAGAATAGCCGGAACAGGCCTGCCTTTGAAAGGGACATGCGCTTCCTTGCAATTTGTTCCGGGAACTTATAATCCTTCAGTTCCTTAAGGGATGAGGTCCAATGCCTGTAGTCCACCGGGATGGGGTTGAACAAAACAACGCCGGCAACCTGGTTAGGCCTCGTGCAGGCATAGTGATGTGCATATATGGATGCAAAACCGTCGGCGACAAGTATTACGGGCCTTTTTATGCGTTCGAACTTGATTATTGTATCGATAATCACGGAGACATCAGAAGCGAGTCCGGAAGCCTGGCATCCCGAGCTCCATCCGTAACCGGGCCTTTCAAAGCTGATAACCCGGGTATTTTGAATCTCGTTCTGGACCAGCCACCACTCCATGGATGAGCTTCCGAAGTTATGGAGAATGATTACTGCAGGATCTCCCTTGCCTTTTGCCCGATAGAAAAGTTTCTTTCCGCTGCTGTCCAGGAATTTGCCTTCGTCGGAGGGCTGTTTGTGCCACCTTTTATTAATCATCCGGCTGATGACTAATAAGGCGGCCAGGACAATCAGAATTCCGCCTGCACATATTAACACAATCTGTCCCATAAACGCTGCTCCTCAGTAGAAATGCTTTTTTCATCCTTCCTTATTATGCTAACATACTGATCCGGTGTCATCAATAGACGTGTCAAAAAATGGCGACAGATATGATTCGCTGTCTAAGGGCGGAGAATCTCGCGGAGCGTGTTTTCAAGAAACTCGATGCGACCTTCAAGTTCCCTTATGCGGCCCTGGAGAAGATCCTTATCATCGCTGGGTCTTTCAAACCTGCCCCCGGCATAGGTTCTCCAGTCGAACGGGAAACGCAGGCCGCTGCCAAAGATTATGGGCAGGTACGCGCAGGCCAAATTGATATCATCCTTGTAATTGGACAGGTACCTGCACCTTAAGGGAGGATTTGCCGCTGTCAGATCAAATCTTGTTTCCGACACTACCGAAGTGGCTTCAATATTCACGCGTGCCAGCAGCATATGGTTCTTGCAGGTCCTTACCACGGAAGGATAGTTGTCCACCATAATCAGGCAGTCAAATCCCCTGGGTGCGGAAGGACCGAAGACCTCCAGCCCCTTGGAAAACCTGCCGGAATCGGGATCAAACCTGTAAAGAAATGTGCTCTCATTGTCCTCCTCGCCGGATAGAAGCACATAGGCCGGCCGTCCCTTTGCTGTTGCTGCCTGAAGCCTCTTTGAAACCTTATGGGGAAACGGGGTGCTGATAGGCTTGGCGGCTTTCCCTTCCGGGTTAATGCGCCGGTTGACGAGGAGGCTTACGTCCTGTATTTCGGTAAGGAAGAAGAGATGGGTGGAAGAGCCGTCAGAACATACCGCATAATTCTCGCATCCCCTTGCAATGACCCCTTCCGCCTCGGGCATGGTGAAACTCCCGTTCTCTATGCGCTGGTAGGTAAGCAGCTGCTTTCTGTTATGACTGACTATATAGAATAAATTAACGGCATTCTTTGACTCCGAGAGTGAAACACCATAGGGCGCGCTTCCGACAATACGGCTTTCCAGTAGAACAAAGGGCTCTTTCCGTTCCTCGCAGGCTTGTATGAAGAGCAGCCTTCCTGCATAGTCGACAAATGATGCCCGTATGGTGTCATCCGGACCTAAGGATATGGAGAAGTCAGCAGTGGCGTTTTCCGAGAGCAAAAAAGGCGGTCCCCAGTGGTTGTCGCTTTCCAGCATGCTCATGAAAAGACCGTTCTTATACCATATGCAGTATGTAACGCCCATACTGTTTTTTACAACATGGCGCAGACTCTCAAAATACGGCACTTTGGACAACCCCTTAAGGATTTATCAGGCAGTTTTCCTCATATACTTATATGAATATTTATTTATGTCCCCGGCTGAATATGCCCTGCAGTAACCAAAACAACCCAAAGGCATATTATGTCAGTGTGAAGGCTAATATTTCGAATGGAGGACCGATGCAATGAGTTGCAAAGATCAAATCGTTCCCGGACTTATCTGCGGCGAAGACATATGCAAACTCCGTGAAGCCGTATGCGTCCACGTGGAAAAAGTATATGACAATTGCCGCGAGAAAGACTGTATTGAGGATGCGGTTGTTGATTTCACAGAAAATGTCCAGGACCTCATCAATAATGCGGTAAAGGTAAAAACAAAGGATGCCGAGGTGGTAGCCGTATTTGCGGACCTGGAGCCCGTGCCGTTCAAAAGAGGATTCTTCACGGTGAATGTACGCTATCAGATCAAGGTAATGGTGGAATTCTGCTACAAGGATATGAACGGGAACCTGGTTTCCTCGTGTCCCAAGGTCGGGTTTGTGGGATTTGAAAAAACCGTTATCCTCTTTGGTTCCGAGGGCAAGATCAAGATCTTCAAGAGCATGGATCCCGCGCCCAATGGGCCGCTCTTCGGCGAATCCTGCAATGAGGCCTGCGGCGGATCACTCGTTGAGCAGGATAACCTGCCCAATGTGAAGGTTGAAGTCGCGGAGCCCCTGGTTTTGAACACGAGGATCAAGAGGGTGCATCATCGCCGCCATCGCCCCTGCGATGAAGAGGAGAACAATGCGGAAAGCATTGTAATTCCACAGAGGAGGGTTGTCGTCACACTGGGCTTGTTCTCCATCATCAAACTTGTCCGTCTCGTGCAGCTCCTTATCCCGGCATTCAACTTCTGCTATCCCAACAAGGAGTGCATAGCTTCCACCAACGAGGAGCCCTGTGAGATCTTCGACACCATCGAATTCCCTCTTGACCAGTTCTTCCCGCCGCAGAAATTCGATTTCCCCGACGGCGAAGAATTGGGTGAAGACGTCAAAAAGAAGCGGTAAGGGGGACAGTAAGTCCTCCTTTTCTTCTGCTTAGACCCCGGAATGCGTGAAAACCCGGTATGGTATAATTGATCGCGGGGTTCTTTTTTTTCAAAAAAGAACGATATAGATAATGAGGGATTATGCCCTTTCCATCCGCCAAAGCGTGGAAATGTACCAAGGATAAGCATGGATCCTTCCAAGGAGAGGAACGGCGAGTACATGAGAAAACTGTTGACGGGACTTATCCCCTTCGCGGTCATTCTGCTTGCATGGTTCACAGCGTCAAAGGCTGGGTCTTTTAATGATGCAGTAAACTCTGTCATGCTTGTCCTTCCCTTTGTTATAGCCGTTCTTGCCCTGTTCATGAGCATCTGGTACAAGAACAGCCGTTTCTTCTTCCTTACGGTCTTTATGCTGCTTTCCAGCATCATTCTCAAGATTGCCGTCGCTAAGGAAGCCATGCTGGTTGAGGCAGTTACCGCCATAAGTATTCTGATCCCCATAAACATGGTATGGCTTGCCTTCATCAGCGAAAGAGGAATAATCACCTGCTATGGGGCAAACAAGGCTTTACTTATCGGCATACAGCTTGCCTGGGTCCTGGTAAGCGTCCTCGGGAAATCAGAAGACCCGGCCGGCGGTTTATTGAACCCGGATCAGGCAATGAGGCTCCCGGCCCCGGCCATCATCCTCTATGTAATTGCCATCGGGTTCCTGCTGATCAATTATATTTTGAAAGGCCAGTACATATTTGTGGTATTCATCTCAATCCTGATCACCACATACATATCCCTTCATTTTGCGCATAGACCTGTCATACATGCCATATTTACCAGTTCCGTGTTTATTATGGTCGTATCGGCATTATTTGAGGTATCGTATTCCCTGGCCTTCTATGATACACTAACTGGTGTACTCTCCAGGAGGGCATTTGACCAGGAACTCGACAAGCTGGGGAGGCAATACTGCATTGCGATGGTGGACATTGACCATTTCAAGCGGGTAAACGATACGTACGGCCATGATATCGGGGATGAGGTTCTGAAGATGGTTGCCTCGATCCTCAGCAGGATATCATACCGGGCCAGGGCTTTTCGCTATGGCGGCGAGGAATTTGCCATCATCTTCCAGGGACAAATGATATCTGAAGTCATGGCAGTGCTTGAGCGTGTGAGATTAGCGGTGGAGCAGCGTTCCTTCATTATCAGATCCGAAAACCGGCCGAAAAAGAAACCCGAGAAAATAACGGGTTCCAGCAAGGGAAGAGGCAAAATCAATATTACCGTCAGCATTGGGGTCGCCCAGAAAACCGAGAGCTTGAAGACACCGCTTGAAGTGGTCAAGAAGGCCGACGAGGCACTGTACCGTGCCAAGACCGGCGGCAGAAACCGAGTTTCAAAATAGATTTAGCGGGGTAAATCATAAAGAATGAAAGATTGAGGAAGTGACTGGCCTTGTCTGAAGCAATTTTGAACCAAATCATTGAGGCTGAGAAGGAAGCTTTGCAAATCGAAGAGGACTCCAGGAGGGAGGCCCGTGAGCTGGTTGCCAAAGCCAGGCAGGAAGCAGCGGCCATCCTTGAGAAGGGCAGGCTGGAAGGCGAAGCCCGCAGGGCTGAAATACTGAAACAGACCCGCCAGGAACTGGAGGCCGAGGCGAAATCCCGGGAGGAAGCCGTGGAGAAGGCAGCCCTGGAACTCGAGCACAGCGCTGAGCAAAAAGTTGATTCAGCAGTTCAGTATATTTTGGGAAGGATTGTGGACATAAGTGGCAGTCGTTAGGATGAACAAAATCACGATACTGGGCCTTGGGAAGGAACGGGCCCGGTTGATGGAATCTCTGATGGCGGCAGGCGTGGTCCAGATCAGTGAGAGTACAGCAGAGGAGGAAAACCCGGGAATTTCGGTACCGCAAAACCATTCCGAGCTAGTACGGCTGGACAGAATTCTTAGTGAATTATCCGCTTCACTGGAAACCCTGAGACGTTATGTCCCGGTAAAAAAACCCTTGTTCTCGACAAAGAGGGTAATCAGCCGTGAAGAATTCGAATCGGTCCTGGCATCTTCAGATGCTGTCATGGAAACGGCAAGGGAGATCAACGCCTGTGAAAGCCATATCACAGCGCTGAAAAGCGAGGAAAACCGCCAGCGCGCCCTTTTGGCGTCCCTTGATGTGTGGATGGATCTTGAATTTCCGCTGGAAATGAATAATACCCGGACTACTTCAATAGTCATGGGAACTCTCCCTGTGGGAGTTGACCCGGATGACCTTGAGAAGACCCTTGCCGATGAGGCAGGCGAGGCGTCGCTGGTACGTTCGGGCTGTGACAGGAACTTTAATTATATCCTGCTGGTCGTGCATAAAGCAAAGGAGAAGGAAGCCCTTGCCCTGCTGAAGGATAAGGGCTTCAACCGGATCGACTTCAAGGATATGCAGGGTACCCCGCGCGAAAACCGGGAAAGGATCCTGAAGTCACTTGAAGAACTGGCCAAAGAGCGTGAGGAATACGCGGGCAGGATAAAGCTGATGTCGGACAGCAGGGAAAGCATTGAAACGCTGTATGATGCCGTCCTGATGGAAAAGGAGCGGGCTGAAGCTGCCGGCAAGCTGCTCGCCACACGCTCCGTGTTTCTTTTGAAAGGGTGGCTTCCCGCCGAGATCTCCGAAAATATTAAGAACTGGCTTGAGGAAAACTTCCTGTGTACGGTGCAGATAACCGAGCCCGAACCCGACGAAGAAACGCCGGTTTTATTGCGGAACGGACCCGTCGCGGAATCCATTAAACCGGTTATCGATATGTACGGCGTGCCAAGCAGCAGGGAGATAGACCCCAGCGCGACCACCATGCTCTTTTTCATATTCTTCTTCGGTATGATTGTTGCTGACGCCGGTTACGGGCTGATCCTTGCCCTTGCCGGCGGGCTTGCCGTCAGGCTCTTCAGGATGGAGGAAGGCGCAAGGCGGTTTATGAAGCTGGTTTTCTACGCCGGCCTGGCTACCGTCTTCTGGGGAGTCATGTTCGGCGGTTATTTCGGTATAGAAGCCATGGCCCAATATGCATTGTGGTTCAACCCCAGCGGCACTGAAGGAGGAACCGAAAAGCTCATGGCATATTGCCTGCTCTTCGGTATCATACACCTTTACACAGGGCATGCCATGAAGGCGCTGAACCTGATACGGCACAATCAATGGAAGGACGCGATTATGGACGTCCTGTTCCCGGTAATCATGTTTACCGGGTTTGCCATGGTCATCCTGCCCTATGTACCCGGCATTGATCCCGATGCGGCCTCAAGGATTTCGCCCCTCGGTGTGATTGTTCTTATAGCGGGTGTCGCTCTTACCCTGGCTACAGCCGGAAGAAATAGCCCCACCATACTAGGCAAAGTATTCGGGGGACTGCCCAAGCTCTATGAGATCATCAGTTTCCTGGGCGACGCCCTTTCATATTTGCGGCTTATGGCCTTAAGCCTTTCCGGCGGTATACTTGCCGGCCTGATAAACGGCATGGTAAGCGGAGGAAGCATAATATTCAGGCTTACCGGCGGCCTGGTACTGCTGGTTGTCGGACATGCGATAAACTTTGCCATGTCAATACTGGGCGGATATGTTCATTCATGCCGTCTACAGTACCTGGAATATTTCTCCAAGTTCCTTGAGGGTGGGGGAGAACCCTTCCATCCTTTCAGTGCGAAAACGCGATACATTATGGTCAAACAGGAGGATGAAGCATTATGCAAACAAATATGACGCTGTTCTTTTCACCTACTGCATATGCCCTGCTGGGCGCGGCAATTGCCTTCTTCGTAGCGGCACTTGGATCTTCCAAGGGCGTGGGCATTGCCGGTTCGGCGGCAGCAGGCCTGGTCGCGGAGGATCCGGGCAAGTTTGCATCTGCAATGGTTTTGCAGGCCCTTCCCAGTACCCAGTCCATTTATGGCCTGGTTATAGCCATACTGATCCTGGGCAGGGTTACGCCTGATATCACCCTTGAACAGGGAACCATGCTGCTTATGGCAGGCCTTCCCGTCGGGTTTGTGGGTTATCTGTCCGGCGTCTACCAGGGCAAGGTGGCTGCTGCGGGCATAAACCTCATAGCAAAACGCCCGGAATCATTCGGCCATGCCATGATTTTCGCCATCAACGTTGAGCTGTTTGCCATCTTCAGCTTTGCGGCATCCTTCTTCATTCTTGGGAAAGTACCTGCATAAGCTGCGGCAGCGGGAATACGCCGGGAAAGAAAACCGGCGGATTCGATCAGATGCCTGGGCATATGAATCACCAGGCGGTTGACAAAGGGGTATTCAGATGACTGGAATCGACAGGATCAAAGCCAAAATCCTTGATGATGCAAAGGAAATCGCCGAGGAGAACCTGAACCGGGCGAGGCAGGAAGCTGAAAGAATAATCGCCGAGGCCAAAAGCAAGGCAAACGAGGAGACTAAAAAAGCCGGACAGGCCGCAATGGCGGAAGCCGCAAACCTGAGGAAAACAGCGGATGCGGTATCCAGCCTGGAGGAAAGGAAACGCATGCTCAAGGTACGGCAGGACATGGTGGATGCGGCGTTCAGGGCTGCTTTTGAAAAAACGCTGAAACTGCCGGCGGAAGAGTATGGCGGCATTATCAGGCGTTTCATCCTTGAATCGGCACGTGATGGAGAGGGTGAAATACTTTTCAATGAAACCGACAGGTCAAGGCTGGGCGAGAAGTATGTAAAGGAAATTAACGAGGTCCTCAAAGCGGAAGGCAGAAAAGCGGTCCTGAGGCTTTCCGGGCAAACGATCCCCAACCGGGGCGGGTTTGTGCTGAAATATGGCGATCTGGAGATCAACTGCACCCTTGAAATCATCTTCAATATGTTAAGGCCAAGGTTGGAGGCCGAGGTCGCCTCGATCCTGTTCGGAGCATGAACCATATTGATAAGGAGCAAGGTATGGCACGGATTTTGGAAGAGGATTACGCATATGCCACGGCGCGGATACGCGCCATGGAAAACAGGCTGATCACTCCCCAGCAGTACCAGCGGATGCTGGACGCGGCAAGCGCCGAAGAAATTGTGAAGATGCTGGTGGAACAGGGTTACGGGATGGGTGATACCGACATCTCCCGGCCGGTGGTTCATACATCGGAGAAGCTGCTTTCCGATGAGATGGAGAAAGCCTATGCACTGGTGCGGGAACTGGTACCGCATCCTGAGGTGCTCAGCCTGTTCATGCGCCGCAACGATTACCTCAACGCGAAACTGATACTTAAAGCCAGTTTCCTGGGCATTGACGATCCAGGGGTTTATGCCGATTCGGGAACCATTGATCCGGCCAGGCTCCGCAGCATGATTACAGACAGGAACCTGGCGGAACTTCCCGGGATTTTCGGAAAGGCCATCCTTGAAAGCATAGATTCATATGGCCGTTCCGGCGATCCCCAGGTGATCGACTTCATCCTTGACAGGGCCATGTATGAAAACATGGAGGAGGATGCAAAGGAGATCGGGGTTCCCTATATCAGCGAACTTGCAGGATTGATCCATGATCTGGCCAATATCAGGATTTTTATCCGCGCGAAGCTGCTTAACAAGACCAGGGATTTCCTGGAGCGGGCTCTTCTTAAGGGAAGCAGGATAGACAGGAAGCTTTACCTGGATCTTTCAGACAAGCCGCTGGATCAGCTTTTTGAGGCTTTGCGGTTTACCGCTCTGTCCGGTCTTGCCTCAAGGCTGTCAGAGGCCTTCAAGAACGGGGACGGTATCTCCGGCATGGAGAAAATCCTTGACGAGCACTTTATAAGCTTCATAAAAAGAACCAGGTATATCGCCATGGGTGTGGAGCCGGTTATTGCCTGGCTGTTTTACAAAGAGGCGGAGATCAGGAATGTCAGGCTTATACTCACCGGCAAGATCAATGGCATTTCCGGCAAAATAATTGGTGAGAGGCTGAGGGCATATGCGTAAGGTTGGAGTTATCGGTGAAAGGGACAGTGTTTTGGGGTTTAAGGCCGTAGGATTCGACGTGTATCCGGTGGTTTCCCGGGAAGAGGCCTCCGAAAGGCTGACCGAGCTGGCCGATAACGGGTATGCCGTTATATATATAACCGAGCAGATTGCCGCGTTGATAACTGAGGATATCGAGCGTTACCGCTTCAGCCGTTTTCCCGCGATAGTGCCCATCCCCGGAAGCACGGGCTCCCTGGGTATCGGCATGAGTTCAGTCAAAAAGAGCGTGGAAAAGGCTGTCGGCGCGGATATCCTTTTCAATGACTAAAGTTTGTGGCGTTAGCCGGGCAGCAGCCGGGCAAATCCCTGGCTCCGGCAGGATGCGAAAGGTATTGAAAGCGAGGGATAGCATTGAACGAGGGCAGAATAGTGAAGGTTTCAGGACCGCTGGTAATAGCAGAGGGCATGCGGAACAGCAATATGTTCGACGTGGTGCGTGTCGGAAATGAGAATCTGATCGGCGAGATCCTGGAAATTCATGAAGACAGGGCCTCCATCCAGGTTTATGAGGAAACATCGGGTCTGGGACCCGGGGCTCCCGTGGTTTCCACCATGGCGCCCCTAAGCGTGGAGCTGGGGCCGGGCCTGATCGAGAATCTCTTTGACGGAATACAAAGGCCCCTGGAAGCAATGCGCCTGAAAACAGGGGACAATATCACGAGGGGTATTTCCGTTCCCGCCCTGGACCGGGCAAAGAAATGGCACTTCGTTCCCCGGGCAAAGGCCGGAGACCATGTACAGGCCGGCGATATTATCGGCGTAGTGCAGGAGAACGAGGTGTTCGAGCATAGGATCATGGTGCCCGTCGGGATAGAAGGAACCCTTACGGAGATATTGGAAGGCGAGTATACCATCGAGGATACCATAGCCCGGGTTGAAGCAAAAACCGATTCCGGAACCAGGGTCCATGACCTCACAATGATGCAGAAATGGCCTGTGCGCAAGGCTCGTCCATATAAGGAGAAGATGTCTCCCGACGAACTCCTCATAACCGGTCAGCGCATCATCGACACCCTGTTCCCGATTGCCCTGGGCGGCGTTGCAGCAATACCCGGCCCCTTCGGAAGCGGAAAGACCGTTGTGCAGCACCAGTTGGCAAAATGGGCCACCGCCGACATAGTGGTCTATATCGGCTGCGGTGAGCGCGGCAACGAGATGACCGACGTTCTGATGGAGTTCCCGGAGCTTAAGGATCCCAGGACAGGCAAATCCCTCATGAAGAGGACAGTCCTTATTGCCAATACCTCGGACATGCCTGTTGCCGCCCGCGAGGCGTCCATCTACACAGGTATTACCATAGCCGAGTATTTCAGGGATATGGGCTATAATGTAGCGCTGATGGCCGACTCCACCTCCCGCTGGGCTGAGGCCCTCCGCGAGATGTCGGGGCGCCTGGAGGAAATGCCCGGTGAGGAAGGCTATCCGGCATACCTTTCTACCCGTCTTGCCCAGTTCTATGAACGTGCCGGAAAGGTTAAAGCATTATGCTCCGGGGAGCGTATCGGTTCACTGAGCGCCATCGGAGCGGTTTCGCCGCCCGGCGGCGACCTCTCGGAACCTGTGGCCCAGGCAACCCTGAGAATTGTAAAGGTCTTCTGGGGACTTGACTACAACCTGTCTTACAGGAGGCATTTCCCGGCCATCAACTGGCTTATCAGCTACTCCCTCTATGAAGAAAAGCTGAGGGACTGGTTCACTGAAAACGTGTCCAGGGATTGGGTCAGGCTTACCGGTGATATGATGCGAATCCTCCAGGAGGAGGCAGAGCTCCAGGAAATAGTCCAGCTGGTGGGCGTGGATGCCCTGTCGCCCATCGACAGGGTGACCCTTGAGGCCGCCAGGTCCATAAGGGAGGACTATCTGCAGCAGGATGCCTTCAACGAGGTTGATACATATTCAACCCTTAACAAGCAATACCGTATGCTCAGGCTGATTATGAGCTTCTATTACAGGGCCCGGGACGCTGTAAAGGCCGGTGCGGGAATTGACGAGATATTCAGCCTCCCGGTCAGGGAGAGGATCGGCAGGGCCAAATTCGTTCCTGAAGAGAAGGTCAGCCAGGTCTACGACGAGATGGAGAAGGACCTGGAGGCCCAGATGGATGCGCTTACGGCAAAGGAGGATAGCTGATATGCTTAAGGAATATCGTTCCATTGCGGAGGTTGCCGGCCCTCTGATGCTGGTAAGAAATGTTGAGGGCGTCACCTATAACGAGTTGGGAGAGATAGAACTGGCCGACGGAGAGATCAGGCGCTGCAAGGTGCTTGAGGTTGATGGCAGCAACGCGCTGGTCCAGCTTTTTGAAAGCGCTACGGGCATCAACGTGGCTACCAGCAAGGTGCGTTTCCTGGGAAGAGGCCTTGAACTTGCCGTATCCCCAGACATACTGGGGCGTGTTTTCGACGGATTGGGCAATCCAATCGACGGCGGCCCCCAGATCATCCCGGAGAAGAGGCTGGATATAAACGGGCTACCCATGAACCCGGCAGCCCGCGACTACCCCAATGAGTTCATCCAGACCGGCGTTTCGGCCATCGACGGCCTGAACACCCTGGTTAGGGGACAGAAACTGCCCATATTCTCGGGATCGGGTCTCCCACATGCCCAACTGGCTGCCCAGATCGCACGCCAGGCGAAGGTACTGGGCGCCGATGAGAAATTCGCCGTTGTCTTCGCGGCCGTGGGTATAACCTTTGAAGAAGCCGATTTCTTCATTTCCGACTTTAAAAAGACAGGAGCCATCGACCGTGCTGTATTGTTCATGAACCTGGCCAACGACCCTGCCGTTGAGCGTATAGCGACGCCCAGGATGGCCCTCACGGCAGCAGAGTACCTGGCCTTTGACCTGGATATGCATGTACTTGTAATCATCACCGATATAACCAACTACGCCGAAGCCCTCCGCGAGGTGTCGGCAGCACGAAAGGAAGTGCCGGGACGCCGTGGCTATCCGGGCTACCTGTACACCGACCTGGCAACCCTTTACGAGAGGGCAGGCCGGAAACGGGACAAAAAAGGCTCCATCACCCTTATTCCAATACTGACAATGCCGGAAGACGACAAGACCCATCCTATTCCCGACCTTACCGGTTACATAACCGAAGGCCAGATCATCCTGAGCCGTGAACTGCATAAAAAGGGCGTTACCCCGCCCATCGACGTCCTCCCCTCCCTGTCCCGACTGAAGGACAAGGGTATTGGGTCAGGAAAGACCCGCGAGGACCATGCCAACACCATGAACCAGCTGTTTTCAGCGTATGCACGGGGCAAGGAGGCCAAGGAACTGGCATCCATCCTGGGTGAGGCAGCCCTGACCGATGTTGACAAACTGTATGCGAAGTTTGCCGATGAATTTGAAAAGCGTTATGTATCACAGGGCTACAATACCGACAGGTCCATCATCGAAACCCTGGAGCTTGGATGGGAGCTTCTCGACATCCTTCCCGTTTCCGAGCTGAAGCGCATAAAGACCGACTACATCAAGAAATATCATCCCAGGAAGGATGAATTGCAGGATATGGAGTGGTAGGCAAATGGCCAGGCTCAATGTAAACCCTACCCGTATGGTGCTTACGGGTTTGAAAAGAAGGCTCAAAACGGCCAGGCGCGGACATAAGCTCTTAAAGGACAAGCGTGACGAGCTTATGAAGAAGTTCCTGGAGATTGTCCGGGAGAACCGAAAGGAACGGGAGATAGCAGAAAAGCTATTGATGGATGTGCACTCCCGGTTCATAATGGCCCGGGCGCTGATGAGCAGCGAGATGCTGGAAGAAGCCCTCATGTTCCCCAAGCGGAAGGTATCGCTGGAAACCTCCACACGGAACATCATGAGCGTGCATGTTCCGGTGCTTGAGTTCACCACTGAGGAAGCCGGGGAAGGTGATATCTTTCCCTATGGATTCGCCAATACATCCGGGGAACTGGACGGGGCCATCCAGGCGCTTTCCGAGGCGCTGCCCCACATGCTCAGGCTGGCGGAGCTTGAAAAGTCTGCCCAGCTTCTGTCCGATGAAATAGAGAAGACCAGGCGGCGTGTCAATGCCCTGGAATACGTTCTGATACCCAACCTCGAAGAGACTATCAAATACATAGTCATGAAGCTTGACGAGAATGAGCGCGGAAACCTGACACGGCTGATGAAGGTCAAGGATATGATGCTGGAGCAGGCGCATCATTATAAGGAAAGATATGATAACTGATAAAAAGCCCCGGATGCCGCGACGGCGTTCCGGGGCTTTTGGTTAATCCGAAATGCTTCATAATTCGCTTGGGGCTACCAGGAGTTCCACATTGTTGGCTTTCAGTGTGGCCTCCATTTCAGGATCGTCAAGCGGCTCATCCACGATAATGGTGTCTAGTTGGTCAAAGCTTGCAAATAGCCGGACTGAATCTATCGAGAATTTGTATTTCTCGGTAAGCAGGATGACCTTTTCCGATGATTCTATCAATGCCGCCTTCAAATTGGCCTGCTCGGCGGTGACGCAGGCAAGTCCCTTGTTTGGCCTGATTCCCGTGGTTGATAGGAAGAGTATGGGAAAACGGTGCTGACGGACAAAGTGTTCGGTGTCGGATCCCACCAGCGCCTCCTGCCGGCCTTCCAGCATACCGCATGCAAGATATGTAACAACCTTGGAGAATGCCAGTACATTGGCGACCGAGATGGAATTGGTATAGACACAGATATCATCACGGCTGGTGATTTCCATCGCAAGGGCTTTTGTGGAAATGCCGGAATCCAGGAAGATGGTCGCGTTCTTGGGAATAAGGGATGCGGCTACCTTGGCCACGCGCCTCTTCCCCTCAGAGATCTCCAGGTTCTTCACGATTGCAGGAGGAATGTATTTTACATATCCATGGCTGCGCTCAATGTAGCCGTTCTTCTCAAGGAAAGCCAGATCGCGCCTGATGGTGGCCGGCGACTGGTCGATCATACTGATCAGCTTTGATACCGGTACAATGTTTTCGCTCATCAAATAATTGATAATAAACTGCCGTCGCTCATATTTACTCATGCTTTTCCTCCCGCATGATCTACACGGCGGCACAACCTTGGGCCATGCCCCCTGCGCAATCATGTTCTCCTTTCCGGTAATATATTAGAACAGCTAAAACCATGCACATGCAATCGGATATTCTAATATACCAGTATTGATTTTTGATTATATTATTAGATTATAAATCAAAAAAGTCAATGTTGTAATGATTTTTATGTGGGAAACTATCACTTCTTTCGCAAAGGTATTTCCTCATCCGGCCGGTCCGGATAACCCTGCATTTATGAAATGAATTGCTTAAGCATGTTTGAAGTGTCATAACCTCAAATGGCCCGCATCATTCCCGGTGAGGCTTTGGCATAATATGTTCAATAAGCCTTCTAATATCATTATATCATAATTCAATCAATATGCAATCATTTTATACTCAGAGCATGATGTGCATTAGGGGAATTCCCGTATCAAGTTGCTTAACGGAAACCTGCCGTACAGATCCGGGGCCCAAATGGCTGCAGCCGGCCGGCCGGAAACCGGGAAGGTTTATGTCCGAACACGGTATTGCAGGCACAGCGCAGGGTGCATGGCCGGTTCCGGTATACGGGCGGAAACCGGCTTCAGGAGCGGAATTGAGTCGCAAGGTAAAAGGTTGGTTTATGGCCTGTTCCTGGCTGATTTAAACCGAGTCGGACTGTTGGATGGCGCCGGGCTGAAGTAACAGTGTCCTGGATAAAGCAGCGATTCCAGCCTCTGGATTCTCTGTGGGTTAGTGTTCTATAACCCCAATTTTCTGGTAAACAGCGGCATAAAAACTGTATAAAATGTATGTAACTGATTAATAATTTACAATAATTAATCATTAACTGCTCGAAGTGAACAAAAATATGCGCATAATATGATAATTTTATTGACTTTTTTGAATCACCGGAGTATAATGAACTCGACGAATCGCTGTGTATCAGCAAACGGAAAGGGAAAAATACCCATGGCAAAAATGTTTGCAAAGCCCCTGAAATTCCCTTTATTCCGCAGTCTTATCGAGTTTGGCATAAAAATGGCTGTTCCTAATCAAATGATTTTTGCGGCAAGGGCGCAGCTTATATGATCTGAGCGGTCATGCACAAATATGATTATTATATTATCATTATTTGATTATTTGGTCGGGAGGTATAATCTATGCGCATGATGAAAGCACTGGTACATGAGAAGGCAGGGCGCCCGAATGCAAGCATTAAGATGGTTCCTTATCCAACCTGCGGAGACGATGAGGTAATAATAAAGGTTATGGCTTGCGGCATATGCAAATGGGCAGAAATCAGCCATGATACCGTCGGAGGAGGGGGGACTCTGGCCAGGTATCCCGTGATCACCGGGCATGAGTTCGCGGGCATCATCGAAGAGGTAGGCAAAAATGTCAAGGATCTCAAGCCCGGTGATCGTGTTACAGCCGACAATGCGATTCCATGCGGATACTGCTGGTATTGCAAAAACGGGAAACCGCTTTACTGCGAAAATTTCGGGTCCCACGGACATAACAGGAACGGCGGTTTTGCACAATACATGAGCATAATTGCAAAAAACGTAGTAAAGATACCCGATAACCTGTCCTTTGACGAAGCTACGCTTGCCGAACCGGTGGCATGTGCCGTGGAAGCGCTGGACCGGGCAGATGTCAAGCCCGGCGAAGAAGTGATCGTCAGCGGTATGGGTCCTCATGGAATAATACTTGCACAGCTTTTCCACCACTCAAACGCACAGCGCTGCGTTGCCATAGGACTTGTTGAATCACGTCTCAGGAAACTTGAAAGCTACGGCATTACCACAGTTCTCGCAGAACGCAGCGATTGCTCAGTCCACGAAGCCCAGTTGGAAAAGATGTTCCCCAACGGAGTGGATATAATTGTAGATACCTCGGGTTCATGGCCGATGGTTCAGAGCCTTATAAAATTCCTCCGCAAGGGCGGCCGCTTCATTCAGTATGGAAGCTATCATTCACAGATACAGATCGAAAATCCGGCAAAATTCCTGAACGATCTACACTACAACAACCAGCAATATATCGGTGTAAGCTGCCAGGTAAACAATTTCCCGCGTGCAGTCGAGTATATGGGAACCGGGAAATGCAAAGTTGACATGCTGGTCACACACACCTTTGACCTTGACGATTACTTCCTGGCTCTTGACACCAACAAAACCGACAAATCCACGTTGAAGGTAGTTATTCATCCCAATGGCAAACCTGAGGGCTGATTGCCGTATATGGCCGGCGGGGCCTGTCAATGTGTCATCAATCGCCATAATGAGGCGTAAGGAGGTTCATTATGAAAATAGCATTTGGTGTTGATCCGGGCGGATTCTGCCTGAGAGAAGGCGTATTGGCCCACCTGAAGGAAAAGGGCCATGAGGTGTTGGATCTGGGTACCCAGGACATGGATAATCCCATACCATACATGATTGTCGGAAGAAATGTCGCTGAAGCGGTTACCAGCGGAAAGGCCGATTTCGGTGTTGTCATGTGCGGCACCGGCATGGGCATAAGCATTGCCACCAACAAGGTCAAGGGTGCGCGCTGCGCCATGGTTGAGAGCTACTATGCCGCGCGCGAGAGCCGTATCATTAACGACGCAAATATCATTGCGCTGGGCGGGACCACAACCAGCCTGCGCATGGCATGCGAGATGATAGACGTATTCCTGGAAACCAAGTGGGGACAAGGGCTACCGGATTTTCGAGTGCAAAGGATCAAGGACGGGGCAAAGAAACTTGCGGAATACGAGGATGAACAATTCGGCAAATAATCTCATTGGTTGGCTGCCGGGGGTGCCAGTTCCCGCGGAACGGTTCCGCGGGAACTGGCAGGCAGATGATTGAAGGAAGGTTTTGTCAATGAAAACAAATGACATAAGAGAGCTGGAGAGGATGGCTGCCAGATGCCGCCAGAACGTCCTGAGGATGGTCAGGGCAAATGGCAGCGGTCACCTTGGTCCTGCCTATTCGTGCATCGACATAGTGACGGCATTGTATTTCCACGGTATGAATGTTGATCCTGAAAACCCGAAAAAGGAGGACCGTGACATCTTCGTCCTGTCGGCAGGTCACAAGGGTATGGCCCAATATGCAGTATTGGCCGAGGCTGGTTTTTTTGACAAAAGTCTGCTTGATACGTTCGGCCATTTCAAAAGCCCGCTGCCGGGCCATCCGGACATGCACAAGCTTCCTGGGATTGAAGCCAGCACCGGATCGTTGGGCCATGGCATGAATATAGCCTGCGGCATTGCCCTGGGCAAACGGCAGGATGGCCTTGGGTCAAGGGTGTTCGTAATCGTAGGCGACGGGGAACTCGCGGAAGGTTCCAACTGGGAAGCCGCCGCGATTGCGGCTCATTACAGGCTGGACAACCTGGTGCTGTTTCTTGACCACAACGGCCTGCAAATCAGCGGAAAGACCAAAGATGTCATGAGCTTTGAGCCAATAGCAAAGCATTTTGAAGGGTTCGGCTGGGCAGCGAGGGAGATTGATGGCAATAACATGGCCGAAATCGTCGCCGCCATCGATTCTGTCCCCTTTGAAAAAGGCAAGCCCAGCCTGATTGTTGCAAATACCATAAAAGGAAAAGGCTTCTCCAGGGCGGAAAACCAGGTGGGCTATCACTACTGGAATCCTTCTGCGGAAGAGATGGCCCTTGCTGAAAAAGAACTTGAAGACTTGTTAATGGGGATGAGGAAATGAATTATGAGATGTTTGACGCTAAAAAAATAATTGGAGAAGTCACTGCCGCTGAAGCCGATCTGAATCCAAGCATAGTGGTGGTTTCCACCGACAGCGCGCCCAGGACGGGTATGGGCGAGTTCATCGCCAAATATCCGAACCGCTACTATGAACTTGGAATTATGGAACAGGCCGGCGCAGGCGTTTCGGCAGGACTGGCCACCACGGGCAAAACCCCTGTGTTTTGCGCGCCGGCGCCATTCACCACCGCGCGTCCCTTTGAGATGTTCAAGATAGATATTGGCTACATGCGCCAGAATGTAAAGGTAATCGGAAGAAACTGCGGTTTTAACTATTCGGATCTTGGTCCAACCCACTTCGGCCTCGAGGATATGGCCCTCGTCCGTCTTATCCCCGGTGTTGTAATACTTGCGCCGATGGATGCGTCCCAGCTCAGGGGAGCCATGCGCGCCATGCTGCGCTATGAGGGGCCGGTTTATCTGCGCATCGGAACTGCGCCCATACCAAAGATATTCGATGACGAAGATTTCGAGATCGGGAAGGGATTTGTTGTCCGTGAGGGCAGCGATGTGGCTATCATCACAACTGGCGAGATTTCGCGCAATGTCTTCGAAGCGGCGGAGAAACTGGCCGCAGAAGGGATTAACGTCATGGTTGTCGCGATGCCCACGGTGGCCCCGATTGATGAAGAACTCGTAATCAGGGCGGCCAGGCAGACAGGAAGGATAGTAACGGTTGAAGAGCATTACATAGTGGGCGGGCTTGGCTCCGCGGTATGCGAAGTGTGCGCAAAGTCAGCGCCGGTACCCGTAAGGCGTATCGGCGTACCCATGGAGTTTCTGAGCGCAGGCCAGTACATGGATCTGGTCAGGCACTGCAAGCTGGACGCGGACGGAATAGTGGAAACAGTTAAGGATTTCGTAAATAACCCGTGACAGCGGAATGGCAGCGGGCCATTTCCATGATGGGGTATCCGGGAGTGATAAATGCATGAAAAATGTTGCGGCGGTAATGACTGACATTCGCAAATTCGAGTTTAAGGAAGTGCCTATGCCTGTCGTGAAAGAGGGAGAAGTGGGCATTGCCATAAAGGATGTGGGGCTTTGCGGATCCGATCTGCACTTCTTCAACGGAGATGCACTGAAGATCTTCCCCAATTCCCTTCCCTTTATTCTTGGCCATGAATGCGGCGGCGTGATATACGAAGTTGGAAAAGGCGTTGAAGGCCTGAAGGAAGGCGACCGGGTCGCGATAGAGCCCGGTGTTCCCTGCGGCAGATGCGAATTCTGCCAGTCGGGAAGGTACAACCTTTGCGTAAAGGTCCGCTTTATGGCTGTGCCGCCGTATAACGGCGGACTTCAGAAATACATATCATATCCGGCACACATGGTGTACAGGCTTCCGGAAAACATGTCCACCATGGAAGGTGCGCTCCTGGAGCCGCTGTCGGTTGGTCTCCATGCCGCGGCACGCGGTGAGGTGACACTGGGCAGTTCGGTTACCATTCTCGGCGCCGGATGCATAGGCATGTGTACGCTCCTGGCCGCTAAAGCCCGCGGCGCCTCTCGCATTATCGTTACCGACATAGTGGACAGCCACCTGGAAAAAGCCCTCGAACTGGGCGCTGCTGACGCTGTGAACTCCAGGAAAGAGGATGTGGTGGAACGGATAAAGGAGCTTACTGACGGCAAGGGCGCCGATGTTGTCTTTGAAACTGCCGGCATAGCAGCCACTGCCGCCCAGACCGGCTATGTCGTAAAACGCGGCGGCACTATCGTAATGGTCGGCAATATCCTGGGAGATGTGCCCTTCAGTTTCAGGAACATATACGTAAAGGAGGCCCAGATAAGGGGCGTATTCAGGTATCATTCCACATACCCCGCGGCAATTGAGGCTGTCGCGTCAGGACGTATAGATATCAAAAAGATCGTTACCGGCATTTATCCTTTCGATGATGCGGAGAAAGCCTTTAACGACGCTCTGGACAACAAGGAACAGTGCATCAAGAATGTCATCCGCATTGATTAGCGACAAATATCACATGTCAGGAGGTCGAAGACATTGGACGAACTTAAGAGGTTTGCGCTTGAAATCAGGATTGAGACTCTGAACATGCTTTCCAGGCATGGTTTCGGTCACGTAGGAGGATCGCTTTCAATAGCTGACGCCCTCGCGGTACTGTATGGAAAACAGATGAGGTATGATCCCAAAAATCCCAAGTGGGAAGGCAGGGATTATCTGGTGCTTTCCAAGGGCCACTGCGGTCCGGCCCTGTACTCTGCACTGGCTATTAAAGGGTTCTTCCCCCGGGAAGAGCTGTTAACAATCAACAAGCTCGGAACTCGGCTTCCAAGCCATACCGATAAGAACCTCACACCGGGAATCGACATGACTACAGGCTCCCTCGGGCAGGGCGTATCCTGCGCGCTTGGCATGGCGCTTGGTCTTAAGGTCCAGGGCAAACCGAACCTGGTATACGCCATCATTGGAGACGGCGAAGCCCAGGAGGGCCAGGTCTGGGAAACCATGCTGATAGCTCCCAACAAAGGGCTTGATAATTTCATAGTGCTGCTTGACAACAACAGGCAGCAGCTTGATGGATTTACCAACGATATTTCTTCCCTTGGTGATGTCTGCAAAAAGGCAGAAGCCTTCGGATGGTTTGTGGTTGATGTGGACGGGCATGATGTTGCTGCCATAGACCAGGCCATCGAGGAATGCAAGCGCTCCGACAAGCCGGGCTTCATAAACCTGAACACAATAAAGGGCAAAGGTTGGCCGGCCAAGGAAGCCGTTCTCGGAAACCATGCCCTGAGGGGTGCTGCTTTCGAAGGCGTTGACGAGGCACTTGCGGATCTGCGCAGGCAGCTCGAGGAAATGCAATAAATACGCAAGGGGTGGATTGGAATTATGGTTAAGCTAGTGAAAGGCATAATTGAAGATATTGAGCTGACCAGGGCCTATAACCAGCAGCTCATCGCACTCGCAAGGGAAAACCCGAAAATCGTGGATGTGGAAGCGGATGTGGGCAACTGCATATTTGGGCCTGAGTTCCAGAAAGTATTCCCTGACAGGTATATCAATCTCGGTCTCTGCGAGCAGTCCCTGTCCAGTGTTTCCGCCGGGATGTCCGCCGTAGGGCTGATCCCGTTCTGCCATACTTTCGCGGTGTTCGCGTCGAGAAGAATGTGCGACCAGAACTACATCTCGGTCGCTTATGCCAAAAACAATGTCAAGATCATCGCATCGGCGCCCGGCATATCTTCCGGTGAGAATGGCGGAACCCATCATGCCTGTGAGGATATTGCACTTGTCCGGCCGATCCCGAACATAGTCATAATGGATCCTGCCGACAGCACTGCTATGCGCTGGGCGGTCAGAAAAGCCGCGGAGACTTTCGGCGTGTTCTATATCCGTGCCGAAAGGCTGAAGGGATACAGAGTATACGAAGAGGATTCAGAGTTTGAGCTTGGGAAAGCCAATGTCATCAGAAACGGGAAAGATGTGACATTGATTGCTGAAGGAAGCCTGATTCTCAACAATTGCCTGAAGGCGGCGGAGATCCTTGAGAAGAAGGGCATTTCCGCAAGGGTAGTGGACATCTTCACAATTAAACCCATAGACGTTGATACCATCGTCAGGTGCGCCAGGGAAACCGGGGCGATCGTAACTGCCGAAAACCACTCCATAACAGGAGGCCTGGGAAGCGCGGTTGCCGAGGTTCTTTGCGACAACAACTGCGTGGTTCCCATGAAGCGCATCGGCATCCCCAACCGCTTTGGAGAAGTGGCACAGCCCGATGAGCTCCTGGAAGTCATGCACATGACCGAAAAAGACATCGCGGAAGCTGCAGAAACTGTAATCGCGGAGAAAAAACGCAATGAGAAATAAGTATACTGTTCTGGCCGCATGCGCGGTCGCCATGCTTTCAACCGGCATGAATTACATATGGAGCGTATTCCAGGTACCGGTAATGGGATATTACGGCGTCGATTCGGCCGCGGCGTCGAAGGTTTTTTACCTGTTTATCACGTTCAATGTTATCGGGATCTTCATAGGTGGAAGGGCCTTCGACCGCCTGGGTCCGAGAATCCCGGTGCTGATAGGGTCATGCCTCTATATTGCCGGTCTGTTCGCCAGCTCTTTTGTCCCCATAGATAAATTCGCGCTCCTTTATATTACATACAGCGGGCTCGTGAGTTTCGGGGGCGGATTGGTTTATCCCTGCACCATTTCATGCGCCCAGCAATGGTGGCCTGACAAAAGGGGCTTTGCCAGCGGTTTCGTGCTGAGCATGATGGGAGCTTCCACACTGGTGCTTACGCCGACCATCAACGCAATTATAGCAGGCGATCCCGCAAGAGTTCCCATTGCTTTCAGTTCCCTTGGGTTAATCTTCACCGTAGTGCTTATAGCTGCATACCCATTTATTCAATCACCTGCCAAACTGCCTGCAGCCGGAGCAACTGCCGGTGAAGCGCCCAGGGATACTGTACGGAACAGGGAAGCGGTTATTGAAATCCTAAAAGGCAAGACTTACTATATGCTGCTTTTCTGTATTGCCGTCGGTCCTGTAGGTTACTTCACGGTTAATCCATATGCGAAGATACTCGGCCTGGAACGAGGCTTAAGCGAATCGTTCATCGTATTCATGATCATGGCAAGCGGCGCCGCTTCTGCCGCTGGCCGGCTTGTGTTCGGAAAACTCTGCGACAACTTCGGGTCAAGAAACGTGGCTTCAGTCCTTTACTGTATCACGTTAGGCTGTACCCTTGGGCTCTCACTGGCCGCAGGCTTTTGGTTCTTTATGCTTGTTATAATCCTGTCATTTGCCTTCGGCGGGTTTGCAGGCATAACACCTCTGCTGGCGGTTGACTATTACGGAGGCAAATACATTGGAACGGTTATAAGCATGCTGTCCGTAGCAGTACTGATTACCAGTTTTGCATCCCCGGCAGTTGTCGGTATGTTCGCTGATTCCGAAGGAAACCTTACCACCTGGAACTTCATCATCTGCGCTGTCCTTTCCCTGGCAGGCCTGGTTGTGGCAAGGATCAACAAGGACAACAGGAACAAAAGGCAGGAAATTGTTGAAACAGGTTCAAGCCCAGCCCTGTAAGGGTTGGATGAATTTAAATGCACAAAAAAGAATGGAGGTATCTTATGAAACTCATCAGGAAGTCACTGGCAATGCTCCTTGTCCTCGCAATGGCAATTGCGTTTGTTGCATGCGGACAGGAAGGCCAACAATCCACCAGCAGCCCGACCGCTGCGCCTGCATCATCGACCCCGTCAGCTTCGACAGGTTCGAGCACAGATCCGGGTACCACAGATAAGAAGGTTGACCCGCTGAAGATCCGTCTTTACAACCCAGTTCCGGGTCCGGTCATTGACAAGGTCCTGGCTGACTTCTCCAGCATCGTGTCTGAGAAATCAGGCGGCGCAATCACCTGCGAGATCACGCCTGCAGGAACACTGGGAGCTGAGCGCGAGGCCACCCAGCTGATGTTAATGGGAGACCTCGATATGGCTGTCTTTTCCATTGACGCTCTTGACTGGCTTGTTCCCAATATCGGCATGTCCTGGGTATGCCTGCCCGGCCTGCTCAATTCCTGGGAAGAGGTGGACAACCTGTATAACAACGGCTGGATGTTCGAGCATCATAAGAAAGTTGCGGCAGAAAACGGCATTGATTTGATATGCCCCGGCGAGTTCGGACTCAAGGTATTGCTTGGAACCGGCAAAGCTCCAAAGAGCATGGCCGACCTGAAGGGATTGAAAGTCCGTGTTCCTGACGTTAATTTCCATCATGCATACTTTACCAAGCTGGGTATGATACCCGTCAGCGGTATTGACATGTATACCGGTTTGCAGCAGAAAACCATGGAAATGGTGCATAACAATATCCCGGCATCCTCTATTTTCAAACTGGAGGAAGTTGTCGACTGGATACTCCTGACCTGGGACCTGTACGGTACAAACTACTGGATTGCCAACGGCGATTTCTCCGCCAAGTGGACCGACGCCCAGCGCGAAATCATCACCGATGCATGCCTGGAAACAGCCCAGTACATCCGCAATACTTATCGTGAACTGTGTGATACCTGGCTGGATATGTGCAGGCAGGATCCTAGCATTGAGGTAATAGAACCCACCGATGAGATGAAAGCCGAATTCAAGCGTATCGGCCGCGAGGTCTGGAAAGAATATCGCGATCTCTTTGATAAAGAGGCAATGGATAGGATCTTCAAGGATTTTAATGTCGAATAGCAAGCATGAATCGGCTTGAGGCAACAGGGAGGGCTTATATCCTTCCCTGTTGCTTCAAAAAGAAAGGTTGGTATGCTTATGCATAATGAAAAGCCGCAGAGCAAGTTCCGTGGAATAGTAACCAAGGTCAACGGCGGCCTGGCCAAGTTTGAAGCTACTCTTTCGATAGCTATTCTATGGCTGTTGATCATAGACTGCTGCATATTCATCGCATGCCGCTACATTTTTAAGATCGCAACACCATGGGCGGATGAACTGGCAAGGTACCTGCTCATCCTTTTAGGATGGATGGGCGCTTCCTGTGCGGCGGCCGACAATGGACATCTGGATATTGACGTAATCACTCCGGTGCTCAAAAAACTAACCAGGAATCCCAATAAGATATTAGCTGTTCTGCACCGGGTCGCCCAGGTGTTGTCCCTGGTTTTCATGGGAGTTTTCATATATTACTATACCGTGTTTGTGGTCAAGTTCGCAAAAACGCACACTCCATCCGCGACACTGCCCTTTGAAATGTGGATTCCCATGAGCTTCGTAATCGTCGGCGGAGTCCTGGTAATGCTGCATACGATTTTAAACATTCTGCTGCCATATAAACCGCCGGTCGAAGATACCGAAAATGCTGCACCAGACTCTCAAATGGAGGGGAATTAAGCAATGGAAGTGTTATTGATATTTCTTGCAATCTTTTTGGGGACAGCACTGCTGTTCCGCGTTCCTGTAGGGTTTTCCATAGGGCTGGGCGGAGTCGCTGCGTTTTTGCTGTATAAATTCCCGCTCAACAGTATGGCACAGTCGGCTTTCTACGGAACTAACAATTTCTCGCTTCTCGCCATCCCGTTTTTCCTGTTTGCGGGAGCTGTCATGGAGTATTCAGGCATATCCAGAAGGATATTCGAATTTGTTGATTCCTTTGTCGGACGGTTCCGGGCCAGCACCGGGACAGTGGCCATATTTGCCTGTGCCGCGTTCGGCGCCTTAACCGGTTCCACGCAGGCTACCATTGCGGCTATCAGCAAGCTGGTTTTCCCCGAAATGGACAGGCGCGGTTATGAAAAGCCTTACCAGGCGGCGCTGATGGCAGCTGCCGGGTTCCTGGGAGTGTTGATTCCGCCAAGCATGACGGGCATCATATATGCGACGGCTTCCAATATCAGCATTGCCGACGCGTGGATGTCAACCCTGCTTCCGGGTATTCTTATAGCTGTCTTATATTCCATCGTCAATTTCCTGCACAGGAGAAAGGTGGAACAGAAGAACCCGGAACCTTTTGCAGTCACCAAGTATGTCAAGAACATCGGCGTGAGCACAAAGAACGCATTCTGGGCGCTGATGATGCCTGTCATCATATTCGGCGGCATCTATGGCGGTATCTTTACTGCAACAGAGGCGGGCGCCATTTCCGCACTGTATGGCCTGGCATATTATATCATCAACAAGAAGAGGCATCCCGATCTTGTAAGCGGAAGCGTAAAGGATATGTTGACATTCACCATCAGGCTTACCGGCATCATCCTGTTCATCATGACTACGGCCAACATCGCGTGCAAGGCGATCGCGTTCTCCGGAGTATCAACGCAGTTGGTGGAATGGGTGACAACACACATAAAATCGCCGGTAATGTTCCTGCTGATAGTGAACCTTATCTTCTTTATCGCCGGCATGTTTATCGACAGCAATGCCGCTATCCTTCTGTTTGTACCGCTGCTGACCCCAATCGCGGATGCGTACGGGATTGACCAGATCCAGCTTGCGGGCGTTATCCTTGTCAACCTTTGCGTTGGCGCTATTTCACCTCCGTTCTGCATCAATATTTTCGTTACCACAAAGCTGAAGAATGTACAGTTCACCGAAGTTGTGCGCTACATATGGCCGTTTATGGGCTGCTGTGTCTTCGTGCTGCTCTTGATGAGCATTGTTCCCGGATTGTCTACCTGGCTCCCCTATCTGTTGAAATAACAGGGGATCCGGCTTTGGAGGTGAATATTCATGGAAATGATGAAAGCGGTTGTATACGATAAACCCGGTCGGGCAAACGGCAGTGTGAAAGAGATTCCGCGCCCGGTCTGCGGTGACAATGATGTCCTGATAAAGGTAATGGCCTGCGGCATATGCAAGCCTGCCGAAAGCAGCCATGACAGGACCGGCTCGCTTTTGGGCGTATATCCTGCCGTCCCTGGCCACGAATTTGCCGGAATAGCAGTGGAAGTGGGTAAGAACGTAAAACATGTAAAGGTTGGCGACAGGGTTACGGCAGATAATGGAGTCCAGTGCGGTACATGTTATTATTGCCAGATCGGGCTTCCAACCATGTGCGAGAACTTCAAATCCCAGGGACACAACCTGCAGGGCGGTTTTGCCCAGTATGTGCTGTGCAAGGCTGAGAAGGTGTATACCTTTTCCGAGAAGATCAGCTTTGACAGCGCCTGCCTCTGCGAACTGACAAACTGTGCGCTCAGCTGCGTGGATAACTGCGAACTGAAATACGGCGATAATGTTGCGATAATAGGCTGCGGCTCCAGCGGAAGCCTGATCGCGCAACTTATAAAGAACTCCTGCGCGGGCAGGGTGGTGGCGCTTGACATACTGCCATCCAAACTGGAGCGGGTTTCAAAGCTGGGCATAGAGACCATACTCGTTGACCCGGACAACTATGACAAGCATGAAAATGCGCTTAAGGAAATGTTCCCGTACGGGATTGATGTGATCGTCGATGCCGCGGGAGATGACGGGCCCATGGTAGAAAGGATGATGAGGCTGCTGGCGCCCAAAGGCCGTTTTGTTATGTATTCCTTCTTCTACAGGGAACCGAAAACTGTGAAGATAGAGCCAGGCCTTCTGATCAGGAAAGGTTTGAAGATAACCAGCGCTCCGTTGCAGATGTACCGCTTCCGTGACTGTATAAACATCCTGGAGCAGGGGAAGGTTGATCCCGGATCCGTTATCTCCTGCGTATATCCATTGGAGAAATATTTCGAAGCCCTGGACAGGGTCATGAATGATCCCGAAGTGATGAAGGTTATCATTCATCCCAACGACTGAGAGAGAATATGAAAGGAGGCGGGAAACACCCATGCAAATATTCGATGTAAAACCCAAGGTGCATTTGCTGGGTACTTTTGCCGAATTTGCCGAAGAGTTCGGACTTGGGGCGAATGACCTGCTGTTGACCGAAACCATACTCTTCGACAGGTTTGTCAAGCCTCTTAATCCCGCATGCCATGTAATCCTGAAAGATACATACGACCCCGGTGAACCCAATGAACAGACTGTGGACAGCATACTTAATGATATCCGGGGCTGGAAGATAAGCCGCGTTATCGCAATGGGCGGCGGAAGCGTCATAGACATCGGTAAAGTGATAACTGTCGGGAATGCCTATCCCATAAGGGACGTCATATATGGCAGGACCGATGCCTGTCCCGACAAGGACCTGATTGTCATTCCCACCACATGCGGTACCGGCAGTGAAGTTACCTATGGCGGTATTATCACCATGCAGGACACCGGCCTGAAAACCGCTATCATGGATGAGCGGCTGACCGCCCGCCATGCGGTCCTGATACCTGAACTGATTGCAGGGCTGCCATTCAGGACCTTTGTCCATTGCTCCATGGATGCTCTGGGACACAGCATGGAGTCATATGTTTCATCCACTCGCGGAAACGAGATCGCCCGGGCTGTTGGGGCCAGATCAATTTCTCTTCTCCTGGATGGTTATTCAAATATGGTTCTCAACGGCCCGGACTATCGCCAAAACGTTTTGCAGAATTTCATAATTGCCTCCTGCCTGGGGGGAATGGCTGTGAATAACGGCGGCGCAGGACCTGTCCATGCGCTGGCATACCCGCTTGGGGAGAAATACAAGATGTCCCACGGCGAATCCATCGCGCAGTTCTTGTGTCCGGTGTTCAGGATGTACCAGAGCGAATCTTCCGGCGGTGTGCTGGAGGAACTGATTGACCTGGCTGAAAGGCCTCTCAGGAAATGCGGCTTATTCACTTCGCGCGAAGAGGTGTTCACGCAGTTGGAGGTCATGTTCAACAAACTGCTGCCGATGCGTCGCTTAAGCGAAGCGGGCATGACGCCCGAGGATGTGGAACCTTTCGCCGACAGCATCATGAGTACGAAGCAACGTCTTCTTGTAGCCAGTTATGTACCTTTTACCCGGGACATGGCTGTAAGGATATACAGGGAGAGGCTATAAGAGGCGCCGCATAAAAGAGGGCATAACGAGCGATCACAATGCCCGGGAGATCGTAAGGGACCGAATATATCAGTTTAGGGGGTTAGAATTATGTCAGACAAATTCAAATTTGATCTTGTATTCCAGATCGGCCTCTGCGTAAATGACCTGGAGGCTGTAATGCAGAACTGGAAGGACCTTGTGGACTTCGACCACTCCAAGATCATCTACCGTAACACAAAAGACCTGTGGGAAGCAGGGCAGTTTGAAGGCGCGGATATGTACAATGGCAAAAAGGTAAAGCCCTGGTTTATCAAGTACTATCGCTTTGATTTTGCCAACCTTGATATTGAAATCATAGAGCCACTGGACAAGAGCCCGGGTAACCCGTACTCTGACTTCCTGATCAAACACGGAAACGGCGTCCATCACCTCGGGTGCAAGATCAACAACAGGCCTGCCTTTATGAAGAAGATGGAAGAGCTTGGTATTCCTCCGATGCTGAAAACCGAGATGGGCGAAGTATTGGCCAATGGCGAAAAGAAGGGCTGCGTTTTCTACGATCTGCGCGATCTTCTCGGAATCGTCGTGGAAGCTGGCAACGTGGTCGTCGGGCCGCTGGCCTCGCATCCTCTGGCCAACAATCCCTCGGACTATGTTGACCGGTGATCGGGGGTTACGGTATGGCCATTAAGTTCGGTGTTTGTGAATGGGGTATCCCGGTAACCGGTCCGTTTGCCGTCACGCTGGCCGCGGAAATGGGCTACGATGGCTTGCAGCTTGGGGACTGCGGCGGTTCCTCCATGCAATATCCGCTGAACAATCCACGGGTGCAGGAGGCTTATCTGCGGGCGGCAGCCGACAGCGGAATGGAATTTGGCTCAATACACCTGCGCAGCGTTTTTCAGGACAAATCCATAGACGCGCCTGCAGGAAGTCCCTTAAGCGAGTTGTTCAAGACCAGCGTTTCGAATACCATCAAGGCAGCTGCGCAGATGGGTATTCCTGAGGTAATGGGGGCCGCCATGATCCGTGACAGGGAACTGTACCCGAATGTGGTGAGCCATCTGCGCTATGCCTGCCAGGTCGCCGAAGACAACGGCGTTGTTTTCACGGTTGAAACCAACCTGACTAACGAAGAGAATTTCCATCTGCTGGAAGAAGTGGGCCACGGCATTAAGCTTTGCTTTGACGCATGCAATCCATATCTTCATGACAGTGGTATTCCTGGTGAAATGCTGAAGGAGATACTGGCCAAAAACCTGAAATCATTCGGCATTACCACTTCAAGGACACGCGGACCGAGGATTTCCATATCGGGCGTCCCGCTCCCGTGCTCATGGGAACCGGGGGCGCGGATCTTGAAACCCAGGCCCGCATGGTTCTGGACAGCGGTTTCGGCGGCTGGGTATACTCCGAAACCTATTATTTCGCAAAGCCTCTCAATGACGGCGGCGACTTCGTAGGATTGGCGAAGGAAGACTGCAGAAGGCTTCGCAGACTCTTTTCCAGGTAATCAGCTATAGATTCCAGGGTAGAAGGACAGGAGCTTGAGACGGGCTGGGTACCGGTGGTATCCGGCCCGTTCCGCTTTGCCGCGGGGACGGTTCCTCTGGCTAGCCCTTATCCGCGGGTACGGTTCTTCCGGTACGCTGTCATGGGTCGTATTGCCCTGGCCATGGAGCCTGCCTGTTGCGGTTCCCGCGCAGGCCGTCATCCCGGGGCTGCTGCATCCGCCTTGCAGTGGAATATGACTATGATATAATAATCATCAAACAGCACTGTGAGGTATGAATATGCCGCGGGAAGCAAGAAAAAAGAGCAGAAGCGGGATATACCATGTATTGCTGCGGGGCAGGGACGGACAGGATATATTCCATGACGATGAAGATTATGCGAGGTTCCTGGATACCCTTTATTCCTGCAAGGAAAAAACGGGGATGGAGGTTTATGGCTGGTGCCTGTTGAACAACCATGTCCATTTACTAGTCAAGGAAGGGAACGAGAGCCTGTCCGGCGCTATTAAGCGCCTTTCTGTGAGCTATGTCTGGTTCTGCAAGTCAAAGTACGGGACCAAAGGCCCCGTTTTTCACGACAGGTTCGGCAGCGAAGCCGCGGAGCAGGATTCCAGCCTGCTGGCCATGGTCCGCTTTATCCATCAAAAACCTGTCAGGGCAGGGCTGGTGAGCTATCCGGGAAAATGGAAATGGAGCAGCTGCAGGCCTTATTATGGTTTCCCCGGATATCCCGATGGTCTTTTGGACGAAGCTCCTATACTTTCCATGTTTGACAGCGACACAGATCTTGCCAGGAAGCTTTTTATCCAGTTTAACGAACAGGAAAGCAGTGACTGGTTCATGGATGAAACCCGGCCGGGACGCCTGTCCGATGAAGAAGCTGTCAAGGCCATAGAACAGGCCCTTGAAGGCTATGAGATCTCCCTGATCAGGAATCTGCCCGCTGCGGAGCGAAATGAGATTTTAAGAAGGATCAAGGCCATCGAAGGAGTATCCCTGAGACAGGCGGCACGGATTATAGGGGTTTCCCATGTCCTGATCCACAGGGCCTGAGAAATACAGGCTGCTGTTCATCGCCGGTTTGCCGGATCTGCATATTCTGCGTAATCATGCCCGGCAGGAGTCTTTATGCGTACGCCGTTCCATCTATTATGTCATATATTTCGCGGTCTTAGCGGCTTTATATTACCCAACGGTTACAGTTTCCTTAAAACACCGGTGAAACCGGCAGGAAACTGTTTTTTTCTGCTAAAATGGAAGGCAGGGAATCCCAATAACATACACAGGAGAAAGGGTATGAAGAGCATTGCAAGAGTACTGATTGTCTTCATTCTGATCCTCTCATTAACCATTCCGGTATTCGCGGCCGATGCGCCGATATCCGGACGGTCCGCCAGGACCGATTTCCGCGGGTTGTGGGTATCAACTGTGGCAAATATCGACTATCCCGTAAAACCAACCACCGATCCCGCCACCCTGAAAAGCGAGGCCATCAGGATCCTGGACTTTGCCCAGGATACCGGTTTCAACGCCGTTTTCCTGCAGGTGAGGCCGACAGCCGACGCATTCTACAAATCCGGCATTTTCCCCTGGTCGAAGTATCTGACCGGGAAACAGGGAACCGCGCCCGACGGCGGCTTTGATCCCCTTAAGTTCTGGGTGGAAGAAGCCCATAAAAGGGGCCTGGAACTGCATGCGTGGATCAACCCTTACCGGGTGACAAAAAAGGGGGCAAGCGAGCCTTCCCATAATTTCGCCGCCCTTGCATCCAGCAACCCTGCCGTCAAGAACCCCCAGTGGGTGGTGAAACACTCGGACGGCAATCTCTACTTTGATCCAGGCCTTCCCGAGGTGCGTAAGCTAATTATCGACGGTGTCCTTGAAATCGTGCGGAATTACGATGTGGACGGCATCCATTTTGACGATTATTTCTATCCTTCCACATCATTCAATGACCAGGCCACTTACAACAAGTACAAAGCTCCCGGCCAGAGCCTTGACGACTGGCGCAGGGAAAACGTCAACACCCTGATCCGTGACTGCTACAAGGCGATCAAACAGGTCCGGAGCAGTGTCAGGTTCGGTATCAGCCCCTTCGGTATCTGGGCTAACCGTTCATCAAACCCGAAGGGAAGCGATACAAACGGGTTCCAGTCCTATTCGGGCCACTATGCCGATTCACTGAAATGGGTGAAGGACGGTATCATAGATTATATTGCGCCGCAGCTCTACTGGAATATCGGGTACTCCATCGCCGATTACAGCAAGCTGCTCACATGGTGGAGCAATGCCGTTTCAGGAACCGGTGTTGATCTCTATATCGGGCATGCGGCCTACAAGGCCGGTGATTCCGACCCCAACAGCCCATGGCACGGCGCCGGGGAGATCGTAAGGCAGCTTGAACTCAACGACACCATGGAGCGGGTCAGCGGAAGCATCATGTTTACATACAATTCACTGGCCAACTATCCCGAGCTCGCCGCTGCCATAAAAGAAGTATTCTCAAGGCGGGACCAGACAGCCGGCCGTTACAAATTGAGCGTATCAAGGCCTTCCTCCAACATCACCACCAGCCTTGAAAAATACTATATCAACGGTGCGTCGGACCCCGACAAGCCGCTTTATGTGAACGGAATAATCGTTCCTGACAGGTCAGAGCAGGGATTCTTCGGATTTCTTGTGTCGCTGCAGCCTGGTGAGAACAAGTTCACGTTTACCCAGGGCGGAACGACTGTAACCCGTGTCATCACAAGAACTGTCCCTGCTGTTGCAGAAAAAATGAGCAAGGCTGAGATCATATCGGCTTCCACCTTCCCAAGGTCACAGTTCTACGGGATGCCGGGCGAGACCATAACGCTGTCCTGCCAGGCCCCAGCCGGATCAAAAGTTACGGTTAAGATAGACGGGAAGACCTACAACATGAGCCAGGCAACATCCGCACCCAGTGCTGACGGTCTTTACGCAGCCACTTTCACCTGTCGCTATACCCTGCCGGCATACACGGGGACACCGCGGATCGTGGACCTGGGTGTTCCTGTTTATACCATGAGTTACAAGGGGACAGTAAATACCAAGAACGGAGGAGCCCGTATCGGCGTGATAATGAAGGGCGCTCCCTATTACGCGGAAGTGAAGGTACCCATGACATACACCTTCAACGAACCGTCGTCAACAAATGGAGGCATCCACCAGCTCTATTCCGGTATGATGGATTCCATTACCGGTATGTCGGGCAGTTATGTCCGCCTGTCTTCCGGGCAATGGGTGGAAAAGGGCGATGTGAATATTTATACTCCTGATTTCAGTATTGAACCTGTTATCAGGAACATGGAATACAGGACAACGGATGCATGGCATGTCCTTAAGCTTGACACCACGATTACGCCGGCCGCCTTTGCCGAATTTGACGGAACGAGCATAAAGCTTACCGTTTCGGCATCGTCCACGGCATCAAGGCCCCAGTTGCCTGCCGACGCCCTCATATCCTCCGTGGATATATCAAAGAACAGTAACAGTGGGACACAAATTACCCTGACCCTGAAGCCGGGCGTAACCCTGGGAGGCCACTATATTGAAAAGACAGGAACCGGGCTGGAACTGAGAATAAGGCGCAAGGCAACGGTGAAAAATCAGGGCCTGCCCCTGTCCGGCATAACCATCATGCTTGATCCCGGGCACGGCGGCACCGATCCGGGCGCCATTGGTCCCCTTGGATGGGTCTATGCCGAAAAGGATATAAACCTGAACCTTTCCAGGAAACTTAAGCAGGAGCTTGAAACGCTGGGTGCAAAAGTCTACCTTACGCGGGAGATCGACACATTCATATCGTTGGAAGACAGGCTCTCCATGTCCAGGCTCATGCTTCCGGACCTGTTTGTTTCCCTCCATTCCAACAGCATGCCCGACGATGTCGACATATCAAAGGTGGACGGGTTTTCGGTATGGTACCGGGAAAAGCTGGCCGCGCAGCTTGCCGGGCTTTTGTACGACCATGTGACAGGCTCACTGAACCGTACGCAGAAGGGAACGCACGTCCGCAATTTCTATGTGACGCGCGGAACATGGACACCGTCCATACTGCTGGAAACCGGTTTTGTTCCAAATCCCGGGGAGTTTGAATGGCTGACCGATGAAGCAGAACAGACCCGCCTTGCAAAGAGTATTGCAGAGGCCATAACCGAATACTTCAGAAACTAAAATCAGCAATGCGAGATTTCCGGGCGGCAGGGAAGTTGTCCCTGCCGCTTTCGTTAATAAAACAGGCTTTTATATTAGCGTCACTTGTAGTATTATCATAGCAAAAACACATGAGGTTTAGCCATGGATAAGGATATGATCAGGTTTGTCAGGAATGATGAATTTGCCCGGTTCATAGGGCTTCAACTGGTAACCGTAGAGCCAGGATACGCTGTTGTCCGCATGGAGGTTAAACCCCACCACCTCAACGGGGTAGGCTCCGTACAGGGAGGCGCCATATTCACCCTGGCGGACTATGCATTTGCCGCCGCCTGCAACTCCGGGGGCAATGCCACCCTTGGCATAAATGCCAATATCTCGTATTTCAGGATACCGAAGGGCAGGGTTCTGACTGCCGAAGCCAGGGAGGTCTCAACCACCAACAGGCTCTGCACATACAGCGTTGACGTTTTCGACGAGGACAACGTGCTCATTGCAAGGCTTACGGCCACCGGCTACATAAAAAGGGACAAGTCCTGACCTGGTGAAAGAAGGCCGGACCTGGAAGCTTTGCCCTGCATGAAAATTCTCGTGTAATGCAGAATATTGGGAGGCATCATTTTTTCGGTGCTTCCTTTTTGTTATGCCGGGATGTCAGGGAAAAACATTGTAAGCCACAGGTGATGGATTGAAAAGGAACGGCTTGGGTTTTGCTTTCATACTCTTTCTCTTGTTTGCTTTCATAGTAAGGCTTATTCTTGCCGCCAGCGTACACGGGTATGACGGGGACCTGGATTACTACAGGAAATGGGCCGAGGCTGCGGCCGGGGAATTTCGCCTGGTATACGGGAGCGGCAATGTGGATTACCCTCCGCTGTACCTTTATATCCTCCATTTCATCGGCAGGGCGCTGCGTGCGCTTAAGCTGGACCCCGGCTCAATCCTCGGGATCATGCTGATGAAGATGCCCGCCATACTTGCAGACATCCTTTCGGGCATTATGATCTATAGCGCCGCCTCAAGGCAGATGTCAGGAAACACGGCATTGATCCTTTCCGGGCTGTATCTGTTCAATCCCGCCATACTGGTCAACTCTGCCATGTGGGGACAGACCGACAGCATAATGACCCTCCTTGCGGTAACTGGACTATACTGCCTTTATCATGACAGGATAATGGCGTCAGCCTTTTTCTTTGCCTGTGCCTGCCTGATGAAGCCCCAGGCATTCATCTTTCTCCCGGTGCTGTTCCTGGAACTGATCCGCAAAAAGAGTCTCAGGGAGTTTCTTCTTTGCATGGCCACAGGACTCTTTACCGGGTTTGTCATCATCCTGCCCTTTTCCCTGTGGCGGGATGTGTGGTGGATTGTCAGGCTGTATACCGGGGACTGGTCAAAGTATGCCTATGCGTCCCTTCATGCCCATAACCTCTTTGCCCTTGCGGGCGGGGATATGGTAAGGGACAGCGCCATGTTCCTGTTCATGCCTTATAAGGTATGGAGCTTGATATTTACCCTGGCGGTCCTTGGGTTCTTCCTGTACCTTTACCTGAAATCCGGCGTCCAAAACCGGATCTTTGCGGCCGCGCTTGTCCTGCAGGCCGGGATATTCATGTTCACAAGCCGCATGCACGAGAGGTACCTTTACCCGGCGGTGATGCTTCTGGTTATGGTGCTGATATACTCCGGGGACAGGAGGATCTTCGGCCTGTTAGGCCTTCTCAGCATGACGGTATTCATCAACCAGTTCGCCGTGCTTTTCTACGTGACGTACAAGGACATAATGCCCTTTGTGGTACCCCTGTTCAACACCTCAACCCGCATATTCTCGCTTGTAAACCTTGCGGCGGTGATATACCTGTTCCTGGTGTCCCGGGATATCCTGCTTTATGACAGGGTTGAGCCCTGGACGGATTATGGCCGGCAATAAGCCCCGGGTCTTTGATGTTTCCCCGCATAATAGTATAATGTGGATGATATCATCTTCGAGGACGTGTGCCAATGAAAAAGATCGTGATGACGGGCGGGGGGACGTCCGGGCATGTAACCCCGAATATTGCCCTTATTCCTGTGCTTAAGGAGATGGGCTGCCACATAGAGTATATAGGCTCGAAGGACGGCATGGAAAAGCAGCTTATTGAGGCCGAGGGCATTCCATACCATGGCATCAGCGCTGGGAAGCTTAGAAGATACATGAGCCTGAAGAACCTGAGCGATATGTTCCGGGTGATGGGCGGGCTCAGGCAGTCGGTTTCGCTTATCAGAAACATAAGGCCCGACATTGTCTTCAGCAAGGGCGGATTTGTTTCCTGCCCTGTTGTCTGGGCGGCCTGGCTGTGCCGGGTGCCGGTTGTGATCCACGAATCCGATATCACGCCCGGCCTTACCAACAAGCTCTCAATGCCTTTTGCCAGGAAGGTCTGCTATACCTTTCCCGAATCGGGAGAACACATCCCGAAGGAGAAGGGCGTTCTGACCGGCCTTCCAATAAGAAAAGCCCTGCTGGAGGGCAACAGGGCCATGGGCCGCATGATATGCGGCTTTGAGGATGACAAACCGGTTCTTCTTGTCATGGGCGGAAGCCAGGGCGCAGTGCGGATCAATGAAGCCTTAAGAAAAAGCCTGGGAAGGCTCGTTAAGGATTTCAACATCTGCCACATATGCGGCAAAGGAAATGTGGATGAGCAGTACCAAAACGTCCGTGGATACAGGCAGTTTGAATACCTCCGGGATGAACTGCCCGATATTTTTGCCCTTGCGGACATCGTCGTATCCAGGGCGGGGGCTACCAGCATCTTTGAACTGCTTGCCCTGAGGAAGCCCAACCTGCTGATCCCGTTATCCAGGCAGGCCAGCAGGGGCGACCAGATCCTGAACGCGGAGTCCTTCAGAAGGCAGGGCTTCAGCATGGTGCTGGCCGATGAGGAACTGTCTCCCGATACCCTGTACGACAGTGTCAAGACATTGTACGAGAGCCGGCAGGAATACAAAAAGGCCATGGCAGGATACGGCCGGGCCGACGGGACCCATGAGGTAGTAAGGGTCCTGCAGGAGATTTTGCAGCACCAGGAGCATACCTAAAACCAGGGGGACGGTTCCGGTGGTTCGAACCAAGGGGACGGTTCCTGCGGATTGATCATACGCAGTGAATGGTTCTGAAAATACCTGTGATTTTAAGGAGCATTACAAGAGGAGAAAAAATTGAGTATCAAGGCTGTTATTTTCGACCTGGACGGGACTCTTGTTAATTCCATACACGGAATCGCCTATTCGCTGAACATGATGCTGGCTGAAAACGGGTTCCCGGTCCACAGCGTGGAAAAATGCAAGAGCTTCGTGGGAAATGGCTTCATAGAACTTGTGAGGCGCGCTGTTCCCGAAGACCACAGGGGCCAGGAAGAGGTAGGCCGCTGCCTGGCCCGGCTGAGGGCTGTATATGACCTGCACTGGGATTATGGCATGTATGCCTACGAGGGCATTGAGGACCTGCTGGAGTACCTGCAGGCCCATGGAATCAGATTTGCCATAGACACCAACAAGGACGAAGGCGTGTCAAGGAAAATCGCGCAGCGATTCTTCCCGCGCTTCACCTTCTTCCGGGTTGCCGGCAATACCCCCTTGATGCCTAAAAAACCCGACCCCGCAAGGGCGCTCGGCATCCTTGCCGACCTGGGCATTTCGCCTGACCGGTGCCTGTACCTTGGCGACAGCGAGGTAGACATCATAACGGCAAGAAATGCCGGAATCACCCACATCGGCGCTGCCTGGGGATTCAGGGGAGCGGAGCTCCTTGGCAAGGCCGGGGCTGAAATCATCATACAAAAGCCCATGGAGCTTATCCGGTACCTGGATTAAGGCGGACAATCCTTCAGTCGTACAGCAGTATGACTGCCATGAGAACCAGGTCCTCATCACCCGCATTCTCTATGGAATGGTATGCCCCGTTGCCGGTAAGCACAGCGTCGCCGGGGCGGAGCGTACGGATTTCGCCGTTATCATCAACGGTCGCGGTGCCGCTGATGATGTAGTAGATCTCCTCTTCCCGGTCATGGGTGTGGGTTCCGATGGAGCAGCCCGGTTTAAGGGTTACCCTCGCAAAGAGGCGGCATTTCCCGGTCAGTTCATCCTGGATGAAAACATGCTGGAGTTCCACCGATCCCTTTCCGTCCCTCATACGCTCCCGGATTTCCTTTTTCATCTCTTCCACTCTCTTCAGCATGGACTTTTAACCTCCTTGAACATCCTGTTTTCTTTTTCTCAGGAAGATTGATATGTAAGCCGTGCATACGAATATCAGAATCGCCGAGATGATGAACAACACCTGCTTGATGTCTATCGTCAACCCTGCCGCTGTCAGGTCGGTTTCCCCGAAGGCTCCCACAAGCTGTGATCCCACCGCGGCGGCGCCATATCCTACAAGGCCGCTGACTGCCGCGTTGAAACCGATATATACCATCCTTTTCTCCTCGGGCGTGAAATCAAACTGGAGATTGAACAGGGAAATATTAATGCCCGACCAGGCAGCCCCGCCCGTGACATAGGCCAGTACCAGCAACACCAACAGTATGGGGCTTTCCCGGAATGAAAGAAACCATATGGTATGGCAGACCGCCAGGATCGTGAAACATGCCATGGTGGTCGCCGTCCATCCGTGTTTGTCCGCGAACCTGCCCCAAATACGGGCAGCGATAATGTATACCACTGCGTTGAGCAAGCCCAGCAGCGTGATGGTGGTGTAGCTCATGTCCAGGTCCGAAACCAGGTACACGCTGAAATAGGCGCTGGCAATCTGGATGGCGATGTTCCAGATGACCGACATTATAAAGTATCTCACAAACAGCCTGTTTTTCAAAGGCAGGCTGAACACTTCCGAAATCTTCATCCGGTCCTTGTTGTGCTGCAGAGGGACTTCCTTCATCTTTGCGATGGAAACCACGTTTGCAACCGTCAGCGCGAAAACCGCTGCATAGACGGCGATATAGCCTCCCAGTTCGTTCCCGCCTTCTTCGAAGAGGTCCAGGATCTTTCCCAGCGCAAGGGTGAAGACTGTAGAGGTTATGAGAAGGTAGGCCTCCCTCGTGCCGAAATATTTCCCCCTTATGTTCTGGGGCACAAAGCTGATATACATGTTGGAAGCGGCCGGGGTGATAAAGGAAACAGCCAGATGGGAGACCAGGAAGATCCCGGCAGTGAGCCAGAGCTTAAGTGCGGTTCCCAGGGGCAGGAAAGGAATAATGATCAAAGACGAAAGCAGGAGCCTGTGGATCAGGCTGCCGGCCAATATGATCTTCTTCCGGAATTTCAGGCTTTCCAGCGTGATGGGTGAAAGGAACTGTATTCCCGCCGCAAGGACGGGTAAGGGAACTATGTATCCGCATACGGTGTCATCGGCTCCCATGGCTTTTAGAAGCCCAACAAGAAATGCGCCTGTTGTAAGGTTGAATATGGTTCGCGCGGATGCGCCCTCTGTTATGCAAAGTAAGCGGTTTCTCTCGAGATCCTTTTCTCCGGGTACTCTGTATTCGTCAGCCATTCGGAACCCTCATCTGTCGGAAGGTATACAGGGATAAAACCTTTGCGGTCTTCAGCCGGTCCTGTTCCGGAGATTACAGCTTGAAGAACTGCTCGATGTTCAGTATGAAGACAGTGGCGCCTCCCACATTGACCTCCACGGGCATTGCCAGATTGAACGCGCCAAAACTCCCCGGCAGTTTCTCCGGGGCGATCATCCTGCGCCTGCTCTTGCAGGTTTCCTTGATTATGGCCAGGGCGCGGTCCACCTTGTCCTCATCAGTGGCTATCAAAAAGGTGGTATTGCCGCTTTTCAGGAAGCCCCCGCTGGAACACAGCTTGGTAGTTCCAAAGCCTTCACTGTTGAGGTTGTCAGCAAGCAGATTGCTGTCTTCATCGCTTACTACCGCAATGATCAGTTTCATAAAACATACCTCCCCATGATGGAGCGGGCGGCACCCGCCGTTCCGATACCCCGTAGGATAATCCTTTTTTCTCAGTGGATGCATTGTTTTCCACACTTTAATTATATGTGATTCCGGGTGCTTATTCAAACAAATCCTTGCCGATAAGCCCGGTGCCCTTAATGCCTTCTTCCCATCGGACAGAGGGCAGGGCAATCACGAGCCCGTTGAGATAATCCAGGTGTGTGCCCGGTTTTTTGAAATCAAACTTGAGCCTGTAATGGAAAAGTGCCTGCATCTTCAGCCTGAGGGAACGGTTGATCTCATTTATCCCGTATTTGCCGTCCCCCAGTATGGGATAGCCGAGCCATGCCAGGTGGGCGCGTATCTGGTGGGTTTTCCCGGTAACCAGTTCCACCTCCAGCAGGGCATAGGGATAAGCGGCTTTCAGGATGCGGAACCGCGTGACAATCCTGGCCGAACCGGCTACCGGCCGGTCAAATATCTTAACGCGGCTTTCTTCCGCATCCTTTTTCAGGTAAGCTTCGCATTCGGCCTCTTTCTCCCCGGGGATGCCATAGGTGCAGGCGAGATAGAATTTTTTGATCTCATGGCCTTTGAATTTATCCTTCATGACTTCCAGCGTCCTGTCATCCTTTGCAAGGATCACAAGCCCGCCGGTGTTCCTGTCAATCCTGTGGCACAGGGCGGGAAAACCAGGTTTAAGCGCCCTGCCATCCTGCCTTTCCGCCGCCATGGCCTGAAGGTACTGGTCCAGGACCATCTCTTCCCGGTTGCTGTCCTGGTGGACGGGGATGCCCTGGGGCTTGGATACGACCATGATATGTTCATCTTCATAGAGGATTTCAATACGGTCTTTCGGGTCATCCCGCACTATCGGGTTAAGATACTCGTCGGGTATGAAGATCTCCACGATATCGCCTGTATGGACTCGAAAATCATTGCCGACCCGTTTGCCGTTCACGCGGATGTTCCTCTTCCGGAAGGCCTTGAAAAAGGCAGAAGCCGGAACCCCGGCGAACCGGTCGGTTAAAAACCTGTCTATGCGTTTCTGGTCTTCACTGCTATTTACGATTATCCTTCGCATATTACTCCGTTTCGGGGTATGTTGACTGGGCCAGTTTTCTGGTTCCCCTTCGCACCTTCCTGGGCAGCATCTGGTAGACGCTCTGGTGGATCTTATAATCCTTAATTAAGTCTTTCCCGCTGTAGATCTGTACATATGTATCAACCACAGCCCCGTCCATACCGTCTTCCACGACTTCCTCAAACCCCTCGGGCATCTGCGGGTCGCTGATATACTCGGTTGTCGCCTTTGTGACGCTGACCACGCGGGAAACCAGCCTGACCTTTACATCGGGATAAAGATTTGTTCCGACAATGCTGAAAGTAAGGACATTGCCGTCCGAAACACTTGCATCTATCCGGATGGGGTAATCGGTGTTGTTCTGGAACTTCAGGTCCGCATGGCCGTAGGATACTGCGGCATCCATGCCCAGGGGCACATATCCCACTGTAAACATGTGGTTGTGCCGCTCGGTAACCTTCAGGTTGGCCAGGAGGGCTGCGCCATAAAGGGTGGTGGACACCTGGCAGACCCCTCCGCCGTAGCCGTCCCTCACCTGGCCGGCAATGAAAACATGGGCTATGGCGTAGCCCCTGTTTGGGGTCCTTGGCCCTACCACCTCGTTAAAGGAGAATTCCTCTCCCGGGAATATCACCGTGCCGTCTATGGCCTTTGCGGCCAGCCGGATATTGATTCCCCTGTTTATGTTGTTCTGGGTGTCGGTTGAAAAACTCGTGCTTACGCTGGAAAGGACATCCCTGAACAGCAGGGCTTCCAGGTCACGTGTCTTTATCTCGGGCTCGGTCACCCGGACTGGAAGCGGGATCTCTTCGTAAACCTTAAGATTCCTTTCCTCAACGCGGTTTATTATCTTCCTCAATTCATCCTTGTCTATGGAACGGCCGTTCACCTGGGGCTTTACGGCCGCCGATCCGTCTTCGTTCTTTATGATTTCAGCGTTTGAGGGTTCCTGGATTATGGCGTTATAGACCGTGTCAATGTCTATTTTTGGCGGCGGTATTTCCCTGAGGGGGATATACAGGTACGCGGTTTCCATACCCTGGACCGATTCAAGGACCTTGCGCCTGAGCAGTTCCTTGTCAACCTCCCAACCCGACGCGCCTGCGCAAAGGGTGGCCTCATCGCCGGAGATGACGACCTTTGGGACAGTCACATCCTGCCTGAAATAGCGGTCGAGGTCTTCAAGGACCGTATCGAGCTGCGCTTCATTGACTTCAAGGGCAAGCGGAATCATGGCCGGCTTCCTGTTCAGCCTGTAGATTGTGAACAGCCGGCTGAGGAAGAAGCCCTCCCTTCCGATGCCCAGCGCCTGCTTTTCCATGCTCTCCATGTCAATGAACGCGCCGATCTCCTTGTAGCTGAGCGTCTGCTCGTAATTCTCGGTAAAGAAAACCATACTGGCTTTATCCAGGTAGGTTTCATAGCGCTCCTTCAGGAAGCTCTTAAGGCGCGACGGGCTCATGCCTCCCACATCACAGCCGTCAATGAATACCCCTTTATAGACATTGGGGTTATCAAGGATGGAGTTTATCAGATATATGGACGTAAGAATCAGCGCCGCAAGAAATAACGCGGCAGCCGCAAGCTTAAGCGCCTTTTTCAGATCAAAACGCCGGTTCCCGGAACGCTTTATTACCAGGTTAATCTTCCTGAAGCCCATGGGTCACCTGTAAATCGCATTATATACTTTATTCTATTAAATCAACTACCACATTAATCCGTCAACTAAACTTCCGAAAGCAGGCAGGCACAGCCATACTGTATCTTAAAAAAAGCATGGGCGTGTGATATACTAAAGAAAAGCAAACCATGGGGACGATTATATTATTTAATTTATCCTGGGATTTTTGTCAGGGGGATTAACCATGCGGTTATTCAATAGGAAGCAGGGTTCCGTAAAAAAGGCTGATAAGCGCAATGAAGACAATTATCCCTATCTGGAAAAGTCTGCGCTCAGGCAGAACAATATCACGCGCCTGACCATCGATGAGAGATGGACCAAGCTTTTTGCCAGCCTGCCCATGAGCCCTGCAATAGAGAAAATGCAGAATGAAATGAATGAACTGATCAAGAAAGAGGCCATGCTGAGGCAGGAGCAGGAGAGCCTGGAGCCCAATAAAAGGAAGCTTATGCAGACGATCATGGACCTCACAAAGGACGCCTTTGAAGAAAACGATGACCAGGCCAAGTCCGAACTCAAAAGATGCAAGAAGGAAATTGAGAGGATCAACGACAGGATGGAAAAAATCCAGGAGGAAATTGAGAGGAACAATGACGAGCTTCGCGAAGCCAATCTGAGACTCCTCAACGAAACCGTGCAATATGTTTTTTCCACGCTCAAAAACAATAAGGAACGGGCTGAGGCCATAACCCGGGAGCTTGAAAGCATAAAGGAAAGGGAGAATGCCCTCAGGGAGGAACTGGATTCCATAAACCTTGACTGGACCTCCTTTGCGGTTTACTTTACCGAGCTCCTGGGATCCGACCATGTAAAAAGGCTTGAAAGCCAGTTCGGGCTGGAGGGTTTGATAAAGAATGAAACTGGTAACTCCAGAGCAGATGCGCAGAATTGACCGTGAAGCCATTGAAAGGATAGGCATACCCGGCGTCGTACTCATGGAAAACGCGGCATTCCAGGTTTCCATGAAGGCTGCCGAAATACTGGGCCAGAGAAATGGACGCCGGGTCCTTGTTGCGGCAGGCGCCGGCAACAACGGCGGGGATGCTTTTGCCGTTGCCAGGCATCTGCTTTCCATGGGATACTCGGTTTCCCTGTATATGCTGTGCCCCACGGAATCATTAAGGGGCGATGCGGCCATAAATGCCAATATCCTGGAGAACATGGGCTTTACCATGGAACTTCTCAAGCCCGAAAACCTGGACAGGTTCGCCGAAAGCTGCCGGGAAGCCGACCTGATTATTGACGGCCTTTTCGGTACCGGACTCAACAGGAATATAGAGGGGATTGCCCTTGAAGCTGTTTACATAATCAACCGTTATTCAAACTGTACCCTTTCCATTGATATACCCTCGGGCGTCGACGGACTTACGGGAAGAATCTGCGGGGGATGCGTCAGGGCTGATTACACGGTCACATTCTTCCTGCCGAAGCTGGGCATGGTCCAGTATCCGGCGGCAGCCTGCCTGGGAGAACTGACCGTTGCCGATATCGGTATACCCTATGCCCTGGCAGATAATTTAAAAACCTGTGAACTGACCGACAGTGCCATGGTATCGGAGATCCTGCCGCCAAGGCCCGAAGACGGGCACAAGGGAACCTTCGGCAGGGTTCTGATCATTGCCGGATCGTATGCGATGCCCGGAGCGGCTGTCCTGTGCGCCCAGTCGGCATACCGGACAGGCTCGGGCCTGGTCAGGCTGGCTGTTCCGAAGGAGATTGTTCCCATCCTCGCCGCAAGGGTGACCGAGGCCGTATATGCACCGCTTGAAAGCCGTGACGGGCATATTGCATGCACCGACAACACAGTCCTCCAGGAGTTGCTGGATAACAGCGACGCGGTCCTGGTCGGGCCGGGGCTGTCCTGCAATGAGGATACCTGTGAACTGGTCCGCAAGGTGATCGAATTGTGCAGAAAGCCCCTGGTCCTGGACGCTGATGCCCTGAACGCCATAGCCCCGGATACTGAAATCCTGAGCCGGCTTAAATGCGAGGCTGTCATAACCCCGCATCCGGCCGAGATGGCAAGGCTGATGGGCGCAGATACCGCCGGCGTCCAGTCCGACCGCATAGGCGCTGCGAAGTCTTTTGCCGAGGAATACGGGATTACGGTGGTGCTGAAAGGCGCCGGAACAGTGATTGCCGGACCCGACGGGAAGATATCCATAAATCCCACCGGCAACAGCGGAATGGCTACAGCCGGTTCGGGGGATGTCCTGGCGGGTATGGTCGTTTCCCTGCTGGGACAGGATGTACAGCCATATGAGGCCGCCGTCGCGGCTGCCTATATCCATGGCCTGGCCGGTGATCAGGCTGCCGCCGATAAAGGGGCCTGCTCGATGACCGCTTCCGATATCTCGGAAAGGATCGGAGCAGAGCTTATGGCCATCCAGGGATACTAAAGAGGTGTTTTGCATATGAACTATACGTTCAGCCGGGCCTGGGCCGAGATCGATCTGGACAATTTAGCCCACAATGTGAGGGAAATCCGAAGGCTTGCGGGGAAAAGGACCGAGATCATAGCGGTAGTTAAGGCGGACGCCTATGGCCATGGAACCCTGGAAACCGTGGAAACACTGCTGGAAAACGGCGTCACCAGGCTTGCTGTTTCCATGCTGGATGAAGCCATTCAACTCAGGAAAATAAGTATTGACGTTCCCATCCTGGTCCTGAACCATACCGATTTCAGAAGGCTTAACGAGGTCCTGGAATACAACATCACCCAGACAGTTTACAGCCACGAGATGGCTAAAGCCCTGTCCGAGGAAGCCTTAAGGCATGGAACCAAGGCCAGGGTCCATATAAAGATAGACACCGGGATGACCAGGGTGGGCTTTAAGCCCGGTTACAGTGCTGTCAAGGACGTGGTGGCCATCATGAAACTTGACGGCATCATCATAGAGGGGATATTCACCCATTTCGCGGTTGCCGATACGAAGGACAGGGCTTACACCCTCCGCCAGTTTGAGCTGTTTGAAAGCATCATCGAGGAACTCAACCGTATAGGTGTTCTAATACCCATCCGTCATGTGTCCAACAGCGGGGCTATTATCCAGTATCCAGAGATGATACTGGAGGCTGTCCGCCCGGGGATCATACTCTATGGCATCTATCCTTCCGATGAAGTGGACAGGAGTGTTATAGACCTTAAACCGGTAATGTCGCTAAAGGCTAATGTCATCCATGTAAAGGATGTTGAGACCGGGGTTTCCATAAGCTACGGCAGGACATTCACCACCAGGCGCTCTTCAAGGATCGCCACCGTTCCCATCGGCTATGCGGACGGCTACTCGCGGCTTCTGTCCAACAAGAGCCGTGTCCTTATCAATGGACAGTATGCGCCGGTGGTAGGCAACATCTGCATGGACCAGATGATGGTGGACATAACCGACATCTCCGGGGAAGTGAAGGCAGGGGATGAGGTGGTCCTCATCGGCCGCCAGGGCGACAATGAAATCACCGCCGAGGAAATAGCCGGCCTCATGGGGACGATCCCATACGAGATCCTCTGCATAATCGGGAAGCGCGTTCCGAGGGTGTATATAAGGAACGGTTCGGTTGTGAACGTTCTCAATTACCTTTTGTAGCAGCCGCCGACGCATGTTTTTCTTTCAAAAATCCGCCAGCCCATGTATATGGCCTGAGGAAATGTGTAACAATAATTCACGAGAGCGTAAAACAATTTTAATTTGCGATCCTTGGCCCGAATCTCTATAATATTGGTAAAGGGGTCATGCATTGTAGGTTAATAACCTCACAGGAGTGGTGACCTTTGCAGATTAGAAGAGGCGATATCTACTATGCAGACTTAAGCCCGGTTGTCGGGTCGGAGCAGGGAGGAGTAAGACCTGTCCTGGTAATCCAGAATGACATAGGCAACAAGTACAGCCCGACAGTTATTGTTTCCGCCATCACCTCACAACTGGACAAGGCAAGGCTTCCAACCCATATCCCGTTCAGGGGGGAAGTTTACGGGCTCAGCCGGAACTCGGTGATCCTGCTTGAACAGGTGAGGACAATCGACAAAAGAAGACTTAGAGAAAAAGCGGGACATTTGGATGATTACATGATGAAAAAAGTTGATCAAGCACTTCGTACGAGCGTTGGCCTGAGCGTTACATACGTGCAGTGAAAGCCCGTACCGAAGGTTTGGGTAGAGGGGGACAAAAGATGAATGGTGAGAAAAGAAGGATCGCATATCCGCTGTTTGTCGTGCTGTTTATCCTGGTTGCCATCGTAGTGGCGCAGGCTGCCGGAGAGGCGGGAAGCAGCACCAATCCGCTTGCGACCAAGGACTATGTTGACCGGGAGATAGCCAAGCTGGCCGCGCAGATCAACAGCTCAACAGGCGGGTCCTCCGGTACAGTCAATTCAGCCGAGATCGAACAGCTAAAAACCGATGTGGGCGACCTGACCAAGTTCATAATCGATGCCCTGACACGTCTTAATGATCTGGACAAGAGGGTTACCACAGTCGAAAACGGTTTTGTGGTCATCTCCATGAAGAAGGGACAAACCCTTGAGCTGGGAGGCGGATCGGAGGTAATCCTGAGAAGCGGTTCGGCAACTGCCATCAGCGGCGAAAGCGGCACCCTGGTTGACGTAAGCGTCGGCAAGGACCTTAACCAAGGGGTTGCGGTTCCCGTACAGCACCTGGTAATTGCCCCCAAGGGCGATGGCAGGGGACTGAAGATAACCGCCGACGCCTGGCTGATCGTAAGAGGCGGATACACAATCAAGTAAAGAATCAGAAAAATAGCTGTCTCGAAATCAATATCCCATGATTTCAAGACAGCTTTTTTTTTCACTGTATTTTTACTATCCTTGCGGGTACCTGGCGCGCTTTTCCTAAGCCTGCCGTCCCTCGCTCTGTTCCTTGTATTACTCTATCGCCTCCAGCAGGAATACCGTCGGCCTGAGTCCGTCGGTGCAGGAAATTACCGATATGTTGTCGGCATTGACCCAGCCGGGCCAGAGATTTCTTGCGCCGCGGGACAGTGCGAAGACATATCTTTCGATTGCAAGCCAGGCTTCATCGCAAAAACCGTCGGGTTTCATCCCTTCCTTTGAGATGAACGCCTGGCCGGTCTTGTGGTTTGGGCATCCGGGAACATCAGGCACGCCGTATTTTCTTACGAGCTCCTTGTTATAAGTGTTAGCCACAACGGTGATCCTCACATCATTCATATGTATTCCTCCATATGCGTTTTTCGGACTGCCGTTTCAGTCAGCCGGAAAGGACCGGAACACATGTAAGTTAATGTGACAATCCGTTAGGCATAGTATATATGATTTTCAGTGGTTGAATAAGGACCAGTTTGCAGCAATATTTTAAGAACCACTTTGCTCGCCGGGAACTGCTGATTTGAGAAAATCCAGCATCCGGGCATTTACTTCCTTGACGCTTTCGGTTGGCATATGAGGGCGGTGGCTGCAGCCGGGGACAATCCATATCCTGGCCTGGGGGCATCGCTTTTGTATGTCGAGGAGCGCCTGACGGGGTACATACGGGTCATTTTCCCCCGCTATGCAGAACATCGGCATAGTCAGCCTGGACCAGTCATCATCGGACAACCTGGGATACAGGCGCCAGTCCTTTGCGCTCTGCCGTAAAAAGTGCTGCCAGTCGCCGCCGTGGGCATCCATGTTCTGCACCTTCATACGCTCGATGAACTTATCCTGGTTATTCCTGACCAATGCTTCCGGTTCGTAATCATCCGCACCTGTCGGGTCGGCAACGCCGCTGCAGCCAATGGTAATTATGCTTCGCACCAGTTCCGGATGCTTTGAGGCCAGATGGAGCGCCACACCTCCGCCAAGGCTGTACCCGATAAGATGCGCTTTTTCGATATCAAGCGCCCGTAAGAACCCGGCCATATCATCGGCTATCGTGGGCGTATCCCAATCCTTGTTTTCGCTCCGCGTCCGGCCATGCCCACGGAAGTCCGGCATCAGGCAGCGGTAGGAGTGGAAAAAGGGCTGGATCTGGCCGCTGAAGGCGATAATGCCGCGGCTGTAGCTGCTGTGCAAAAACAGGATCGGATCACCTATGCCGAAGTCTTCATAGAATATCGAACAGTCACGGACCTGCACATAAGGCATAATCAGCTCTCCTCCAGTTCATCCACGCTGAAAAGATGCTTCTTCAGACCGTGGTAGTAATTCCCCTTCTCTGCAGTGAACCGCAGGATGCAGTAATCCGGGTCAGTGGGGCCAAGGGGATAATATATTTCATCACCCGGATGCCAGAAAGACAGTTTTGTATCATCATCAGTAAAAACCTGCATTTTTCCTGTCAGCATCAATCCATGAATACCCACGGGGTCAACAAAATAGATACATGCGACAAGACGTTCCAGCCAGTGGCGGGTACGGAGCGACGAGGTGTTAGTCGAAAACCAGAAATAGCGAAAGCCCTCGTTCTTGGCCCTGAACATTGCCTTTGCGTTGGGATATCCATTTTCGTCAATGGAGCACACTATTGCGTCGCGGCTGTTTTCAACCAGTTTAACAATGTCAGCTCTTATTTGCTGATCCATACTTTATCACTCCTCTGTGACTGTTTACTTCTTTACCATATAGTATAGTACTATATAGAACTAATATCAAGTATATTTTTCCGGTCCGATATTAAAGATTCATAATCTTGAATTGCATAAGTAAATTCAGCATTGTAAGCTGTAAAGCGTTGAATTTAATCATGCAATTCAACATGTAGAAATTAGTCATGCAAACCTCTCTATGGTCACCCATGCTCCTGGCAGGCCAGACAGTCATGCTCCCAGCATCTCTTCTATGAGCGCATGGAAGGCTATCTGCACTGGCATGGAATCATATATGGGAGGCTCGTTGTCAACTGGATTTCATAAAAAGTTTTTCCTGGTAACCATATATTATATAATCATGCTGTATGGTATCCCCATTGAAGGCCGGTGCGTGAAGGGAGCGCTGGCAATGAGTAAACACAAGCACCTGACTCTTGAGAATCGCTCATACATTCAACACAGCCTTGATATCGGACATTCCATTCGTCAGATTGCGCTTCACCTGGGCAAACATCCAACAACCATTTCAAAGGAGATCCGGCTTCACCGCAAGCCTCTGGTTAATGCTCCTGTTGGACGTATACGGAATCGCTGCATCCATAGGTTTACCTGCTCTTTAAGCGGTGTTTGCGATTACAAAGAATGCAGATGGGAATATTGTCGTTATTGCAGTCAATGTTACAAACACTGTGAAGATTATATAGAAGAGCTATGTCCTCGGCTTTTAAATTCACCCTATGTCTGTAATGGCTGCGAAAAGATGCATAAGCGCCAATGTTCGCTGGGGAAATTCCATTACCAAGCGCTTGCAGCACACAAGAAATACAAAGAAACCTTATCCTCCTGCCGAGAAGGAATTTCCTTTACTGAAGCCGATCTACAGTGGCTGGATCTTAATCAAAGAGATGTTGACATGCTCGCCTCTCACATCAATTCCCTGGTAAGAAAGAAGCTGAACAACCAGTCCCCAACAACCACGTTCAGCTTCTTCCACGGAGAGCAAACGCTCCGTAAACTTGGTATCTCACCTATACAACCAAGTGAGGTACTCCTCTCGCCAGCCATGTTTAAGGGCTGACAGGATTAACACTATTATATCATATTGAGTTTTGAGCACACGGCTGATCAAGGGGGTACCAACGGCTGCATAATCAGGGGTTGAATTTACTCTTGCAGAAATCTGCAATAATTCATACCTTTTGTTACTGTATACCTTTTTTCTGTCTTCAGGAGTAAAATGGACCCCAAAAAGCACAAATCCTTTGTACAAAAATGCCTTTCCAAACCCGCATTAAAAAATCAATAGAACTTACTTATGCAATGCTGAATTTACTTCTGCATTTGAGCAAAGATTCATAATCGAGATAATTGGTAGTTTTCAGTTATTCTACTCGCTTTTGCCGAGGGATCTGGAGTAACAGTTGGGCCTTGACAAACACTGACGTAGATGAATTGATGGGATAGATCTCAAGTTGAAAACGGAAGTTGATAATTGTATGATATAGTTGTAATATAATGTTTTTCCTTATATTGTATGGATTAAGGGGGTCCCAAATATGAAAATAACCAAAAGAAAATGGGAAGATGTACCGCCGCTCTTCTTCCACCGTGACAAGGATTCAGGAAGGCTTATCAGGCAAGATGACAGGGAACATGATTACACCGATGAGCTGTTCAGGAAGACCACTGTTGATAGTATATTTATAAGGTCACTGCAAAACCGGCTCCTAAGATCGCAGGACAAAGAAGGTAATAAGATCGGCAGAAATGAGATAACTGAACTGGTTGAAAACCTGTGCAAAGGCGCGGAGATACAAAAAAGCATTGATGAAATAAAAGACTCAAAGTCTAACGTGAAAGCTCTTTGTGATAAAACTCTTACAGACTATGGCAAAAGCTTTGCTGCAGAGGAAGGCAGAACAACCCTCTATGAGGCAATACTCAATCTGGCAAAAGGAAATGCTATTCAAAAAGCAATGGCGGAAGCGGAACTAAAGCAAATTCATGAGGCCTTGAAGAAAGAAAAAGAAGACCGAATCAACCGCGTCCAAAACTCAATAAAAAACAACAAGATACCTCTTAAAGTCAATGAAGATGGCACAATTTCTGCCAATAACGACCGTGCGTCCTGGCTTTTGGAACTGCTTAAGCCTGTTGCATCAGAACATGATAAAGGCGATCGCTATCCTGTACTGACTGAGATGGAAGGAATCGTCTCTTTTGATAAGCTGTGCGAAGAGGTTCGTAATAAGATTCATGGACGCAAAGGCAGAACTCGATCAATAGCAATGTCGGTAGACGAGGCAGTGAAAGAATACCTCAAGGAATTATGGAAAAAGCATGCTGACCGTCACAGGGATATGCGATACTATTTCCAGGCGGTGAAAGAGTATTTTAAAGAGAATTTTCCCATAAGGACAAAGCAAAAAGGCGCAGGTATCAGGCAAAGTCTTCTTAAGGAAGATACTGTCGTTGCACGCTTGCTTGATCCGAAGCATATGGCCAAAGCAGTCCGCCGCAAGCTTATCAACCAGAGTATCCAGATGCACATTCTATACGGAAAGCTTTATGAATACTGTTGCAGGGAAGACAGAAATCTTCCTGCAAACAGCGAAACTCTGCAATTGATCCAGGTCCTTGAGGCATTCAAGAAGCAGCTTATGACTGCCGTTTTGTGGTCGGTATCACGTTTATGCTATTTTTATGAGTTTTACAGTGGAGATATTTTACTTGCTGAGGAGTATAGGAGAGACTTTCTTAATCAAAAGAACGATCATAAAGATATACAGGCATGTAAAGAAAAACTGCAGGATTTCTTCCCGCTGGCAGAGTTACAGGAAAAGATCAGAGAATGCGCCGATAAAGATATAAATAATATTAAAGATAAAATAACTAACGATGTGCTGGCCTGCAATAATTTGCTTGAGGAATGTGTATTCTGTATCAGTAAGCTGCGTAACAATATCTTCCACTATAAAAACCTGAGCTTTACACAAGCTTTGAAGCATATTGCTAATGAAAATAAGGAAGAAGATATTCCCATTATTCTGAGGCTTTACAAGCAGGACTGTGAGAATGTGAACAAGGCGTTTGCCAACCGGATCAGTAGCATGAACCTTCCGCTTTACTATAGTACAGAGTTTTTATTACGCATATTCAAAAAACAAGGTGCGGAGTTATCGCTATACAGCACCAAGAACCAAATGACACCGTCGTTTAAGCGGGTCTACGAGCGTGGCAAGAATCTTCGGCTGGAATATGAGCGTGAGCCCATGAGGTCCAATATAGCCAATGAGTATGACAAAGACCCACAAAGCGACTATTGGATGAGATGGTTCAGTCAGTTTGCAACAGGGACAGTCGATACCAATGCCGGAATAAAGGGGGAAATGGAAGATTATCCTCATGCATCCGTCAATTTAGGAATTGAGATCGAAGCCGGAACTAATATCGATGCACAGCGTGCAATGCGTAACCTGTTGCAGCTTATTTACAAGCATCACTTCCTGCCTGAGGTGCAGAAGGATGAAACCGTTGTCACCGACGTAATTCCAAAGGTATTGGAAAGGAACAGGAAGCTGTCGGAAGTAAGAAACAGATCAGACAAGACTTATGGATATAAGGAAATAGAAGAGCTGTGTAAGAAAAATAAGGGCAAGAAGGATTCTCTTTCGGAACTTATGAAGGACTTGCAAAGAAAGGTGTCAGAGACCGAAAAGGAAAAACGGGAACTGGCCCGGGAAAAGACAGATTATGCCCAGCGCTTTATCCTTGATATCTTTGCCGAAGCTTTTTGTAACTTCATGGATGAAAGGTATGAGGATGAATACCAGGAAATCATGAGTCCGATAAAAAACGAAGAGGAAGCAAAAAAATGGACAGAAATGTTTACTGATAAGGCAGATAAAGATAATAAAGACAAGCTATTGGTTTTGAAAACATCATTTGACAAGGATAATGTTGAAAAATATCTCCTTGTATTATATCCTCTCATGCGCCTGCTTGATGATAAGGAGCTTAGCGAACTTCAGCAGCAAATGCTGCGCTTCCGTGCTTCAGTATCAGGGTGGCAAGGTGGAACAGATTTCAGCGAGGACATTGCAATGGCTGAAAAAATCGAGGAACTTGCAGAACTGGTTAAGCTGACAGAGCCAGAATCACAATATGCGGAGGAAGCATGGAAAAATCGTGCTATTGGGGTATTTGAGCAGTTTGTAGAGGGGAAAATGGCAGAATACGGGACATTTTATATCCAGAACGACTCTTTAACCCAGGTACCCCGCGGGAATATGAGAAAGTTGTTACGCTCAGGTGTAATTGGTGTATATAATAAGGTGCTAGCAAGCTGCAAGCAAGCTACCAAGGCAGATTATGGTGCTTATTCTGGAGATCATTGGAGTATAGAAGATCCGGATGGAAATCCCATTAAATCTGCAGAGCAGGCACAGGCCCTTTTACAGCGGCTCCATAAGAAATACACAGAATCCCCTTCCCAGTTTTCTGACGATGACCATAAACTGTACGACAAAACCCTCAGGCAACTTGATGCGTATAATCGGGCCATGAAAAATCTGTCCTTTGGTTCATTGTACGAAATCTGCAGAATTCATATGGAAACCCTCTCGCGTTGGGTGGGGTTTGTTCAGGACTGGGAACGGGATATGTACTTCCTTCTGCTGGCGTGGACGAAACAGGGAAAACTCCTCAATGTAACTGAAACAGATGTAATAGAAATATTTGAAAAAGGTAGTGTAATATACAAAATGAATAAAAAGCTGAAAAACGGAGACAGGTATGCATTTACAAGTATTTATCGTAACAATAATGACGAAAAACTAGAGTTTTTACAGATACGAAACTTCATTGCGCATCTGCACTTATTGAGGAAAAGCGAATGGAAGGGAGATAAAAAAGCGGGTTACAGTGTAATTGAAGACTACATAAACAAACTGCGGTTTTTACTTTCCTATGACCAGAAGCGCATGAATGCTGTCACCAAGGCGATGCAACAGATATTTGAGAAGCATAAAGTCATAGTTAAATTCATGGTGGAGAAGGGGGGGATGCTTAAGGTTAAGGATGTGAAACCAGGTATTATTGAGCACTTGAAACAAACCAAAAGAATAGAGATTCCATGCCACGGGGAAAGGTTCACAGACAGCTTGCTGGTGCTGATGAAATATCAATAAAATGTATAGAAAAGTAAAATAGCAACCACTATTGGATATACCATTCGCACCTGGCAAAAATGAATAAATTGGATAGTTTAGTAAATGGAAAAGGTTCCTGGCTTTGTCTACCTTGAAGGGGATTCGCACTTTTTAGGCCTGTAACTCTTTCAAAAAGAGAGTTCCAGATGTATGCTGTCACAACTCCCATGTAGGCGGAGACTGCAACGATGCCGGCATAGACGAAGTATCTGCTGCCGAAAGTCACAACTCCCATGTAGGCGGAGACTGCAACGTATCAATCGGCGTTTCGTCAATGGCTTCCGTGAGTCACAACTCCCATGTAGGCGGAGACTGCAACTTGTGTTGGAGTGGATAATAAAGACGGATTACCGTCACAACTCCCATGTAGGCGGAGACTGCAACCTCTGCGAGAGTCTCATTGGTTCTAAGACCATACAGGTCACAACTCCCATGTAGGCGGAGACTGCAACGCTGCAACTGAATAGTTGACTTCGTTTTCTTCGGTCACAACTCCCATGTAGGCGGAGACTGCAACGGCTGAATCGACAATACTGATGCGCGCATGGCGTGAAGTCACAACTCCCATGTAGGCGGAGACTGCAACTTCAAACTTAATAGGTTTCAGCCATTCAATTGCCGTCACAACTCCCATGTAGGCGGAGACTGCAACATTTTCCAGGATGAGCTTTTTGACTGCCATATTGGGTCACAACTCCCATGTAGGCGGAGACTGCAACTGCAGAACATTTTGCCATATGCACCATCCTTTCATAGTCACAACTCCCATGTAGGCGGAGACTGCAACCTCTGATCGTGTTCCCATTTCCATCCTCCCAAGTCACAACTCCCATGTAGGCGGAGACTGCAACTGTTATTGTCATAATCTAATAATGTTCTTTTGCCGTCACAACTCCCATGTAGGCGGAGACTGCAACCGTTCGCAACGAACCACGGTTCACCGTCTTTTAGGTCACAACTCCCATGTAGGCGGAGACTGCAACAGCATCTGCTTCAGCGCGAAAAAATTTACATCAACGTCACAACTCCCATGTAGGCGGAGACTGCAACGAAGGTCCTGACTGCAGGCTTTCCTTCAGACGGAGGTCACAACTCCCATGTAGGCGGAGACTGCAACACGAGGAGTTTAATCTCATTCATGCAGCTTTTAAAGGTCACAACTCCCATGTAGGCGGAGACTGCAACGATCTGTTTTTCATTGGCCATCACTCCCCACCTCCGTCACAACTCCCATGTGAGCGGAAACTGCAACTCAGCATTTCCCTCGCCTGTTTCAGCGCCTTGGTAGTTACAACTCCCATGCTGGCGGAAACTGAAACTGGTTCGTCATTTCAGACAATTGCGAAATTAACACCTTTTAGAAGTAAAACCGGCGAGGAAAGTACCTCGCCTTTGATGCAGTGTGATATTCAATAAGTGTTATGGTGTAGGAAAAAGAAGACAGGTCATAGATGTCTTTGGCCCATTTGCAGGCTATACCATAAGGCATATATAAGGTTGCTTTTTTAATGATAAAACCCCATCCGGACGATATATAGATTATAGGATACTGCGCATTGCTTCTTTATTGAGGGGTTATTGCGCAGCCCGATAAGTCACAGTGTCCGTATGGTATTTGCCCGATGCGTCAACAAGACGGGGTGTTGGTAATGAAGCGTGATCGCCTCATCAAAGTCCTGCTGCTGGCAGTTATATTCTTCCTGGTTATAAGGTTCGGCTTAATACCCCTGCTGACAGGAAGCTCCCTTAAAAGCTACCTGAACAAGCTTTCCGGCCAGAGGTACTCCTTTGCCCAAAACGAGTATGCCGTAATTGTCGTGGGTTCTGACCCGGAAGGCGTCGCGGCGGCTGTTTCCAGCGCAAGGACGGGCTTAAAGACCCTCCTGGTGACCGATGATCCTGACCTGGGCGGCTATATCAAGAGCAGCATGATTGTGGAAATCAAGCCTGACGAGGGGATAATAGAAGGCAAGAAGGAGACCCTCAACAGGGGATTCTACAAGGAGCTTTTTGGAAGCCTGCGGGTGGGCTTTATCGCCCAGGATTATGTAAAGTCGGTTGAAAAGCTTGCCGGCAGGGAAAAGAACCTTAAAATACTGTACAACAGCAGGCTGACGGGTGTGGTGCTGGAGGGCAGGATTCTAAAGAGCATTAAGGTTAGTGTTGGCGGCGAGGAACAGACCCTGTCGGCCAGCATATTTATTGACGCCACCCAAAGGGGCGACCTCCTGGAGCTTTGCGAAGTGCCCTTTACCACTGGCTCGGGGGACATCGGCCTTCCCGGTACATATATGCCCCTCGAGTTCAACTACAAGGTTTCAGGCGTCAAATGGCAGGATATGAGGCAGATACAGAAGACCTCCGACTTTGTGGTGGAGTTCAGGGATGTGCTGATGGCCTACCAGCCCTACAACAAGCGGACAAAGATCGAGACCCCCACATTCATAGAGCAGTCCGAAGACCAGCTCATTATCCGCGGGATCAGGCAGTGGGGAGTAAACGTGGATGACCCGGAAGACCTGAAACAGGCATATGACGATGCTTTGGATGAGGCGACGATGCTTACCGCCTACCTGAAAACGGCCCTGGTGCCCTTCAGCGAGTGCAGGATAGCGGAGGTGCCCGATGAGCTGTTTATCCCTGAGTACAGGCATTATGAAGGCAGGTATACCCTGACTGTTACGGATATTCTGGAAAACAGGGATTTTGCCGGGAAAATAGCGCTTGCGTCCTCTCCTGTTGACGCAGGCAAGTTCGTGGGCAACGGGCTGAGCTACATCATAACCGATCCCAAGGTTTATGCCATCCCATTGGGCTGCATTGTTCCCGTCAACCTGGACAATGTACTCATGCCCGGAGCTAAGGCATCCTTCAGGTCCCTTGCGGCCACCAGCGCCGGATCTATTCCAACCAGGATCACCATGGGAGAGGCGTCGGGACTTACTGCAGCCTGGAGTTTTCTCAGCCAGAAGACGCCGGCTGATATCCTGGATATGAAGCCGGAAGAGATTAAAAGCTTTGAAGATTATCTTAAAAAAGGCGGCATCTACCTTCGTGATGTTTCAGAAAGCCTTACCGACGCTTCCACCGGACAGCCCCTGGCAGACTCCTGGGCTTATCCATATATCCGGGAACTGGCCGAATACGGCCTGATCGCCGGAGGCAGCAACAATGATTTCAGGCTCGACAGTGAAAGCAGTTGCGATGTCCTGGCAATCCTGCTTAAAAACGCCATAGTCAAGATATCGCCGAGCGCCTACAGTTTCAGGATAGGAACCGCGCTTGAGGCTTATGAAACCAGTGACAGGCTGACTGGAGAAAAGGCGGCCGCAATGATCCTTGATGTGCTCGGAGTCTTCTATGAGCCCGGTAAAGCTTTTGAAACCGCGTCGGGCCTGGATGTTTTCCGGAAGGTTCCTGAAGGAAAGCTGGCCAAAAACGGTGGCATTACCATGGATGCGGTTTATTGCCTCGCGGTTGAAACCGCGCTGGCTGTGAAATAGACAATAAAAGCTTCTCTTATGAGAAGCTTTTTTCATCTGGCTCCGGGTGGAGACGCCTTTTTACTGACAGCAGTATGAACCGCGGCAAATCCAGCATCCTGCGGAAGCGTCGCGGTTCTTTGATTAGCCTGAACAGCCATTCAAGGCCGGCCCGCCTCATGAACTCAGGCGCCAGGGAAGCAGTACCGGCCAGCACGTCTATACTTCCGCCCACTCCCATCGCTGCCTTGCAGTTGAGCCTGGGGGCGTTCCTGTGGATCCATTTTTCCTGCTTTGGCGCGCCGAGCCCCACCAGCAGGATTTCAGCGCCGCTGTCGTTGATTTTATCTATAATTGAATCCTCTTCTTCGGCATCAAAATAGCCATGGTGCGTGCCTTTGACCTCTGCCAGCGGGTACCGGGACATGATGTTTTGGGCGGCCATTTCGGCAACGCCGGGCTTGGCGCCTAATATGAAGAAGCTGACAGGTCTTTTCTCCGTGTATTCCAGGACCCTTTTAACCAGGTCGATCCCCGACACCTTCTCTTTAAGGGGTCTTCCCAGTATCCTGGAGGCAAGCACCACTCCTGCCCCGTCGGCTATGAGAAGGTCGGCCTGGTTGAGGATTTCCTTAAGCTCGGAATCCCTCTGGGCCTGCATCATGATCTCCGAGTTGGGGGTGTATATCTTCGCAGCCCCGGCCCCGTCAAGCCTGCCTACCACATATTCAAGAGCCTCGTCCATGGTGACATTGTCCATCTTGACACCATGGATATTTATTTTCTCCATCCGGGCTTCCACCTTTGTCAACCACTCATATGTTCAGGATTTCTGAACATACTATAGTGTAAGCCAAAAACGGTCTTGCCGCAAGGACTCATTTGCCGCCCGAGGCGGCGATCAGCGTCCGGCGCCCATCTTATGGACGGCAGGAATTGAAGGGTGTTCGCATGAAGATATGTGTAATCGGCCTTGGATATGTTGGACTTCCCACAGCGGCCATGTTTGCCGCAAACGGCCATTACGTGGTTGGGGTCGATGTCTGTGACAGGATTCTTAAAGCCCTGGGCAGAGGGGAGACCTTCATCTGCGAGCCCGGGCTTGGGGAGGCGGTCCGCTGGGCTGTTTCGGAAGGAAGGCTCATTGCGAGGGAAGATCCCGAGCCTGCCGATGCGTACATAATCTGCGTGCCGACACCCATAAACCCGGACCACTCGGCCGACCTGAGCTATATAGAGCGGGCTGTGCGCTCTATACTGCCCTGTGTAAGGAAAGGGAACATGGTTATACTGGAGTCCACGTCGCCTCCCGGAACCACGCGGGACCTGGTATGCGGGATACTGGGCGGATCGGGATTGACCCCTGGAACCGACCTCTATGTGGCTTATTGCCCGGAGCGTGTGCTGCCTGGAAGAATCCTTACGGAGCTTGTGCACAACAGCCGGGTGATAGGAGGCATAAACAGCGAATCGGCCATAAAGGCCAGGGCCCTGTACAGTTGTTTTGTCAGGGGAGAGATGTACATAACCGATTCCGTCACGGCCGAGATGTGCAAGCTGGTGGAAAACACCTACCGTGATGTCAATATCGCGCTTGCAGCGGAACTCGCCATGATATGCGAAAAGCTGGGCATAAACGCATGGGAGGTTATCCGGTATGCCAACAAGCATCCGCGGGTAAACCTCCACCAGCCGGGGCCGGGCGTGGGCGGACACTGCATTGCCGTGGATCCCTGGTTCATAGTCCAGAAACAGCCCGAAACCGCCAGGATGATAGGGCTTGCCCGGAGGATCAACGATTCCATGCCGAGATATGTCCTGGAGAGGATCAAGGCGCTGCTGAAGAACATAAGCGGTGGAAGAAAGGTCTGTGTGCTGGGGGTTACCTATAAGCCCGATGTGGATGATACCAGGGAAAGCCCGGTAATTCGGTTGATATCAATGCTGAAGGCCGAGGGCGGCTATTCGGTTGTCGCTGTCGACAGGCATGCGGACTATGAAGGCTCAAGAGGACGGGATCTGTACGAGGCTGTGAAGGGATGCCATCTGCTTCTTCTTGCCGTGAACCACAGGGAATTTGAGCGCGTGGATTTTGCGAGAATCAGGGAAAGGATGGCTTATCCCTGTGTACTGGACACGAGGAACTTCTGGCGCGCAGAAGAGGTGGAAGCCGCAGGCCTGAGCTATCATTTGCTTGGATGGGGGAAACAGTCAGATGAAGAAGGTCCTGATGGTGGCGTACCAGTTCCCGCCGCTCGGGGGTTCGGGGGTGCAGAGGACCGCTAAGTTCGCTAAATACCTGCCGGTATACGGCTGGAAACCTGTTGTCCTGACAAGGGATCCGTACCATATGCAGCTCAGGGACGATACATTGCTAAAAGACCTGCCGGCCGGCCTGGAGATAATCAAGACGCCTTCCAGGGACCTGACGGCTCTTCCCGGCCCCCTGTCAAGGATAGGCAAATTCATAGCGTGGAAGGTCCTGGTTCCGGATGGCGAAATACTCTGGATGAAACGGGCCCTGAAATATGCCCTGGCAAGGCTGGGAAAAGGGGATATATCATGCCTGTACACCACATCCTATCCGTATTCGGACCACCTGATGGGGCTGGAGATCAGGAAGGTTTATCCCGATCTGCCCTGGATCGCGGATTTCAGGGATGAGTGGACGAACAACCCGTATCTCCTGGACAAGCCGCATCCGCCATGGCGTGCAATGCGTGAGCGCTTCATGGAGAGGCAGGTCCTTGAAAAGGCCGACAGGCTTATAGCCAATACGCCGGTGATGAAGAGGAATTTTACGTCCCTGCATCCTGATCTGGACCTGGAACAGCGCATGCATGTCATACCCAACGGGTACGACGACGATGACTTTGCCCGGGTCGGGGCCATAAACCCGGAAAGCCGGTTTACCATCACCTATACCGGCTCCCTGTACCAGAGGAGGACGCCGGATGTCTTCCTGGAAGCAGCAGGCCGTCTTGTGTGTTCTGGTATCATCCCAAAGGAGTCCTTTCGCATCCGGTTCATCGGAAGCATGAAGGAGGGCCCCATCAGGCGGATGATACGACAAAACGGCCTCGAGGGGATTGTTGAGGTGCTGCCCTACATGAACCACAGGGACTGTATCGAAAACATGCTCAGGTCCCATGTCCTGCTCCTGCTGGAAGGCGGCATGGGCTCCGAATGCTTTTATACGGGAAAACTCTTCGAATATATCCGGGCAAATCGAACCATACTGGCATTGGTTCCCGCAAAAGGCGCGGCAGCGGACCTGATCCGCCGGACAAAAACCGGCATCATCTGCGACTGGTCGGATACGGCATCAGTGGAGCAGGGCATTGCCGAACTTTATGACCGCTGGGAAAGGGGGGCTCTGAAGTTGGATCCGAACCATGAGGAAATCCGCAAGTATGACCGCAGGGTGCTTACGGAAAAGCTTGCCGGGATTCTTGGCAGGATGGAGTCGGACAAGCCTCGGTAACCTGCTGCGTCTCACTTTGCCAGGGATTGCTTTTTACTGCCTGCAGAATTGATTCTACGGGAGGTTCAAATGAAACTGATAGACGAGAGGGGACGTTTGTTTGGCCTGATTAATCTTTTCGACCTGCTGGCGCTCATAGCCCTGGCAGTTGTGCTGACTGCCGTGGGCATAAGGATTGCGGCAAAAAGCGGTGAGAAACAGGCAAATGTACAGACAAAGACCTGGATTGCCACCATAAAGTGCCCGTCCGTTCCCGACAGCTTCGCGGAAAGCGTCATAAGGGACAACCGGCTGTATTATGAAACCGATGGTTTTGTCAACGCCATTGTTGTGGAGATCAGGGAAGAGGAGGCCGAGCTTCTGGGCGTTATCCCCGTCGATGGCACGACCATTGTCTATGACCCGAACCTGAAGGATGTGTACGTCCAGTTGGAGATCCAGGACGATCCCAGGGACGAATGCGTTAAGGTAGGCAGGTATGCGGTCTGCGTGGGGGGAAGTTTTCCCATAAAAACACCGTATGCCTTTTCCACCAACGGGCTGGTCCTTGACCTGTATGAGAAATAGGGGGAGGCTGTATGGAATATGCTGTGGAATGGTTTAAAGAAAGCCTCATTTGCCGTATAGTTCAGTCCTGCGGCAGAATCTGGCGGCACAGCCTTCTGCGCCGGGGGCTGAAATGGATTGTGATCATCATTTCATGCAGCAGTATCGCAAGGTGGGTCTCTGCTTATTTTTACAGGAGATTCAGACCCAGGCAGGCTTTTGTATACAGGACCATGCGGAAACTGCAGAGAAGGCTGGTCCCGCTCAGGTTCAGGGTCTCAAAAATCATTGGCTCCAGCTTCGTATGGAGGATCGGCAAAGAATCAAGATTCATGGGGATGCTGTACCGATACCTGATCCCTTTATCGGTGTTCTTCGTGTTCATAGATGAGATTGGAAGGAGCCTGTTCGGGGAGCATGGCCTCTTCGGGATCTGGGATGAGGTGTATCTTCTTCTGTGTGCAGCTTTTCTGGTTTTAAGAAGGATCATGGACAGGACCACGCAGCCCATGACGGCAACGCCGCTGGATATTCCCATATTCCTGCTGATCTCGGTTTCATTCTTCCTGTATCTGAATTTTTCGCCCTACCCTCATGTGGGATTTGAAGGGATGCGGGGTGTGGTGCAGTTCATCCTCTGGTTCTATGTCTTCAGCCGGTACCTGGATACCGACAGGAAGTCGGAGCGGATGACCGGCGGCCTGATACTTACGGGCGGTATCCTGGGCGTCCATGGGATCATCCAGTACGTCACGGGGGTTGAAACGCCGGCCAACTGGATGGATGCCGCGGAGGGAGTCCGCTCGGTGCGCGTTTTTTCAGTGGTGGAAAGCCCGAATATACTGGGGAGCCTCATGGTCCTCATCATTCCCGTTGCCCTTGCACGAGCCCTGCAAATCCAGGGGACAGGGAGACGGCAAACCTTTTACATTGCCGTCCTGGCTTCCATGGCCATCTGCCTGATCCTTACCCTGTCCAGGGGAGCCTGGCTTGGGATGGTGGTTGCCCTGATTGTTTTCAGCGTGGCCTGGAACCCGAAATGGATAGCGGGCATGGCATTTGCGGGAGGGATGGCATGCCTTATACCGCCGGTGCACAGGCGCATGAGCTATTTGCTGTCGTCCAGGTACATCATGAGCTCGGTAACCGGGGGACGCCTGTTCAGGTACAGGACCGGTTGGGAGATGTTCATGAATAACCTGTGGACCGGTGTTGGCCAGGGGCATTTCGGCGGAGCCGTGGCGATGAACCACAGGGACCTCTTCCCCAACACCTTCTACATGGACAGCTACTGGCTCAAGACGGCTGTGGAAATGGGGATCTTCGGGCTTGCGGCCTGGTTCATAGTGGTATACGCACTCTTTGCATGGTCGGTGAGGGCAATCAGGACCACCATGGACCGCGATGCGAGGCTGGTCATAATCGGCGGGTTTTCCGGGATGATGGGGGTTTTGGTCCATAACTTTTTCGAAAATGTGTTTGAGGTGCCATACATGGTCATCTATTTCTGGATGGTGGCCGCCATCGTGTTTTACAACTACAGCAAAGGCCAGTTCCGGGTTGTATGAGAATTCTCACTAATGGTTCCTGTCCTGTTCCAGCAGGTTCATAGCCACATCCACGTTCTCCCTTGCCAGCACAATCAGGCGCTCCATGCCATCTTTAAGCTTTTCGCGCATGGCATCGCGGTTTTCCCAAAGGTCATCAAGGAGCCCGTATACCTTCCGGCAGTCCATGTGCAGGGGAGTTCCCGCAGATGGCTGGGACACCTCTTTCAGGAAGGCGTCCACCTTCGGCTCATATACCAGGCCCAGGGCCGGGACCATCTGGCTGGCCGCATAGATAAGGGAATGCAGGCGCATGCCGATCATCAGCGTCAGGCGGCTTATAAGGCCGAGCAATTCCTCAGGCTGGTAATAGCCGCGTATCAGCCAGGCATTTCGGCTCATCCTCTTGATGATGGCCTCGCAGACATTTACATCAGAAGGATGCTGCATGGGTATGAAAACAGGGCAGGCATTGAAGCGGTCCACGCAATAATCGGCAAGGGCCGCTATTGCGTCCAGGTAGGACATATCTGCCCATTTGCGCACCGATATGCCGATAAGGGGCCTGTCGGAAGGTACGCCCTCTTTGGCCATAATCCTGTCAATATCCTCGTCAGGGATCGGATCCAACAGGATTGCAGGATCGGACGTGACATGTATCTCCGGGCTTGTTACACCCATTTTCTTAAGCTCCTCGAGGGACACCGGCTCGCGCAGGGTTATGGCGTCGAGCCCATTCAGCACCCTTGCGGCTTTACGCCTGTTGATCCTGCGGTTTATGGGGCCAATGCCATTTGCGAAGAGCATGGTCTTTGCGTTGTACCTTTTGGCCAACTGCAGCATGGTAAGGTAATATAGTATGGAACGCGTGCTGGTGTTGTCCTGGAGAAGGTTGCCGCCCCCTGCCATGAACAGCCTGGTGCGCTTCAGGGCTTTTATCACATGGAAAATGCTGAAACGGTTGACCGAGTCCACCTCATCGTTCCGCATTGTTTCCCCGGGCTTTCGCGAGAAGACCATGAAAGAGAGGTCGGGGTTACGCTCCCGGAGGGAGCGGACGATTGACTTCAGGATAGCTTCGTCGCCGCTGTTCTTGTAGCCGTAATAACCTATGATGGTTATATCATACAGCTTGCCATCCTTCTTCTTACGGTTCTCCAGCCGGAGGATGCGTTCGTATATGTCAAGCTGTGTCATGCACATGTGCTCAAGGGAAAAGTGCCTCGCCGCCTTATCGTGCAAAAGACGGCCCATTTTCGTCCGCTTTTCCTCGTCAGCAGACAGTTCCAGGAGATGCCGGGCCAGGGCTTTCCAGTCCCCGGGCTCGATAAGATAACCGTTGACACCTGATTCGATAAGATCGGCAAGACCGCCAACACGGGTGCTGACCGTTGCCCGGCAGCAGCGAGCCCCTTCCAGGATGACATAAGGAAAGCTTTCGCTGATGGATGTGAGGACATTGATGTCTATAACCTGGAAAAAGTCGTAGGGTTCTGTGATCATCCCGGTGAAGCATATCCTGTCCCGTATGCCCATCTTCTCCGCGAACTGCTCAAGGCGGGGTCTTAACTCGTCGCCGGGTCCCGCGATTATAAACCTGACCTTCGGGTTTGCCGCGGAAACCTCGGCTGCAGCCCTTATGAAGGTTTCATGGTCCTTGACCGGGTCCAGCCTTGCCATGATCCCCACGAGGATGGAATCCTCAGGGAATGGAATGTTATAACGGTCAAACAGCTCACGGCGCGTGCAGGGCGGGATATGGTCGTCGAAAGGGATCCCGTTGTATACGGTGAAGATGTTCTGGGGATTGAACCTCCGTGAGATCAGCATGTCCCTGTAGCTGTCGGACACGCCGATATGGTAGTCAATCTTCCTTATGGCGACCATGTTGATGACGCCGAATGATATCTGTTTCAGGAAATTGTTCATGTAATCGAGGCGATAGTCGCTGTGGATGGTTGTGACCACCGGGATCCCGGTGATGCGCCTTAATATGGATGCGATCATGTTGGCCTTGGCGCCGTGGGAATGGATCACATCATACTGGTTCTCCCTGATTAGTTCCAGGGTGAGCTTTATATCCCTGATTATGTTGCCCGTGCGGATGACCCGGGCGTCAATGCCCATGTTCACCGCGTCATCGTAGAAAGGGCCCTTCCTGTAGCTTATGAGGGTGACCTTGATATGTTTGCCGAGATCCCTTATCAGTGAAAGGACATGGCTCTTGGCGCCGCCTATGTCGCCGCCTCCGATCAGGTGTATTATCTTCATATTTCTTACCTCTGTGGTTTCGGCCTTTTACCCGGCATGCCGGGCCTTTACAGCCCGACATCCTTCCATTCGCCGTGATACAGGATGCGCTGGGATTTGTAACCCACATCCTTAAGCATCTCATAGACCTCATCAAAGTAGAAGTCGATGGTGTCGGGGTGGTGGGAATCGGAATTGACCATTACGGGAATATCCATATCCAGGCAGTATTTCAGGATCCATCTGCTGGGATAGGGCTCTGTGGTATAGCCCCTTGCCATACCGCCGGTATTGATCTCAAGGATCGCCTGGGACAGCGAAACCACCTCAAGGGTGCTTAACACCTCATCACGGTACCATTCCTCTGTTTCGTCGAAATATCTCCCGCCCTGGTTGTTTTTCCTGATAACATCCAGGTGGGCAACAATGTTGGGTGGCATCTTCATGAGCATTTCCCTGACCAGGCCGTAGTAACCCGCGACCAGGAGCCTGATGTCTCCGTCATAGACCTCCTCAAGGATATCATCGAAATCCTTGCGGCTGCCGTCGAAGGAATGGTAAATGCCTGATTCGGGATCCTGCACCATATGGATGGCGCCAATTGTATAGTCAATCCCCTTTTTGTTCCGCCAGTCGGTGCATCCCTTGAAATAGTCGGCTTCCAGGCCGGTGTAGATCTCGATCCTGTCCCGGTATCTTTCCCTGAGCGATTCCGTCGTATTAAGATATTCGTCCAGGTCATGCTGCTTCATGTGCCAGCAGGAGTCAACCGACACGGGCGCGTGGGCCGAAAAGCCAAGAACCCTAAAGTCTTTTTCCAAAGCGGACAGGACATAATCCTCGAGTTCACATGTCCCGTCGTCAAAACGGCTATGGATATGGAATGAGCTTTTTATCATGGTTACTTTCCTATTTGCTCCTTCTTTCCGTTTTTGCTGCGAACCTTAATCATCTCGCCGATGGACTTTAAGGATACAAGTTCTATATAACGTTTGATCTTCTTGGTAGTGGTCTTCTCGAATTCGCCCTCCCTGATCTCAAAGTGCCTGACCTTCTTGTAGGATGAAAGCTTCTTGTTGGCCTTCACAACCTCCTGCTTGATCAGCTTGTAAAGTTCATCAGGGACCGGGACCTTTCCGAATTTCTCTACGATGACCTCCATGTTGGGGACGATTTTCGCACAAACAATAGTGTCCTCGCTTTCCTCGTCATCCACGCCGTACACGAGGGATTCCTTTATGTACTCGCTTTTGTTGAGATAGAGTTCCACGTCCTCTGGGAATATATTCTTGCCGTTTTTGGTTACAATAACATTCTTTTTGCGTCCTACTATGTGCAGGAACCCCTTCTTGTCGATAAAACCGTTATCCCCGGTGTACAGCCAGCCGTTGCGCAAAACCGCCGCGGTCGCTTCCGGGTTTTTGTAGTAGCCCAGCATGGTGATGGGGCCTCTGACCTTGACTTCACCTACGCCGTCGGGACCGGGCTTGTCTATGGCTACCTCTACGCCAGGCAGCGGCAGTCCGGCTGATTCATCCCGGTAATAGTCGAGACGGTTTACCGATACGATGGGGGAACACTCTGTAAGGCCATAGCCCTGCATGATATTCAGGCCCATTGCTCTCAACGCCTTTGAAATCTTCGGGTTAAGCTTGGCGGCGCCTGAAATTATAAGCCTCAGATTTCCGCCAAGGTTGTCCACGACTTCCTTGAAAAGCTGCCTGCGGACATCGATACCCAGCCTGAACAGGAGGCCGGAAACAAACAGCCCGAATTTAAGGGCCACAAGGCGCTTCTCCTTCTGGGCCTTTTTTACCACTTTATAGTACATGTTCTCAAGGATCAGGGGAACGCTCATGATGATGGTGGGCTTGTATTCCTGCAGGTTCCTGGATATATGCCTCAGTCCTTCGCAGAAGCTGATGGTGCAGCCCAGGTAGACCATGGTCAGGAATCCTGCCGTACACTCATAGGTATGGTGGAGGGGCAGGATGGACAGTATTGAGTCGTTATGGTCGGCGTACAGAAGCCGGGACACCGCCATGATATCGCTGGCAATATTGCGGTGGGAGAGCATGACCCCTTTTGACTGTTCAGTGGTGCCCGATGTAAACAAAAGGGCACTCATCGCATTGGGGTCGATGACTGCCTGGGTAAACTCGGTATAACCTTTTTCCATAAGGGCCTTGCCTTTTTCCAGCAGCTTGCAGTAGGACAGCACGCCCTTTTCGTTTTCCTGGTAATCGAAGCATATGATGTTTTTCAGCTTTTTCAGCTGTTTTTGCTTGCTGAGCAGGGTCGAAACATGGTTTTCCGAACATAAGACGGTGCTTGCTTCGCTTCTCTCAAGCAGCGAATAAAGCTCGTTCTCGGGCAGATCCTTGTCAAGCGGGACTACAACACCGGTCCCATTGATGACAGCAAGATAGGATACGCACCATTCATACCGGTTTTCGCTGATAACAGCTATCTTGTCACCCTTAAGCCCCATACGGCATAGCGCCGTGCCGAGGCAGTTGATATCCTGCCTGAATTGCCTGAAGGTTACATTTCGAAGGTTTCCGGACGGAGTTTTTACAAGGAAGGCATCAAGGTCGCCGTAAATGTCTGCACTCTGTTGGACAAGATCTTTCAGATCGGTAATTTGCCTAACCTCATACAGTTTCTGCTCTTTCATATGTAACCACACCCTTTCTATCCAGGCCGTTCCGTGCCGGATTTATTCCATAACAATCCTATTATACTTTAATCCAAAGATGCTGACAATAAACACGGAAAAGGGCTCAGGCGCCCCCGGCGGAATGCCGCGAAAATCAGGGTTTGCCCCTTGTCAATTGGGTAAGATATTTTTGTTTAATTGTTGAAAGTGCTGTTATTACTATGATATGATGTTGCTGAGGTATGAATAATCATGTCGAAAAGAGGAGAATCCAATGAGTAGCGTGATAAAAGTAAATGCGTGCGTCTATTCACGCAAAGGTTACGAAAGAGAAAGCAACGCCAATTCATTCTACATGAATGGCAAGTTCATGTCAGAGCAGAACATCGACAACGTACAAGCATCCATGGAGAACCGGGGAACAGAGTACCTCTTTTCAGTAGCCGATAATATGAACTGTTCAGATGATGATAAAGACGCTCATATCTCAATCCTCAAGGAACTCAGCAGATACCACGAAAAAATAACCGTAAGCGGCGGGGACATCAAGTCCAAAATCAAGGAACTGGAATCAAAGATATCCGATATCAGCCGTTTGATAACATCTGTCCTTGAAATGAACAAGGTTCCTGCTGAAGACCCCAGGTGGGGGATAGGGTTCGGCAGCCTTCTTCTTTCCGACGGGCAGTTTGTGGCTGCAACCGCCGGCAACTGCAGGATTTACATGATGCGTGACGGAATGTTCAGGCCTCTGGCAGCCGAAACATCAAGGGCAAAGAGGATGCTGGATGCCATGATCCGTTCCGGAGAAAGCGAAGGAGATGACACCGATGTTATCCTGCCCGACGAGGATCCCGACAGCCTGGTGGTCGTTTCAGACATCTACGATGTTTCCGAGGGCGACAGTTTCCTGATATGCAGCGATGGCCTTCTGAAAGCCCTGGGCGAGGAGAAAATCGAGGATATCCTCTCCCTGAGGAGCGACAGTTCATATATAGCCTACAGGCTGGTGGACGAGGCCATGAAACGATCCTCTTCCGGCGACCTTACAGCCATGGTGGTCCAGGTGGAGAGGATCTACGAGGGTTCAGGCTCCTCAAGGAAAGCCGCGTCAAGGTCCAAGCAGGTAACAAGGGGGGTTGACCGGATCAGCCGGGCTCCTGCCATAACCTATAAATACAACAAGAAAAGAGGAGGCAGGTACCAGGGCACATTGTATGCGGTATTGATAATTGTTACCATGCTAGCCTTATTCGGAATCATTTATATCATCATCAACTCCATGATCAATACCGGAAAGGAAACCGCAGGGGGCGACATCCCCACGGTGACGTCCACTCCCACTTCCCGGCCTACGTCTACACCTGGTTCTGAGATTGATACACCCGAGCCGGCCGACGAGCCTCCTTTGGTGGACGAAACACCCACACCCACACCTACTCCGACATCGAGCAGTGAAGTAAGGATCCATACGGTGGTCAAGGGTGATACCATGAGCAAGATTGCCAGGACCTATTACGGCTCCAGCGATTATGCCGCAAAACTTTGTGAGTATAACGGCATAGCCGATCCCGACAAGATCATTATAGGCCAGAAGATCAAGATACCTCCGGTTGAGATGCTGAGGTAAATGATTGATTGAAAAAGTGCGTATACAGAGGCTGGCTCGTCCGGAGCCAGCCTCTGTTTATTTCGTTGCGATTATTCCGCTGTCCCGAAGCCCAGGAACATGTCCATAAGGGTGTGCCCCTTCTCGATCATCAGGTTCTTCCCGGATGCGCATTCCTCGGTATAAACCGCGTTTTCATCGGTTATCCCGTTGCCGCTCCTGTATATCATAAAGGGAACAGGATCGGAACAGTGGGTCTTGATGGCAATGGGTGTGGGATGGTCTGGCAGGATCATGATGCTGTAATCCTCAAAGCCTTCAAGGCCTTTTAGCAGTGTACCCAGGATCTCGCTGTCTATAAGCTCGATGGAACGGATCTTGTCCCGGACATTACCCTGGTGCCCGCACTCATCGGGAGCTTCCACATGGATGTAGACAAAGTCCCTGCCCGATTTCAGTTCGTCCAGGGCAGCCAGGGCCTTGCCCCTGAAATTGGTATGGATATTCCCTGTGGCGCCGGGAACCATGACCGAGTTCATACCGGTTGCCTTGCCTATGCCGCGGACAAGGTCCACTGCGGATATAACCGAGCCGCAAAGGCCGTATTTTTCAACGAACAGGGGTATGGACGGCCTCTTGCCATGCCCCCACAGCCAGATGGAGGTTGCCGGGTTGAGTCCCTTTTCCATTCGCCTGGTGTTGACAGGATGGGATTTCAGGATCGCGCGGCTTTTCTCCATGAGGTCCAGCAGGAACCCGCTTTGTTGTCCTTTAGGGAGATGAGGCTTTATGGGTCTTCCCGAAATGTCGTGGGGAGGTGTGAGATCTATATCCAGCGGGCCGTTCTTCCAGACCATGCAGTGGCGGTAACTTACGCCCGGATAAAAAGAGACGCCTTCCTGGTTCAGTTCCTGCGCGATGGCCCTGATAAGCTCTGATGATTCCTCGGTAGTAATCTCGCCGGAACTGTAATCAAGCATGATGGCATCCGCGTATTCTTCAGTGTCGGACAGGGTAACCAGGTTGCAGCGAAGGGCGATATCGTCTTCCGAGAGCTTGATTCCCATGCTTATGGCCTCCAGGGGGGACCTGCCGGTATATACCTCGCTGGGGTCAAAGCCGAAGACAGAAAGGTTGGCCACATCGCTTCCGGCTGGCATCCCGTCGGGTATGGTCTTAACCAGGCCCATAACCGAGCGCTTTGCCAGGGCGTCCATATTTGGTTTGCTGGCTGCCTGCAACGGTGTCCGGCCTCCCAGTTCCTCCAGGGGCCAGTCTGCCATTCCGTCGCCCAGCAATACGATGTATCTCATGCAATCACCCTATCCCGTACTGTTTGCCAAGGCTGTCAGCCTTGCCTACCAGTCGATTATAACAGAATCAGAATTCATATGCCAGAGAAAAACAGAGGCCTGGCCAAGGGGTCTAGCCAAGGGTAGCCAAGGGGACGGTTCCATTGGTCTGTTCACGACCGTCCCTTTTTATGTACTTTTTGGGGGTCAGACCATCCTCTGGCTTTTGCTTATTTTCGAACCACCGGAACCGTCCCCCTGGTTCGAGAAATGAACCAATCCATGCCTTATGATGTCATATATAGTAAACAGGGAAAAGTCAGGGGAGGCGTATGCCATGAGCAGGAAGACCATTGCAGTGTTTATCTCCATATGCTGCATACTTGCCGTCATCCTTGGGGTTGCATTAATAAGCCGGTACCGTACCTATCCCTCGGTTTTTGGGAACATAATAGAAACGGCGCCCGGCATCGAGTTCTCTGCCCGGCTCGTTTCATCAGGCGGCAGCCGGCAGCTCATATGCGTTATCAGAAACATAAGTGACAGTAAAATAACCTATGGCGAAGAGTATTACCTTGAAAGGGAAAAGGACGGAGAGTGGTTCGAGGTAAAAGACAAAACCGGCCACAGGGCTGACGAAAGGGCATGGAATGAATTGGCGTATTATGTTCCGGCAGGGAGCGAGAAAGAGTTCGTAATCTCACTGAACAGTTTCAAGCCGTTGCCGGGAGGAACCTACAGGATCATTAAAAAAATCTCCAGGGGTGAGAGTTCAAACCCCACGGAGATTGTCGCGGCTTTCTTTACGGTGGAATAAAGGACGATGGCATAAAAGCTGTTACAGCTTGGATGAAATATAGGTCTGCCGGCCGGCAATGCACCAGGTCGGGGCATTTGTGCCAACCCGCCTTATGGACCTGATCCTCAGGCCATTGGAGGAGCCGGGTTCCATGGTGCTCAGGATGGCGGCCATAATTACCGCTACCACTTCATCATCTGTTTCGGCTTCAGGCTCCTGCATCGCGGCGGCGCTCTCGCCGCTGGATGCATCCGCCTGGTTTTCCGCATTCCCGTTATTTGATCCGAAGAGTCTGTCTAAAAAGGACATCCCGTTGCCTCCCCAGGCTTGGTTGATTTTCTCCTGGAAAACCATATCTGCCTGTTATTAATCAGTCTATTCAAGAAAACATCTTGTTATGACCTGGTAATAATATCACACCTCATCAATTTACCACATTCCCCGCGGGATTTCAATGCCGTTTATTCCGAATCTATTTGCGAAACCTGTCCAATTTGTTATAATATAAACAAAGATTAAATTATGATGAACCTTCGGGATCATTATACAGGAGGATAGAGATATCATGATAACCAGGGACACCATTATTATGGACGTATTGATGATGGACAGGAGAACGGCGGGAATCTTTATCAAGCATGGGATGCACTGTATCGGATGTCCTTCGGCATCAGGCGAAAGCATTTCGGACGCATGCGCTGTCCATGGGATAGATGCCGACAAGCTTGTGGAAGACCTTAACAGGCATTTTGAAGCCATCAGGAAAGAATCATGAATCCGTCCCGCAATGGGCGGTTTTTAGTCTGCCTGTAAACAACTGCCTGATTCTTCAGGTATAAGGCTCTGCCGGCCCGGCTGCAATCGACCGTCAATGCAGCCTTTTCAATCTGCTAATATTTTATTGAGGTGTTATATGAAGATTTCGGAAATCGCCACAGTACTAAACGCTGAACTGTATACGACAAATCATGACGCCGAAACGGACATCATGTCCGCGTGCAGCGCGGACCTTATGAGCGATGTTATGGCCTACTCGAAGGAAAACGCCCTTCTCCTGACCGGGCTGGTTAATCCCCAGGTAATCCGGACAGCGGAGATGATGGAAATGAAGGCCATAGTTTTCGTGCGGGGGAAGAAACCTCAGCAGGCCATGATTGAGCTGGCTGAAGAAAAGAGAATTGCCCTGATGTCTACCGAATACCCGCTTTTTGAGGCCAGCGGAAGGCTTTATCAATGCGGTATCCGGGGGCATGGGTTTTAGACATGGGGCAGGTCATCATCAGAGATTACGACATACCGGCGGATGATTTCTTGGCGGCCGGCGAAGCTTCCAGCGCTGTCAGGAAGCTCCTTTCACAATTGGGCGTGGCGCCTGACCGGATCAAAAGGACAGCCATCGCCATGTATGAGGCTGAGATCAATGCAGTCATACACGGGCATGGCGGAAAAGCTCATGTGGAAATCAGCGGTGATAGAATTACCATAGTCATTTCTGATGAAGGTCCGGGAATAGAAGACCTGGAACTGGCTATGCAGGAGGGCTATTCCACTGCGCCGGACAGTATCCGGGAGATGGGTTTCGGGGCCGGGATGGGACTTCCCAACATGAAAAAGCATGCCGATGAGCTTGTCATCAATACTGAAAAGGGTAAGGGAACAGTTGTAACCATTACTGTGTATTTTAAATAATCAGGATAGGTATTGAGATGGAACAGTTATATTTTCATTCGGTTACTCTTGACAGGGATAAATGCCGGGGCTGCACCAACTGCATAAAGCATTGCCCCACCGAGGCCATCAGGGTCAGGAACGGCAAGGCTGTGATCATCAAGGAGCGGTGTATAGACTGCGGCGAGTGTATACGCATCTGTCCCTACCATGCCAAAAAAGCGGTAACCGACCCATTCGACTCCATATGGGCTTATGAGTATAAAATCGCTCTGCCTGCGCCATCCCTGTACGGGCAGTTCGGACCGAGCTACACGAGGGAGAGGATTCTGAAGGGACTTCTCGGCCTGGGCTTTGACCATATATTCGAAGTCGCCCGGGCAGCCGAGATCGTAACCATGGCCACCCAGAAATACCTCAGCAACCCGGATCTGAAAAAACCACTCATCTCATCGGCCTGCCCCGCGGTGGTACGCCTCATACAGGTACGTTTCCCGAGCCTCATCGACAGGCTGATAAAGATCAAATCGCCCATGGAGGTAGCCGCTGTGCTTGCCAAGAACGAGGCGATGAAAAAAGGCATACCCGCTGAAAAAATAGGCGCTTTCTTTATATCCCCATGTGCCGCGAAGGTGACCAGCGTAAAGGCTCCCTACGAAAACAGCCGCTCCGATGTGGACGGCGTTCTGGCCATAAAGGATATCTATGTGCCCTTGCTGGAACAGATGAAGAAGCAAAAGAACAACAGGGACATCGGGCTGGACCTGTCGGGTTCGGTGGGCGTTTCATGGGCAGGATCCGGCGGCGAGAGCTCCGCGCTTATAGAGGGCAGATACATTGCAGTCCATGGCATCGGTAATGTCAACGCCATTTTGGAACAAACCGTCAAGGAAGGTTTTGAGGATATCGATTTCATAGAAGCCCTCGCCTGTCCTGAGGGCTGCCTGGGAGGGCCGCTGGTCGCTGAGAACCCATTTGTAGCCAAGGCAAACCTCAGAAACGAGGCGGCAAAGGCCCCCGCCGGCATCAGGCAGGCGCCGCTTGGGGATGACCAGCAATACATATGGGAATCCACCGTTGAGTACCGTCCGATACTCAAGCTGGACGATGATATGCTTAAAGCCCTTGAGAAGATGCAGAAGATCGATGAGCTGTCCGGGATACTTCCCGGCCTCGACTGCGGCGCATGCGGGGCCCCAAGCTGCCGCGCGCTGGCAGAGGATATCGTGATGGGCAACGCCATACTCACCGATTGCATAGTCAAGCTCAGGGAGAAGGTCGACGAACTGGAATCTGAATAAGTCTTGCGAGGAAATTATGACCATCAGGGATTTGACAGATAAACTGGGCTGCAGGATGGCAGCCGGAACCGAAAAGATGCTTGACAGGGAGATCACAGGGGTATATTGCTGTGATCTCCTGAGCCATGCCATGGCAAAACTGGACCCGGGGAATGTCTGGATAACAATCCATACCAACCTGAACGTGGTTGCCGTCGCGTCCCTGGCCGATGCCGCCTGCGTTGTGGTGGCTGAATCAATCGAGATAGAGGAGCAGTCCCTTGCCAGGGCAAACGAAAAACAGGTATTAATGCTGAGTTCCGCGAAAACCGCCGCGGAACTGTCCTTTGAGATAATCAGCATGCTGCGGAAGGCCTAATGATGAAGTATGCCATTGACCTCCACATCCATACATGCCTGTCACCCTGCGGCGACATTGATATGACGCCCAACAACATAGTCAACATGTCAGGGATCAAGGGGCTGGATATCATCGCCGTAACCGACCATAACGCCGCAGGGAACTGCGCTGCTGTCATTGAAGCTGCCAGCGGAAGCGATCTTATGGTCGTTCCCGGGATGGAACTTTGCACCGCTGACGAAATTCATCTCCTGTGTTATTTTCCCGATACCGATACAGCCTTGGGCTTCCAGGATGAAGTGTTTAAAAACCTCCTTCCTGTAAAGAACCGCGAAGATGTTTTCGGAAGGCAGATCTACATGAACAGCCTAGACGAGGAAACCGGAACCGAAGACAGGTTCCTGATCGGCGCAAGCATGATCCCAACCCTTGATGCCATCTTAATGGCAAGAAGCATGGGGGGTGCTGTGCTGCCTGCCCATGTAGACCGGGAATCCTTCAGTATGCTCAATACCTTTGGTTTCATTCCCGAGGAATACGGCTTTAAATACCTGGAATGCTCCAGGAACTGCCAGCTGGACAGCTTTCTCAGGGAGAGGGCAGACCTCAGGCGCTACGATTTTATCCGAAGTTCCGACGCCCACTACCTCCAGGATATCCTGGAGCGGGAAAGCTGGCTGGAGCTTGAAGAAAAAAGCGTGGAATGCCTTTTGGATAGAATAAACGGTATAACAGCAGACAAATAAGGCGTTCAGGCAGATTTTTGCCAATGTATGGTCATGGTCCGCCGTTTATGATAAAATGCCAAAAAGAAAAAATCCGGAGGTAGCAGGATGAATCTGGTCCATCGGATTGGGTCCATAAAACGGTTGAATGAAGATACCTTCCTGATGACAATAGAGTCGCCCGAAATCGCTGCGTCGGGAAAACCCGGGCAGTTTGTGAACGTGAGATGCGGCGGCCCCGACGCTTACCTGAGGCGTCCTTTCAGCATCTGCCGCATTGACCGGGACCGGGGCACATTCGATATAGGGGTCCAGGTAAGGGGCAAAGGGACCCAGGCCTTGTCCGCCATGGGCGAAGGTGATCCCATAGACATCATGGGTCCGCTGGGAAGAGGATTCAGCCTTGACAGCAACGACCGGAGGATCGCCGTGGTTGGAGGTGGCATCGGCGTGTTCCCGCTGCTGCAGCTTTTAAGGGAGCACCCGGCCTCTGAGAAACTTGCTCTTTTAGGCTTCAGGACCCGGGACCAGGTGGTCATGGAGGAAGATTTCCGAAAGGAATGCCATGAACTTTCCATCTCCACCGATGACGGGAGTTATGGCGTACCGGGATTTGTCACATCCCTGCTGGAGAAGAAGCTTAATGAGAAGCAGTTTGACCGGGTATTTATCTGCGGGCCCGCACCCATGATGAAACGCGCTGCAGAGATCTGCAAACAGAAAAACATCCCGTGCGAGGTATCGCTGGAGGAGAGGATGGGCTGCGGATTGGGCGCCTGCCTGGTATGCGCCTGCAAGGTAAGAATGAACGGCGACTGGGATTATGCCCATGTCTGCAAGGACGGGCCTGTATTCAGCGGGGATAGCGTTATATTCGAATAAATCCGGCCGATATCCGGCCTTGATTTGGCATAACGGAGATAAAAAACTTGCGACCGCGGGGAGTTTTGGTCCATGATGGAGAAAAAGGTTGACCTGTCAGTGAATATTGCCGGCCTTGGCCTGAAAAACCCGGTTATTGCAGCATCGGGTACCTTCGGCTTTGGCCGTGAATACAGTGCCTTTTTTGATCTTTCAATGCTCGGGGGCATCGCGGTTAAGGGGCTGACCCTCAAGCCAAGGAAAGGGAACCCGCCGCCGAGGATCGCCGAAACGCCTGCAGGAATCCTGAACAGCGTCGGCCTTCAGAACCCCGGAGTCCACGCGTTCATAAAGGACGAGATCCCGTTCCTGCGCCGGTATGATACGGCAATAATTGCAAATGCCTCAGGAAACACCGTGGAAGAATACGAAGAGATGGTAAGGATACTGTCCGATGCGGACGTGGATGCCATAGAACTGAACCTGTCCTGTCCCAATGTGAAAGAGGGCTGCATGGTTTTTGGAAGCACCGCGTCAGGCATCGAGCAGGTGGTTTCAAGGGTCAGGAAATCCTGTAAAAAACCGCTTATCGTAAAGCTTACGCCCAATGTCACAGATATATCCGAACTCGCCCGTGCCGCCGAGGCAGCGGGGGCTGATGCCGTATCCCTGATAAACACCCTCCTGGGAATGGCCATAGACGCCAAAACAAGGAGGCCTGTGCTGGGGAATATAACGGGCGGGCTATCAGGACCTGCGGTGAAGCCCATAGCCCTCAGGATGGTCTATGAAGTGTCCAGGGCGGTTAAGATACCCGTGATAGGCATGGGAGGCATAACCACCGGCACCGATGTGGCCGAGTTCCTGCTTGTCGGCGCATCTGCGGTCATGATAGGCACGGCGGGTTTCGTAAACCCATATGCCTGGGTGGAGGCCATCGACGGCCTTGAGCAGTATATGGCGGAAAACGGCTTCAGTTCGGTTTCAGAACTGATTGGCGGGTTAATCGTGTAGCGCTGTTATCTTTAAGAACCACAGTTAAAAAGGCGGGGATCCACGTGTACAGCCAGCTCATATCCTATCTTTTCGAGACTAAAGCAATAAGGGTGTGTCCCAAGGATAAACCCTTCTGGTATACCTCCGGGAAAATAGGCCCATACTATATCAACACCCATTTCCTGTTCGGGAGCGAGGATGAAGCCAACAGGCTCCTTGAAAAGATCGACGGCCGGAAGGATGACAAGGAAGCATGCACCGGGGAGATCCATAAAACCGTTATGGACCAGTACCGGAACAACCCCATCTACCGGGGAACCATAGACGCCCTTACGGCCTATATCAATGAGCAGCTGAACCCTTCTGAGATTGCCTTTGTTTCAGGAGGGGAGCGCCGGGACTGGTTTTTCTCCATACCCGTTGCAGACAAACTGGGAAAGCCGCATATCACCCTTTTCAAGGACATGGGCGCGGTCGTATATGAGAACGGGTCATCCCATGAACCCGGGGATTTGAGCGGCGCTGCCGTGCTGCACGTGGCCGACCTCATCACCTCGGCCTCCAGCTATACCCGGGCCTGGGTTCCCATAATCGGCGACCTGGGAGCAAGGATGAAGCACAGCCTGGTTGTGGTGGACAGGCTCCAGGGAGGGGCGGAAGCCCTTGCAAAACTCAACGTGGAATCCCACGCCCTGGTCAGCATTGACAGGTGCGTATTCGAGGAAGCCTTTAAAAGGCGGTATATAGATAAGGCCCAACTGAAACTGGTGCTGGATTACATGGAAGACCCGGACGGCTCCATGAGGCTGTTTTTAAAGGAGCACCCAGAGTTCCTGGAAGATGCCATAAAAAGCGGCGGCAAGACTGCGGAACGAGCCAGGCTCCTTATTGAAAATGATCTGTACAACCTGAACGCGAAATAAAAAACGCGTCCGCCTCGGGTTTTCAGGGGTTGAACGGGATAGATGAAACTGCCGGAACATTTCGAAGAAATCTTCAGGGATCTGATGGATCCCGATGAATACGCGCTTTTCAGGAAGTCTTTCGATGATGGGCGCATAAATGGCCTGCGCCTGAATACGCTTAAAACCAATCCCGCCTCATTTGAGAAGCTCTTTGAAGGAAAGCTGACGCCCATCCCCTGGATCGCGGAAGGCTACTACTATGAGGATTCTGCGCCAGGCAAACACCCGTATTATCATGCCGGCCTCTACTATATCCAGGAGCCCAGCGCCATGATGCCTGCCCAGGCCTTGTCACCCAGGCCGGGGGAGAGGGTCTTGGACCTTTGCGCGGCTCCCGGAGGCAAGACCACACATCTGGCCTGCCTGATGAAGAATTCCGGGCTTATAGTGTCCAACGACATCAGCCCGAAACGGGTAAAAGCGCTGGTTAAGAATATTGAGCTCATGGGCATAACCAATACGCTGGTAGTAAACGAGACCCCCGAAAGGCTTACCCGGGTCTTCCCTGAATACTTTGACAGGATACTCCTGGACGTTCCCTGCTCCGGCGAAGGTATGTTCAGAAAAGACTGGGAGGCCATAAGGAGTTATTCGAGGTATAAAAGCTCGGAATGCGTCGCCATGCAGAAGGAAATCTTCGACAGGGCATATGCAATGCTGAAACCCGGCGGCATCATCGTTTATTCCACCTGCACGTTCAATCCCGACGAGAATGAGAGGAACATGGCGTATTTCGCCAAAGAATACAATCTTGAACCGCAGCTTATAAGGGATTATCCCGGATGGGAGAGGTCCCGGGGAGAATGGTCGGGGGACGACAGCGAGCTCTTCAGCCGGGGGCTGCGGTTATGGCCGCATAAAGCCAGGGGCGAAGGCCATTTCGTATTCTGCCTGAAAAAGCCTGGAACCCCGGCCGGTACAGTTGCTGGCAGCGATATGCTTCTTGAACGGCGTTCGAGCGAAGGACAATCATGTGAAACAGGGCCATACACGGGCGAATATACCCCGGGTGAAGCGTCATGGACGAGCATAGATGCGCAGCAGGCCCTTGAAGCCTTCCGGGCCTTTGAGCAGGAAAACCTGAACACCTGCCTTGACGGAGTATTCCATGTAAAGGGCAGCAGCCTCTTCAGGCTTCCGCCTGCCCTGCCCGAAGTCCCCGGCCTGAGATGGGAGAAGGCGGGCTTTTACCTTGGCGAGTATGCGAAGGGGCGTTTCGAGCCTTCCGCATCCCTGGCCATGGCCCTGAACGCGGGCGACTTCAGGCGTGTTGTGAACCTGGCCGCCCTGGACCACGGGGTCATCCGCTATCTTAAGGGGGAAACCCTGATCCATGACGGGGAAAAGGGATACACGGCAGTTTGCGTGGACGGCTTCCCGCTGGGATGGGCGAAACAGGACGGGGGCGCCATGAAGAACCTGTACCCGAAGGGTTGGAGGATGCAGTAATGGGAACCATGCGCCTGGACCGGTTCCTGAAAGAACAGGGAATCGCCGCGAGGAGCGAACTCAAGAAGATCATAAAAAAGGGCCGGGTGAAGGTGGACGGTAAGATTTGCACCGACCCCGGCTTCCATGTGGACCCTGAAACCAGCCGGGTCACCCTTGACGACGCCCCGGTGCGGTACAGCAGGTATGTCTACCTCATGATGAACAAGCCCGGCGGGGTCCTTACCGCCACAACTGACAGGTCTGCCAGGACGGTGCTGGACCTTTTGCCCGAGAAATACAGGCGGATGCAGGTCTTCCCCGTGGGAAGGCTGGACAAGGACACGGAGGGGCTTCTTTTAGTCACAAACAACGGCGACCTGGCCCATAACCTGCTGTCCCCGAAAAAGCGCGTGCCCAAGCTCTATGAGGCTCACCTGGACCGATATCCCGGAGAATCGGCCATAGACGCCTTCAGGAAGGGCGTAGTAATAAACGATGAATTTACTGCCCTGCCGGCAGAGCTTCGCTTTATCAGCATGGAGCCGGTCATAGCCCATGTGGAGGTCTATGAGGGGAAGTTCCACCAGGTAAAACGAATGTTCAGGGCGGTCGGGGCAGAGGTGACATACCTGAAGCGCCTCGGGATGGGACAGCTCAAACTGGATGAAACGCTGGAACCAGGCGGATACAGGGAACTGACAGAGGAAGAAAAGACGCTTATTGGTGCGGAATAGGAATAACAAATCAAAAGGATGGTGCATATGGACAGGCAGACCCTAAACAAGCTGGGACTCATGCTGCAGGGATTATCATACAGGATTTCCGAGGAAATGGACTATTTCATATCCATAAAGGGTGATTTCAAATCAGGCGCAAAGCGCTTTCCGCTTTCAGCCGAGCCTTCAGGCGATATGCTCGACGTGCGTTTCGAAGGCCGGAACGACCGGGTTAAGCCCCGGGATCTTTCCAGCCTGATGGTCGATTATGCCCAGAGGTATGACTCGGTATACCTGGAATGCGGTTTCCGCGGAGAAACGCTGATTATTGAGGCCGGATCGGGGAACGTTACCATGAAAACCAGGCAGCTTGAGGAAGACAGGGAGGACTTGTTCCGGGGACATGCCGAGACAGGCGCCATTTCGGGCAGGGAGTACTGGATAAAGGCAGGAAAGGCCGACCCGTTGCTCAAGGAGATCGGCATCATGGCCGAAAACGGCAAGATAAAGAACGACATGATCAGGAAATACAACCAGATCGACCATTTTGTCGAGCTCCTGGATCCCATGATAAGGGAGCTTGCCGCAGGCAAAAGCGAGATCAGGATCGTGGACTGCGCCTGCGGAAAATCCTATCTGTCATTTGTCCTCAACTACTATATAAAGGATGTCCTGAAGCTGAACTGCAGGTTTACCGGCATTGACATCTCCGAGGAAGTTATCGGGGCCTCACGCGGTATCGCCAGGCGCCTGGGATACCGTAACATGAACTTTATAAAGGGAGATATCAGGCAGCTTATCTATGAGGAGGAATATAATGCCCCCACTTGTCAAGACAATTTTTTAGCTTTTCTAAGTTAGGTTCTCCTTTCTTTATTTTTGTATAATTATAACATTTATGCATTCTGTTGGAGGATGTCAAGGGCGAGCGTAAGCGAG
>Ga0209508_1000120_pt1 | contig 91304 bp, 78 predicted proteins | sample AD_UKC129_MetaG_FD_184427 | JGI IMG/M metagenome (GOLD analysis project Ga0209508, IMG submission 184427) | Active sludge microbial communities of municipal wastewater-treating anaerobic digesters from Canada - AD_UKC129_MetaG (SPAdes) (version 2) | ecosystem: Engineered > Bioreactor > Anaerobic...
TCAAGGTGCGCGGCCAGCCGTCTGCCGGGCAGGCCGGGCCGGGACACGATCAACACGCGCGCCACACCGCTGCGGACGGCGGTCGCAATGATCCGCGTGAGGACCGGCACGCCGCAGACCGGCCGGTCGATCGCATCGAAGGTATCAGGTGCCGGCAAAGCAATCACCGCTTGCATTCACATCACCCCTGTACTGGGCGTTCGCCCTGGCTTGATTGGAGCGCCGCGAACGCCGGATATCGTCAGCCAAAAAACTCCGAGCAGGCACCAGAGGCCGTCCCGCGCGCGTCGGGCGAGCGCCAGCATAAGCCCCGCGGCAGAAGGAAATCCCAGCAGTGCAAAGGCCGCCATCGCGCCTCCCTCGTCTACGCCGATGCGCCCGGGAATCCAGGCCGCCGCTATCTTCACCATCCGCACCGCCGCTTCGATCGCCAGCAGGCCGGGAATGGAAGGTGCGAGGCCTGCTGTCCACAGCGCGCCTGCCACTTCTGCGAGCGTTAACACTTGGGCTGCCGCATCAAGAATCAGCAGTCGCCAGGCGGCTTGCGGATGGCGCAAACGAAACGATCGGATCTGTTCTTCCACCTCCGCTGCGGCGCGTAACCAGCGGGGGGCGTGCGCCCCGATCCGGGCGGTCAGATGCGACAGCAGAGGGCGTCGCGCGACAAGGAGCCCGGCTGCCGCCGCGAACACCGCCAGTGGTGCAAACACGATGCTGGCGTCGGCCACGAGGAGGCCAGCGGCGAACGTGCCGGCAAGGCCGAGTAGGACTGTGATGAACCAGTACATCCCGGTCTCGACCAGTGTCGCTGGAGCGATGGCCCCGGTCATCCCCACCTTGCGTAGCAGGAAGACTTTCGTGGGCTCGGAGACGATCGGGCCCAGTGCGGCCAGATAGCCCGTCGCCTGAGAGGCGAGCCGGATGCCGATAAGCTGCGGGAGAGACTCATGGCATCCCTCGGCCCGCAACGCCGTCGCCCACGCGCATGTCTGGAGGAGCAGGCGCAGACCGCTTGCCAGCAGGACGGCAGCGACCAGATATCCCGAGCCCCGCACGTGGGCTGCGATGTCGCCGAGGCCGGTGTGCCATATCAGCAGAACCAGCGCTGCGGAGCCGGCGGCCGCACCGAGAACGCGCGATCTCCTCACCGGGATGCCTCCACGGCAGCATACTTTTCCGCCTGCGCCGGCTCTTCCTTCGTCGCGTAATCGAAGTACTCGATGGTCACCTCCGTCGGGCCGAAGATCCTCACTTCCGCGCGCGACTGGTTCAGAACCGGCAGCCAGAAAGTGCCCACCTTTTCGTAGCGATGAACGACTTGAATCTTGGACGTCCAGAACGACGGATTCTTCGCCGGGGAACCCTCGATACGCGTGATGGCGTATTCGTCCGCATCCACCCAGATGCGCCCCCGCACCAGGAAGCGGTTGGCGGTTTTCGGGACGATGTCCAGCACGTAGCTGGAGCGCCCATCCGTTATGTCGGTTCCCACCAGGACGAAGTCGTAGTTCCGGGGAGTGATCCGTGTCTCTTCGCGCTCTCCCTTTGTGCTCGCCTCGCGTTCGGCATCGAGCATCTTCCGGATCACCCGCCGCCGGATGAAACCGGAGCCACTCTCCTCCACCACCTCAAACGTCTTGGCGCCGGCCTGCTGGCAGGAGACGCGAACCGTCACCTCAGCCCGCTTGTTGAACCGCCTGTTTTCGACGCGATAGCGCCGCATGCCGGTGTAACCCGCCAGCGCCGCGCGCCGGATATCGTCTGCGCGCATCATCCGTTCCACGATCACGTCCGCGTCTGGCGCGGGTGGCGCATTCTGAAGTGCCGCGAACAGAAGGAGCTGGTATAGCATCGCCTCAGAACTCCAACACGAACTTTCCCCGGAACAGCCGGTCCACGCTGTTGAGGAATGTCCCGTGGCGCGCGCTTGCGAGGTTCGACTGGAAATCGCGCGGGTTGTAGTGATTGAACAGGTTGAAGACCTTGAATCCCGCATGTGCTTTGTATTTCCTGGCGCGGACCGGCAGGCGGACTTCTTTGGTGACCTGTAAATCCATCGACGAAAACGTCGGAAAGCGCCCGGCGCGGTTTCGCGAACCGACGAAATCGCGCTCCTCATCGACCACGGAGAGGGGAAATCCCGTGTGAACGTCGAGCACAGGCGCAAAAGTAAGCTTCCAGGGAGCCTTGAACTCGCCCCACAGGAGGACGCGGTCGGCCGCGTCGAAGGGTAGCAGCGAGCGCTCGTTGGGCCGGATCAAGGGATTGGGCAGGTTTCCGAAGAACTGGTTGAAGTCGTTGAGGTCTCCGATTGCGCTGGAGCGGACATAGGACCCGCTAACCACGTGGGACCGAAAGCGATAGCGTACTGTAACCTCCAATTCGCGATACCTGTTTCTGCCCGCATTCGAGAGGAGCAGAGTGCCCGTATCCGCGCCCGGCACCGGGGGCCGCGGTTCCAGGAAATAGTCGCGAACGGTGTTCCGCTGGCTGTAGCCGACCCGGAGAAGAAGCTCCGGCCGTACCTCCTGCAATACCTCTATGTTCCAGGCCAAGGCACGGGGATTGTCGAGCGGAGCGCCCAGCTCATGGCGGTATGTCACGGTGGACACTGCAGCGCTGTCGGCGCTGTAGCGTGTGACGGTCCGCTGGGGTAACCGAAGGAACGTCGCCAGGTTAAGGGGGATCTTGTCGTAGAACAGCCCGGCTCCGCCACGGACGACGGTTCGATTGTTCCGAAAGGGCGTGAATGCAAGACCAACGCGAGGCGCGAGGTGGCCACCGCCGCCACTGATAGAATCGCGATCGAAGCGCAGGCCGAGATCAAGAGTTGCACGTGGGTGAACCGTCCACTTGTCGAGCAGGAAGCCGGTGTATTCCCGCTGGCGGACGGCGACGGCGCGAGCGGGGGCGAAATCGATTCGCTCCGCGACCCTACCCGAAAGGCGGAGTACCTCCACTGTCCGGAAGTCCTGTGAACCGTCGTAGGCGTTGCGTACAAAGTTGAATCCGATCTTCAACTGATGCCGGCCAAGGCCCGCCGCCGCTAAGGGTGTGTAGATCTCCTGCCATTCGATACGCCCGCTGTCGCGATTCTGGCGGTTGAAGAATCCGCCCGTCGTGGTCTCCACCCACAGTTGGTACAACTCATCACTGTGGGCTTTGACGTCAAAGTCGAACTTCTTGAAGCTGACTTGTGACGCAAGTAGCGCGCCTGACGTCGAGGCGAAGCGGTGGGAAAAAGACGTGAAATAGCCTCTTTGCCGGAGGTCCGGTGTCGCTGGCTGCGGTGTGAACGAGTTCAGCCCGTAGTACGCGAGTTTTTGGGGGTAGAAGGCCAGCGTAGACGAGGCACTTTGCCGCTCAGATAGGTTCAGATCGACCTGCGTGTACGAATCGAAGCTTTCCAGCCTGGTGTCGCGATGCAAGGGTGGCAGCGTCTCGACCGGCGTACGGACATACCTGTACTCGAAGGACTGCGTCAGCGCGAGCCGACCTCGCTTCAGTGGCCCCGTGATCAACAGCCTGGGCGTCGACGATTCAATTCCCATGATGGTCCCGTCGCGCTTTCTGAACCTAGGCATGAAGTTCTGAATGCGAAAGCGGAACTTGTCGAAGTCCGAGACGCGCGTATCGACAGTGGCGACCGCGCCGGACAGCTTGCCGTACTCCGGGTCGTAGGGATTGGCGACAACTTGCACTGTCGAGACCACGTCGATGGGTAGATTGACTCCCGCATTCCCGGTCACCGGGTCCGTCACGTTTGCGCTGTTGAGTAGCATCCCTCCCTGCGAAGCGCGCCCACCCTTCAGGTTGATCAGCCCGTCCGGGCCGCGCACTACGCCCGGCAGCAGAGGCAGCAGCGTTTCGAAGCGCTCGTTCACGTTGGGCGCGTTCGTGATCTCCGATTCACGGAGTACACCCGCCGAAGCCGTCTGCGCGACATCCACCGCCTCGGCCTGTGCCGATACCGTAACTGACTCTTTCACCGCCTGGAGTTTGAGTTCGATTTCTACCTCGGCCGTTGTCCCGGATTTCACGGCGATCTCGACTGCGTCGGATCTCAAGCCGCTGAAATCCGCAGTGAGGCGGTACTGCCCCGGTGGGACTTCTGGAAAGACGAAACGCCCCACCTCATCGGCGCGAGCTTCGAAGCCTGCGCTTGGGGCTGGAAGCGGCCGTAGTTGGAGGCGTGCGCCGGGCACGAACACGCGGCCACCGCTGGCATCGGTGGTAAACACAGAGCCTTGCACTTTACCCGAAGGGATTGAACCGGTCTGACCACGGAGCAGGAGCCCTACTAGAAGCGCCGCCCAGAAGAGGGTTCCAGGGCGAGCTTTGAGATCTCCGTCCGGCATTCGGCGCATGACACCTGCCCAAAACAGTGCAATTCGGCTTCCATCAGCGTGGCAGGGCCGCCGAGGACATCCATCCAGCGGGCACACCAGAAGACCAGCAGCCCGCCGAGAGTGCGTGATCCTAATGAACCTCCGAATGCAAGGAGCCACAAGAAAATGGCAACGCAATGTTCAGGATCACCGAAACCAAAGGGCGCTCAGGGACGGTAATCAACATTGACGGCCGTCTGGCTGGCCACTATGTTCGAGTCGCCGAGGACTGTTGTTTTCGGGCTTTGGGGAGTGCCAGGCGCGTGGCCGTCTTTCTGCGAGACGTGTCGGTTGTGGACGAAGCCGGTCAGGACTTGCTCTGCCGTCTCGTCCGCCGCGGAGTCCGGCTACACGCGTCGGGCCTCTATCTTTCGAATCTTGTGAAGGCCATACAAAGGTCCGCTGCTAACCTGGAGGCGAATTCAACAGCAAGAACTCACTGACGACGATTGGCAGGCCGCTGATGAAGCCAGAATCGACAGCGCACCCAGTGCTTGATGAGAGAAACCCCTTCGAGCGGGTTGTGACGCATATCCTTGCACTCGACCGCCACACTCGATGGGTAGCATTCGAGGAGCTGGAGCGCTCGCCGCACTGGGTGTGGCCCAATCCGGCCCATGGCGGGTTTTTGGTTGGAGCCGGCGCGTGCGGCAGGAGGCTATTGGAGGCCCTCATCCTGATTGTGGCCGAAGGACATAAGGAGATCTACGTCATGGCAGCGCCTCTCACGCTCCGCGTTTCCTCACCCTGGTGTGCCCCGACTCGATTCACATCGCGGTCCGGAGCAGTCCTGACTCGGTGTGGGGACCAACCCGACGGCTGAGGCATGCACGCCCGGCGGGAATCAGGCCAGCTTAATGGCCAGACACGGCTGTCGAAGGTGAAGACGATGACCCTGAATCTCCATGACAGCCCTCGCCTGTTTCGGCTCGTGCTCCGAGGATCCCTCGAGGGACCGTGGGTGCGCGAACTGGAGGGTGCGTGGACCACCGCGACGTCCATACTGACGGCAAAGGACGTCATTGTGGATCTGTCCGGTTTAACCGGAGCGGACGAGGAAGGCATTAGATTGCTGACTCGCATGGCGGAATCAGGGGTGCGCCTGATGGCGGCCTCGCCGCCTGAATCACCAGGTCTGGCTCGCCTGCTTGGGACTCCGGCCACGGAGGCCCTACCTAGGAAGCGACCGGTACTCAGTTTTTGATCCTTTCTTGTTGTACTGGCTGGTCGGGTGCGGTCAGCCGGAACGTGACGCCCAGTTGCACGCAGCGCCGAATCAGACAGATGCCGATGGCAAATGCCAATCTTCGGCTCTGGACAGTCCCACGATCGCTCTTTTCTAATCCGAAGTTCCACCCCTGATCGCATGTGAAAGTGGCTGTTTGTTGGGTTTTGCTGCAGTTTCGAGTGGTTGTTGTAGGCATGTAAATAGTTACAGAATATTGACATACTGTTCTGATTGTGCTACGATGTCGGCATGTACGTAGCGTCCGTCCCCAACCGCAACTCCCCTCCGGCCATCCTCCTGCGCCAAAGCTTCCGCGAACAGGGCAAGGTCCGCAACCGCACCCTGGCCAACCTTTCCCATTGGCCTCCCCAGCAGGTCCAGGCTCTCCGCCGCGTCCTCAAGGGCGATTACGCCGGGAGGCCGGTCCTGGATTCGGCCTTCGACATCACGCGCTCTCGTCCCCACGGTCACGTCGCCGCCGTGCTGGGAACCTTGCGGCGGCTGCGCCTGGAAACGGTTCTCGATCCGCAGCCCAGCCGACACCGGAACTGTGCCGTGGCTCTCATCGCTTCTCGCATCCTGGAGCCCGGCTCGAAGCTCGCCACCAGCCGGGCGTTGCGCGACGAGACCTGCCACAGCAGCTTGGGCGAAACGCTGGAGTCGGGCTCGGTCAACGAGGACGATCTGTACGCGGCCATGGACTGGCTTATCGCGCGCCAGCCGCGGATTGAAGCCCAGTTGGCGCGACGCCATCTCCAGCACGGCACGCTGGTGCTCTACGATCTGAGCTCGACCTACTTTGAGGGGCGCCACTGCCCGCTGGCCAGGTATGGCTACTCGCGGGACGAGCGGCACAGCAACCCGCAGATCGTCTTCGGGGTGTTGTCCAGTGCGGAGGGATGTCCGGTGGCGGTGGAGGTATTCGAAGGCAACACCGGCGATCCGAAGACCGTGGCCGCGCAAGTGGCGAAGCTGCGCCAGCGGTTTCATCTGGAGCGCATCGTGCTGGTAGGGGACCGAGGCATGCTGACCGAAAAGCGCATCGAAGAAGATCTGCGCCCCTACCAGGGGCTGGAGTGGATCACGGCTTTGCGCACGCCGCAGATTCAGAAACTAGCCGCCCAGGGCCTAGTGCAGTTGTCATTGTTCGACGAACGCGATCTGGCCGAGGTGACGCACCCGGACTATCCGGGCGAGCGGTTGATCGTGTGCCGCAACCCGTTGCTGGCGGCGGAACGGGCGCGCAAGCGACGGGAATTGCTGGAGGCGGCCGAGAAGAAGTTGAAAGAAATCCAGGCGGCGACCCAACGGAAGCGGCAGCCGGTCCGGAGTGCGGAGAAGATCAGCTACCTGGTGGGCAAGGCGTTGGCGGCCTCCAAGGTGGAGAAGTACTTCCGGTGGCAGATCACGCCGGAGGGTTTGGGCTGGGAGCGCCAGGCGGAACGGATCCAGCGCGACGCGGCGCTGGATGGGATCTATGTGCTCCGGACTTCGGTGCCCCAGGAGCGGCTCGACCGGGACCAGACGGTGCTGGCCTACAAGCGGCTGGCGACGGTGGAGCGGGCGTTCCGCAGTCTGAAGAGCGTGGACCTGGAGGTGCGGCCGATTCATCACCGCTTGCCGGATCGGGTCCGCGCCCACGTGTTGATCGCCATGCTGGCCTACTCCGTGGAGTGGCACATGCGCCAAGCGTTGGCGCCGGTACTGTTCGATGACCAGCAGCGGGGCGAACCCCGGCCTTCGCCGGTGGCCCCGGCAGTGCGCTCGGCGACGGCCACGGCCAAGGCCCGGAGCAAGCGCACGGCGGACGACTGGCCGGTCGAGAGCTTTCAAGACTGGTTGAAGGACCTCGCTACGATCGTGAAGAACCGCGTTCAGCCCCGCCTGCGATCCATCCCGACTTTCGATGTCACCACACGCCCCACGCCCGCCCAGCAGCATGCCCTAAAACTCCTCGGCGTCAGGCTGTAGTCAGTAACCACGCGCGCCTTGGTCAACAAGTCCAATCAAATCAACGCAGGACTGCCTGCCGCGGGGTGGAACTTCGGTCTAATCATGCCGTCCGGGCGCAAGGCCCTCGCGGTGGACGTCAGCCTGATTGTTCCGAGTGGCCGATACAATAGTGCTCCACAGACTCTGTTCCGCTCGCACCCAGGATCGCCTGCGCGGATGTCGCTCGTGTATGCCAACGACCGTGCCCGGCAGCCTCCGCAGTATGCGCGGTCGCCGCAAACTCGGCAGTGGTATCGGCGATCCTCTCGATCTGAAAGGACGCGAAAGAGCTCGCACTCCCAGATCTGTTCGAGAGACTGCTGCCGCAGGTTTCCGACCTTGAGCGAGGGGATGTACACGCACGGCGTCACATCGCCGTTGGGCTGAATCGCACAATAGCAGCGCCCCGCGCCGCATCCTCCCACATAGCGCGCGAGAACCATAGTCTGTCTACCCTTCCCGGCTCCCGCGTGCCCGGTTGCGAAGAGGCCCTCCGGGGGCGCGTAGGCCACGCAGGCCCGCCCGAACTGGGGCGCCGTGGAGATCACGTTGATCTTGCCTTCCTGGAGATGGGCGACCAGCTTGCGCATCAGCCACTCTCGTTGTGCGGGGGCAAGGTCTGCTTCCAGCATCTCCCTGCCTCTCCCCACGGGAATGAAGTTGAAGTGCGAGAAGGTACGGCAGCCCAGAGAGATCGCAAACTCGACCATCTCGTCCACGCGGTCGACGCTGTCGCGCGTGAAACAGGCCGCGAACCCGGTACGCATTCCCGCCGCCACGCAATTCCGGATCCCCTCGATCGAGCGCTGCCAGGCTCCCCGCTGGCCGCGAAAACGGTCGTGCTCCTCAGGTATGAGGCTGTCAACGCTTACTTCCACGTACTTGACGCCAGCGTCGATCAGGCGCCTGACAGTATCCTTTGTCAGGAGCGTTCCATTCGTGGCCAATGAGACGTGAATACCGCGCGTGCGGGCACGCTCGAGAATCGGCCACACATCTTTCGAAACCAAGGGTTCTCCTCCGGCAATCGCAAGGAATGGCACACCCATTGCTCCCATCTGGTCGACTATCTGGAGTCTTTCTTCCAGGGACAGCTCATCCGGCGCAGGCTGGGGTGTTGCGCACTGATAACAGTGCTGGCAGCGGAGATTGCAGGCCTGCGTTGGTTGGGTTCCAGACAACCATGAGAGGCGCCGCGAAGCACTGGGGAGCGTGGAGGCTATATTTCGCAATGCTCCGGCCTGCCAGCGCGAGCGCGCGCACAGTGGGCTGGTGGTGAAACAGCTTCTCCGTCATCCGCTCCTTTTCGAGCCCCGCCTTCCGCAGATCCAGGTCTATCAGGAATTCCGGCGCGCGCCATTTCCAGCGTTCCCTGGCGCTGAGAGCCGGATTGTTGTAGCTTCGGCACAAGCGTTCGAAGAAGCATTCCGCGCCTCCATCAGTGGCTGTCATCCACTTCAGAAGCCTCCGGGCAGGCGGACGGGAGAGAATACTCTCCAAGACATGCCATTCGGACTTCGCCGTGGGCTCATGTCGACATTCACCAGCGTCACCGTTTTTCATGAAATCCTTCTTCGAAGTCTCGATTCGCACTTTGCCTCCGTTCCTCCTTGGAGCTCCCAGGCATCAATCAGATCGCCGGTGTACTTCGGTGCAGTACCAACAGGTGCCAGAAGGTCCGCCTCTTGCTTCGTTCTGATCCTCACGTCTGTGCAAGCCTTGCACCAGCCCGGCTCCTGCCATTCGGTCTGCGTCTGGACGGCGGGGGGGCGCTGCCGAAGTCGGCGAATGCCGATTGCGAGTGCCGAATCTCGGCGTGGCCTTGGGTTATGTCAAGCGTCTTCCTCACGTGCCGTAGGGTCCGTTTCCGCCAGTATCCGACAGCCTCCCTCTCACCGAGCGAGGGTACCATTCCCGGTGGAGAAGAGCCACGGACGTCTGTTTTGCGATGGCTGCACATGGACATTTTGTTGCACGCAATCATTTAGTTTCTCTATGGCGGTCTGATGATGAAGCTCGAGTACAATCAGAGGAACTTTCTTCGTCTCGTTCCTGCCACGTTGCTCGGCAGGTATTTTGCGAGCCGCGGGGTTCTCCGCGAGATCGATTGGGAGGCACCTCCCGAAGTGGACGAGATCAACGCCGCGCTCGTGGCCCTGCCGCGCGAGGAGCGGCAGGCGATCGCCGTGGATTTCCAGAACGTGCACCGGCTGGCCTCGCGCCAGGGGATCCTCACGCTGCTCGATGTCGGCCGGGCGCGCCGCATGGATCTGGTACCGGTGATGGGGAAAGCGCGGACCAACCTCGAGAAGGTCTTCCGCGTGCTTCTGGAACAGCCGCGGCTGTTTCGCATCGCCGGCCAGTTCGCCTGGGCGGATGGCCTCAAACGCTACTGGCACCGGCGCAGCGACCTGCCGAAGGTTGCGGCGGACGCCGGCCCCGCTGCTCTGGACGACCTCCGGCAGGCGATCTCGGCCTACTATGTCAAGAACGAAGGCCGCGGGGAGTTCGGCACCGTCGAGGTCGAGCCCCGCGGCGAGGCGCTCTACTTCATGGTCTACCTGGCCGATTACCCGATGGCCGTCGTCTGTTTCGAGGATTCGAATGAACTCAAGCGCAGCCTCCAGCAACAGGCCTTCGACGTGGTCTTCATCTACCACGAGCAGGAGGGACGACTGGACCTCTACGCCGAGGGCAGCTGCGAGAAGCGCAAGGAACTGGCTCAAATGTTCGCCGAGCACATCCTGGGGCAAAAGGTCGGCTTGGATGCCACTGCGGCGCCGGTCTTTGATCTCGAGCGGCTCAAAGATCCCGCGTTCCGTTTCAACATCGAGCCCGGCGACGGCATCGCGGCGATGCGGCCGCGCTCGATGCGCTTCAGCGAGCCCGAGGGAGATGGTCGGACCGTGACGTTCTCCACCAACGGCCGCCGCCGGGACGGCGATCTGCACGGCTGGATCGAGCGCGGGCTCAACCAAGCCAACCTGCCGCTCGACAAGCTCAAGGTCGCCTCGGTCACCATCCAGGCGACGCTGGCGACCGGGAATCCCCGGCCGAAGACCGTGACCTTCACCATGACCGCGCGGAACTCCTGCAACCTGAAGGATACGCCGGACCACCAAAAGATCCGGGACGTGCTGCGCCGCTCCGAGGTGATCTGTGCGTAGAACGCTCGAGCAGATCTGGATCCGCAGCAGCGTCGAAGGCCACGTCTTCACCTACGACGAGACGTTCGCCTGGCCCAAGGCGGAACGCGAGCTGGTGTTCTCGCTGGCGCTGCTTCGTCGGGTCGAGGACGCCGACTGGGCCGAGTGCGACGCCTGCGCCGAGGCGCACTCGGAGGATGTGGTCTTTCTGGATGAGGAAGGCTCGTATCCGGTGATCCCGTGCCCGGCGGTGGGCTTGGTCCGAATCAGCCCGGAGCGGCTCCAACGCTGGGAGGTGGATTTCGGCGTCGTGGCAAAGCTGCTCGGGGCAGCGTTCGGCCTCACAGGCACGCTACAGGAGCTGAAGGCGGGCCGGGTATGGCTGCTCGGAAGCCGCCGTTTGGCGGGCAGGCCGGCGGAGTTCTTTCTGGCCCAGGGCGCCGACTGGCCGGACGGTACGGAGAGCCTTTCGTCCACACCGCGCCTTCAAAACTCCCCGGCCCCGGTGGTGCTGTTCCCGAGCCGGCTGCCCGAAGACCCGGTCTGGCAGGGCAACGGCCGTGCACTCTATTCACTGCGGGAACTGGTGCGGCTGGGAGAGTCCGGCCTGGTCACCACGCTTGAGCCGCTCGAAGACCTGTACCGCCAGATCGCCACACGGCTCGAGGAGCCGATCGTGCCGACCGCGGTCAAGGAGCGGCTGGCGTTGGTGAAGCGATTCCGGGAGCGACACACCTGCCGGGTCAAGGATGTTTACACCTGGGCCGGGGTGGTGCGGGAGGACTTCTACCGCTGGCAGCGCGGCGATCCCAAAGTCCCGGATGGCGGCGACAAGGCAAACCGCATTGAACGGCTCCTCCAGCACGACCGAAAGACCCGGTTCTGAGCAGCACTCACATTTTCACTCACATCGCTCACATTGATCACTCACATGGGTCGTCCCGCATGATTGGGCTGTAGCGAGCGCGAGAAGCGCCGCCGGCAGCCATGAAAGCGAGTGGGAACCAGTCAGCCACACCGAGCTTCGCCGATGTCGAAGCCGGAAAGATCATCCTCCGGACGCCGTTTGCGAACCTCCTGCTGTGCAAGCGGATTCCCGGCGCCGGGTGGGACGCCTCGCGGAAGGCCTGGACCTATCCTGCCACTGCGCAGCACGCCGCGCTGGTCCGAGCCACCATCCCCCGGCTGAGCGCATCGGATCGTTTCGCCGCGCTCATGGCCGCCAAGCCGGCGCCGGCGTCTGCCAGCCTGCCCGTCGGGCTCAAGACCCGCCCCTGGCGGCACCAGATCGCGGCTTACGAGTTCGCCATGGAGCGATTCACGGGCGGCTCACCAGGCGTGATGCTCGCCATGGGGATGGGCACGGGGAAGACCCTGGTCGCCTGCATGATCCTCCTCGGGTTGCGCGCCATGCGCACCCTCATCGTGGCGCCCCTGCGCGTGGTCCCGGTGTGGATCGCTCAGCTTGAGCGGCACCTGTCGACGCCCATGGTCGTGGCAGCGCTCGATGAGGAGGCCGGCAGCGTCGCCGACAAGCGGCGTCTGGCCGAGGAGAAGTTGCGGCTGGCCGAGACCACGGGCGTCCCCTTCGTCGCCGTGATCAACTACGACTCCATCTGGCGCGAACCGTTCGGCGCCTGGGCCGAGCAACAGGCCTGGGACCTGGTCGTCGCCGACGAATCCCACAAGCTCAAACGACCCGGCGGCAAGGCGTCGCTCTACTTCAAGCGGCTGCGCAACCGGGCGCGTTACCGCCTCGCCCTCACCGGCACGCCCATGCCGCACTCGCCGCTCGACGTCTACGCCCAGTTCCGCTTCCTTGACGCCTCCGTCTTCGGCCCCTCCTTCAACGCTTTCAAGCAGAAGTACGCCGTGATGGGCGGTTTTCAGAACAAACAGGTCACCTCGTACAAGAACCTCGACGAGCTGGAGACGCTCATGCGCCGAGCGACCTTCCGCGTCAGCAAGGACGTACTCGAGCTGCCGCCCGAGACCCACGTCACTTATCGCACGACGCTCTCGCCGGAGTGCCAGGCCATCTACCGCGCCGTCGAAGAGGACTTCATCGCCGAGGTCGAAGGCGGAACGATCACCGTGGCCAATGCCATGGTCGCTTTGCTCCGTCTCCAGCAGATCGCGGGCGGCTGGGTGAAGACCGACGACGAGCGCTACCGGCGCGTGGATTGGGCCAAGCAGCGGCTCTTGGAAGACACGCTCGAGGATATCGGGGCGGAGGAACCGGTCGTCGTCTTCTGCCGTTTCCACGCGGACCTGGATGCGGTGCACGAGGCTTGCGGGTCCCTGGGCTATACGAGCCTGGAACTCTCCGGCCGGCGTGCGGAACTCGCGCGCTGGCAGGCCGGCGAGGCACAGGTCCTGGCCGTGCAGATTTCAAGCGGCGGTGTCGGCGTGGATCTGAGCCGCGCCCGCTACGCCATCTACTATTCGCTCAGCTTCTCGCTGGGCGAGTATGACCAGGCGCTAAGCCGCGTCCATCGGCCCGGACAGACGCGCCCGGTCGAGCACATCCACCTCGTCGCCAAGGGCACTGTCGACGAGAAGATCATGCGCGCGTTGGAAAAGCGCGCCGAAGTCATCCAGGCGATCCTCGCCGAGATCAAGGGGTAACCACCATGAACATAGAACAACTCAAGGAATTCGTCGCGCTCGAAAAACGCAAGCGCGATCTGGATTCGGAACTCAAAGCCATCGCCGCCCGGCTCGACGACCTCGAGCAGGCGCTCGTGCCGCAGTTTTTGAACGACGGCGTAGCCTCCATGAAGGTCGATGGCCGCACCGTTTATCTGGCTCAGGACATCTACGCCGGCCCGCTGAATGACCGCAGCGAGGTGATCGCTGCCCTCAAGGCCAGCGAGCTCGGCCAGTACGTCTCGGAAAACTACAACACGCAGTCGCTCAAGGCCTTCGTGCGCGAGATGGCCGAAGAGGTCCGCCTGCGTTGCGAGCAAGAGGAGCGGCTGTTCACCGAGGAAGCGGTGCGCGCGGCGCTGCCGGCGCCCCTGGGCAACACCTTGAAGATTTCGTTTGTACATTCCCTTCGCAGCAGAAAGGCATAACTATGACTGAACAACTTTTGCAACCTGAACCTCAGGCCGTGATCTTGGCGTTTCACACGGACCTGGACGCGATCAACGCCGCCCTCAGCACCAACATCGGCGCGGGCGGCCTCTCGGAATTCGATCTGCCGCGCATCAAGATGCCGGCCGGAGGCGGACTCCAGTGGGCCGTGCCGACGCTGGAAGGCGAAGCGATGGAGCCTGCAATCGAAGGCGTCATCGTGCTGGCGCGTGACACGCGGGCCTATTATTCCCAGCCCATCTCGGAAACCGGCGGCAGCCAGCCGCCGGACTGCTGGTCCGCCGACGGCACGACCGGCAGCGGCAAACCGGGCGGCGCCTGCCTGGCCTGTCCGCTCGCGCGGTACGGCAGCGCGCCGGGCAGCCGCGGCCAAGCCTGCAAGCAGATCAAGCAGCTCTTCGTTCTGCGCGGCAGCTTGCTCCTTCCCGAGGTGGTGACTCTGCCGCCGACCAGCCTGAAAGCGGCCAAGCAGTACCTGCTCAAGCTCACCTCGCAGGGCGTGCCGTACTACGCCGTGGTCACGCGCATCGGCCTCGAGCGCACCAAGAACGCCCAAGGCATCGCCTACAGCCGCGCAGTACTCAGCTTCGTGCGGCGGCTGGCGCCCGAGGAGGTCGAGCGGGCGCGGGAGTACCACGAGATGCTCAAGCCGCTGGTCCAGAGGATGACCGTGGACCTGGAAGCGACCGAAGTCCAGGACGAGTGACGTGATGACCGCGGAAGCTCTGACCGCAGAACTGGCGCAGAAGGTTATGGGCTGGGGTGCGGCGCCGGACCGGTTCCTGATCGGCAACCGGAGCTGGATTCCGCGCTGGCGCTTCCAGCCGCTGGAGCGGCTCGAGGACGCCTTCCGCCTGCTCGACAAGGCCGAGCCGGAGCACTACAGCATGGGTCTCGACGCCGGCGGGCGCTTTTTTGCCGAGGTGCGTATCGGGAGTCGTTTGGGCAAGGCGCGCGACGACTCAAAGCCGCGCGCCATCACCCTGGCCCTCGCCTGCGCACTGGGACTCGGGGAGGTGGAGATATGAAAAATCGCTGCCGTGAATCCGCTTTGGTCGCCGAGATCCTGTGCGCCTTACGAGCGCTGCCCGGCGTGATTGTTCGCAAGCGCCACGGCAGCGCCTGGGGCGTGGCCGGGGACCCGGACCTGTACGGCTCGATCCAAGGCCGCCACTTCGAGATCGAGGTCAAGCGGCCGGGCGACCGACTGACAGCTCTTCAAGAAGCGCGGATGAAGCAGTGGGCCGCCACGGGCGCCCTGGCGGGCGTGGCTCGCAGCGTCGAGGATGCCCTGCACATCGTCGGGGCAGACGGGAGGGCTCGATGAGGAGTGCACCGTACAGCCTCGCGGCTCTCCGCGAGTATCGACGGCGCAAAGAACAAGGCAAAGCCACTCCGCCTCTGACGCTCGCAGACATCCCGCCCGACACGCCTATCGAAGAAGGCATCGTGCTGGGCTGCTGGAACGGCCAGGCCTTTGTGAGCTGGGAGAGGTGGCTGGCCTCACAACCCGCTGAAGCGTTCAGGGTATCGCCGGAGGAGGACCATGCCCGAGCCCGGTAGCCCGCGCTGGTTTCTCCGAGAGTTGTTCGCCGGCAAGCCGGAGGAGCTGTACCTGCTCCTCTGGACCCTGGCCGACAAGCGCTCCCGCTGGTTCCGCGACGTCGATGCTGCTGCCTCCGCCGTCGAAGCGCTGGCCGCCCAGGACGTCTACGTCGGCGTGGGTCTCTCCCCCAGGGACTACGGCCCGGCTCAGCGCTGTCCCTCGGAGGAGATCGCCGGCATTGTCGGCCTCTGGGCGGACCTCGATCTCAGATCGGAGGCGCACGCGAGGAAGGCGCTACCGGCGACCATCCAGGACGCGCTCACCATCATTCCCGAGCTGCTTCCACCGACCATGGTGGTGGCGACCGGCAACGGCGCCCACGCCTGGTGGCTGTTCAAGGAACCGTACCTGTTCGCGAGCGACGAGGACCGCAAGGCGGCGGCACGCCTCATCGCCCGCTGGCAAACGCTGTTGCGCCTGAACGCCGCCGCCCGCGGCTGGGCCTTCGACCGGCTGGCGGACTTGGCGCGCATACTCCGCATTCCGGGCACGGTCAACGCCAAGGATCCGGCCAACCCGAAGCTGGTGACCCTCTTCTCGCACACGGACCGGCGCTACAACCCCTCCGACTTCGAGGACTGGCTCGAGGAAGCGGCGGTCCCCGACCCGGCCGCCGAGGAACAGGCCGCCCGCGACTGGGCCGAGCGCTTCAAGGACAAGCCGCTCGTCATCAACCTGAACGCCCGCATCCCCCAGGAGATGCTCGAGCGCTGGATGGAAGCCGACCTGCGCTTCCGCAACACGTGGTTTCGCCAACGGCATGATCTGAATGATCAGAGCCAGAGCGGCTACGACCTGGCGCTCGCTTGCTTCGGCGTGGATGCGGGCCTAACCGAGCAGCAGATCGTAGACCTGATCATCCACCATCGCTGCCTCCACCGGCAGAAGCATCGGACACGCCTTGACTACTATCAACGGACCATAGCCAAGGCAGGCAAGCGGAGCGCCGATAGCGACGCTTCCAAGGATCTGCCGCCTGCAACGGTCGCCCCTGTCCAGACGGCTGCAACACCCGCTGGAGGGACCGCAGACAGCGAACCGCAAGCCGAGGCGCACACTGAGACCCCGACAGCGGAGAAGCCCGTCGATCCGGCGCATGCCAAGGCGCTGTTGTGCCAGCGCATTTCGACATTGTTGGGAGTCCGAATCATCCGTCTGGTGAAGGTCGCGGGCAAGGAACCCATCTACCAGATGGAGTTGGAGCAGGGAAGAATTGAGTTTCCCAACGTCGGCAAACTGATCTCGCAGGACTCGCTGCGCGTGGCCTTCGCCGCAACGGTCGGCAGGCTGATTCCGAAGATGAAGCCGAAGGCCTGGGAGCAACTCGCCCAGATGATGCTCGACGCCTGCGTGGTCGAGGAAGGCAGCGAGGAGATGGAGTTCGAGGGCGCCGCGAGGATGTATGTTGCACAGTACCTCGCTGAGACCGGTTTCATCGATTCCATCGAGGGCCAGACCGTCCAAAACGCTCGCAAGCCGATAGTGCTGGACGGCCGGATCGCGATCTGCGCCAGCGACCTCCAAATCTACGTCAACAAGACGACCTTTCAAAACCTTTCCGTGCGCGCCATCGTTTCGCTGCTCAAAGCACTCGGCGGCCAGAGCATTCGGCTCCGCGGACAGAAGTTTCGGGAGCAAAGCCGGTGGGTGTTGCCAGTCGAGGAGTTCGACCCAAAGGACTATTCAGTGCCGCAGAAGGATGAAAGCCATGACCTCAACTGAAGAAGCACTCGGGACGTTGGAGGGGATCGGTCAACAAGACCACTCCGCCACTTGCGAGTATCGGATCTTCGGTCCGCCGGGCGCCGGCAAGACGACGAATCTAACCCGCCAGATCCGTCGCGCCGTCGAGAGATTCGGCCCCGATGCGGTATTGGTCACCAGTTTCTCGCGCGCAGCCGCTGCAGAGTTGGCCGGTCGCGACTTGCCGATCAGGCCGGACCGCATCGGAACCTTGCACTCCCACTGTTGGCACGCGCTGGGCGGGCCGGAGATTGCCGAAGCGAACGCCGATGAGTGGAACCGCGCACACCCGCATCTTGCGATCACTCCGGCCCGGAAGCAGAACAAGCTCGACGGCGAAGAGTCGATCGAAGAGGAAGGCGACAGCACCAAGGAGGGCGACCGCCTCTTAGAACAGTTGAACCGGTACAGGGGCCTCATGATTGACCGCGCCCTGTGGCCGCCGATGCTGCGCGACTTCGAGAAGAAGTGGACAGAGCACAAGCACGCCCACGGAGTCTTGGACTTTGCCGACCTTATCGATACCTGCCTGCGAGACGTAGCGCTGGCGCCGAAGAACCCCGCAGTGATCTTTGCGGATGAGGCGCAGGACTTGAACAAGATGCAGTTGGCGCTGATCCGGAAGTGGGGCGAGCGCGCCAACTACTTCATCCTGGCAGGTGACGACGATCAGACCATCTACTCGTTCACCGGCGCCTCTCCGGAGGCGATGCTCGAACCGGACATTCCCGAGGACCACAAGATCATCCTCAAGCAGAGCTACCGCTTGCCCCGCGCCGTCCACCGTGTGGCCGAGGCGCTGATTCGGCGGGTTACGCGGCGCCAGGAGAAGATCTACCTGCCTCGGCCGGCGGAGGGCAAGGTCGAGCGGCTCTCCCGAGACGGCTACAAGTCCCCCGAGTTCTTCATCGTGCCGAGCGCGCTCGAGCATTTGGAACGCGGCAAGACGGTGATGTTCCTGGCCGCCTGCTCGTACATGCTGCACCCCGTGGTCGCAGTTCTTCGAAAGGAGGGCATCCCCTTTCACAACCCCTACCGGAGAGCTAACGGCTTCTGGAACCCACTCCGGCGGGGCAGCCGGGGCTCGAGCGCCAATCGCCTGATCGCGTTACTCGGTGCGCAGGGGGGTATCGAGCAACCCCGGCGCCCGTGGACGTTCGGCGAAAGCTCGCTCTGGGCCGAATGCCTGAGGTCGAAGGGCATCCTGCGGGAGGGAGCGAAGAGGGAGCTCCGGACTTACGACGCCGACAGACCGGCGACGCTCGAAGAGTTGGATGAGTTGCTCGAACCGGACGCGATCGAGTCGCTTCTGGCAGCCTACGAACGCGACCATCACGCCCTCCTCGGCTGGTGGCAGGGGCGCGTGACGGCGGACGTTGCCAGGCGCATCCAGTATCCCGCAGAGATAGTCCGCCGACGCGGGCCGCGCGCGCTGATGGATCCCCCGCAGGTTGTGGTCGGCACCATCCACTCCGTCAAGGGCGGGCAAGCGGATGTGGTGTACCTGTTCCCGGATTTGAGCCAGGCGGGAGACGCGCAGTACCAACGCTTCGGACCTGCGCGCGACTCGGTCATCCGGTTGTTCTACGTGGGCGTCACTCGCGCGCGGGAGACCCTGTACATCTGCCGGCAAGCGGCGGCCTTGGCGGCCTCTATCTGATTGAAAAAACGGGCCTTGCTTATGGGTTGGAACGAAGGTATCCTGCGGGCGCTGACAGGAGACGTCGCCTTGAGACAGCGAGTGCAGCACCCCAAGATCAACGAATGCAAGGATCGGGCGAAGCCGTACTGGTTCTTCCGCTACTGGCACGACGAGTTGCTGGCCGACGGCTCAATCAGGACCACGCGCAAGCGCCGCATCGTCGGGCCGAGCAAAGGGCCGAACGCGCTCACGAAGAAGCAGGCCGAGGCGGAGCGCGACAAGTTCCTCGCCGAGCTGAACGCCGCACCGTCGCGCGCCGAAGCGGCAGCGGTGCAGCAACCCGTTGAGGCCGGCGCCATCCTTTTTGGCAGGCTCGCCCAATTGTGGCGCAAGGATTTCGTCGAGCGCGAGGTAGGTGGCAGGTCGCTGGTAGCGAAGTCCACGCGCGCGAAGTACGTCAACCATCTCGAGAACCACATCCTGCCGAGATGGAAAGACACGCGCCTGGCCGAATTCCGCACCAAGGACGTTCTCGACTGGCTTCAGGAGACGTGCGAGTCCTGGTACATGATGGCCGACCTGCGGAACATCATGAGCGGCATCTTCACCAAGGCGCAGGAATGGGAACTTCTGCCCGAGACGTTCGCCAACCCGATGCGGCGTGTCAAACTTCCCAAGAAATGGAAGGTGCGGCCGGAACGGATTCTGACGGAGGAGGAAACCGTCCGGGTGCTGGCCCGGCTCGAGGATCCCCATTTGCTGATCTGTGAGACCTGCATCGCCACCGGCACCCGGATCTCCGAGGTCACCGGGCTGAAGATCAAGCATCTTGATCTGGAAAAAGGCTGCATCCGGATCGAGCAGCGCCACTGGCGCGGCGATATCGATGCGCCCAAGACGGAGAAGAGCAGGCGCACGCTGGCGCTGGCGAACTTGGTTGATCGATACCGGCGGTGGGTTGCCGGGCTGGAGCACAGGGACCCGGAGGCCTGGGTCTTCCCGCAGGAGGAGGACAAGCGCAAGCCGCTGTGGGACTCCGGGGTCCGGCAGGCGCTCAAGAAGGCTGCGGTCGCCGAGGGCTGCGATTTTCCGGGGTTGGGTCCGCACTCCTTCCGCCGGGCCAACATCACCTGGCGGCAAGAAGTCGGCGGCTCCTCGATCGAGGCCTCCAGAATCGCCGGCCACGCCAGCACCAAGATCACCGAGGACTACACGGTCGTCCAATTGAAGCGGCAGGAGGAACTGACCCGCCGGATTCAGGACAAGCTGGCCAAGGCGGCCAAGCGCGCCAACAGGCCACACAAGGTGGCCGAAATCCGTGTGGAGCAGGTGGCATGACCGCGCGAGCCGGGCCGCCAGCCACAGCCTGCCGATGATAAACTCGAAGTGCTGATGCCCGTCGAGCTGCCGCTTCTGGTCAAGGAGATCCACCGCCAGGCTCGCTTGCAGGGCATGGCCCCGCCAGGCGCAACGCGATTGGTGAAGCTGCTCTACCTGGCCGACCTCGAATGGCGGCGTCAACACGGCGGCGCGCCCCTGGCTCAGCTCACTTGGCGCTTCCTGCACTTCGGCCCTTACGCTTGCGAGCTGGCCGATCTGCTAGGCGGCCCAGAGGTGGAGAAGACCGAGTTCGAAACGGGCAAGGTTGCCCATCGGCTGGTTTTCGCACCAGAAGAGCTTGAGAATCCTCAGGTGCCTGAGGAGATCTGCGGGCTGCTTGCCCGGCTGTTGAAGAGTTGGGGGGACGCCGACCTCAACATGCTGCTGGACTTCGTCTACTTTGAGACCGAGCCGATGGAACGGGCACGGCGGGGCGAGTTGCTGGATTTCTCCCAACTAAGACAGCCGGCGCGTGCTGCGCCGCCTAGGGTGGACCAGCAGAGGCTGAAGGCCCTGCGCGCCAGACTGGCCGAGCGAGTACGGGACTTGAAGCTTCGCACGGGTGGTCTCCAATCACCCCTGATCGCTCACGATGGTGCACGAGTTTGGGATGAAGAAGACCGTCCTGTCAAATTGCCCATCGGCGCTCCGATCGAATTTCCTGGAGTTTGAGCCCGTTGCCGGACGAGTTCGATCAAACGGCTCTTCTCTGCGATCCCTTCTACCAGCCGGTGGCCCCACTGGGGCGGGATTCGAAGGGACGTCCGATCGTCCGTCCGGGTCAACTGATCTGGGCGCATCAAGTGTATCCGCCAAAAGATCCCTACATCGTACACGTCCAGGGGTACGATCTCAGGGACGACTCGAAGACCAGCTACGTCATCCGCAAGCTCGACCCTCAACGACCCCCTGGCACGCATTTCCCCATCAAGGAGCTCGAGCTCCGTGCCGACGAGAACTACTACATCTTGCTTGGCAAGAAGCGGCCCGCTGTCGTCGTGCAGACGGTATCCTCAATCTGGCTGAACAAGCTGTATCCGGAACCCTACGTGTGGGTGGCCCCCGCTTTCAGCTTCAAGCCTCGCCACGAGGCGGAGTTCCGCTATCGGGTGGCGGCGATGGAATTCCCTCACCTGTTTTACTTGCCGGCGCAAGTGTACGGCTTGTCAGAACCCAGTGTTCTTCGGTTCGAGTTCATCCAGCCCGTGGCGCTCGCCGGGGTCCAGCCGCTATTCACCTCCGATGGGAAGCAGAGCGCTCTCTCTGAGACAGCCTGGGCCATCCTGCTCCACCAGCTCGTTAAGTTTGCCACGGGGAAGCCGCTCGATGAAGGGTTGGAGGAAACGCTTCAGGCTTATCAGTCTCTGGTCCTTGAGGAGTATCGCAAAGGCCAGGCCTGAGAGCTGCGGATCGCTCAGGAAGGGCCTCAACCGAGCAGAATGGTCGGCATCGCGGTGGCAGACTGAATCGGCTGCTCATCACATCCGTGGGGGCCATGGTAGCCATCCGTATATAGAAACCAAAATGTTGTCTCCTTCTCCTCCATGGACAGGAAGGAGAGGACATTCGGAAGGCTTTCGCAACCGCGCGCGTGCGCGCGAGGCAACTGTGGTTCCAAATGCCGGCTGTGAGGTCCAAACTCTCGTTCCGAGCGAGGTCCACGCGAGGTCCAGACTCGCAAGGTAGGGCCCGTGAGGTCCAAATGCGGTCCAAATCGACTTCTCGTAACTCTTTGAAAAGGCGAGCAAGGTGTCTGTAAGTGATTGATTTGACAACCTTGACACGGTAGAGGTCTGGCGTTCGAGTCGCCACGGGCCCACCACCCAAGTCAGCTCAACGCGTTAATGGGGGCAGGGCTCTAGGCTCTACGCCATTAATGGGGGCACCCCGCTGCTGACTCAGCCACACCTTATCTCAATCTTAGAGCCCAAAGAAATTCCCCCCGGTGCTGGCCTTCCAGACTACTTCCTAACCACCACCGCCAGCCAGTTTCCCTTTGCCGGGGCTGTGAGTTCGAGGGTACTACCATAGCGCCCTACATTCTCTCTCGCGCCGCGACGCCGGCGGTTATCCTCAGCGGCTGCCTTGACTGCACTATACTGTCGCATTGGTGTAATGCACCTGCAAACCTGCCCGAACCGGGCGGCGGCGCATCGTTCGCTCGCCCTGCTTCTGTGCCGGTAAGAGTCTTTTTCGTAAGTCAAGAGGGAGGCGCTCAATGGTTGCGGCGGTACGCAATCTTTCGAAGTCGTTTTCCGGCCGCCCTGCGGTCTGCGATCTGTCGTTCACCGTGGAAAAGGGTGAGGTCTTTGGCCTTTTGGGGCCAAATGGCGCCGGGAAAACGACAACATTGCGGCTGGTGCTGGGACTGCTCGAGCCCACCAGCGGGAGCGCCTCTGTATTTGGAACGCCTGCAGTCCAGTTGACTCGCGAGCAGAAGCAGAAACGCGCCGCCGTGTGGACACTCACGGCGTGTATGACGAACTGACGGTCTATGAAAACCTCCGTCTTTACGCCCAGCTATACCGCGTAAAAGACTGGCATGACCGGCTCTCTGCGCTCATGAGCCTGACGAACCTGGGGGAGCGGCTGCATCACCGGGCAGGCAGCCTGTCAAAGGGCATGAAGCAGAAGCTTGCACTAGCACGAGCGCTCCTCGCAGAACCCTCTTTTCTGATCCTGGATGAGCCCACTGCAGGACTCGACCCAATATTTCAGCGTGGGATGCTCGACTTGATCCACGACCTCAACCGCTCCGGCAGGACCATACGCTGTCCTCACATAACCTGCATGAGGCCCAGGACGTCTGTACGCGTGTTGCGTTTTTGCGCAAAGGGCGGCTGCTCGGAGTTTACCCCGTATCCCAAGTGTTGAGTGACTATCAAGGCTGCCGGCTTGTCCTGTCATGCTCGGATCCTGTTGAACTCGGCGCGGCGGAAGAAGTGCTGACCAATCTACCGTTGGTGAGGACGCGCGTGAGGCAGACTAGCATTGAAGTACTGATGAAGGACCGCAGCCAGCGTGCGCTAATTGAATCCGCCATGATTAGGGAGGGCGTCAGTGTGTCGGTAGAAACACCGGAGGTTACACTGAATGAGGTCTTCGAAATCTTGATGAATTCCAAGGATGGCTCAGAGCCGCCGCCATCGGAGGTGGTGCATGCAGATTGACTTAGCCGACAGTAGAACCATCGTCTGGAAAGAGTTTGCCGGTCTGCGAGGCAAGATATCGATAATTGCAATCATTGTTGGAATGGTGGCGTTCTGGTGTACAAATCTCGCGTTTATCGCGAGAGACCTCGAGCAGCGTGGAGCGGCGGCAGACACCTTGAAGGTTCTGGCTGATGCAGTCGTGAGTCACTACGCGCTTTCTGTTTCGATGATCATCTTCTTCCTGAACGCCAACCAGGTGTTCCACAAGGAGCGTCACACGCGGACTCTGGAAAGCCTTCTGGCCACGCCCATCTCCCCGGTCTCGGTCTGGGCCGGCAAGACAATCTTCGGCGTGATGGGCGGATTGCTGTTTTCTGTCGTTCTTGCGATCGGGGGAGTGGTTACTCTGAATGTGACGACCGGCGTGAGTGAGATCCTGATCCCGAACACACCAGCTGTTGTTTTCTTAGTACTCTTACTGCCGCTGCTGTCTTGTGCAATATGCGGCCTCTTAGGAGTAATTAATCTATTGTCGTCCAACTCTGTCTTGTGCAATGCGGCATTTTTCCTTCTTGCCATGGTGTATTTTGGAGTATCTACCGCCAAAGTAAGAAGCATGTTGGTTACATGGGAGACGTGCGGGGGGTGTCTGGTGGTCTGCCTGAGTTTGTTGCTGGTGACAAGATACTTGCTAAGACTACTCACCTGCGAACGCGTGCTTCTCAGTTTGCGCTAGCTGAAAGGGCGCTCCCTGGCAGAGCCTAAGCCGGCTCAGCCGGTGGGCAAGGCCCGGCCGGGCGAGATGCCGCGCTCGCGCCGGGCGAAATTCCGGATGGGTTGTGGATGCCCCCGCAAACGCGGCCTCATACCCCCTCACACAACCTCTGACCGCTGCCAACCACCGCTCGTCCCACGGAAATCTGAAAGTAACTTGTTACAAGTTACCGGAGAATTCTTGCGTTCCGGCCTACGGTCGTGTACGATGCAGAAGATCGGAGGCTCGGGATGCTGTCCAAACCCTGGGAAAACCGTAAGTCCACCTACGAGTTCATCGTTGTCGGTTCGGGGTACGGGGGATCGATTATGGCGGCGCGGCTGGCCGCCGCCCTCAACCAGCCGCACGCTGTCTGCGTGCTGGAACGCGGCAAAGAATGGCAGCCGGGCGAGTTCCCCGACGATATCGCCGGCATCCTGCGGCACACCCGCAGCAGCGCGAACCCGCTGGGTCTCTACGAGTTCCTGACTTACCGCGATATCTCGGTCATAAAAGGCTCCGGGCTGGGCGGCACCTCGCTGATTAACGCCAATGTCGCCGTCGTGCCGGATCCCGAGATCTTCGAACTCCCCGCATGGCCGCGCTCGGTTCGCTACGAGGAGATGAAGACCTACTTCGAGCGTGCCCTCAAGGTGCTTGGCGCCAAACCGGCCCCCGGCGTAACCGATTTGTTTAAGTTCAAGGCGCTCGACCGCCGCGCCCAGCAGCTCGGAAAACGCGCCCAACCGCTGAACATCGCGGTGAACTTTGAGATCGACGGTCCGAACCCTTACGGCGTCGAGCAGCACCCTTGTAACAAGTGTGGCGACTGTATCACGGGTTGTAACTTCCGGGCTAAGAACACCCTGGCCATGAATTACCTGCCCATGGCGGCAGCCGCGGGCGCCGATATCTTCACCCAGGTGAAGGTGGAATGGATCGAAAAGCTGGGTGACCATCACTGGCGGGTCCACGGGCGGCGCTACAAAGACACGCGCAAGTCCGAGCGCTTCACCCTGGAGGCCCGGCACGTGGTGCTCGCTGCGGGATCGATCAACACCACCGAAATCCTGCTCCGTTCGGAAATGCACGGCCTCAAGGTCTCCCCGGCTCTGGGCACATGTTTCGGCGGCAACGGCGATTTCTTCGGCCTGGCCTACAACGGCGACTTTCAGACCGACGTCCTGGGCTACGGCCGTGGCGTGCCCAAGCCCGGCGATGCGGGCTACCCGGGGCCTTCGATCGTAGGGGTGGTGCGTTACAACGGCGGCGCGCCGCCCGAAAAGCGCATCACCATCGAGGATTTCTCCTTCCCGAGCGCCTACGTCGCCGCCGCCAAGGCTGTTTTCGCTGCGATACGCGGCGAAGACACCGTTCTGGGCAACGAGGCGGCCCAGCAGCAGCGCATCGCCAGGGACTTCAACCCGAGCGCGATCTACGCGCCCGACGGCGCCCTGAACCACACCATGCTCTACCTGGTGATGGGCCACGACGACGCCCGCGGCACAATGAAATTCGACGCGCCCTGGTACGAACCCGACGGCCGCATGACCATCGAATGGGACCAGGTCGGCCAGCAGCTCGTCTTCCGCCGGATGGACGAGGAGCTGCGCCGCCATGCCCGCGCGCTGGGCGCCAACTACATCTCGCATCCGGTGTGGAACATTTTCCGTACGCGCCACCTGGTGACCGCCCACCCGCTCGGCGGCTGCCCCATGGGTGAGGACCACATGCAGGGCGCCGTCGATGAGTTCGGGCGCGTCTTCGCCAGCGACGGCTCCATCCATGGTGGTCTGTTCGTCGCCGACGGCGCCATCATTCCCTCGGCGGTGTGCGTGAACCCCTTCCTTACTATCTGCGCCCTGGCCGAACGCATCGCCGAGCGCAAGATCGAGGAGATGAACGGGCGGCCGTATCCCCAAAGGACGGTGGTCTCGATGGCGGGAACGTCGCTCGACCCGCTGGACGTCATTCACCGGACCGAGGCCGAGCTGGAAAAGCTCTTCCGCCGGTGTCCTTCCACCGGCATTGAGACTCTGGTTAACCGCGGCGGCGTGCAGATCGACACCGCGACGATGACGATCCGCAATGACGACTACTGGAAAGGCTTCTTCCCCAAGGGCCACATCCTCAATGCGATGTCGTCGGCCATCTTCACGGGTTTCAAGAAGACCTTCCAGAAGCGCGGCAAGCGCTACGTCGGCATCACCAGCGACACTGACGGCCGCATTACCGCGCACAACACGCTCGAAGAGATCGAGGTCTCCCGCAAGACCGGCACGCTCGAACCCGGCAAGTACGTGCTCCTGAAGTACCTCGACCCGCAGTGGGCCGCCTTCTACGACATCCTGAAGCCCATCAGCGACGATCTGGTCATCGGCCGCGTCTACCTGGGGCAGTACCCCAACGGCATGCGGCTGTTCACGTTCGTGATGTCGCGCAAGTACGGCTTCGGCGAGATGACGGTCGCCGATCACCAGGCCCTTTTCGAGTCCGGCACGGCGCCCACAAAGGAAGAGCTGAACGGCGTCTGGCAAATGGACCTCGTCTCCAACAACAACCGCCTGGGCCGCGCGGCCTACCTGGCGTTCGATCTTAGGCCGGACGGCAGGCTCGAAGCCCGCTACCGGCTGATGGGCCTGTTCGAGGGGCTGGTGATCCCCAGCTTCGCCCAGGATCACTTCCAGCTCAACGATTTCACGCCGTTCCGCGACGAGATCCGTAAGGTCACCGATGATTTCTTCGTCGGACGCTACATCACCGGCGGGTTCGCCAATCTTCCGTCCCTGCTGAACGGGCCGGATCTTGGCCTGCTGCACGCCGTGCCCGGCTCGGATGCCTTCGGAGTCTACTACACGCTTTCCCGCACCGGGAAGAAAGCGCTGCCCACCAACTCCCTGCTGGCGCCGTTCCTCGACGCGCGGTTACCGGACGGCGTCGGCATGACGTTCGATGAAACCATGACCGGCTGGTTCTTCGAGGGCGCCTCGGAAGCGGCAGGCAAGGAGGGCGACCTGCGGATCGCGGACCGCATCCCGCGCGACGGCGCTCCGAAGGATGGGGTGGAGGCGAGCTTCCAGGTGCGCATCACGGTGCGCGACGTGAACGAGTTCATCGACGGCCTGGCGCACGAGGCGGGGATGAGCGGCTCCATCACCTTCGCCCGTTTCCAGGGCACCAGCAACGTCACCTTCCCGCTAGACGAGCAGGCGAGTTCCTTCCAATACCTCGTGGTGAACCATGCTACCGGCGAGGCCGAGATGCGCTACCACCTGGTCTTTCACGACGCGGCCGGCACGAGCTATCTGCTCGAAGGCCGCAAGTACATGGAGCGCAGCGGGCGCGGCGGCGCCGCCGCCATCCGGGAGCTGCTCTACGACTACACGACGCTCTATTGCCGCGTCTACCGGCTGGATGCCGCCGGGAGCCGCCAGCCGTTGGGGCTCGCGTACCTGAAGTTCCGCACCTTCGAGGATCTCGCCGCGGTGGGCAACCTGGCTGGATTCCTTGCTTCGTTCCGCGTCACTGGGACCGCGGATCCGGCCTTGCAGCTCCAGGCGCGCATGCGCTTCCTGGCTTTCACAGGCCAATTCGTGCAACGCGAATACGACCCGCTGTCGCCCGATATCGGCCGGCTCGACGTGGACGTGGAGGCGGAGGTCCGGCGCGGCGCCGACACCCCGGACTACTTCACTACGCGCCCCACCAGCGAGTTGCACGCCATTCTCCGGGAGACGCAGTCGCTGCCGCTCGAGCGCCTTCTCAACACCGGCGCCAGGCGCATCGACCTAACCCGCCGGCGCGTGATCCGCGACATCTTCTGGAAGGGCTCCTTCGCCGCCGACACCCTGCTCGGCTGGGAGGAGCGCCTCCGGAATCAAGCGGTCCCCGGCGCCGAGCGCGCTGCGGCCATCTTCGCCCGCGGCAGTTTCTGGAAGCGCTTTGACCGCATCGAGAACGGCCGTGCCACGGGACACGTGGTGAACTACGATCTCGAGTGGCTTCCCGGCGATCCCGAGGTGCGCGAGGTCGAGTATCCCGACGACAACCGCCGCTATTTCAAGAAGGGCGACCGCGTGCTGCTGCTCACCTACCGCAACGACCCCTACCGCATCGTCTACGACACCATCAAGCTCATCGACGAAGACAACGCCATCGGGGTAATGCACCTGGGCGACTTTCCCAATGGGATAGAGTTCGCCGCCTTCGTGATGTCGCGGCACAACTACCCGCTGGAGCATATGTCCATCGAGGACCACGAAGCCATCTTCAACATGCCGGGCGTTGAGGCAGTCGAAATCGAGGCGGCTAGCGCATGGGAGGGCAACCTGGTGCCGCTGGAACATCCGGGGACCAGCTTGCTCCGCCGGATCCCCGACGCGCCGGTGCGCATCGAGGTGGACTCCAACGGGAACCGCTCCCTGACGCTCGAAGCTGGTGGATCGAAGATGGTTTTTCCCCATGGTCAGGTGACGCTGGAGGTCCGGCGCATCGACGCCGATACGTTGCTGGGCAAAGCGGTCATCGCCGCCGCGGAGGTCTCGCTCGCCGCCGCGCTCCGCAACTACGCCTCCAGCGAAGATGGCCGGCTTGTGCTGCGCTGCCTCGTGAACCGCGCCGCGCGTGCGGAGTCCGGCGCCGCCGGATTGTGAGCAGCGGCTGCGAACGGCGGCGCCTCGAATTTCAGACCACTCGGTAGGGCGGCTCGAAGTCGGCTACTCCGGCATGGCGTGCTGCCATCCAGCGCAGGACGTAGACCTGCGCCGGGTCGGTCTTGGATCCTGTCAGCGCGTTGGGCAGCACTTCGAGCAGGATGTGGGCCCCCGGGTCCCTGTAGTAGTCGATATCCAGCTCCACCTTGATGAAGGGCTGGCAAGGGTGCCTGTCGTTCTCGTGAAAGGTGATCTGGACGTTGGCTTCGCCGAACTGCGCCTGCTTGTAGCTTCTGGTGGCGCCAGGGTGGAACGGGAGGGCGTCGGGCCGCGGCTCGAAGGCGCCCTTGGCGGCAGCGCGCTCCACTTGGTCCAACAGCCTCGTATCGGCCCAGGCAAAGAAGCGGTCCTGGTCCATCTGGTCCCAGATGAGCTCCTGCAGGTAATCTACGGGCGTGCCCTCCGGTAGGTGAATCTCCCGCAACGCGGTGAAAATGTTCAGGAAGCACGCGAGCGCGGCGGGGCGCTGCTCGAGCAGGTCTGTGTAGCGCCTGGCGGCGGTGTCCTTATCAGGAGGATCACCAGCGCCGGCCGTCAGCACCCGCGCGTAGGCAGGGTCTCGCAGCAGCGTTTCCCAACGCGCCTCGTGAAAGTTGTATTCCGGGTTGTTGCGCACGAGCATCAGATCGATCTTCCCGGGTTGATCCGGAGTCACCTTGACCGGGGTGAAGCCGACCTGCCGGAAACCTTCCGCCCAGGCCACCACCGTGTAGCTGTCACCGAAGTTATTGTGAAACGGCAGTTTTTTGAACACAATCCTCGACGCTTTGTGAAACTCTCGGTGTACCTGTTTCTGGTATCCGTTCAGCAGGGTAATCAGGATGTTGGCGTCTGTCCTCAGGGGCTCGCGCAGCCCCGAGTACAGGCTTACTGTGATCTGGCAGGTTGGTTTCGTGGACTTAGGCATCTTCTATGCGGTTATGCGATGCCGGAGACGCTCTGGGCGATTCGTAAATAAACGGCCTGAATGGCGCGTTCGTACTCGACCGGGTTCTGTCCCGCCAGCCACTCGCGGACGTCCCACCAGCCGATTTGGTTGAAATGGTCGGCGGGAATCGGGAAGCGGTGCTGTGCGACGCGTTTTCTATGGCCGTCCGATACCAGTTCGGCGCACCACAACTGGGAGCGCACCGGCACCAGTCCATCGTTGTCTCCTTCGAAATTTTGGATGATCTGCCAGAATGCCTGGAGCGGACCGAGCACGCGGTATTTCTCCTGGCTGCTCGCGTAGGTTTGGTACACCACCGGGTTGGCGGCTTCCGCTGCTTCGGCGCGCCGGTTGAATGCCTGGCAGGCGCTGGTGGTAAGGGAGGCGAACCCCCGGAGATCCACCACATCCTCGAGTGCGCGGATCAGCTCGTCCCCGCCGTTGCTGAGGCCCCAATCGGCGAAGCTGGTGCCAAGGTGCGGTGTTCCCACCGTCGTGAGACTTGCCACCTTCTGATCCATCCCGGGGATGTCCACGATCATGTGCCGCGCATCCAGCCCGCCCATGCTGTGACCGATGATGTGAACCTTCCCGTGCCGCGCGCACAGCGCATCCACCTGCTCGGCCAGCTCCCTGGAGCGCTGCTCGATGCTGGCGGCGAAACTGACGTTGGTGTGATAGACGGTGAAGCCGTGCTGCTGGAGAAACGGCCTGATGTTGCGGAAGTAGTGCAGGGCGTCGTTGCCGGTAATGTCCGTGAGAATGCCGCGCGCCTCCAATTCCCTTCGCAGAATGTCGAACCGCGCGATGCCATGCGCCAGAACGATGGGATAAGCCATGAGTACCCTCTCCTTTACTGAAGCCGCTGGAAGATCCGCGCGAAATCCTGCTTACCCAGCTTGCGGTTCTCCTCGTCGGCCTTTTGCTGTTGCTGCTGCGTGCGCGCCCGCTCCCCGGAGCGCAGATCGCTGGTCAACAGGCTCTCCATTTTTTGCTCCAGCCGCTCGGCGGGCGAGATGCCGTTGATGGGCCGGTAGTACGCATCCGGTTTCGTCGCGTAGGCGATGCGCGCTGCCGCCAGCATCACCCGCAGGTCGCGGTAGTCCTTGAGCACCCTGCCTTCGAGCGCGCATTGCGCCTGCGTCCGGGCGCGCTCGTACTGCGTCGCGTCGAAGGTGAGAGCCGAACGCAGCGAGCCGCCCAGGGCTTCGATCTGGCCGTCCAGGAAACGCTCGGCAATCGCCGGCGCATCCTCCTCGGCGAAGCAGGACTGCCCGGCCGGCAGCGGATACTCCGCGTCCCAGGCCGTCAGGATGCGATCAGCCGGTTCCTCAAAGCCCATCTTCCGGAGGACCTGAACATTGATGCGGACGCGCAGGTTCTCCGGCGGGTACGGCTCCACGGCCGGCTGACGGGCCAGCAGTTCCTGCGGGTCCGCCAGCAGGAAATCGGCCAGCGCGCAGACGAACGGCGGCCCCGCCGCCAGGCAGCCACAGACGTCCGCGAACACCTCCGAGCGCCACGCCTTCCACAGCGGAGCGCGCGCCGCGCCCCCGGATTCTTCGAGCGCTTCGTCGATCATGGTGTCGAGCGCCGCCTCCAGGTCGAAGTCGGCCTCCACCGAGTGGCCCACTTCGTGCCCGATGGCGAGGGCGTCCGGCAAGTGCAGCACCTGGTTCCACGGCACCCCGATCACTGGAAACGGCAGCGACGAGGTGGCCTGCTTGAAGCCGGAGCCGCTGATCAGCTCTCGCGGAACCGCCTCCGCCTGGAAACTTGCGTCGCGAGTGAGGATGAACGGGCTCATCCCGCCGTTCAGGTAAACCAGCGGTGGCTCCTTCATCGCGCGCCCGGGGTTCGCCTGCCGCGCCTGCTCGTAGATCGGGTGGTAACACAGCCAGGCGAACTCGTCGGCAATCGCGAGATACCGCGCGAAGGCCTTCTCGTAACGCTGCGCCAGCTTGGAGCGGAAGAACTCCCAGATGCGATGTACTGCCAGCAGAGTGCGCGCCATTTCACGCGCGGTGGAAAGGCTGTTGTCGGTGGCCAGGATTTCACGGACGGCGTCCTGAAAGCCTTGCAGGCGGCCGATGGCGGCGCGCACCTGGGTGTGGTGCTTGGGGAACGGGCCGCCGGGGGCGGTGGCATTCAACCAGCGCTCGAACTCAAGCGCCAGGGCCTCCATCTTCCGCTCGACTTCCGCCTGCTTGCGTTCCGCGTAGCCCATGCCGTTACCACGCCACCGGAATTTCGGGGTCCAGCGTGAACAGAGCCGGCGGCAGCAGAAGCGGCAACTCCGCGAGGCCGCGATACAAGTCGGCGGCGGAGCGCCGCTCAGCGGCGGCGTCGGCCATCCGCCTCACCGCGTCGCGCAGCACGAAGGGATCCGCAAGGCCGGCCGCCAGCACACCCCGCGTGTTGCCGAAGCGGAACAGTTCGTCGCAGAAGGCATTCCGCAGCAGCGCCTGCCGGGCCTGATCGTAGGGGTCCGGAGGCAGGACGGCTTCCACGAGAACAAAAGGATGCAAGCCGGCGCCGGAGATGCGCCGCAGCCATCCGTCCAGTGCGCTGGGGGTGATGGTTGATTCCATGCCGCCGAAATCCAGGCACACCTCGCCAGTTCGTGTCGACTCCTGGAACGCCGTCACGAGGTGCACCAGGGTGGGGCGGAAGCCGGGCAGCCCCACCAGGGCCAGTTGCTCCGGTTCGTTGAGCCGCACGACTTCCACGCCGCACCGGATGTATTCGGCCGGCATCTCCACCCCGAAGTTGCTGTGCCCCCGCTTCGTGACCTGCTGCCGCTCCACGCTCGCTTGGATGATGAGGACCTGCGGCTTCTCCTTCGGCGGGTGTTCCGCCAGCAGTCTGGCGCGGGCTTCCCGCGGATCGTCGCCGAAGGCCTTCAACAGGCTGTCGGTCTGGGGACCGTAAATGCCATCGATAATAATGTCGCGGCCGGATCGCTGAACGGCCTCCTGCAGCATCAGGACCGTGTCGCGGATGGGAACCGGCTGAATGGGGCGCCTGTAGATGGTCCGGTACGCCGCGCCCGGCAGCACGGCCTCCCAGGGAATCGAAGCCAGCGCGCCGCGCGAAGTGCGAACTTCCAGGTAGGGACCGGGCAGCGCGCCCAGCGGCGCGAGCGAATCGCGCAGATGCGCCAGAAGGCTCTCGCGCGAATAAGCAAGTGGCTCCACCAGCTCGGCCGCGAAGCCACGGGAGCCGGAGGCGGCCGGCTCCAGCCGGATCGTGTGGACCTCCTTGGTGGGTGACTGCGCCCGCACGCCTTCGGGCGTTTTTTCCAGGAGCAGCGTGACCACGGGGGGCAGCAGGTCGGCATCCCGGTGGCTCTGGGACGCGACGTTCCTGTACGCCTCAATTTCCTTAGCCAGGGAAGCCGCCTTCAGCGCCGCCCCGGATTCCACCGCGGAGCGCTGCGCGGTCAGCAGCGCGGTGAGCGCCTCGCGTTGCTTGCCCGCACGCACGGCCAGCCTGGCGCGGACCTCGTGACGCCGCGCTACCCAAAGCGAATGGTCGGGAAAGTACTCGCCGATGAGGCGCTCGGCCTGCTCGAACAGTTGTGCGGTCCGCCTGGGAACGTCGTCCAGAGAGTATTCCGCCTCTTCAAGCAGCGCCGTGCCCCACAGTTCCGGGAACTTGCTGTAGGCTGCGCGGTAGGCCGTCAGATAGGCGTCGCGATCCGGCAGCTCCAGCAGCCCGGCGCGTCGCATCGCGGCGCGGAGTTGCCGCTGGAAGTGCGGCTGCTCGCGGCACTCCCGGTAGGCAGCCAGCAGAACTTCGCGGGCCTGTTCCGCCAAACCAAAATGGGGCGCCGCCAGACCCCATAGCCACGCTCGCAGCGCGAAATCGCGGTCGCCGCGCTGGGGCCGCGGATAGACTTCGCCGAAGCGCTGCCGGAACCCGGAATACTGCACACGCTGCGCGACGGGCTGGCGCCGGTAGGCATCCAGGAACGGAAAGCGCGCGGCCAGATCGAGGGCCTCCACCTCTTTCAGAAAAGCGGCGATTTCTTCCCGGGTGGCCAGCCCCAACGCGCCCAGGTAGGCCAGAACCCGCAGCCGGCGCCGTTGCGAAGAGGTTCGCTTGAGGATCTCCCGCAGCACATAAGCGGCGCGCTGGGGTTTGCCGGATTCGGCCAGGATGCGTGCCTTCAGCAGCGGGCGATCGGCGGCCACACTTGCCTGAGCGCGGGGGATCGAGTGCAGCGTCTCCTCCGCCTGGTGCACGTTGCCGGCGGCCTCCAGAAACAGCATGGCCTTCTGGAACAGCGCCTCCAGCGGACCGGTGGAAGATCCCTCGCGCACAAAGGCGTCGCGAGCCGCGTTGAACTGCTCCTCAGCTTCGTTCACTCGGAACGCCGCGCGATTAACAAGGCCACGCAGCAGCCGCGTAGTGCCGTCCTCGCCGAACGGGAGCAGGCTAAGCGCTGCCGCGGGATTCTGCCGCTCCAGCGCCAGACGCACCCGGATGCGAGCGATCTCGTACGGCATCCACGGGTTGGAGGCGGCCAACCTGCGAGCCTGCGGCGATTCCGCCAGGCGTGCGGCATCCGACCAGCGCCCCAGTTCGCACAGCACGCGGCAGCATCCTGCCAGGAGCTCGGGCGCATAGTCGGGCGCAGTACGGCCGGCCGCCGCCCGCTTCCATGCTCGCTCGTAGCACTCCAGCGCGCGGCCTAACTCCTCGCGATCCTCCAGCCGCCGCGCCCGCCGGAACTCGATCCACTCGGGCGAAAGAGGTGGCGCGGCAAGGCGCGCCGCCCGCCGTGCAGCCGCCGCGAACCAGGCATCCCCCTTGTCCGGATCGTGTTCGTAATGGCAGCGGCCGAGCAGGTACTCCGCCATCACCAGAGCGGCGGAGTCTCGCGACGGGCCTATGACGCGCAGCAGCAGCTTTTCCGCCGCCGCGCGGCGCTCCAGGAACAGCAGGTGCGCGGCCTCCAAAATCGACGCGCGCAACTCCTGAACACGCGGTTTCGCGGCGCGCTTCATGAAGGAACGAAAACGCCGGTAGGCGTCGTTGAACTCGCCCTCGAGCCGCTCGGCGTCGCCCTCGAGGCTGCGCAGGCGCAGCCGCTCGACCAGCAATCCCCAGGCCTGCACGGCGGCCGCTTCGGCCAGCAGGTCGTAATCCACCAGAGGGCCCTCGAGATACTCCACCGGGCGCCCGTCATCGCCTGCGAAATCGCTCGAAAGCGGCACTTCGGCGATGCGCGCGGACGCCGCCGGCTCCCTTGCCTGCGGCGAAGCGAGGGCGCGCCGCCAATGCTCCGCGGCCGCCGTTCCCTCAAGGTGGAAGCGGTGATACAGCGCTTCGGCCATGTGCCGCGCCCAGCTCACGGCGTTTTTCTTGGATTGGGCTGCGCGCCGCTCGAAATACCGCACTGCCGCCCGCTGCAACAGCGGATGGATTTCCTGCTCGCGGAGCAACTGCCGCATGGGGACGCGGACTTCCGGCTGCAGTACCAGCACGTCGCCGTGCAGCTCCACCCAACTGTGATCGCTGGCGTAGCGGCTGAGCTGGTTCCACAGCCGCCGGAGGTCTTCTTCCCGGTGCTTGCGCCACACTTCCCGTCCGGCGTAAAGCGACAGCTCGCCTCGGAATTCGTTGGGACGGTCCAGTTGCGACCGCCGCGTCATCTCCTTCAGCAGGAACGGCCCCAACACGTCCCGCATGAACTCGAAAGTCAACTGCCGCGGCACAACCGCGTAGCGCAGCAGCCACGCAACGCCGTGCTCCTCCGGCGGGATGCGATCGATGATGCGCTCAATCAGCCGCGCGTACTGCGTTCCCGGATAGCGCTCGACATCGCGCGCGGTCATCCCCGGGCTGGCGATGGCCAGGTCCGCGAACAGGGCCAGCTCGAACGGGTTGCCCTGGGTCTTCTTGATAATCGCCTGCACGGGCGTCTGCGGCGGCACTTTACGGAGGTCGCGCAGGTAGTGCAGGCTCTCCTCCGGCTCGAAACCTTCGATGAGCAGCCGGTCCTCGAGGGCGCAATGCTGCTTCATGAACTGCGGAAGACGCCCCGGATCGGCCAGGTTGTAGCGTCCCGCCAGCAGCAGTTGCAGTCCCGGACACCTCTCGCGCAGCCGCGCCAGTTGGTTGAGTATGGCCTGCAGCCCGGAGCGGTGATGCAACAGCAACTCCTCGATGGTGTCGAGCACGATCACCACATGGCTGTCTCCGAGACCTGACTGGAAGAGAGCGGGAATCTCGGACGCCAGCATTTCGGCTTCCGGACGGAGCCGCTGGAGCAGGAGCGAGCGGGAATCGTCGCGGCCCTGGACGGCCGGCCGCCGCAGCACCGCTGCGAAATCGCCAAAGCCGTGTATCAGGCTCAGGAACGGACTGCCGGGAAGCTGCACGTTGAGCTGCCGGGCAACCGGCAGCAGAACCAGCCACGGCCATCGCGACAGCGACGGCAGGTCCAGGCGGTCCGAATCCAGGCGCGCGACCGGAATCCGGCGGCCGTCGATCTCCCGCACGCAGCGCCGGGCGATCAGCCACCGGATGAACATGGTCTTGCCGAAGCCGCCCTTGCCATAGAGGTGCAGGATCCACCGGCGGGTATCGCCCTGCCACTCCTCGAAGTGCCGCACGAGCGAGGGCCGCTCGACGAACGCCATGGTGCGCCAGTAATCGTCGGCGAAGAGCGTCCGGGAGCGATAGTACTGCTCGCGGTCGTCCAGCGCGTCGCGCAGCGCCTGGGGGATGAGAGAGGGGAAGAGTCCGTTGCGGTGCCTCACGATGCGGATCAGCGTGTCGCACTGCGCCAGGTCGAAAGCCTCGTCCGCCTCACGGTAGAGCCGCAGGAATTCCTCGAGCGCCCGCGCAGGATCGGCAAGCACAAGGTGTGTGAAGCGCTCCAACGGATCGATCGGCTCGAAGTATGCGGCCAGCTTCGCACTGAAGGCGCGCGCCTCTTCGGGTTGCTGCTTCCAGGCCTCCAGCCCCGCACGGGCGGCGTCGTCGCGCAGTGCGTAGCGCACGGGTTCGCCGCGCAAGCGCTCCACGTCCGGAGAAGCGATGAACGCCTCCCAGTCCGGCGCGTCCGGGAGGTCCGCCGCCAGTACCCGTTCAAAAAGCTCACGGTCGAACCATCGCAGCAGGGCAGCACGCCGGAGCAGCGGCGATGCAGGCGGCTCTGGCGGCGCATCCAGGACCATGTTGAACAGGTCCGTGAGCGTCCGGCCCCGCTCGATCATTGCAAAGAGCTGATCCTTCGTAAACACTACAGCAACTCCAGCAAGGCCACCAGCTTCGGCAGTTCGTCCGGCCGAACGTCGCGTCGCAACTGTTGAAGATGAACCGCCAGCGCCGGCAGCGGGCGGCCCGGATTGCGGCGGAAGAAGAACTCCTTCAACAGCTCAGGCACCTCACCGGCCGGGAACTTTTTCAAGTCGATGACCTGCCACAGGTCCTCGGCAAACTCGAGCTGGTAATCGCCGCGCGAGTCGAACGGCAGTTCAACGATGATCTTTACGGGTCCCGCCGGTTCGGCCGCAATCCGGTCCCACAGGTTTTCCTTCAGAATGCGGATGTGGGCGGCGCTCAGCGACTGCAGCGGCGTGCTGATGCGGCTCACCGCAACCACCGTGTTCTTTCCGGTGTGCTCGGCCTGGTTGCGCAGGGCCTGGTGAAAGGTCCCCAGCACCTTCTCATGGGCGTCGTTGCGGGAAGCAAGGTCCTCGAGTGTGATCTGGAGGCGGTTTCCGGGCGGCGGCGCCGCGATTCCCGCAAGCCGCGCCACGTCTTCGTAAAAGCGCTGGCGCACCTCCGGCGCGAGCGGCTGCGCCAAATCGTCCATTTCCAGCGATCCTTCCGCGAGCGCCAGCACGAACTGCAGCCAGTCGGTCTTGTCGAACGCTTCGATGGCGTGCACTCCGTAGCGGTTCTGCGCCAGTGCGTGCAGCAGCCACATCTGCAGCCATGTCTTGCCGACCTTCTCCTCCTGGCCTTTCAGGACCACGGCCGAGCAGTGCCGCCTGGCGATCTCGCTTTGCGCCATCGAATGGATCGCCAGCCGCCGCTCTTCGACGCGGTCCACGAAGCACCGGCGTACTTCATCCAGCCCAGGCGCGCTCACCCGCGCGCGGCGCGGGCAGTCCAGAATGTGCTCCGGCGCGGCAGCCACGCTGAGGACGGGCACGAACGCGTGCCGCGTGTCCGCTCCCATCGCCGCGTGCACCATGTCGCGGGCCGCGGCCAGCGCCCCGTCGATGTGGCGGCCGTTGACCAATTCGCTGTAGAACCGCCGCGTGCAGATGCGAGCCGCCTCGCCGCTGACGTCCGCCTGCATGGCCAGCACCGAGAGCGCCCGCCCGCGGAAGAAGGCCTGCGCGATGGAAAAGAAATCGCTGTGTTTCGGCAGTGCCGTGCGGCAGGCGTTGAGGAACGCCAGGCGCAGCACGCCTCCCATGGTCCTGATGTCGAGTTCGATCTGGGCGCTGGTCCAGTCGTGCTTGTTCTGCGCATCGCAGATTTCCAGCCGCGGCGTCCCGCCGTCGGTCCGTCCGTGCCCGATGAAATGGAAGATGTGCGGCCGGAAGGTCTGCAACTCGATTTTCAAATCGGCCGGAGTGAAACTCTTGCGGCGCCGCGTTTCCAGAATGGCCAAATCGAACAGGTGCTCGGATTCCCGCAGCACCTCGCGGATGGCCTCGAGTTCCTCGTCGGCCTTCAAGCTGGCGGCTTCGGCTTCCCCAGCTCCAACTACCACCAGCACGCGGATGGGCCATACAGCCGCGTCGCTGCGCGGGATGAACTTGCGCTTTTCTGCCCGCAGCACCGGCATGTCGCTGATGAGAAACAGGTCGTGGGTGGACCGCATCAGTTCCCAGGGCAGCGCCGCCAGCGAGTCGTCAACCTGGAGATAAGTGCGCAAGCCCGCGGGCCGGGGAGTGGTGGCCTTGGCTGCGGGCGACTGCGCTTCCCACTCCTCGATTGCTTCCTCCACTTCCTGGATGGCGCGGTCCCACTCAGCCGCTACCGAGCCGGTGTGCAGCGCCGACCACATCTGGCAGCCGATCACGCGGAAGTTGCTGTCCTGATCCTCGGTTTCCAGAAAGAAGCGCTGGATAGCGGCTACGTCGAGTGCGCCGCCCGGCTCGAAGAGCGCCGCGGGCAGCGCCTCCCGGGCCGCAGGCTTCTCCTCGCGCACGCCACCGCGCCACCGGTATAGCTCCACCACGTAGTCGCCGCTGCCGCTCGGACGCGATACCGCCAGCGTGATCGAGTTCATGGGATCAGCAGATGGTTTCGGAATAGTGCTCCAGGCCGTCCTCGCTGATGTAGCGCGCGCGGATCGATCCGTCTTCGAAGTCCAGAACCGCGAAACCGAAACGCGTGAAGCGCTCGAGCCCATCGCGGAAGGTCTCGCGAAACTCGTGGACCACCCCGGGTGGCGTCGGGCCTTTCGGCGCGTAAACCGGGACGCCCCCGTGGCCCACCAGCCGCGCATAGGGCACGGGGTGGTTGCGGTCATAGATCGCGCAGCGATGCTCGTGCGCCCAGAACCACGCCGTAACGCCATTCGGCTGCGAGAGCACCGGTTGCAGCTTGCGCTCCAGTTCCGGAGACCCTCCTTCCCAGGCACTGAACAACTGGTGATGGCTCAGGAGCACGGCCTTTTTCTGCGGCGCGGCGGCGCGCTTCTCCCGCACCCACGCCGCCTGCGGGCCGTACAGGCTCCCCTTTTCGCCGCGGTAATCCTGGGCATCGTAGCCGGTGTCCAGGGCCAGGATCTGCCAGTGGTCGTTCTCCAGCGAGAAGTAGCTGCATCCGCCCTGGCGCGCAAAGCGCGGCTCCTTGAGCAGGTAGTCGAAATAGGCATGCCCGCCTGTGAACATGTCGTGGTTGGCGTTGAGGCAGAAAGAGCCGATGGCGTCCGCTTCGGACTCCTTCACCGGCCAGAAGGGCAGGAAACGGTCGCGGTATTCGCTTTCGAAGCCCGAGTAGTAGACGTCGCCCAGGTGGATGACGTGCCGCTCGCGGTCCGGCGCCGCTTCGAGTTCCCTGCGCATGCGCGCGGCTACTTTTTGGGCGCGCGGCACGCCGCTGCCCCAGTCCCCCACCAGCAGCACGCGGGCTCGGTTGCCGATCCGCACGGTTGGAGGCGGCGCGGTGGGGAAGGGCCGCTGCCCGCGCATGGCGGCCAGGGCCTTGGCTGCCAGGAAGGCCACCGCCCAGCGCGGATCGGTCATTTCAAAGGGCCGCGCGAAACCCTGCGGTCCGGCGGGCTGCCACTCGGCCTTGAGAGAGCGGTCAGTGATGGCGACGTCCTGACCCGCCAGTCCCTGGGCTGCGGTCTCATCCACTGCGCCGGCGTCCCGATAGAACTCTTCAATGGCCGATTGGAGAACGCCGGTCATGGGGTCGCGCGCAATCCACGCTGCGTCGCTGCCGCTCGCCGGCGGCGTCCCCTGGGCGCGCAGGTCCCGGATGGCGTTCAGCGCGTCGCGCAGGTCTGCTGGGCCCAGACCGTGCGATTCGGCCATGGCCGCCGCGGCCGTGTCCCCATCTTCCAGAGCGCGCGCACGGTTTTCGAGCGCACCTTCCACAACCTGGAGACACTTCTCGAAGTCGCTTGCAGAAACGATTTCCCGGATCATCCGCTTCCCCTCTGAAAAGCGATCGGGATTTAGTATAACCCGCTGGCCCGCAAGCGCGATAGAATCCGCACGCCCAAAAGGCGATGCGCCTCAATGAGTTTACAACTCACGCCGGCGCCGAGGCTCGCGTCCGCACACGAAACGCGAGGCACGCAAACTGCCGGCGCGCACAGAAAAACAGTACTCGCCGGAGATGAGAATGGTGTGCCCTCTTAGAACCGAGATGACGGAGAGGGGCGCACGATACGAGAAGGCGTGAGTTTGTGAGGTGCACGGTTGGGGGAGCAGCGGTCACCGCCGGATTCCCGACGATCATCCCCGCTTCTGCGATCGGCGCCGCCGGCGCAACACCGCCAGGCGATCGCATCGCCTTGGGCTGCACCGGAGTGGGCGCGATGAGCTTCAACGACATGGGGGCTCTTCTCCAGCACGACAATGTTCGTGTTGTCGCCGTCTGCGACGTGCAGAGCCGCCCGGACGGGAGCTGTCAGTAGGGCTGTTGAGGCGCGAGGTGGCACGTGCGTCAGACTTATGGCGACATCTGGAATGTTATCCCTCGCACCTGTTGGCGGGTAACCGGATGGATGGTCCAGATTCGGAGTTCGTTCGGGCCGGTCGCGGCCCGTCCGTCCAGGCACGACAAGATTGTGTAGAACCCGACCCACACGGTGAAAACTTCATTTTTCTTCAGGCGCGTGCTCCCGCCGAGGGTGCCCGTGAACCATGCGGACCCGCCTCCATCCAAGAGCCATTGGCCGTTGCGGTTGTGTGCTGCTACTTCCGAGCCGATGATATGGGCAAAATCGTGCACGGTTTCTGGGTCGTGGTGCGTGTCGCCTACATATACGCCGGGGCGGACTTCCTGGGTGTGCCCACCGCGGGGGTATATCAGAATCTTACTGAAGATGAGCCTGTCTTCGGCGGTTCCCCACAGCGAAACTGAATGGGTGAAATAGCAATGCCAGCCCAGCCAAACTTCGCAGGGCGCGGGAGGCAGTTGATAGCCCAACGCGCACCAGTAGACGTAGCATTCAGAATCATCGAACCAATACCAGTGCGTTTTGTCCTTGATTTCTGCATGGTGGAACAGCGAGTCCCACGGCCCGGCGGCGCCAGACGCATCCGGCGTGATCGCGATTGATTTCGTCGAATCGCCGTCGTCCGGTTCCGTCGTGATGGAATACATGGCCTTGTTGGACGAAATCGTCGTGTGAATATAGCAGCTCGGAGGGGGCGGGGCGGGCCCGATGCCGATTGTCGGAGGGGAGACCGTAACGGGCTCGAAAACACGCCCTCCACCAAAGGCGTACGGTGTTTGACCACCGTTATCGAACCAATCGGCGCCGGGAGTCCAATGGGCCCTCCGTTGAGGATTTTGCAGGGCGACCTCGCTGAAACCCTTGGACTCGAGTTGCCGCCGTTCGAGCGCTTCCAACTCATCGCTAACTTTGCCGAATCTCTTAACCGTCTCTCGATAGATCTCCTCGAGCGGCCGATCGGCCGGCAGAAGCTCGAGGCGGCGCGTCCAATCATGCGGCTCGCGAACCAGATGACCAAGCCTTAGTGCTTCGTGTCTTGCAATCTGTAGATTGGCGTAATCCCGATCGCGCTTCGAAGGTTTGACTACTATCGGTTTCTTCACGGCCCCTCCTCCGTCTGCGCACCATCTTATCAGTAACCTTCACCATTGACGGAAAGAGGACAGCCGAGTATCGCGGCTGCAATCCGGTTGCGGCGCGCCGGTCGTCAGAACCGCACCGATAGGAGCACGTCCGCCTGATTACGGCGAAGTGCGCTCATAGGCTGCGGCGCCCAGTGGGTGTAACGGATGGTAGGTGCGAGCTTCAAAGCCCCGGCTTGCATTTGGACCCCTGCCGTGGCGGACAAACCGGACAACGCGATGGCCACCTTACTCGAGGCTGTCCAGGCCCGGAACGAATTCGACCGCGGGCGCCGGCCGTTCAGCGATGCCCGATGGACAGGTTCGGGGTTCACACAGCGTTTCGGATCGAGGAACCTCAGGCTCACTGTCCCGGCCATGCCCAAACCGGATCTCCGAGCTGCCGTGGCTGCGCTAACACCGCGCGACACGACCGGTGTTCTTTCAGTGATTTCAAATGTCCAGAGCGAGCAGCGCCGCGCTTCAGCCCTTGTCGCCTGGGCCGAGGCGGTGATTCAGGGCAAGGGCGAGTAAAGCGCAGCAGAGCTGGTGCGGCTCTTACCGGCCCTCCTCACCCCGCCAGGCGCTCCAGCTTCACGTCGGTTACAAAGAGCGTTCCGCGGTCCACGAAAAAGCCGAAGTGTCCCGGCTGGGCGCTTTGCAGTGGCGCCTCCAGGTTCAGCATGTTTTTCCAGGACGCGAAGATGCGGCCGTTGCGTACTTCCAGCGTGAGGCGGTAGGCCACGTCGTCCGCGATGTTGAACCAGGAGCGCGCAAGGACCTGGCGGGCCTCGGGACGGTTCCGGACCAGAAAAACCTTGCCGTCCGGGGAATACCTGGCGGTCAGCGTCGCTTCAATGCCTCCGGCGCCGTCGGGACCTGCGAGCGCGACTGCTCCCATGTACTCGCCCGGGGATTTCACCGCGGTCAGGGTCAGCCGCGCGTTCTGCACCGCCGAAACGTCGATCAGCGCGAGCGCCCGGCCGCTTTTCGAGCTGAGCCGGAGATGCCCGTCCAGTACGGCCGCCTCGGCATCGCTTCCGATGATCTTGAGCTGTTCCAAGGGGAGCTGCGACGGCCCCCCGAGCGTCAGATACCGGTCCGCCTCCGAACCCATTGGGGAACGTTGCTGCATGCGGGCGGAAATAAAATCCTCAAACGGAAAATGCTGGGATTTCTGAATAATTAGCACCCGGCCGTCCGGGTACAGATACATGACGTGGTAACTGAACGGAGCAATGACGTTCGCCGTGCGGACGAGCACCGGAACCCCGCCCATGGTTTCCGCGGAGTTGATGTGCCTGTGTCCGCAGATCACCGCCTTGACGCACCCGGCTGACGCGATGGCTTCCTCGAACTCCGCCCGGTCGACCCAGTTCGCGGGCGGCACATGGGTGCAGATGATGACCTTCAGGCCGCGCGAGGACGCCTCCTTCAGGCTGGCACGCAGCCAGTCCATTTGAACGCGACCGAGCCCGAAAACATTGCCGCGGCCGTAGCGGCCGTTGGGGTTTGGCAGGAGGCAGTTAACTCCCACGATGCGCCAGCCCTTGAGATCGTGGCGGCGATAGGGCGCTCCGAAGTGCCGGGTCCAGGCTCCCAGTTGCGCCTCGTCCGTGTAGCTCGCTTCCAGCGTTTCATGATTGCCCAGGAGCGGCATGAACGGATGCGTGAGGCGGCCGTAGAACGCCTTCGCGAACGCCAGTTGCCGGTTGTACTCGTCGGGCGGCGGGAAAAACGACCCTCCGGCGCTAATCACATCCCCGCCATGGACGGACAGGTCGGGCCGCTCCTCGTTGAGGACTTCGGCCAGGTCGGGCATCCGGCGGTCGGTGCTGGTCGTGATCTGTGCGCCGCCACCCCAATTCTCCAGGTGTCCGGGCCAGTAGTGGTGGTCGCTGACAAAGACGATTTTGCTTTCCCATCCCTCGGGAACGAAGCGGCCGGTGTAAAGGACAGTCCCGCCGCCCGCCGCCTGTCCGGCGAGCGCAGTGCGGGCCGCGGAAGCCCCGGCGAGGGCAGTGCTCCAAATCTGCAGGAAAGCGCGGCGGCCAAGTCTGGTGCTCTTCATAGGTTGGGTTCTCCTTTTCCCAGCAGGTTCGCCTCACGCAGTGGCAGCTCTTCTGCGGAGTAGAAAAAGTATATTCCTTGCCGCCGGGAGGGCGCCAGCAGAACGGATCGCGAAAGGCCTGCGCGGCCGCGAAGGGAAGGGCCGCCCCGTGAGCTCTGGCGTCCGGAAAGCCCGCCGCGGGCCGGCGTATTGGATACTGTAATTTATGCCTTTTGTGTCGGTGCCGGAGGCGGTCGAGGAGTTTCGCGCCGGGCGCATGCTCGTCATTGTGGACGACGAAGACCGTGAAAACGAAGGGGATTTGGCGGTTGCGGCCGAAAAGATCACGCCAGAAATCGTGAACTTTATGGCCACGCACGGGCGCGGCCTCATCTGCCTGACGCTCACGCCTGAGCGCTGCGACGAGTTGCATCTGCATCCGATCACGCCGCACAACACTTCGCGGTTCGGAACCGCGTTCTGTGAGAGCATCGACGCGGCCGAGGGAGTGACGACGGGAATTTCCGCGGCCGATCGCGCGCGCACGATCCAGGTGGCTATTTCTCCAGACTGCCGGCCGAGCGATCTGGCGCGTCCGGGTCATGTTTTCCCGCTTCGGGCGCGGGAGGGCGGCGTGCTGGTGCGCGCCGGGCAGACGGAGGCTTCGGTGGACCTGGCGCGGATCGCCGGCCTGGCGCCCGCGGGCGTGATCTGCGAAATCATGAACGAGGACGGCACGATGGCGCGCGTGCCGCAGCTTGAGGAATTCTGCCGCCGCCACAACCTGAAAATGATTTCGGTGGCGGAGCTGATTCGCTACAGGTTGCAGCATGAGCGGCATGTCCGGCGCGTCGCCGAGGGCTGCCTGGCTACCGAGTTCGGAGAGTTCCGCACGATCGCATACACCTCCGTGGCGGACCAGGAGCTGCACCTGGCGCTCGTCCGCGGTGAAGTCGCAGACAAGGAGAGCGTGCTGGTGAGGATGCACGCGCGCTGCGTGTACGGGGACGTGTTCGGCGCCACCACCTGCGACTGCCAGAAGACGCTGCGGAAAGCGCTGGCGCGCATTGCCGAGGAAGGCGGCGTGGTGGTGTACCTCCATATGAGCGGCCCGGGCGTGCGGATTTTTCAAAAGGAACCCATCGGCGAAATCGTGCCGCATACGCGCGATTTCCGGCACTACACCGAGCCGGACGGGAAGCGTATACTTCAGTATGAGAGCGGAATCGGGGCGCAGATTCTCTCAGACCTCGGTCTGCGCAAGATCCGCCTGCTGACAAACCATCCGCGCCGCGTCATCGGACTGGAGGCATTCGGGATCACGATTGTCGAGCAGATTGCCGTGCCGGTCTGAAAAAAGCTTTTGATTTGGAGACTTGTTCATGAGCATTCGAATCATCGCAAGCGTGCTGTTGCCGGCCGTGGCGCTCACGCTCCTGGTTCCCGTTGATCTCCTGGCCCAGAATCATGTCGTTTCTTCCGCGGAACTGCGTAGCGAGCTGCGCCGGGCGTCGGCGGCCCGGCAGCGCGACATCGCGACGCTGGAAAAAGTGCTGGCATCTCCGGAGGGAAAGAAGGCCCTGGCTTCCTTTAAGATGGACGCCGGCAAAGTGCAGCAGGCTCTGCACCATCTGAGCGATCAGGAACTGGCGCGGCTGGCGGCGCAGGCCAACCGCGTGCAGGAAGACTTCGCCGCCGGCACCCTGACCCTCACCAACCAGCAGGTAACCTACATCATCATCGGCGCAATCATCATCGCGGTGATCGCGATCGTTGCGCACTAATCGCCCTCTCGCATGCTGTTGGCTGTGGCGATGCTGTATGCCGCTGCGACGAGCGGCTTCTGGCTGGATGTGCCTTACATCCGGCAGGAAAAGAACGGCTGCGGCGCGGCGAGCATCGCCATGGTCATGCAGTACTGGAAGGAGAGAGGCGCTCCCGTGAGCGCCGCGGACGCCGGTCCCGAAGCCATTCACAAGCGGCTGTATTCGCGGCGCGCCAAAGGAATCTACGCATCCGACATGGAGGGGTATTTCCGCGAAAAGGGATTTGAAGTTTTCGCTTTTCGCGGCGAGTGGGCGGACCTTGAGCAGCACATCCGCAAAGGCCGCCCGCTGATCGTGTGTTTGCGTCAGGGCGGCCCGCTGCATTACGTGGTTGTGGCCGGGGTGGATGACGGCTTCGTTCTGGTGAACGATCCCGCGCGCCGGAAGCTGCTGAAGCTGGATCGCGAAGGGTTCGAGCGCGACTGGAAAGACCGCTGGACGCTGCTGGCCGTTCCGCGGCAGGTCCAGTAATGCAGGCGCTGCTGATCCCGGCGCTGCTGCTTTTCCAGGTGGCGCCGGTGGAGGACAATCTCGCGCGCGGCGTGGCCCTGGCGCGCGAAGGCCGCTTTGCGGAGGCCCGCGAGGCGCTCGAAGCCGGTTGGAAGGCCGCGCCGGGCGACAAACGATTTCCCACCGAGATGGCCGGCCTCGCGTTCCGGCAGAAGCAGTTCGGAGCCGCGAAGAAATATTTGCGCGCCGCGCTGCGGCTCGACCCCGAAGATCCCTACGCATCGGAGTTCCTGGGAACGCTGTTTCTACTGGAGGGGAACCAGGAAGCGGCACTGAAATACTGGAACCGCGCGGGACGGCCGCGGGTGCGGGAGATCCGGATGGAACCGGAGCCCGCCGTCGATCCGGTGCTGCTCGACCGGGCGTTTGCGTTCTCGCCGGCGGCGGTTCTGAAGCTGGAAGAGTACCGCCTCACGCGGGCCCGGCTCGAGCTGCTGGGAATTTTTCCGCTCTGGAAAATCGAGCTGCTGCCGGGCGAAGGCGAAGATTTCGAGGCCGTTTTCCGTTCCACCGAGAGGCGGGCCTGGTGGCTCTCACTCGCGCGCGGCGTGGCGTTTCAGACGGTGTATCCCGAGTTTTACAACCTGCGGGGCTCGGGTACGAATTTCGTTTCGCTGGTCAGGTGGGACGCGCAGAAGCGCCGCGTGTTCGCCGCCCTTTCCAGCCCGATTGCGCAAGATCCCGGCCGGCGCCGCACCTTCTTTGCCGACGCGCGGAACGAAAACTGGAACGTACCCGGCCTGGGCGGCTTCAACCTGCAAAAGGTGGAAGGGGGCGCCGGGTTGGACTGGATCGTGAACAGCCGCTGGGGATGGGGGATCAGTTTCGGGGCCGCGACGCGGCGGTACCGGAACAGCACGCTTCCGGGGGGCGCGTCGCTCTGGTCGGAGGCGCGGGTCCGGTACGGCCTGCTCCGGGTTCCCGAGCGGCGGCTCACGGTGGAATCCGGGGCGTCGTGGCGGGTGGGGCGCACGTTCGAGCGGTCGCTGGGGTTGTTTTCGCAAGGGCAGGCGTCGCTCGAGGCGCGATGGTTCCCGCAGGCGCGCGGCGAGGATTTCGCGACCACGGCGCGGGTCCGGGTAGGGGGCACGGTAGGGGAGGTCCCCTTCGATAGCCTCTACATGCTCGGGCTGGAACGCGACAACGACCTCTGGCTGCGGGCGCACATCGGATCCAGGAACGGGCAGAAAGGCAGCGCTCCTATGGGGCGGAGCTTTGTACTTACTAACTGGGAATTGGACAAGCTTGTCTGTTCCGTGGGGATGGTGAGCATCAGCGTGGGGCCTTTCGTGGATAGCGGGCGTGCTTACGCCGCGGCGCCTCTGGGTTCGGGTAAGTGGTTATGGGACGCCGGGACGCAGGCAAAGGTGCGGGTGGCGGGAGGATTCGCGGTTGTGTTCTCATACGGCAAGGACCTGCGCACGGGCGGCGGCGCGTTCTATGTGACACTGGCGCCGTAGCCGCTTGGGAAGGCTAGGGTTAAACTGGACTTGAAAGGCCCGTTGAATTTGCATCCTCACAATCACGGCACGGACATGGGGAAGGTACTGGCCTGGTCGCTGGGCCTGACCCTGGTGTTCGTGATCGTGGAAGGGCTAGCGGGTTTGCAGGCGCGAAGCCTGGCGCTGCTTTCCGACGCCGGTCACAACCTCACGGACGCGCTTGCGCTCGGGCTGGCGTGGCTCGGCGTCTACGTCGCGCGCCGCCCCCCCGACGAAAGGAAGACCTACGGATATCACCGCGCGGGCGTGCTGGCCGCCTTCGTGAACGCGCTGTCGCTGCTAATCCTCGCCGGCTACATTCTTTACGAAAGCTACCACCGCTGGCGGCAGCCCGAGGAAGTTCACGAGTTTACGATGCTCGTGGTCGCGGCGCTCGGGTTGGCGGTGAATGCGTGGATCATGCTGGGTCTGCGCAAGGAGCGCCGCCGCGATCTCAACGTGCGCAGCGCCTGGGCGCACATGCTGGGCGATGCACTGGGATCCATCGGCATCATTATCGGGGCGGTGGTGATCCGCTACACGGGATGGAACCGCACGGACCCGCTGCTCTCCGCTCTGATCGGGCTGCTGATCGTCTGGACGGCGTGGGACATCATCAAGGAGTCCCTGAACATACTCCTGGAGGGACTGCCGCGCGGGCTGGATCTCAACGAGGTGACCGGCGCGATGCTGGCGATCAAGGGAGTGCTCGAAGTCCACGATCTGCACATCTGGAGCCTGGGATCGAGCACGCACGCGCTGAGCTGCCACGTGCTGATCGAAGACGTTCCGCCGTCGGAGAGCGAATCGATTCTGCGGCGAATCAACCACGTGCTCGCCGAGCGGTTCCAGATTCACCACACGACCGTGCAGTTCGAGCACGTGAGCTGTCCGGGTTGCCCCATCGAAAACCACTGGGAGCGTCCGGCTTAAGCGGGGCTCAGGCAGACCAGCGCCGCCCAGTCTTCCTTTTCGAGAGTCTCGGAGCAGCCGCCGAAAGCTCTGCGAACGCGTTCGGCATCCCGCACGGAAAAGCCGGAGAGGATCGCCCGGCCCTGCGGCTTGCGGATGCGGCAGATCTCCGGCGCGAGCGCCATTAGGGTTTCGGCATTGATGTTGGCGACGATCACATCCGCCGCGGCATCGCGCACCGACCGCACCGAACCGGTGAAAAGCCCGACGGGCACGCCGCCGGAGCGGAAGCGCGCGCTCGCCGAGGCGACGGCGGCGGGATCGATGTCGCAGGCGTAGATGGGCGACGCGCCGAGCAGGGATGCGGCCAGGCAGAGAATGCCCGTGCCTGTTCCGACGTCGAGCACCGAGTCGCCGGGGCGGACGCAGCGCTCCATTGCTTCCAGGCAAAGCTGGGTGGACGTGTGCCATCCCGTGCCGAAGGCCTGGCCGGGATCCATGTCGATGCGAAAGCGGCCGGGCGGCGCCGGTTCATCGCTCCACGCGGGCGCGAGATAAAAACGGCTCCCGACCAGCACGGGAGTCCACAGAGATTGCGCGACGGCGATCCAGTCGCGATTCTCGGCGGCCTCCCACCGCGGGTTATAAGCGGCGAACTCCGAGGCGTCGAACCGGTGCTCGAAGTATGCGGCAAGCGTGCAACCACCGCCCGGGACGTTTTGTTCGGTGACGCCCGCCGTGCCGCGCTCCCAAAGTTCGGCAATGAGCAGATCTTTCTCCGCGGCGTTTGTTTCCAGGTGCAGGATGAACATGAGCTTCTAGCTTGCCCGTTGCTGGTAACTCCGGTTGGCCAGCTTGTAGAGCTCCGTCCGGGTCCGCTCGCGTTCCTTATCCATTTGCTCCGGCGTTGCTCCGACGCGCTGGAGAATGGCGTCCACCATGGCGATCGCGACTTCGGCTTCACCGGAGAAGGCCAGGTCCGCCCCCGCCTCGCGCAGCGCGCTCGTCTGGGACAGGAACTGCGACCTTGCCAGAACCTGAATGCGCGGGTTGATCTCGCGCGCGACCCTGATGATCTCATAGGATTCGCTCGCGCCCGGCGCCGAGAGGATGAGCGTGTCGGCCGCTGCAACGCCGGCTTGTCTGAGGACGTCGGGCTGTGCCGCATTCCCGTAAACCGCGCGGATGCCGCGCCGCTGCAACCGGCGGATCGTGTCGATATTGAGCTCAATGACGGTGGGGATAAAGTCGTGCTCGGAAAGGAGCCGCACCACCGTCTCCCCCACGGGGCCGTAGCCGATGATGATCGCCCGCGGCTGGCCCTCATCCGGCTGGTGATGGTGATCCCCGTGTGCGGCCATAATGGCTTTTCCGGCTCGCGGCTCGAGCAGCTTTCGGACGCCGGACTTGGCGAGCCGCCGCTCGAGTGCGGGCAGCGCCCGATACAGCACGGGGTTGAGCGTGATGGAAACGATGGCGGCGGCGACGACCGAGTCAGTGGCGCCGCTCGGAAGCACGCCCAGTTGATCGCCCAGAACCGTGAGCATAAACGAGAATTCGCCGACTTGGGCAAGCGCGGTCGCCACGCGAAGCGCGATTCGCAAACCATAGCCAAGCGGGACAACGATCAGGATGGCGGCCAGCGGCTTGCCCAGCATCACGATTCCGATCGCTGCGGCCGTGAGCACTGGCTGGCGGAGCAGATGCTGCGGATCGAACAGCATGCCCACGGAGACGAAGAACAGCACGGCGAAGGCATCCCGCATGGGCAGGGCTTCCGAGGCGGCCCGGTAGCTGAACTCCGATTGCCCGACCACCATACCGGCCAGGAACGCGCCGAGCGCCATGGAGACACCGAAAATCGCCGCTGAGCCGACCGAGATCCCGATCGCGATGGTCAGCACGGTCAGCGTGAAAAGTTCACGCGAGCCTGTGCGCGCAGCGGCCGTTAGTAGCCGTGGAAGCAGTTTCCCGCCGGGCCCCAGCGTGAGCGCGGTGAGAGCGATCAACTTCACTGTCGTGATGCCAAGCGCGGCGGGAAGATTGCTCGAATCCGCCTTGGCCCCCGCGAAGATGGCCGGCAAGACCACCAGCACGAACACGGTGAAAATGTCTTCGAAAACGAGCCAGCCGATCGCGATGCGTCCCGACCGGGTGTGCAGATCCCCATGGTCGGAGAGCACGCGGGTGAGCACGACGGTGCTGGCTACCGAGAGCGAAAGGCCGAATACGAGCCCCGCCGACCACGACCAGCCACACGCGTGTCCGACAAGCAGCCCCAGCAGAGTCGCCATCGAGCTCTGGACCAGGGCCCCCACCACCGCGATGCGGCGCACGGCCAGCAGATCCTTCAGGTGAAAGTGCATCCCGACGCCGAACATGAGAAGGATTACGCCCACTTCGGCAAGCTGTTCGGCGATACCCCGATTGGCGACAAACCCGGGCGTGTGCGGGCCAAGGATCAGCCCGGCCACCAGGTAGCCGACAATCGCCGGCAGCTTCAGACGAAGCGCGACGAATCCGGAAATCAGCGCAACTGCGAAACCGGCGCCGAGGGTAAGGATTAGTTCAACGTTATGCACCTGTTCTTTCCACGATAACGCGAATGTGATTCATTACGAAAGTCTTAGGTGCTCACCGGGCCGGGGGCTCAGGGCCAAAAACCGTTCAGGTCACGGCGAAAATCGGCGCCGGTCGGATCCGGCGCGCCCCCCGAAGCGCTCGCGCGGATCGGGCAGGCAACTTTGCCCGTTCGGGGCGGCGGCTCGTGCGTGAGGGCGCCGATCAAAAACCTATCGAGGCCAACACCTCCGAAGGCCGCTTGTCAAACGCCTGGCAGATGGCAAGAAAGCTCTCGATGCTGGGAAGGTGCGCTCCGCGCTCGATCGAGCTGATCTGGGACACGCTCAGCCGGGCGGAGGCGGCCAGGTCTTTCAGCGACCACTTGCGCTCGACTCGAAGCATTTTGATGCGGTGGCCGAGGCGCTCGCGGATGAGGTCCTGCGGAGCGCGGCCCAGATTGAACGCATTGACGGCATGCTCGAGCGTTTGCCTGAGCTGGGAGAGCGAGAAGGGTTTCGCGAGGTAATCGAACGCCTTCCGCTTGAAGGTGGCGCGCATGTCTTCGAGCGAAGGATACCCGGTGACAACTATGACGCAGATATCGGGGTGGCGCGCCTGCAACTGTTCGAGCACCTCCTCTCCCTTGAACTCGCCCATTTTCATGTCGAGCAAAACGATGTCCGGCGGGCGCCGCGCGAAGGACTCCAGCAGGTCGCCTGGATGGTGAAACACGCGGACGGAGTAGCAGCCCTCGTCCTTAAGAAAATCCTCGATGTAATGTAGAAAGTCCAGATCGTCGTCCAGAACCGCGACGTCAATGAGAGAGGAAGCGGTCGAGTCGGCCGCGGCATCGTTTTTCATGAGTGTTCACCTCCGGAACGCCGCGCGGGAGCAGACGCCGGTAGTTGCACCTCCAGACGCGCGCCCCCCTGCGGGCGGTTGGCAGCCTCTATACGGCCGCCGTGCTGGTGGATGATTCCCTCTGCGACCGCGAGGCCGAGCCCGGTCCCGCGGGCGTCGAGGCGCGTGGTGACAAAGGCCTCGAAGATCTGGGGGAGCACGTCGGGCGGAATGCCCGGCCCGTCGTCCTCCACACTGATCGAAATCCAGGGCGCATTTTCCACCAGGTAGCGGCTGGAAGATACCCAAATATGGCCGCCGGGTTTGACTGCACTTAGTGAGTTTCGCAGTAAGTTAACAAATACCTGTACTAACCGGTCCGCATCGCCAATTACTATATGGTCCCGTGAAACATTGTTTACAAAATGCACAGAGGACGCTTTTTCGTCGATCTCGACCAGGGACCAGGCTTCGTCAATCACGGGGCCGACGGCGACGGGCGTCATCTCCTGGGAGCGCGGGCGGGCGAAGTCGAGCAGGCTTTCGCTGATGCGGCGGAGGCGCTGTGTCACCCGCAGCATGCGCCCGAGGCGTTCCTGAGCCGGTTGATCGCTCACGGTTTCGATCAGCTTTTCGATGGAGCCGTGAAGGACCGCGAGCGGGGTGTTCAGCTCGTGGGCGACGCCGGCGCTGAGCAGGCCGAGGCTCGCCAGGCGGTCCTGCTCGGCCAGGTTGCGCTTGGCGGTTTCCAGGAGCCTATTCTTGCGCTTCAGATCGTCGGCGGCGCGTTCGAGGCTGGCGAGCGCGGCGGCCAGGTCCGCTTCCCGGCGGCGCAGATCGGAGACGGTCTCGTTGCGCGACCGCATGATCTGGCCCAACTCGTCGCCCGGAATGAGGCTGGGGTCGATCAGCTCGTTGGCCGTATCGCCCCGGCGGGTGGCCCTGTCGGCATCCAGCAGCAAACGCAGCGGCCGGTAAACGTACTGGGGCATGATGAGCGCTTCCAGCAGCAGCACGGCCGCCAGGTAAATCAGGCCAAGCACGATGATGAGGGCCCAGCGCGCGCGCTCGACGGACTGGGCGTAAAAGGCCGCTGGCCCTTTGATGCTCTGGTAGAGCCCGGAGCCCGGATCGCGCCGGTACATGTCCTCTGAGCTGGCCGCGTCCCGCCAGACAACCCCGGGGCGCGCATCGAGCCACTCACGGACGGCTTGCGGGATACCCAGGGCGTCCGCCGTGCCTTCGCGAAATTTGTAAATTTCCAGAGCTGGTGAGCGCAGGGCAGAGCTGCTCCTCTGGAATAGCTCAGTGACCAGGGCGGTCTCGCGGGCCTGGGCAAGTTCCGCCTGCCGGGCGAAGGGAGGAATCAGCGCCAGATACACCGCCGAAGCCAGCACCACGAAGAAGATGTTGTGTAGAACCATCAACTTCGGGCGAACCTTGAGGTCAGCGAAAAGCCTTCCCAGGCCGCCCGGAAGCCTCCTCCGGCCCGCGCCTCGCGCCGTTCCTGTCCCGCCGCCGCCCCCGTTCACGTTTGCGGCTCCCAGCGCCCCTCAATTTCGTCTTGCGACCGATCCGGCCGGCTGTGCATCCAATGGATGTGATTATTCCGGGGCAGGAAAAGTTGCGCCGTTTGCGGAACCTCTACTGTTCTGCTAGAAAGGAAAAAGGTAAGTCGAACTGGGAATGACCCCTATCTTTCCTAAGCAGGCGGATAAGTATTTTAGGATCGGCTTATCTCTATTTGTGCTGACAATATTAAGTGGAGTTAGTATCTCCGCTTATATGTTCAGCCCGAACCGCGCCGAAACCGGGTACTCTCCCGTTCAACCCGTTGAATACAGTCATAAGCTGCACGCCGGTAATCTCGGGATGGATTGCCGCTACTGCCATTCGACGGTAGAGCATTCGGGGTTTGCTGCTCCACCCACCACCGAAACCTGCATGAACTGCCACAAGATGGTGAAGCCGGACAGCCCGCTGTTGCAGCCGGTTCGGGAGAGCTACGCAAGCGGCCGCCCGATCCCCTGGGTGCGCGTCCATAGTCTGCCGGATTACGTCTATTTCAATCACGCCGCTCACGTAAACGCCGGGGTGAGCTGTGTCACCTGCCATGGGCGCGTGGACCAGATGGTCCAGGTGCGCCAGGTTGAGCCGTTGACCATGAAGTGGTGCGTGGATTGCCACCGCGATCCGGCGCCCCACATTCGCCCACGCGAACTGGTTACGAAACTTGACTGGCAGCCGGACGGGGACCCGGCTGAAATCGGCCGTCGACTCATGGCGGAGAACAACATCCACCCACCGGAGAATTGCTCGGGGTGCCATCGATGAACCAGACCGGAAAACAATACTGGCGAAGTCTCGAACAACTCTCAAATACCCCTCAGTTTTCCGAGTGGCTGCATCGCGAGTTTCCCGAGTCGGCAGCCGTGCTCGATTCCTCTTCCCGCCGGACCATGTTGAAGCTGATGGCCGCTTCTTTCGGCCTGGCGGGGCTGACCGCTTGCAGCCGTCCGGTGGAAAAGATTCTGCCCGCGGCTAAGGGCTCCGAGGAGTACACTCCCGGCAAGCCGGTTTTCTACAGCACGGTGATGCCTCTGAACGGGGCGGCGACGGGGCTGATCGTCGAGACGCACGAGGGCCGGCCGACGAAGATCGAGGGCAATCCGGAGCACTCCTCTAGCGGCGGGGCCTGCTCTGCGTTCGCGCAGGCTTCCATTCTCGATCTGTACGATCCGGACCGCGCGCGCTTCGTAACCCATGAAACGCGGCAATCAAGCTGGGACGAATTCTTTGCCTTTGCGAAGCCGCACTTCGACCCCACGCAGATGGGCGCGGGCGAGGGTCTGCGTTTCCTGAGCCAGACGGTGAATTCGCCATCGCTGGATGCCGTGCGGGAACACGTGCTTCGCCGCTACCCGAAGGCGCGGTGGGTGGAGTACGAACCGGTCTCGCGCGACGAAGAACTGGCCGGTTCGGAGCTGGCGTTCGGACGGCGCCTTCAGGCGCATTACCGGTTTGATCGAGCGGACGTCGTGGTGTCGCTCGATGCGGACTTCCTCGGGCTCGACAGCCCTGAGGTTCGTTATAGCCGTGACTTCTCGCGGCGCCGCCGGGTGGCCTCGGAAAAGGATTCGATGAACCGGCTGTACATCGCCGAGAGCCAGTACTCAGTCACGGGCGCGATGGCCGATCACCGTTTCCGCATGCGGGCCGCGGAAGTGCCCGATTTTGCGGCGGACCTGGCGCGGGAACTGGGCGTTTTGCCTCCGGCTTTGACCGTGCTGAATGCGAACTCGCGCGGCAAACGCGCGGCGGCAGTGGCTCGGGATTTGAAGCGCAGCCGGGAGCGGTCGATCGTGATCGCCGGTCCTCGGCAACCCGCCGAGGTACACGCGTTGGCGCACCTGATGAATTACGCGCTGGGGAACGTGGGGCGGACGGTAGTGTACACCGAGTCGCCGTTCGTCCCCCAGTTGACCGCGCTGAAGGAACTGGCGGAAGAAATGGCCGCCGGCAAGATCAGTACGCTGGTGATCCTGGGCGGCAACCCCGTTTACGACGCGCCCGCGGACCTCGAATTCGGGGCCGCGATGAAGAAGGTCGCCGTCACGATCCATCTCAGTGTTTCGCAAAACGAAACGTCAGCGCTCGCGAAATGGCATCTGCCGGAGGCGCACTACCTGGAAGCGTGGGGCGACGCGCGCGCGCTGGACGGCACGGCCTCGATTCAGCAGCCGATGATTCGTCCGCTTTACGGGGGCAAGACGGCGGCGGAGGTGCTGGCCGCGCTCACGGGATACAAAGACCAGCGCGCGTATGACATCGTCCGGAATTACTGGATGGCGAAGTGGCCTGCGCGCGACGCGGAATCGATGTGGCGGCGCTGCCTGCATGACGGCGTAATTCCGGGCACGCAGTACCCGCTGGTCGAGCCGAAGCCCGGCAAAGCGCCGGAGCTGCGCCCAAGCGAGGCGCCTGCCGGCCTTGAACTCGCGTTTTACCCGAGCGCGAGTGTGTGGGACGGCCGCTTCGCCAATAACGGCTGGCTCCAGGAAACTCCCGAGCCGATGACGAAGCTCACCTGGGATAACGCCGCGCTGGTTAGCCCGGCTACCGCCAGGGAATTCGGGCTGGCGACGGGCGACCTCATCAACATCGAGGTTCAGGGACGGCAGGTTCCGATGCCCGTTTGGATTCAGCCCGGGCACGCCGACGGCGCGATCTCCGTGGCTCTCGGATACGGGCGTACACGCTGCGGCCGGGTCGGGGATAACGTCGGGCATAACGCGTACAGGATAAGGACCACCGCGAACTTCCATTTCGGCAGCGCTTCGATCCAGAAAACGGGACGGAAGTACCGGCTGGCAAGCGCGCAGGAACACTTTGCGGAAGGCCGCGCGCCGGTGCGGGAAGCCACGCTGGAGGAATACCGCAAGGAGCCGCACTTCGCCGCGGAGCACAAAGGCGAGGCGTTCTCGATCTTCGGCGACTTCGATTACTCAAAGGGCTACCAGTGGGGCATGGTCATCGACCTGAACGCCTGCATCGGATGCAACGCCTGTACGGTGGCGTGCCAGGCCGAAAACAACATTCCCATCGTGGGCAAGGACCAGGTGGCGCGCGGGCGCGAGATGCACTGGATCCGCCTGGACCGCTACTACACGGGTCCGGAAGACGACCCGCAGGCGGTGACGCAGCCGATGAACTGCCAGCAGTGCGAGCGGGCGCCGTGTGAATCGGTCTGCCCGGTGGGCGCTACAAGCCACAGCCCCGAAGGCCTGAACGATATGGCGTACAACCGCTGCGTCGGCACGCGGTATTGCGCCAACAACTGCCCGTTCAAGGTGCGCCGGTTCAACTTCCTCAACTACCACAAGGGCCTGACCGAGACGGAAAAGATGGCCTTCAACCCCGACGTAACCGTTCGCATGCGCGGGGTGATGGAAAAGTGCACCTACTGCGTGCAGCGCATCGAAGAGAAGAGGATTCAGGCAAAACTCGAGGGGCGCCGCCCGATCCGCGACGGCGAGATCACGCCGGCGTGCGCGCAGACCTGCCCCGCCGAAGCGATCGTGTTCGGGAACATCAACGATCCGAACAGCCGGGTGGCGAAGCGGAAAAACTGAACCGCAATTACCACGCTTCTCGATGAGCTGAATTTGAAGCCGCGCACTTCGTATCTGGCGAAGCTGCGTAATCCCAATCCGGAGCTGGCATAACATGGCGGACCTGGCGATCACACGCGAGCTGGATGCCCCGCTGGTTGTGGGCGAGCCAAGTTACTCCGATGTTACGGAGAGCGTCTCGCGCATCGTCGAAAACAAGATGCCGCGGGCCTGGTACATCGCCTTCGGCGTCACGGCGACCCTCACCGGAGTGCTGCTCGCGATGCTCGCCTACCTGGTAACGACGGGCATCGGCGTGTGGGGAAACAACCAGCCGGTGGGATGGGCGTTTGAGATCACCGATTTCGTGTTCTGGATCGGAATCGGGCACGCGGGAACGCTGATCTCGGCCATTCTCCTGCTGCTGCGGCAGCGGTGGCGCACGTCGATCAACCGTTTTGCCGAGGCGATGACGCTGTTCGCGGTGGCTTGCGCGGCCATCTTCCCGGCCGTCCACGTGGGGCGCCCGTGGAGGGCGTACTGGCTGTTCCCGGTCCCCAATGAGTACCTGGGCATCTGGCAAAACTTCCGCAGCCCGCTGATGTGGGACGTGTTCGCCGTCAGCACGTACGCGACGGTGTCGGCGCTGTTCTGGTACACCGGACTGATTCCCGATCTCGCTACGCTGCGGAATCGCGCGAAAACGAAAGCCCGCCGGATCATTTTCGGAATCCTGAGCCTCGGCTGGCGCGGTTCGGCGCGGCACTGGCGCCATTACGAAATGGCGTACCTGCTGCTGGCCGGTCTTTCGACGCCGCTGGTGCTTTCCGTGCACACCATCGTCAGCTTCGACTTCGCGGTGTCGCTCATTCCGGGCTGGCACAGCACGATCTTTCCACCGTACTTCGTCGCCGGTGCGATCTTTTCCGGCTTTGCGATGGTGGTGACGCTGATGGTGATCGCGCGGCAGGTGTTCCACCTCGAGCACCTGGTGACGATGAAGCACCTGGAAAACATGAACAAGGTGATGCTGGGCACGGGGCTGATCGTCGGATTCGCTTACCTGACCGAATTCTTCATTGCCTGGTACAGCGGCAACCCGTACGAGCGGTTCACCTTCATCAACCGGGCGCTGGGACCGTACTGGTGGGCGTTCTGGATCATGGTTTCCTGCAACGTGCTCGTGCCGCAGTTGTTCTGGTTTAAGCGCATCCGCACCAGCATCCCAGCGATGTTCGTCATCTCCATTCTGGTGAATGTCGGGATGTGGTTCGAGCGATTCGTAATTATCGTAGTGTCGCTCAGCCGGGACTTTCTGCCTTCGAGTTGGGGTCACTTCAGGCCGACGTATGTTGACATACTCACACTTACTGGAAGTTTCGGGCTCTTTCTGACGCTGTTCCTGCTCTTTGTCCGGTTCCTTCCCATGATTTCGATGTCGGAAGTAAAAAGCACTCTGCCGAGACCGGCGGCGGCGCGGGGAGGTGAGCGATGAAGGAGCCAATGGTAAGAACCGGGACGGCGGCGGCGCCGCAGACGGCGGAAAAGGTCTCGATATACGGCGTGGTGGCGGAGTTCGAGAGCCCGGAAGCGCTCCTCGAAGGGGTTCGGGCGGCGCGCGCTCTCGGGTACGACAAGATGGACGCGTACACGCCGTTTCCGGTCCACGGGATTGACGAGGCGATGGGCATCCGGCGGTCGCGGCTCGGCTGGATCGTGCTCGGCGGCGGTATCATCGGCGCGGTTGCCGCGGTTCTGTTGCAGTGGTGGACGGGCGCGGTTGCGTCGCCGCTGGTGGTGGGGGGCAAGCCTCTGTTCGCGTTCGAATTCGGCCTGCCAATCATCTTCGAGCTGGCGGTCTTGCTGGCGGCTTTCGCGGCCGTCCTGGGCATGCTTGCGTTGAACGGCCTGCCCCGTTTCTATCACCCGGTGTTCAAGTATTCGCGGTTCGACCGCGCGGCGGACGACAGATTCCTGCTGGCGCTGGAGGCGAATGGCGCGGGGTTTGATGCCGAGCAGGCGGCCGAAATTCTCAAATCCGCCGGGGGCAGGCACGTTGAGGTGGTGACGGAATGATGCGGGCGGCTCCAATTCTTTTGGCGCTGATTGGCTTGGGCTGCGGCCCGAACACTCCGCCGCTTGAGGTGTTCAACGACATGAAGCATCAGCCGAAGTACTTGCCGCTGGAGGCCAGCCCGCTGTTCGCCGACGGGAGCGCGAGCCGGCCGGCGCCGGAAGGAACGGTGGCGCGAGGGGAGCTCCGGGAGGATACGGTTTTCTACACCGGCAAGAGCGGCGGCGAGTATGCGGCCAATCCGCTGCCGCTCACCATGGAGGTTCTCCAGCGGGGGCGGGAACGGTTCGATATCTACTGCGCGCCGTGCCACGACCGCACCGGCGAGGGCAGGGGAATTGTGGCGCTGCGCTCGAACTGGCTTCCGGTGAACTTGAACGATGACCGGATTCGCCAAATGCCCGATGGGCAGCTATTCGAAACCATCACGTACGGACAGCGCACCATGCCGGGCTACCGATTCCAGATCACGGAACACGACCGCTGGGCGATCGTCGCCTACGTGCGCGCGCTGCATCGCGCGACGAGGGGCACGATCCAGGATGTTCCGCCGGAACTTAGGAGCGCATTGAGGTGAGCATGTCAAGCGCGGAGCGGACGGTTCAGGTCCTCGATAACTACGAAATGGATGCGCGGCTGTGGAGACGCGGCCGCAACGCGCTGGCGCTGTTGGCGCTGGGCGGCTGGGCGGTGCTGGCCGCCGGCTATTCGTCCGGCAGCGCGGCGTTCTACCCCGCTTACCTGCTTGCTTTCGTGTACTGGTTGACCATCGCGCTCGGCGCGTTGTTCTTCGTCATGCTGCAACATTTGAGCGGCGCGGCCTGGAGCGTTACGAGCCGCCGTGTGGCCGAGACCATCGCGCTGGTGATTCCGTTAAGCGCGGTGCTGTTCCTGCCCATCGTGTTCGGCCTGCCGCAGCTTTACGAGTGGGCGCGCCCGGAAGTCGTGGCCGCCGACCCCGTGTTGCAAGCCAAGCAGAGCTATCTGAACCCGCGGGGTTTCACCCTCCGCGCGGCCGCGTGTTTTCTCATCTGGGGGCTGTGGGCCGTGATTCTGTACCGCAATTCGGTGAAGCAGGATGACGGCGGGACGCTGGAGTTGACCCGCGCGGCAGCGAAGTGGAGCGCGCCGGGGATGATCCTGCTGGCGCTCACCGTCTCGCTGGCCTCGTTCGACTGGTTGATGTCGCTCGATCCCCACTGGTTCTCGACGGTGTTCGGAATCTACATCTGGTCGGGTTCGGGACTGGCAGGCTTCGCGGCCATCACGCTGGTGCTGCTGGCGTTCCGGCGGATGGGGATGCTGCGCGCCTCGGTCAACCACGAGCACTATCACGACCTCGGGAAATGGCTGTTCGCGCTCACGGTGTTCTGGGCTTACATCGCGTTTAGCCAGTACATGCTGATCTGGTACGGAAACATACCCGAGGAAACGGCGTGGTATCACGAGCGCACGGCGGGGACGTGGCGCTCGGTGGCAGCCCTGCTCGTTTTTGGGCGTTTCTTCGTCCCGTTCGCCGTGCTGATGCCGCGGGCGGCCAAGCGCAACTTAGCCGTGCTGGCCGGTGCGGCCGCCTGGATTCTGCTGATGCAGTACGTCGAGCTGTTCTGGGTGATCATGCCGGTGTTCCGCACGGAAGCCGGCCTGATGTGGATTGATGTGGCGGCGGTAGCCGCCGTCGGGGCGACATTCGCGCTGGCGTTCTGGTGGCTGCTGCGGCGGCACGCGCTGGCGCCGGTGGGCGACCTGAGGTTCACAAAGGCTTTGGAGTTTACGAATGTCTGATCACGCAGCGCCGCCAACAGGAGCCGGGTTCGATCTCACCGAGCCGCGCACGCGTTTCATCGCGGCGTTCGGGCTGGTCGCGCTGATCGTGGTGGTGGCGATTGTTTTGGGCCTGCAAGCCTACGTAAATCACGTCACGGAGCAGCAGGTTTTCAAGCGGGTGCTTGAGCCGGTGTCCGAGGACCTGCGCGCGCTTCGTGCCCGCGAGGACGAAAAGCTGAACACCTACAGCTATATTGACCGCGAGAAGGGCACGGTACGGCTGCCGATTACGCGAGCCATGGAGCTGCTCTCACAGGAACACGCGCAGGGGGCCGCACAATGAGACTGCTCGCCGCATTTCTGGCGATCGCCGCGGCAACAGGATTGTACGCGGAGCAGGTCGTGCCGCCGCAACTTCAGGGTGTGGGCATCGATGAAAAGCTGGGGCAGCAGATCGATCTCAGCCTGACGTTCACCGCCGAAAACGGTCAGCCGGTGGCGTTGGGGGAGTTCTTCAACAAGGGCAAGCCGGTGATTCTCGACCTTGTCTATTATTCCTGCCCCATGCTGTGCACTCTGGTGCTGAACGGCCAGACAACGGCGCTTGAAAATATTCCCGCTACCGTTGGGAAAGATTTCGATGTGGTTACGATCAGCATCGATCCCACCGAGACGTTCGAACTCGCGCGGCAGAAACGCGAGGCGTACCTCGCGCAGTACAGGCGCGCTTCCACCGGCTGGCACTTCCTGGTGGATCGCGACGGCAACGTGAAGAAGCTTGCCGATCAGGTGGGCTTCCGGTACCGCTACGACGAGCAGCGGCAGCAGTACGCGCATGCCGCCGCCATCATGTTGCTGACGCCGGAAGGCAAAGTGTCGCGCTATCTGTACGGGATCAAGTTCAATCCGAGAGACGTGAGACTGGCGCTCGCCGAGGCGGCGCAATCCAAGTTTTCGCTCAGCGTGGACCGTGTGCTGCTCTACTGCTTTCAGTATGACCCGGACGCCCAGGGATACGTCCTGTTTGCCAGAAATCTCATGAAAGCGGGCGGAGCGGTGACGGTGCTTGGGATCGTGACGATGGTGCTCCTGCTGAGGCGGCGGGAAAAGAAGATGGCGGTGGTTCGATGAGAGATTGGCTGCGCTCCATATTACTGCCGGCGGAAGGGACGAGCTATGCGGGCAGTGTAGATAGTCTGTTCTTCTTCCTGTTCTACATGGGCGTGTTTTTCTTCCTGCTCATCGCCGGCCTGCTGACTTACTTTCTCATCCGTTACCGGCGGCGGGGACCGGACGACAGAACGCCGTACATCGTGAAGAACCACAAGCTGGAAGTCGTCTGGACCCTGATTCCGCTCTCGCTCGTCATCTTCATCTTCTTCTGGGGTTTCCACACCTACATGGACGCAGCCGTGAGTCCGGGCGACGCGATGGAGATACGGGTCACGGCGAGAAAGTGGGTGTGGGAGTTTGAATACCCGAACGGGATCCGCTCGCTGAACGAACTGCACGTGCCGCTCAACAAGCCGGTCAAGCTCCTGATGACGTCCGAGGACGTGATCCACAGCTTCTACGTGCCCACTTTCCGGATCAAGCAGGACGTGCTCCCGAACACCTACACGCAGCTTTGGTTTACGGCCAAGGAACCCGGAATGCACCGCCTGTTTTGCGCCGAGTACTGCGGGACGAGCCATTCGGACATGCTGGGCAGAATTTTCGTCGACGACGAAAAGACTTACAACGAATGGCTGGAGACGGGTGGCGATGAGGGCAAGGATATGCCCCTGGCGGAGTTCGGCGCGATGCTGTTCAAGAGCCGCGGCTGCAATACCTGCCACACGATCGACGGCACGCGCGGCGAAGGTCCGAGCTTCCGCGGCGTGTTCGGCAGCCAGGTGAAGCTTCAGGACGGGAGCACGGTCCTCGCCGACGAGAACTACATTCGCGAGTCGATCCTGCGGCCGCAAGCCAAGATCGTGGCCGGTTACCAGCCGATCATGCCGACCTTCGAGGGAATGCTTCGCGAGCGCGAGATCAACGCGCTGGTGGAGTTCATCAAGGCGCAGAGGTAAACGCATATGGCAGACGTAATGGCGCTCAAGCCGGGAGTCGGGGGGCAAGCCGCTCCGAACTATCTGACCGCGAGCCGCGGTCTGAAGTCGTGGCTGTTCACCCTGGATCACAAACGCATCGGGGTGATGTACCTGGCTTCGGTACTGGCGGCGTTTCTGATCGGCGGCGTGTTCGCGATGCTCATCCGGATGGAACTTCTGACGCCGGGTCCCACCCTGATGAGCGCGGAGGCCTACAACAAGGCTTTCACGCTGCACGGCGTCGTGATGATCTTTCTATTCATCATCCCGTCGATTCCGGCGGCGCTCGGGAATTTCGCGCTGCCGCTGATGCTGGGCGCAAAGGATGTCGCCTTCCCGCGGCTGAACCTGGCGAGCTACTGGCTCTACCTTGCCGGGGCGTTGATGGGAGTGGTGGCGATGGTAAGCGGCGGCATCGACACGGGCTGGACGTTCTACACGCCCTACAGCAGCAGCACGGGCGGCGCGGTGAGCTTGATGACGCTGGCCGCGTTCGTGCTCGGGTTCTCGTCGATCTTCACCGGCATCAACTTCATCGCCACGATTCACAAACTGCGCGCGCCGGGGATGACCTGGTTCCGCATGCCGCTGTTTGCCTGGAGCATGTACGCGACCGCGATCATCCAGATCCTCGCCACTCCGGTAATCGGCATCACGCTCCTGCTGCTGGTGATGGAGCGCGTGTTCAACGTCGGCATTTTCGATCCGAAGCTGGGCGGCGACCCGGTGCTGTTCCAGCACTTCTTCTGGTTCTACTCCCATCCGGCGGTCTACATCATGATCCTTCCCGGCATGGCGGTGATCAGCGAAGTGATCCCCTGCTTCTCGAAGAAGCCGATCTTCGGATACAAGGCTGTGGCCTACTCGAGCGTCGCCATCGCGCTGGTGAGCTTCCTGGTATGGGGCCACCATATGTACGTGAGCGGGCAGACGCCGGTGGCGTCCGCAATCTTTTCGTTCCTGACGTTCCTCGTAGCCATCCCCTCGGCGGTGAAAGTCTTCAACTGGCTGGCGACGATGTATCGCGGGTCGATTTCGTTCCAGGCGCCCATGCTCTATGCGATTGCGTTTCTGCTGCTGTTCGCCATCGGCGGTCTCACCGGCATTGTGCTGGGCACGCTCTCGGTCGACGTGCACCTTCACGATACGTACTTCGTCGTCGCGCACTTCCATTACGTGATGATGGGCGGTACGGTGATCGCGTTCCTGGCGGGACTGCACTACTGGTGGCCCAAGATGTTCGGGCGCATGTACTCGGAGAAATGGGCGCGGATCTCGGCGGCGCTGGTGTTCGTCGGCTTTAACCTCACGTTTTTTGCGCAGTTCCTGGTGGGGAGCCGCGGCATGCCGCGCCGGTATTACAACTACCTCGAGGAGTTCCAGCCGCTTCACATCGTTTCCACGGTCGGCTCGTGGGTGCTGGCGGCCGGCTTCTTCCTGATGGCGGGGTACCTGTACGCGTCGCTGCGCAAGCCGATCGACGCGCCGGCAAACCCGTGGGGCGCAACGGGGCTGGAATGGCAGACGTCCTCGCCGCCGTCGGTCCACAACTTTGACCACGTTCCGGTGGTTACCACCGAGGCGTACGCCTACGCCACGGAGACGGAAGAAACCACGGTGGGGGCACGATGAGCGAGACACCGGTCGTAATCGAACAGCACGGGCACGCGCCCTTCCTGCAACACCATTTCCACACGGCGGAGCAGCAGGCCGACGCCAGCAAGATCGGCATGTGGCTGTTCCTGGTGACGGAAGTGCTGCTCTTCGGCGGGCTTTTCGTCGGCTTCGCCGTGATGCAGTCGATGCATCCGGAGGCGTTCTTTGCGGCCCATCATCACCTCGACCGCACTCTCGGCCTGATCAACACGCTGGTGCTGCTGGTGAGCAGTTACACCATGGTGATGGCGGTCGACAGCGCGCGCAGGGGCAAGCAGCGGGCGTTGATGATCTACCTCCTGCTGACGCTGATGTTTGCCGCCGTCTTCCTCGGAATCAAGTACATCGAGTACTCGCACAAGTTCCACGAAGGGCTGCTGCCCGGCAAGTATTACAGCCACGCGGGAGACACGGTGCCCGGGCAGTTCATGTTTTTCAGTTTCTACTTCATGATGACGGGGCTGCACGGCATTCACATCGTGCTGGGCATGGCCGCGATCACCTGGCTTTGCTTCAGGGCGCGGCGCGGCGACTTCTCGCCCGCCTACTATACGCCGGTGGATATGGTGGGACTCTACTGGCACCTGGTGGACATCATCTGGATTTACCTGTTCCCGCTGCTGTATCTGATCCAGTGAGGAAAGCATGAGTACGGAAGCACACGCAAGTGCGGCGAAGACCTACGGGAAGGTGCTGGGCGCCTTGATCGCGCTGACCATCATAACGGTGCTGGCGGCCGGAGTCGATTTCGGCGCGGCAAACGTGGTGATCGCGCTGGCCATCGCCACGTTGAAGGCCAGCCTGGTGGCGCTCTTCTTCATGCATCTGCTTCACGAAAAGGCGATCAACGCGATCATTTTCGTAAGCGGATTGATTTTTCTTGGCGTGTTTCTCGCCCTGACCATGCTCGATGTGGTGGTGGCGCGCGAGCCCATCCGTCCGTCGATTCCTGCGCGCGCAACCGCCCCCGCCGCGGCAGCACCTGCTCAGCCTGCGGCAGGACCTGCTCAGCCTACGGCAGCGCCCGCTCAGCCTTAGAAGGCGGCGGCGCCTGCTTCGGCGACCGCCTGGTCCTGGGCCCCCATGCCGCCGCTCACGCCGATTGCACCCACCACCTTGCCATTGCGCCGCAGCGGAATGCCGCCGGCGAAGACCATGATCCGCCCGTGGTTCGACTCGTGAATCCCGAAAAATTCCCCGCCGGGCTGGCTGAGTTTAGCCAGGTCTTTCGTTGAAATATCGAAAGCCCGCGCCGTAAAGGCCTTATTAATGGCGATATTGATGCTGCCGATCCACGCCCCGTCCATGCGCACGTGGGACACGAGGTTGCCGCCCTCATCGACTACCGCGATGTTCATCGGCTGGCCGATTTCGGTCGCTTTCTTCTCCGCGGCGGCGATCACGCGACGAGCGTCCGCCAGTGTCATGAAGCCCCCTTTGATTGCCTTCAGTATCGGGGCGTGTCCCCATCTTGTCAAGCCGCGCGTATCGCATTGCGGATCTCGATCTTCCGGCTGGTAGCAGAGTCTCACAGGAAGCGGTATCGTATAAGCAAAGGGGCTCAACCGGCAGGCGCAAAGCATCACTCCCGCGCCCGTGCTAGACTTCCTGTGTTCATGAGTAGTGGATTTGATCGCCAATGATTCGACTGTTCCGCGTCTCGGTTCCCACCAGCGTCGTCGTATTGCTGCTTTCGGAAGCCATACTTCTTACGTCCTGTTATGTCTTGTCTGCCTATTTGGTGCTCGAGGCTGACCCCTCGGTTTTTCTCCTCTACGACGGCGGCCTGCTCCGCATTCTGACCGTCGTGGCAGCCGTGTTGTTCGGCCTTCATTTCCTGGATCTGTATTCCGAGATTCGTACGGTTTCCAATATCGCGTTGGTGCTTGAGATCGGCCAGGCGATCGGCTTCGCCTTCCTGGTGGAAGCGCTTCTGGCATACGTCGACCGCGATCTGATCCTGCCGCGCCGCATGATGATGTGGGGCAGTTTCGGCGGGGTGGTGTCGCTCTCGGCCTGGCGCATCCTTTATGGGATGGTGTTTCTGCGCGCCTTCAGCGGCGAGCGGGTGCTGTTCGTGGGAACCAATCCGGTGGTGTGCGAAATCGCCGAACAGATGGCCAAACGGCCGGAGCTTGGATACACGAATCTCGGGTATGTGGACGATTTCAGCAAACCCGGCGAGGTCCTGAACGGCGCCAAGGTGCTCGGCCCGCTTTCGGAGTTCCGCAAAATCGCGATGGAAACCAGGCCCGACCGCATCGTGGTCGGCATGACCGAACGCCGCGGGCGAATGCCGGTGCAGGACCTTCTCGATTTTCGGTTCTCGGGAACCGTCATCGAGGACGCCGGCACCGCCTATGAGACCGCCTGCGGGCGCATTTGCACCAAGGAGCTGCGGCCCGCCCAGTTGATTTTCTCCGGTGAAATGGGGCCGAGGCGCAGCAGCGTGATCCTGCAATCCATCTACTCGCCGGCGCTGGCGCTCATCGGCACGATTCTGGCGCTGCCAATAATGCTGGTGGCCGCGATTGCCATCAAGCTGACCAGCAAGGGCCCGGTGCTGTTCAAGCAAACGCGCGTCGGGCTGAACGGAAAGCTGTTCACGCTGTACAAGTTCCGTTCCATGTACGTCGACGCGGAGGCGCGCACCGGCGCGGTCTGGGCCTCGAAGGACGATCCGCGCGTGACGAAGGTCGGGCGCTGGCTGCGCAGACTGCGGATCGATGAATTGCCGCAGCTCTGGAACGTGCTGCGCGGGGAGATGGCGATCGTCGGCCCGCGCCCGGAGCGGCCCGAGTTCGTCAAGATCCTGGCAGAGAAAATCCCCTACTACCGCCAGCGCCACTGCCTGAAGCCGGGGATCACCGGCTGGGCTCAGATCAACCACAAGTACGGGGACACGATCGAGGACACGGTCGTCAAGCTGGAATACGACCTCTATTACATCAAGCACCTATCGGTGGCGCTCGACCTCTACATCATTTTCCACACGCTGAAAACGATGCTCCGGCTGCGCGGCGCCCAGTAAAGGCGCCTACGCCCGCGCCGTCTTGGCAAGCACATACGGACCGTCGGGAATCACCGCGATCACCGCCCCCGCGGGAAGCGACGCGAACAGCCCGGCAATAGCCTCGGACGGGGATGCATAGCTCTTGCCCCAGAGCGAAGCGTGATACTCGCGCGGCAGTCCCGGCACGTAGAAGCTCACTTCGGCTTTCGCCGTCACCAGAGCCAGCTTTTCGAGCTGCCACTGATCGACAATCACCGGGGCGCACTCGATGCGCTTCATGAACTCGGTGTCAGAGGGAAACTCCTTCACCATCCGGGAAAACTCCGGCGCGCCGCAGCCCTCATCGCAAGCGGCCATCAGCAGAATTTTCCCGCCGGGTTTCACGATGTGGGACGCCGCCGTGATTCCCTTGATCGACTGGTAGAAGGTCAAATCGAGCGGGTAGCCCGCCGCTGTTGTAATCACGGCATCCACCGGCTCGGGCAGGGTTTCGAGCATCACGCGGGATACGAACTCCACTCCCTTGCGGTGCGCCGCTATAGGCGAGCCGCCGAACACGCCTGCGATAGAGCGGTCGCGCGCCAGCGCCACATCCAGCATGAAATCGTGCCGCGCCATGGCGGCGATTTCCAGCAGTTCGTGGTGCAGCGGATTGTCCTCGATGGAACCTTCGCACGCGCGCTCCTCGCGCATGAAACGCGGGCTGTGGATCGCCTTGATGGTGTCCTGGCCCGCCAGCCCCGGTACGATGAGCTTGCGCCCTCCGGAAAAGCCGAGCATCAAGTGCGGCTCGATAAAGCCCAGAGTGATATGCAGGTCCGCCGATACGAACCTCTCGTCGATGTAGACGGGCGTACCGGCGGCTGTCGAGCCAAGGTAACGGTGTTCGGAGATTTCGCGCGCGCGGTGGTTTACCACGCGATACGCCCGCGCCGTTTCGTCTCCCACGATCTCCCGGATCTCCGCATCGGTCGCCGGGCGATGCAGCCCGGTGGCGATCAGAATCGTGATGCCTTCGCGCGGGATGCCGGCCTGCTCCAGGCGGCGCAGCAACGGCGGCAAAACGAGGCGGTTCGGCGCCGGGCGGGTGATGTCGCAGACCGAAATGGCGGCCGTGCGCTTGCCGCGCGCCAGCTCCAGCAACGGCGGCGACTCGATGGGGGCATCGAGCCCGCACTCGATCGCCTTCTCCGCGTCCGCCAGCGGTTGGGCCGAGCGGGCCTCCAGCACGCGGTACTCGTAACCTGACGGAAGATCTACCGTCAACCCTGTTTTCCCAAAAGCCAGATCGATTCGCACAACCAGCTATGCTAGCAGCAAAGATGAGCTTCTCGCGCGGGCCGGCGCACGTGCTCCATCGGGAGTGCAAAATTTTTTCTCAACCAAAAAAGAAGGGCTTTTCATTTTTCGCAAAGCTGCTACAATTCAAGTACGTTTGAGTCGCGAAAAACCTGGCCGAGAAATCCGTTCTGCCTCGTAAAGCTCGCGTATGAAAGCGTAAGGAGAAGAACCAAGTGAAGAATATATTTGTGGGCAATCTGGATTTCAACGCGACCGAAGATTCGATTCGTTCGCTTTTCGAAGCATATGGAACGGTGGACAAAGTAGACGTCATCACCGACCGCGATACTGGACGCTCACGGGGGTTCGCCTTTGTAGAGATGGCGGATACTGAGGCGGCCGACCGCGCCATCGCCGCCCTGAACGGACAGGTTTTCAACGGCCGTACGCTGAACGTGAACGAAGCCAGACCGAAAGCCGATCGCGGGCACGCGGGAGGCGGTTTCTCCCGTGGCGGCGGCCCGCGCCAGCGCCGCGAACCGCGTTGGTAAACGCCGTCGGTAAACGCCTAAGCTGCTGACTGCCGCTCAGGCATGCCGCTTGCGGACGGCTTCATCGGCCGTTTCGCGGCTGATGATCTTGTTGAAGTTGCTTTTCTCGCCTGTTCCGGTCTCGTCCTGATAGACCAGGGCCAGATTGCGCTCCTCGAACTTGTCGAACCAGTCGTCCCAACTTATGTGTTCCAGCGATTCTTTGCCGCTGTAGCCCGGGAAATCCAACCGCAGCATGCCGATGTCGCCCTTGCCTCCAGTCCCCTTTACAACCGCTGGCTTAGCGCCCCGCTCTTCGGCCCACTTGCGGATGACCTCGTGATCGCTGGTGTACTTCGATGTATACGATTGCGCCCGCTCCGAGGTTTTCTTTGCTTGTCCCTTCGGCATACAAACACCCTCCTGAGCAGGGCGGGAGGAACCCGCCCGCGCTCTTAGAATTCAGTTCTCGCCTGCCCGCCCGCGGAGCGCACGGCGTCTATGTTGACGAGGCGCTCTGCAAGTTCCGTCAGCTTTCTGTCGGCTGTCTTTTCTTCTTCCAGGCTCTGCTTCAGTAAGTGCAGGGCCTGCTCGTGGCCGAGAGTCTTTGCGTAAGAGCACACCGTGCCGTATCCGGCAATTTCGAAGTGCTCCACCTTTTGGGCGGCGGCTATGATGCCGGCGTCGATCGCGGCGGGTTCGCCTTCCATGTCCGACATGTCTTCGCCTTCTGAGATGATTCCGCGAATTCCCTCCGACTTCTCCGCCTTGGCTTTGTAGCCGAGGTTCTCAAAAACCTGCTCGAGTCGCCGGACCTGGTTCTTGGTCTGCTCGTAATGCTCGCGGATTGCGTTTTGAAGTTCGGTGCTGGATGATTTGTCGGCCATCTGCGGCAGCGCCTTCACGAGCTGGTTTTCCACGTCATACAAGCCTTGTAGTTCCCTGAGGAAGAGATCTTCCAGAGTATTCAGTCTCATAATTTCCTCCAACAAGAGAAAACAGGCGGCCACCCGAAGTGAAAATTTCCCCGGGCGAGAGAATTTTTCCCGAGGCGCCCCTGGCTTAACCGCCTGTTCCTGTCCCCCGGTAACAAGGGGTGCAATTGGATGCCCAGTATCCAGGGTTGGTACAGGCTGTACACTTCAGGTAATGGTTCGAAGAAGAGATCTGCTGGCTGGATTCGGCGCTCTGGCAGCTTCCGCCCGCGGTGCCGCGACCTCACTCGTACGCCCTCCCGCGCTGCGCCCGGGAGACACGGTCGGGCTGATCACGCCGGCGACGTATGTGTCCGACCCGGACCTGCTGGCGCTCGTCGAGCGCACCATAAAGTACTTCGGGTTGAAGATGAAACTCGGCCGGTACGTGGGAAGGCGGCACGGTTATCTGGCTGGCACCGACGAGGAGCGCCTCGAGGATCTTCACGGCATGTTCCGCGATCCCGAGATCAAGGCCGTTTTCGCCATCCGCGGCGGCTACGGTTCCGCGCGGCTGCTGGACCGCATCGATTACGGTCTGATCCGCAGCAACCCCAAAATCTTTCTCGGCTATAGCGACATCACCGCGCTGCACTTAGCCATTCACAAACATGCGGGGCTGGTCACCTTCCATGGCCCGATCGTGCTTTCGGAATTCACCGAGTACACGCAAACCTGGTTCCGGCGCGCGCTGTTTGAGGCCAAGCCGCTCGGACGGCTCACCAATCCGCCTGAGAAGAATCCACTGAGACCTGAGCATCCGCTGCGCACCGTGCGGCCCGGACGCGCCTCGGGCCGTTTGATCGGCGGCAATCTCAGCCTCATTTGCTCCACTCTGGGAACGCCCTTTGAGATCGACACCCGCGGCCGCATTCTGTTCATCGAGGATGTGGACGAGCAGCCCTACTCCGTCGACCGCATGCTCACCCAACTGCGGCTCGCGGGGAAGTTGCAGGCGGCAGCCGGGATCATCTTCGGCGAGTGCCGCAGCTGCCGCCCGCGTGACTACCGGCCTTCCTTCGAATCGACGCTTTCCGTAGGAGAAGTAATTGATGAAATCCTCGGAAAGTTCGACATCCCGGTGCTCTCGGGTCTGACTATCGGCCACACGGGAGACCAGCTCACCCTGCCGCTCGGCGTACCGGCGACGCTCGATGCCGACCGGGGTGAGTTGGTGATCGAGGAGGCCGCTGTCACATAAGGCCCGGCGCCTGGCCAGGCCCGAAACTCACTGTGCGGATGCGCTCCGGGCGCTCTCCTTCGGCGCCACCCCCAGTTGCTGCATCAATCCCAGCGCATCCCAGGTTACGTGGGACTCCACGAACTTGCCGTTGGCAATCCGGGTCACCGTGGTTCCCGTCACCGTCACTCGCTTGCCTGTCGGCGGGACTCCGCGCAGTTCACCGCGATGCGTGCCGCGGGCCGTCCACCTGATGGCGCAGAAGTCCCCCTCGGTGATCAGGTCTTCGATGGTGAATTGCGCGTCGGGGAACGCCGTCAGGTAATAGCCCAGCATCTTCCTGACGCCATCCGGACCCCTGCCGAAGTCCGGCCCGTTCGGATTATCCTCCGTGTAATTCGGCGCAAACAGCTCATCGACTACCGACAGTTGCCGGCGGTTCCACACTTCCTCTATGAACCGCCAACACAAAGCCTTGTTGGATTCCGACATCCCTTGCCTCCCCCGGCTCTGGACTCTGCGGAACGCCGCCGAGGGCGCCCGCGAACTGTCGTTGATTATACGACCGGGGAAACTGGTTCCCACCCCTCTTAATGATGGCTTTAATGGGCTGGAGCCCTCCCGGGCCGGTCCGGAAGGCGCGGGCAAGCTCAGTCCCAGCCGGCGGGCCGGCCGTAAACCGCTGCGTTTGCGAATCCTTCTCTCGCTTTTCGCATCATATAAGATGATGACTCACAAACTCGAAGCCAAAAAATTCGACTCCATCATGCGCGACCTGGACGGGATTTCCGCCCGTACCATGACCGAGCACTACAAGCTGTACCAAGGCTACGTAAATAAATACAACGAGATCATGGAAAAGATCGCGTCCGCCGACCGCGGTTCCGCGAACCAGACGTTCAGCGACATCCGGTCCCTGAAGGTGGACCTGACATTCGCCATCGGCGGCGTCAAGAATCACGAGTTGTATTTCGGGCACCTGGGCGGCAAGGGCGGCGACCCGCCGGCGGAGATCAAGCGCCAACTGGAGAAGGACTTCGGTTCCGTGGAAGCCTGGCGCAACGACCTCAAGGCCACCGGAATGGCTTCGCGCGGCTGGGCATGGCTAGCCTGGGACCGCGACTGGAACTACCTCTTCAACTACGCCGGCGATGCGCAAAACACCTTCCCCGTCTGGAACGCCGTTCCCATTCTGGCCCTCGATGTATACGAGCACGCCTACTACCTGGATTACGGCACGGCGCGCGCCAGCTACATTGACGCGTTCTTCAAGAACGTGAACTGGGACGCCGTGGGCGCGAACTGGGAGCGTGCGCAGGCGAACCTGGCCGGTAAGCACGCGTAAACTGGACGTTTCTAACCCGCAGTGCGATGATGTTGGTTGAACGTCCTTGAACTTACTCTTGTAGTATTGGCAATCGCCGCCCTCGCCGGTTTTGTGGGCGCACTGACCGGCTTGGGCGGCGGTATTATTATCACCCCTGCTCTTACCCTCCTGTTTGGAGTTGACATCCGCTACGCCATCGGCGCCACCTTGGTTGGCGTGATCGCGACATCTTCGGGCGCCGCCGCCGCATACGTCAGGGAAGGCTACACGAACATACGGATCGGACTCTTCCTGGAGATCGCAACCACCCTGGGCGCCATCGAAGGGGCGATTCTTGCGACTGCCGTTCCGACTTCGGCGCTGGCCGTGATCTTCGGAACCGTGCTGCTCTATTCAGCCTGGCAGACCGCCAGGCCCGGCCCAGTATCTGCTGCCGCCGCCGCTCCGGACCCGCTCGCAGCTCGTCTCCGGATGAACTCGACTTATCCCACACCGGAAGGTCCCCGCGCCTACCAGGTGCAGGGGGTGGGATACGGCTTCGGCCTCATGGCCGGCGCGGGCGCGATTTCAGGTCTCCTGGGCATCGGTTCGGGAGCATTCAAAGTGCTCGCCATGGACCGGGCGATGAAGCTGCCGTTCAAGGTCTCCACGACCACCAGCAACTTCATGATTGGCGTGACGGCCGCCGCGAGCGCTGGAGTGTATCTGAACCGCGGATACATCGATCCGGGACTGGCGATGCCCGTAATGCTCGGCGTGCTGGCCGGTTCAAGCCTGGGCGCGCGACTGCTGGCTGCGGCGAGAACAAAGGTCCTAAGGGCGCTGTTCGGATTGGTCCTCGTCTTCATCGCGATTCAGATGATATACAGCGGCCTTAAGGGGGCGCTGTGAGCCGCGACGGCGGCGCGCGCCGCTGGACGGACGAGCGGATTGAGAAACTCGTCGGCAACCTGCTTCGGGCGGGCGTGCTGATCTCGGCCGCGGTCGTGCTCGTCTCGGGAATCTGCTATCTCTGGCATGCCGGGACCGGCGCGGCGGAATACCATTTCTTTCACGGCGAACCGTCCCCCCTGAACAGCGTTTCCGGTATCTTGGCTTCGCTCCGCACACTCGACTGCCGGGCTTCCATTCAGTTTGGAATTCTATTGCTGATGGCCACACCGGTGGCTCGCGTCGCCGCCGCTGCTCTTGGATTCTACCTGCAGGGAGACCGGACGTACGTCGTGGTGTCGCTGGCCGTCTTGGCGATTCTGGCGCTCAGCCTCAGCGGTTATTGGGTGCGCTGAGTCAGAACGGTACTTCCGCGCTCTTCGTGTTATCGTGTTCGAGAAATGTCGCGCTTCAGAAGAATGATCGCGTATCCGCTGGCCGGCGCCTGCGGCTACGCGGTGCTCTACTACGCCGCGGGGCGCGCGGTTTACCATCCCATGCGGTATCCGCACGGATTCTGGGAAGCGCAGGCCGAAGTGAATGCCCAGGACGTCTGGCTCCGCGCGGCCGACGGAGTGCGGCTGCACGGCTGGCTGGTCGATCCCCCGGGAGCGCGGGTTGTGACCCTGTTCCTCCACGGCAACGCGGGCAACGTGACGCATCGCGTGCCGCACATGCGCGAGATCGCCGCGGCGGGATCCGCCGTGCTCACGCTGGACTATCGCGGGTACGGCAAGAGCCAGGGGCGCCCCACGGAGTCCGGGCTTTACGCCGACGCCGATGCCGCCTACGACTACCTCAAGACCCTCGGGCGGCCCATCGTTCTCCACGGTGAATCGCTGGGCTGCGCTGTGGCGGTCGATCTTGCCGCGCGGCGTCCCTGCGCCGCCCTGGTGCTCGAAGCGCCGTTCACGTCGGCCCGCGCCATGGCCGGGCGTGTCTTGCCCGTGCTCGGGCCGCTGCTAATCTTCAGCTACGACTCGGTGCCGAAAATCAAACGTATCCGTGTTCCGCTGCTGGTCATGCACGGCGATCGCGACACCATCGTCCCCATCGAGTTCGGCCGCGCTCTTTTCGACGCCGCCCCGGAACCCAAGACGTTTTGGACCATACCCGGCGCGGATCACAATGACATATTGGAGTACGCGGAAGCAGAGTACAGCCAGCGCCTCAGAGCGCTTTACGAGAGCGTCGGAAAGGCGACTTAATTCTGCAAGGGTGGTCTAACTACCGCTGAACTTCCTCGATCTCTGAAGGGGGAGCGTCAAGTTCACTGATGCGGATGCGGAGGTTCTGCCGCCCCTGAAGCCGTTGTTCCGGAACTTCAAACCGCACTGCCAGCATCCGGTCGATCGTCTCGCGGGGATTAATCTTCGTGCGGGCAATCAGGCTGTCGTTGAACTTCTGGCCCAGCACGGGATAGTACTCAAACAACCGCATCGCATCGACCTCCGAGACGACCAAGCCTTCGTGAGTAGTTCCGTCCGGCTCAACCAGCACCACCGAAACCTCGCGGACTATAAAGGGGTAATCCGAGGGGTTGGTTGCGCGAAAGTCGATCACTGCAGCAGAACTGTTTTCGTCCAGCGCGAGCGTCCTCACCTTCTGCACGGAACCTTTCAGTACTACGTGCGCTCCGCGCTGGACATATAAGACCGCCGCAATCGCAATCGCCACCAGCGCTATACCTATGCCGGCGAACGGCGCGAGTTTCATGTAGGGTTCAAGCGCTTTCCTCATTGCAAAAATCCAAAACGTTCCTTTTCTCCTCGTGGGAGGCTCCTACCCGGCGCTTGCGTGAAGAATGAGGCCGAGGGCGCTGCTTCGGACACGGCCGTATGCACATTACGGACGTACACAGCTCGCGCTGAACGGCAAAACATCCCACATTCCCGTCGCAACTCTCTCCGGGTCATAGACTTCAATCATAGCCGTTTCCTGTGCAGTGTGGGCGTCCAGCCGGTCTCCACAGCTCTTTCTGCGGAGAAATCGTGAAAGTCCTTGACTTGCAGACTAAGTTCACAACACAATTGAGCCAACTGCGGAAGGAGTCTCAAAACATGAAAAGGGAAATATTTGTAACGGCTGTGTTACTTCTGTACACAGCCGGGCTGGCGATTGGTCAAACTATGACCGGCGCAGTTACAGGCACCGTAAAGGATCAAACTGGAGCGGTGATCCCGAAAGTACGGGTCGTCGCAACAAATATTACAACTAACCTGACTTACACAACGGTTTCCAATGAAGCCGGGGTGTACAATCTCCTGTTTCTTCCCATAGGCAGCTATAATGTAACGGCGGAGATTCAGGGATTCAAGAGGACTACTCTGGGGCCATTCCAGCTCGAAATCAACCAGACGGCGCGGGTCGATATTCAACTGGAAGTCGGCGATGCCACCCAGTCAATCGAGATCCGGGACATCGCGCCTACCCTGCAAACGGAATCCACCCAGACCGGCGACGCGCTGTCCTCAACGAAGCTGACTACAGTCCCTTTGAACGGGCGTAATTTCGCCAGCCTGACGCTGCTGATACCCGGCGCCATTTCCACTAACCCGAATGCCATGAACACCTCGGGCCGGTTTCAGGGTTCCGGCAGCCGCCCGCAGGTGAACGGCAACCGGGAACAGACGAATAACTTTCTTCTGGACGGCGTCGACGTGAACGACTCGATCGATAACCGCATCGGCTACTCTCCCAACGTCGACGCGCTTGAGGAAGTGAAGGTCATCACCGGCAACGGCTCCTCAGAGTTCGGCAACGTGGGCGGCGCGATCGTGGCGATGTCCATCAAGGGCGGAACGAACGAGGTCCACGGCAACGTATTTGAGTTCCTGCGAGATGAAAGCCTCGACGCCAACGGCTTTTTCGCCAACCGCTCCCAGACCCAAAGACGCGATTTCAGCCGGCATATTTTCGGGGGCACTCTGGGCGGGCCGATCGTGCGCAACAAGGCGTTTTTCTTCATGGACTACGAGGGGACCAAGCAGAACAGCTCCGGCCCGGCGACCGCCAGTGTCGCTCCGGAAGCCTGGCGCACGGGCGACCTCTCGGACTTTCTGATCAAGCAGCAGCAGATCGTGCGCGATCCGCTCACCGGGTCAGACGTCGGTTCGCGGCAGCCGTTCCCCGGCAACATCATCCCTCAGTCGCGAATTACAAACCCGGTGGCGCAGTATCTATTCTCACAGCCCGATCTGTATCCGCTGCCGAACAATCCCGGCACGGGCACTCTCGGCATTTCGAGCAACTACCGCGGGACATCGGCCACCACTCTGTCGAACCACCAGGCCGATGTGCGCCTGGATTACCGCCCCAGCGACGCCGACAGTCTGACGGGCCGGTGGTCGATCGGGCGCTACGAATCCGTCGGCAGCGAGCAGCCGCTCCCCACTCAGATGACCAGCGGAACGACGGGCCCGACCCAAAGCGTCGTGCTTACCTGGACGCGCACCTTCTCGCCGCGCGTAGTCAATGAAGCCCGCTTCGGCTTCTCCCGCATCGGCATCAACGACGTCGTGGTTGACTGGTCGGGCAAGCTCGGCCCCGACGGCAACCAGAAGTTCGGAATCCCCGGCGGGCAGTTTATACCAGGCTTGAGCGCCGTCAGCCTCGGCAGCGGCCTGACCGGACTGGGAACCGCAGCCACCATCAGCAACACGATGGACAACAAATTCCAGTACGGCAACAACCTGACGATCCAGTACGGAGCGCACCTGCTCAAAATGGGAGTGCAGTTCATTCGCTACCGCCAGAACCGCTACTATGCGGGCAACAACGGAGCGCTCGGGAGCTTTACGTTCGACGGCAGCTACTCCGGCATCGCCTACGGCGACTTCCTCTTGAACGCGCTGGCCAGCAAGGGCCGCGGAGGGGTCTCCGGAATGTGGGGCCACAGGCAGTGGCGCGACGGCGTTTTCTTCCAGGACGACTGGAAGGTCACCTCGAACCTGACGCTCAACCTCGGTCTCCGCTGGGAGTACGCGCAACCCATCTACGAGGTGGCGGACCGCCAGGTGAATATCAACGTTGTCACCGGCGAACTGCTCTATGCGGGCAAGGATGGCAACAGCCGCGCCCTGTATGACCCCTATTACAAGCAGTTCGAGCCGCGCGTGGGCTTCGCCTGGACGCCCGGTGTGTTCGGGAAGAGGCTCGTATTCCGCATGGGCTACGCGATGTCCAGTTTCATGGAGGGCACGGGCGCCAACCTGCGCCTTACCATGAACCCGCCGTTCTTCGTCGAATCCAATATCACCTACGATCAGCGCACTCCGGGCGATATCCGCACCGGCTTCTCGGACGTGATTCCCCAGGGCGATATGACCGGCCCGCGCACCGGCCCCAATCCGTTCTTCCAGGCCCGCGCATGGGACCCCAAGCTGCGTCCCCAGTTCACCCAGCAATACAACGCCGCCATCGAATACCAGTTCAGCAACAACACGTCGCTGAACATGGCATATGTCGGCCAATTGGGCACCCACCTGGTTGTGCCGCACGAGGCCAACCAGCCGCTGCCCGGCGAGGGCCCGTTTGCAACCTGGGCTCCGATAAATGACCGCCGCCCGCTCGCCGCCGTTCTGCCGAACGTAGGCAATATCGCCCTTACCGAGAGCAGCGCGCGGATGAGTTACAACTCACTCCAGGTGACCGGACGGAGGCGGCTCTCCAGCGGGCTCGATTTCGTCAGCTCCTACACGCTCAGCAAGACGATGATGGAAAACCTGGGCTATTACGGCTGCGGTTCCGTCAATTCCGATCGCGCCTACTGGCAGAACGCCTACGACCGCCGCGCGAATCGCGGCCCGGCCTGCTTCGACGCCCGGCACAACTTCAGTCTCGGCGGTCTCTATGAGCTGCCTGTCGGCCGCGGCAAGAGGTTCGGCTCGAACTTTAACCGCGCGGCAGACCTCGTGCTCGGCGGCTGGAGTATCAACTACTTCGTCACCACGCACTCGGGCTTCCCAGTCACCATCGAGGCAAGCGCGGCCAATACGGGACAGGCCGTCCGGGGCGGCGTCCGCGCCAACCGCTACCGGAAAATGGAGATCACGTCCCAGACCGTGGACGCGTTCTTTGGCCCCGTTACGGCCGCGAACTTCTGCGGTCCGGGGATCGACGACGGCCAGTGCGCCTACGGAGTGCCCGCCCCCGGCATGTTCGGAACCGCCGGAATAGGCACCGAACGCGCTCCGAGCTTTTTCAACCTCGATATGTCCATTGGCAAGAGGTTCAGCGTCACCGAGCGCCAGTACTTCGATTTCCGCGCCGAGTTCTTCAACGCGCTGAACCACGTGAGTTTCGGGCCTCCGGGACGCGACATTTCCACGCCCAGCTCCTTCGGCCAGATCACCGGCCAGGTGCAGGCGCCCCGCAACATCCAGTTCGGCTTGAAGTATCACTTCTGATGAGCGCCGGGTCATGCCCAACCGCGGGCCGTGCACATGCGCGGCCCGCCATGCCCGGCCAGGGCGGTCAATCCCCCAGCAGCCGCCCGTATGCCTCGAGCGGCTTTACGTTATCGCACACCGCTTTCAGTCCCGCCGTGAGTGGAATCGCGAGGATCAAACCGGCTGCGCCCCACAGCACGCTCCAGAACATCAGTGCGACCGTGACCACCAGCGGGTTTAAATGCACCCGCGGCCCCACGATCTTTGGATACAGCAGGTTCGTTCCAATCAGGTGCAGCAGCGACACGATCGACAGGATGATCAGGTACGGCGGCATCGTGTCGTAGCGGATCAGCGCTCCCAGCAGCGCGGGCACCAGCGCCAGAGGCAGGCCGATGTAGGGAACCAGGGAGAGAATTCCACTCAGCGGGCCGAGCAGGAAGGGATACGGCAGTTGAAAGAGCCAGAACACGAGCGTCGTAATGGCCGCCAGCAAAAGCCCGAGAAGCGAATTGCCCACCACGAAGGCACGAACCATGCTCGCGATGCCTTCCAGGCTCTTGCCGGCCATGATACGCCCCTGGTCCTCGAACAGCAGTAAGAAAGTGTGGTGGATGTGGTCGCGCCAGCTCAGCATGAAGTAGACCAGAAAGGGAACGAACGACGCCATCAGCAGAATCTTGTAAACCGAGGCGGCATGGTCGTAGACAAAATCGAGCAGCGGCGACCGCGACGGCCGGATGCGCACTTCCTGCACTGTCCCCGGCGCAACCGGCGGGGGAGCGGGAGGCAGGACCGGCTCGGCGGCCCGGCGGCGCTTGGCGGGCGCAACCGGCTTGGGGGGCTCGGGCGCCGGCGCCTGCACCTGTTGCCCGCGGAACCGCCTCGGCACGATCACTTCCCCTACCCAGCGCTCGATTCTTTCCATCCTCGTGACTACCTGCTCGGCGAGCTGGTCGATCCGCTGGCTGTATTTCGGAAAGTCTTCCACCACCAGCGCAACCTGCGTGTACGCCGCAAGTCCCACCAGATATAGCAGGCAGATCGCCATCGCGCACACTACAAAACTGGCCAGTGCGCGGGGGACGCGAAACCTCATGAGCAGAACCACCGAGGGTTCGAGGATGAAGGCCAGGATTACAGCCGTGGTCAGGGTGATCAGGAACATCCGGCCGTAATACAGCAGAGCGATCGTGCAGGCCAATCCAATTACGGATGCGCTCACGCCTCGGGGCCTGATAGTGCTGATTCTCCGTGATAATACCGCCACGACGTCCCTGAAAAAGCCGCAATCAGCGTCGGAAATCGCTATCCGCTACTCTATCACGGAGCACCCTATAATGTAATGTGCGCGCCCGCCGCGCGGAATGAGCGGCCAGCCCGCACCAGAGACGAGGAAAGTGTCTGAAGCCGCGCGGAGAATCATGGCTCTCGACGTTGGCAAGCGCCGCATCGGGGTAGCCGTCAGCGACGAGCTCGGGCTGACCGCCCAGGGGTTGCCGACCATCGAACGAAAGAACAATCGCGAGGATTTTGCCGCCTTGGCTCGCCTTGCTTCCGAACATAACGTTTCCCTGTTTCTCGTGGGCCACCCCATTTCTATGAGCGGCGAAGAGGGGCCTCAGGCGGCCGCCATTCGGCGCTTCGCCGAGGCGCTCTCTGAGCGGACCGGCGTGCCCGTGAAGCTGTGGGACGAGCGGCTGACCACGGTTCAGGCCCAGCGCGTTCTCCGCCAGAGCGGGATCAGCATCCAGAAGCGCGCCCGCGCCGCGGACCGGCTCGCGGCCGTGATCCTCCTGCAAAGCTATCTCGATGCGGCCGGAATGGGCCTGCAACCGGGGTGCGCCCCGTGAAGTTTCGTCTCCTCCTGCTGCTATTGGCGGCTCTGGCCGCCGGCGTTGTGGCCGCTGCCTGGTGGGTGCACGCGCCCTACCGCGGCTTTTCCGGCGCGGTGTTTGTGGACATTCCCAAGGGCACGGGCACGCCCAAGATTGCCCGGATGCTCGCGAGCGCCGGCGTCATCCAGCATCCGGTTCAGTTCCTGATCCTGCGCGCGGTCCGCCCGGACGTGCGCCTCCACGCAGGAGAATACCGCTTCGCGGAGCCCGCGAGCGCGCGGCAGGTGTTCGAGCGCATCGCCCGCGGCGACATCTTCTACTACGTCCTGGCCGTGCCGGAGGGCAACAACATTTTCGATATCGCGGCCACTCTCACGCGCCAGGGCATCATGGACGGCAAGAGTTTTCTGGCCGCCGCTCAGGACCCATCCCTCATCCGCGACCTGGCCCCCCAGGCGCCCTCGCTCGAAGGGTATCTTTTCCCTGATACGTATCACCTCACGCGGCACACCACCCCCGCGCAGCTCTGCAAGATGATGACCGATCGCTTCCGCAAGGTGTGGAGCGAGCTTGCGCCGCCGGACGCCCCGGTTCACGACACCGTTACGCTGGCCTCCCTCGTCGAGAAGGAAGCCCGCCTGCCTCAGGAGCGCCCCCTGATCGCGTCCGTCTTCCTTAACCGGCTCCGTCTGAGAATCCCGCTCCAGTGCGACCCCACGGCGATCTACGCGGCTTTGCTCGAAGACCGTTACCGGGGCACGATCTACCGCTCGGATCTGGACAGCAAGCAGCGCTTCAACACCTACCAGCACGCCGGCTTGCCGCCCGGGCCGATTGCGAACCCCGGTGCGGAATCACTCCGCGCCGCGCTGAACCCGGCCCAAACCGACTTCCTTTACTTCGTCGCCCTGCCCGACAACTCCGGCGCGCACCGGTTCTCGAAAGAACTGGCGGAGCATGCCCGCGCCGTCCAACAATATAGACGTGGCCTCCGCCAGGCGAAGCAAGCGGACCGAACTGAACGCGTACCTGGAAGAAAAACGCCCCGAAAAAATCACTGAGGCGGAGTGGGCCGAGCTGCTCACCCGTTTGGCGCCGGTCTCCGAAAGCTATTTACGGCGGCTGCTCCGCGAAAGCGGCGTGCCTCTCGTGCCCGTGGTGGCGGGTGTCCGCCAGGGCTCGCTCGCCGAGCTGGAGCGCAGCCTGCTGGAGCTCGGGGAAGAGTACGCCCGCGCCCGCGAGGCCGGCGACAAGGCCCGGGAGCGCCTCTGCCGGTGCCTGGTGATCGAAGCCAAGGACCACGCCCGGTGGGCGCTGCGCCGCGGCCGCACCGAGAAGGAGGAAATGATCCTCTGGATGCTCACCTGGCTCGAAAACCCGGGCATTTTTCCCGCCTGGGTGAAGCTGAGGAAGAATGCCGTTGGTAAGACGGCTACGGAGCCAGAATCCCCCCGTTGACCTCGATTGTCTGCCCGTGAACGTACCGTGCCGCATCGGAGCACAGAAACACGATCACGTCGGCGATATCCTCGTTGGTGGCCAGCCTCCCCGCCGGAGTCGCCGCCACTACATTCTCGAGCATCTGCCGGGTTGAAAACTGCTCGTGGAAGTAGTTATCCACCGTGCCCGGGCTGACGGCGTTCACCCGGATCCCCTGCGGCGCGAGCTCCTTGGCCAAACCCTTCGTCATCGTCATCACGGCGGCTTTCGCGGCAGCGTACACGGTCGCTCCCGGCCCTCCCCCGTTGCGGGCGGCGATCGAGCTGAGGTTTACGATGCAGCCACCGCCCCGGCGGATCATCGCCGGAACGGCTGCCTGCGTGATCATCCACGCGCTCTTCACGTTGAGGTTCATCACCTCGTCGTAAAGCTCGTTGGTGAACTCGAGAAGCTTGGCGCGTTTCACCAGCGAACCGGCGTTGTTGATCAGGATGTCGGTTTCAGGCATCTGGCTGATGAACGACTCGATGCCCGCCATCGTGCCGAGGTTCGCTCCAATCAGATCGCACGCTGCTCCCGCCGCGCACACCGCCTGCGCCGTACGCTCCGCGCCTTCCTTGTAACTGTTGTAATGCACCACCACCCGCTTGCAGCCGCGGCGTGCCAGCGCGATTGCCGTCGCCGCCCCGATGCCGCGTGAGGCGCCCGTTACCAGCGCCGTCTTGCCGTTGAACTCGTCCGCCATCCTGTCCTCCAGCTTGAGAAAGAATCATGTTCGCATCGGAAGGCGAACAGGGTCAATCTTCCAGGACGGGCAGCAGGTCGCCGCCTTCCGCGGGTGCGCCGTCGGGATTGAGAAAGCGCGTGTCGAGCAGCCGGTTCAAATCCACGTTGCCCATGGCCGACAGGATATTCTGCTTGAGGTGCGGGAAATCCTGCTCCAGGCGGGCGAACATGTCGCGGATCGCCCGCCGGACCGTGCCCGTGCGCTGCGAGCAGCCGCACGGCACCACCGGCGCGCCCAGCATTTCGACGTACCGCCGCGTGAGGTCCTCGGTGACGAACAGCATCGGCCGGATGAGCCGGAATTCCTTGTCGCGGGAGTGCGTCACCGGCGGCAGCGCGCTCAGTTTTCCGGTGAAAAGAGTGTTACGCAGCAGCGCCTCGCAGAAGTCGTCTGCCGTGTGGCCGAAGGCGATCACGTTGGCGCCCAGCCCGCGCACCACTTCGTACACCGCGCGCCGGCGGTACCGGCTGCACAGGTCGCAGCCGTGTTCCGGTTTCTCTTCGATGAGCCGCAGCGACGGGGTGTCCCGGAAGTAGGTCCAGGCTATCCCCTTTTTTTTCAGATACTCGGCCAGCGGTTCGATCGGCCGCAAGAACTTGCCCTGCTCGATGGTAAACGCCGAAACCGTAAACTCCACCGGCGCCCGTTTCTGAAGCAGCAGAAGCGCTTCGAGCATCGTCAGGGAGTCTTTTCCCCCGGAGAGCGCCACCGCCACGCGGTCGCCGTCGCGGATCATCTTGAAGCGGCCGATGGCCTCGCCGGTTTTGCGAAGAAGGGTTTTCTCCAGGTCCACAATTTATTGTAGTGCGGGGCCGGAGGAGGGCGGCTTCAGAACATCCGGTCCTGGCGCTTCAGCGTGCCGAAGGAGCCCAGGTTCGCCACGGAGAACGCAAACACGTACTGGTTCTCGTTGCGCCCTTCCAGTCCGATACGGCGGTACTGGATGCTGAAACCGCAGCAGTCGGTGTTGTAGGTGACCTGGGTGGTCGCAAAGCGCATGATCCCGAATTTGAAGTCGTAGTTGGCGAGGAACCCGGCATTCCAGCCGCGCCGGTTTTCATTGCCGATTCTGACCTGCCCGGTGAACTGGTTCGAACTAGGCGAGAGCAGCGGCACCCCGCGCACCGTGTTGTGCATCAGCGAGAACCAGTATTCGCCAACGCGCAGATCCGCCGTGAATCCGCTGTTCACCACCATCTTGCGCAGCGGATCGTAATCGGCGCGCCACTCCAGCCCGAAATTCGATCTCGGACTCATCCGCAGAATGGAAACCACCGGCGAGTAGTTCCGGGGACCGTCCAGAAACGCGTACGGCGTCAAGGCCAGCGCGCTGAGGAGCGTGTTGCGTCTCCCCTCAACCACCGCCCCGCCGAAGGTCGGGTCGAAGTAGCGCTTCTGCCAGAGCTGCCAACTCAGGATCTCTTCCACGTTCCCGTTGCGTTTCGCAAAAATGCGGTTCGTGATCGACAGCTCGGCTTCATTTGTATTTGAGTACAGCTCCGTCTCGTCGAAACGGATATAGCGGTGGAAGTCCGTGATGCCCGTGACGTAGCGGTAGGACACCCGCGGCTCGATGACGTGCTTGAGCCTGCCGTCGAAAATGCGGGCGAGCGAGGGCGGCGCCAGCGTAACGTCGAATTCCCGGGCGCTGCGGTTCACGTCCTGCCCCACGATGCGGGTGTCGCGCACGCTTTCCCCGTAATGCGTGCCGCGGAAAGCGACGCTCGGTATCAGGCTGAAATCCTTCCAACGCAGCGCGGTAGTCACCCGGGGGTAAAAGTCCATCCGCTGGAGGAACTGGCGCGTCTGGAAGAGCAACTGCGTGCGGCGCAGCAGGCCAGCGCTCGAATCCCAGGAAATCCAGAACGGGAGATTGCGCCAGAGTTGGCGGTCGCGGCTGGAAAAGCTCACTTCGGGCAGCTTGCGGATGACGATCGTATCCCCCGGAAGCGTGCTCTGCGTGTTCTCGTTCCGCTGCATGGCAAACCTCAGGCCGTAGGTGGACCAATCCTTCGCCACGTAGCCCACCGAGTGAACTTCGCCCTGAATCGCCTCGGCAAAGGACTCCGTGAACGCCCGGCGGAAAACCAGGGAGCTGAGATAATTGGCTTCCACCCGGGCATAGAAGCCGCGGCCGAGATCGGAACGCGCCTGTACGGAGGCGAGAAAGCCGCCCTCCCCCAGGCGGTCGTTTACGCCGTACATAACGGCGTTGAAGTCGGTTCCGGCGTTGGGCTTGCCGCGGAGGTCAACGTGGTGGGCGAAGCCGCGCTGGGTGAAATACTGGGCGCGGTAGGTGGCATCGTAGCTGCGGTTGATGGCCCAGTAGTATCCGGCGCCGATCATCTTGCCGCGCCGCGAGCTGTTCCCGATATTGGGCGTCAAAAAGCCGCTGCGCCGCGGCAGGCGTTCGAGCGACTTGTAAAAGAAAGGCATGTAAAAAATCGGCGCCCACCGCATCCAGAAGACGCTGCGGTAGGCGATGGCGCGGTTGTTCGGGATGATGTCGAAAACCGGGCCGCGCAGCACCCACCAGGGGTTGGGCATCCTGCAGTTCGTGATGTAGCCGTCGTAGAGAATGTATTTCTCCTTGCGGCGCTCGGCCCACTTGCCGCCGAAATGAAACGGATTCGTGGTGGTCAGGATGCCGGGCCGGGGCTCCATGTCGACCGGCGAGGTGCCTTTGACATTAAAGAACCTGCCGGTCTCGTCCTCGATGTTGTATTCGACACGGTCGGCCCAAAGCTCTTCCCCGCCTTTGTAGTGGCGGAGATAGACGTTGCCGCGCGCCTCGGCGTCGCCCGTCTCGCGGTTGTAGTCGATCTCGTCGGCCTTCAGCAGCACCGTGGCCGTCTCGATCTGCGCCGCGCCGCGCAGCCTGTACCACGGGCCTTCCTGCATCTGCGAAATCGCGCCGATCAGCGCATAGCCCTCCGGAACCTGGTTCGAGGTGACTTGCCCGCCGCTCCCGGATGCTTCGCCCTCCGGTCCGAGGACGGTCTGAACCGGCGCGGTGGAGGGCTGCGGGGGCGCCTGAGCGAACGCAAGCGAAGCCAGGAACGCCAAAATCAAAGCTTTTTTTCTGGCAGGCCCCGAATGTCCGTGACAAACTCCGCCGATTATGTTACTAAGAGCTTGATAGGAGTTGTGTTGCGTATGGCCCCAAAAACTCAATCGAACATCCTAACACGGACCGGTTGGCGGGGCAGTGACGGGCCTGCGCAACGAGACTAAAGCCTTGCGCTGCAGATATTGCGGATCTTCAACCTCGGAGCACGAGCACCGGTGCCACCATTGCGGCCGCTGGCTCAAAGGGCCGCAACCCGTTTTCCCCGTCGCGAACTCCGCGGCCGTTCCCGCGCCTGCCCTTGAGCCTCCGTTGGCCGCTGAGGAACCCGAGCAACCGGCGCGGCCGGCACGGCGACCGCGGCAGCCCTCGCTCTTCGCCTCCGAGAGGCCCAAAGTAATCCCGTTTGAAGCCGTGGCAGCGCGCAGCCTGGCGCGCACGCGGTTGGGCGCTCCCCGCCGGCAATCGCGGCCGCTCGATGCGGCTGCCCCGCGCGTCAGGCAGCAACAGAAACTGGATTTCCGCCCCACCGCGCAGCGGCCGCAGACCGCATGCATCGAAGTGCCCGCCGCCTCTCCGCAAGTCCGGCTGAAAGCGGCCTGCGCCGACGCCGGGCTGGTGGCCATCGGGGTGGCCCTCGCCGCCCTCCCCTTCCACCTGATGGGCGGGACCTTTGAACTGGCGCGCGGCGCGGCGTTGTATTACGGCATAGCTGTCGCCGCGATGGCGCTTTTCTATCATCTCTTCTGGTCCGTGCTCGGACGCGAAACCCCGGGTATGCAACTGTTCCGGTTGCGGCTGGTGACGTTCGACGGCTCGAGGCCGGGCTGGCGCCTGCGCGTGCTGCGGCTCGGGGCGGTCTGCCTGAGCATCGTCGCCGCGGGGATCGGCCTGATATGGGCCCTGGTCGACGAAGAGAAGCTCACCTGGCAGGATCACATTTCTGAGACCTTCCCGATAAGCTACGATCCCACCCCGCGCACGTTCCACAGGAAGTAACGGCGGGCTGCCGGCGGCGCTCAGGGCCGCACGGGAAGGAATACCGGCTGCACCCAGGCGGTGTCTCCGCCGGACGACTCCACGCGCGCCCGCACGTACCGCTCGTTCCCCTTGAACCGGTACACCGGCTTCAGATCGAAGCTGCGCTCGAGCACCGTGCCCCCCGCCCCGATGAAGTACGTGGTGAATTTGAAATTCCTTACCGGCTTGATCTCGATCCGCAGTTCGCTCTCCGTGACCTGGATATCGTTCAATTCCACGCCGGTGGACGCATAGAAGTTGCCCTCGCGCAGGGCCTTCACGATGCTGGCGGTATCCAGCGACGCCGCCCGCACCATCACCCAGCCGCGGCCCGGGTTGGCGAGGTTGCGCCCGAAGCGTTTGAAATGGTGGGCGTCGTCCACTGCGAAGCCGTAGATCCGCCGGCCGGCCGTGAGCAGAACGTCCCACATCTCTTCGAGCGATTCCGCGCCCCCGCCCCCGTGATTGTGAACGTCCGGATGACCGTTGTAGATCTCAAAGTGCGTCATCCCGGGCACTTCGAGCAGGTCTTTGGACGTCATCGCCCAGTTGAAATTCGGGTGATTGACCGCCGGCAGCGCGCCCTTCGCCTTGATGGCTTCCACGTTCCGGCTGATTGTCTCCACCAGGGAGCGGCCGCCGGCAGGCCGGAGCTCCTCGCGCAGGTCGGTGGCGTTTACGTGAATCGGCTTGCGGTCGAACGAATCGGAGATCTCTTCTCCGGGTATGAGCAGAAACTTCTCCCTGGCGCCGAGCACCCGGTTGAGGTCCGCCACCTCGGTTAGATAGTTGTGGTCCGAAAGAACGAGAAAGTGGTAGCCGTTCTCCCGGTACCAAGTCGCCACCTCGAGCGGGGAGGAGTCTCCGTCGCTGTTGAGCGTGTGCGTGTGCAGGTTGCCTTTGTACCACTTGAGGGCCGCGGGCTGGCCGAATGCCACCGCGGTGGAAATCAGGCCGAGCAGCAGCGCGCGGCCGGCAAGCGAAACAGTTCCCATAGCGCAAACCAGTTTGTCACACCGGCGGCGCCGCGGAGAGCGTCCGCCCCGGCCGCGGAGCGCGGGTCTTTACTTCTTCGCGGGAGCCGCTTTCTTCGCCGGGCGGGGCGGTCCGAGTGGATCGTTTGCCGGGGCCGGCCCGACGCGCTCAAACGTCAACCCTGTGATGCGCACCGGCGTCAACGGCCTGTCGTCCGCGTTCGTCTTCACATTCGCGATCTTGTTCACGACATCCATGCCGCCGACCACTTCGCCGAAAATCGTGTGCTGGCCGTTCAAATGCGGCGTGGGCGCGACGGTGATGAAGAACTGGGTGGCGCCGGTGTTCGGCTCGCCGATATTCGCCATCGCCAGGATGCCCGGTTTGGAGAATTTCAACGTTGGGACGATTTCGTCTTTGATGGTGAAGCCCGGATTGCCCATGCCCGTTCCCGCGGGATCGCCGCTTTGAATCATGAACCCCGCGATCACGCGGTGAAAGATCAACCCGGTGTAGAACGGGCGGCGCACCATGGCGCCTGTCTTCTGGTCCCTCCAGGCCTTGCGGCCTCGTTGTAGATCGATGAAATTCTTGACCGTGATCGGCGCTTCCTTTTCGAACAGCCGGAGCTGGATTACGCCCATGGTTGTGGTCATGGTGGCATAAAGCCCGGGTTCGCGCTCCGGCGCTTGTGCGGCTGGGTCCGCAGGCGGCGTCTGCGCCGCCAGCAAGGCCGCGAAGAGACCCAATGCGGCAATCTTTACATGAAAGCTCATGACGCCTTTATACTCAAAACTTCAGCCATGCACAACCGGGGAGCGTACGGCGAGGCAGGGAAGTGCGGATGGGGAGGGTCGAACTCCCAAGCCCTTGCGGGCGCCGGAACCTAAATCCGGTGCGTCTGCCAGTTCCGCCACATCCGCATCTGGTGGTGTATCGCTCCCAGTCTAACGCAGAGAGCGGGGCATGCGCCGCTGGGATGGGTTCGGTGGCGGGCCCCAGCAGCGCCGCGCCGGGCCACTGCAATGAATCAGGCAGGCCGCATCCCCACGCGGACTCCCAACCCCTGGCGGACCACCGCTGCATGTTCAGCGCGCTGTCATTGTGCGCGCGCCGTATTTCTTTACGGCCCGATCAATAGCCGGGGCGGCTGCGGCCAGGTCGGCGGCGTTCATCGCCGGACGGATCTCCACCTTGGCATCCAAAGCCAGGAACCACGGCTCGCTCAGCGCCGGGATTTGAGATGCATCTTTCAGGTCGCAGAACAGGTACGCAGTCCGCTCGCCGCCGTCGTCGAGGAAATACGCCGCCTCGGGTTTCACTTCATCCAGAATCGACTGAATTGTCTGGATGATGCTGCCGTCTGAGATTGCCCGGTTGCCTGTCGCCACCGGGAATGAAGCCTTCAAGAACACTCGCATAGCCCCTCCGTGCCTTTATTCTAAGTCCGGCGGCGATTCCGCGGAGGTCCTGAACGCCTTCAGGTTCACCCCGACAGAGCCGGCGCGGAACGGGATCACCGCACGGCGTTTGCCGGCACGAAGCTCCGCTCCCTGATGAGCGCTTCCGCTAGCGCAACCTCTTGGGCGTTTCCGCGCACGACCACCGCACGCAGGGCGGTACAAGGGAAAACGGTGAATATACGTCCAACAGTTCGGACAGAGTGGGCGGCCTCCTGAATGTTGCGGTCCGTGGCGCTGGGCGCGAAATGGAAGACGCGCACCAATTCCCCGAGCTTGCCGACAGGTTCCGGATCCCAATACTCCTTTGAAGCAGGCAATCCGCTCTCTTGAGCAGGGCCCGGCGCCCTGGCGCCCGACGCCAGTTCGGTGAACAGCCATTCGGCGAGAGCAAGCTGGCCGGGAGTCCCGCGCAGCGCCAAGGCCTCGTGGTTGTATAGCGCAAACATTCGAATAATACCCACTATTTGCGCGAAACGTGATCGAGATTTCGTCAAGTTCGCGCACCGTTGTGTTATCCGCGGCGCAGAATACCCGCACCAACTCTTGAGGGGCGCCCGGCGCCGGATAACTTGCGGAGAATCGCGCTTGTAAGTTGTCTCGCTGCCGGCCGGCAGGCTGGTCCAGTTCGGCAAGCAACCACTCGGCAGCCCGAATCTGTTCAGATGTTCCACCCGCCACCAGTGTTGGCCGGCGTCCATAGTTGAATAACTTTGGGATCCCCGTCGTTACTTTGAGCAGCATCCGCGTTTTCTGAAGGTCTTTGGAATCCTTTATATGCTTCAGGTTGAACACACGTACCAGATCATCGCCGCCATTCTGTACCCGGTACTCGAGGCGAGATGGATCCTTACTCTGTTGCGCAGAGCCTGCGGCCACGTCCAATTCGCCCACCAGCCACGCTGCCATAGCAATCTGGCCGGCCGTTCCCCGCACTGTCAAGGTCTTCTGGCCGGCATCTGTGGATACGTGCGGCATGCCCGTAAACATGTGAATTACTCTTGCGAGTTCCTGGAGATCTAGGAGCTTGTTGAAAAACCCAAACTGAGCGCTTGGCTGATCAAACAAGGGCTGGGACAATTGTTTCATGCGCGGCGACGATCAGCAGCAAACGGGAATGTTCAGCTATGTATGCCTGGAGGACCG
>Ga0209508_1000134_pt1 | contig 85200 bp, 62 predicted proteins | sample AD_UKC129_MetaG_FD_184427 | JGI IMG/M metagenome (GOLD analysis project Ga0209508, IMG submission 184427) | Active sludge microbial communities of municipal wastewater-treating anaerobic digesters from Canada - AD_UKC129_MetaG (SPAdes) (version 2) | ecosystem: Engineered > Bioreactor > Anaerobic...
CTGATGCGCCACGCGTTTTGATTTCCAATGCCATGCTGGTCCCGAAATGGGCCACCTGGGATGAATTCAGGCGGCTGGAAGCGCTGGGGCTAACCATGTACGGACAGATGACAGCCGGTAGCTGGATTTATATCGGCACCCAGGGCATCCTGCAGGGAACTTTTGAAACGCTGGCTGCTGCGGCCAGAAAACATTTTGGTGGCTCGCTCCAGGGCAAACTGGTGGTAACAGCCGGGCTGGGAGGAATGGGCGGTGCTCAGCCCCTGGCTATCACGATGAATGGTGGCGTGGGCATTATTGCTGAGGTTGACCCGGCCAGAATCAAACGTCGGCTGGATACCGGCTATGTTGACACCATGACGGACAGCCTGGATGAAGCGCTGAAAATGGCTGACGAAGCTTTAAAGAAAGGAGAGCCTTTATCCATTGCTCTTCTGGCTAATGCGGCTGATTTTCTGCCCGAGCTGGTCCGGCGAGGAATTACACCTGATGTGCTGACTGACCAGACCTCGGCTCATGACGAGCTTAACGGCTATGTGCCGCGTGGTTTGCCTTATGAGGAAGCGCTCGAATTGAGGAAGAAAAATCCGGAGGAATATATCCGCCGTTCTTATGAATCAATGGCTGCCCACGTCGAAGCGATGCTGGAACTGCAGAAAAGAGGAGCCAGAACTTTTGATTATGGCAACAATATCCGCGGTCAGGCCCAGAAGGCCGGTGTAGAAAATGCTTTCGATATTCCAGGTTTCGTTCAGGAATACATCAGGCCGCTTTTCTGCCTTGGCAAGGGTCCTTTCCGCTGGGTTGCTCTGTCCGGCAAACCGGAAGATATCTATGTGACCGACGAGGCCGTGCTCAAAACTTTTCCTCATGATGAATCTCTGGCCAGATGGATTAAAAATGCCCGGCAAAAGGTTCAATTCCAGGGACTGCCGGCCCGCCTCTGCTGGCTGGGCTACGGGGAAAGAGCTTTGTTCGGTGATGTGATTAACACCCTGGTCAAAAAGGGAAAGATCAGTGCGCCAATAGTCATCGGGCGGGACCATCTGGATACCGGTTCGGTTGCTTCGCCCAATCGCGAGACAGAAAAAATGAAGGACGGCTCCGATGCTATCGCCGACTGGCCGATTCTCAATGCGCTGCTCAACGCTGTTAACGGTGCTTCCTGGGTCTCGGTCCACCACGGTGGTGGGGTGGGAATTGGCTTATCCATTCATGCCGGCATGGTGATCGTGGCTGATGGTACGGCGGCCATGGCCAGACGTCTGGAGCGAGTGCTGACCGTTGATCCGGGCATTGGTGTTGTCCGCCATGCTGATGCCGGCTATGAAGAGGCGATAGAGTGTGCTCGCCGTAATAAGATTAAGATGCCCTGTCTGCCCAGGAAGGGATCGAAGTAAAAACTAGCCGGTTAGAGTTGATGTATCCAGATTGAATTCGATGAGGCGGCCGGAGTGAAGTAAACTCGGTGAGCCGAGCTCACCATTTCATGATAATATTTTAAGCAGGCGATATTCAGGCTCAAAAATAAGTTTTTTGGGTTTAATGGCCGTCTCTAGAGGGATCAGTTTTATCTGTTCATCTTTCAAAGCTACACATTTGTCAGTTTCTCCAGCCAGGAGTGCTTCCACGGCGGCACTACCTAGCTTAGCACCTAGCAGCCGGTCAATAGCTGTCGGGCGTCCTCCGCGCTGAATGTGGCCGAGAACAGCAATTCTTGTTTCGAGGCCGGTAAGAAGGGTAATAGCTGTGGCGACATCCTGAGCCCGGGCTTTGCCCTCGGCCACGATGATAATCCAGCTAACCTTGCCCTGAGCATTTCCTGCCTGTATTTCTTGACAGATTTCATTTAGATCAAAATCCTGCTCGGGCAGGATAACATCCTCACAACCACCGGCCAGGGCCACCTTCATGGCCAGATAGCCACAATCGCGACCCATGACCTCGACGACAAAAATTCTCTCCAGACTGGTCGCCGTATCACGAATTTTATCCAGCGCATCCAGGGCAACATTGACCGCCGTATCGGCCCCCAGACACTGCTCAACCTGATTGACATCGTTATCAATAGTAGCTGGCACCCCGATCACCTGAATACCATACCGAGCAGCCAGAACATGGGCTCCGGTCAGCGAGCCATTGCCTCCAATAACAATCAGGCCGTCGATCTTGTGTTTTTCGATTGTCAGTAAAGCCTGTCGCTGGCCTTCCTCCGTCAAAAATCTTTCAGAACGAGCTGATTTTAAAATAGTTCCACCCAGGTTGATGATGCCTGACACTGCCCGCCGATCAAGGGAACGAAGCTCGCCATCAATCAGCCCATCATAGCCCTTGATTATGCCCAGAACCTCTGCCTGCTGGTTGGTAGCTGTTCTAACCACAGCTCTCAAAGCAGCATTGATGCCGGCACAATCTCTGGTTATAACTCCAAGACGTTTGACCATAGCTTTTACCTCAAAAAATAAAATCCCTTGAATGTTAGCAGAAATCCGGGCAGCTTTAAAGCAGCCGGCCTTTTCTTCGGGTGGTGATAGCCTGCTTAGAGAAACCTATTCCAGCTGGCCCTTCATGTATCTCAGATATTCTTCTGCGTTCTCCGGCGGTCTGGTGTAGAGACTAACTAAGATAACTGCCAGAAAGGACAGAATAAAAGCCGGGACATATTCAGCTAAAGCCGCTCGAAGCGAAGGTATTAAATACCAGATAATCTCGGTGGCAGAACCGACCAGAATTCCGGCAATGGCTCCGGCTCTGGTTGTTTTCTTCCAGTAAAGGGAAAGAAGAATAGCCGGGCCAAAAGCAGCCCCGAGTCCACCCCAGGCAAAGAGCACCAGATAAAAAATGACTTTATCACCATAGGCAGCCAGGAAAATGGCAATAATGGAGACAAGCAGGGTGACCAGCCGGCTCAGCCAGACCAGCCTTTTTTCGGGGATTTGCCTTCCAGCAGCCAGAATCTTCTGGTAGGCATCGCGGACAACAGCCGAAGAAGCTACCAGTAACTGAGACGAGGCAGTAGACATAATGGCCGCAAAAATAGCAGCAATGGTCAGACCAAAGAGAAAAGGATGGAGATGCTGGGAACCAAGCAAGGGATAGACGTTCTCCGGGTCCTGGTTGGGGAGGTTGGCAGCACTTTGATAAATTGCCCGGCCAGCCAGCCCGATGAAAATAGAACCCCAGGCCATCAGCACATTCCAGACAGTCCCGATCAAGCCCGTTTTATTCAGCTTTCGGGGATCCTCGATGCTCATATATTTGTTAAGAATATGAGGATTGCCGGGAGAACCAAAGCCTATCCCTAGAAAACCAAGTAAAGCCCCAACTGAAATGGCAAAGGGATCAAGATAACCGGGGGAGACATCCTTCAAAGTGGCCAGGAGCTTGCCCAGTCCACCAAATTGAATAATAGCAATAACGGGCAGAATCATCAGGGCAAAAATCATAAAGATACCCTGGAGCATATCAGTCAGGCAAACCGCCAGAAATCCTCCCAGGACAGTATAAAAAATAACTATGCCGGCGGTAATTAATATGCCTTGCTGCTGGGTTATATTAAAACTGGCTGAAAGAGATTTTCCGCCTGCGCTAAATTGAGCAGAGACATAAGCGGTCATAAAAATCAGAATAGGAATCAAAGAAACCAGCCGGAGAAGATGCTTGTGATCGTCAAACCTCGACTCCATATAATCAGGAATTGTGATGTCGCCCTTTTTACCTGTAAAGTAGCGTAATCTCTTTCCGGCGTAGACAAACATGAAAAGCTCGACCAGAATATACCCTACGACTGACCAGACTGCTGAGACCCCGCGGGTAAAAGCCATTCCCGAGACTCCAATGAGCAGCCAGGCTGAACGGCCTGAAGTGACTGCTGACAGAGCGACCACGAATGACTTCATCTTCCGTCCGCCGAGGAAAAACTCTCCAATACCGCGCGAAGAATATCTGGTGGTAATAATGCCAACTGCCACCATCATGAAGACGTAGAGTAAAAAGGCGGCCAGGGCCCAGGGACTGGTGGTAACGCCGAGGACATTCATCTTGATCCTCCTTCGTTGGAGGTCAGAATAAAAGCCAGAAGAATAATAGCTGCTGGCAGGATAAACAGGGCAAAGATGGTTGAGAACATGGCCAACCTCCTCATTCTTTTATGGCAAATAAAATATCACAGGGCCTGGTAGGCTGGCAATAATCTTCTGCCTGATGAGCTTGATATTTTCTATAAGAGCTGTGACTTTGCAGCCCGGGACTTAAGTTAGCTGCCGGTCAGTTTTCTCTGGCATAAGGCCTTTTCTTGTGTTATTAATAAAAACAGCCTTAATTTTTGAGGAGGCTTTTTATGAAGGATAAAAAAATGTTGGTTTTTAGCCTGGCTTCGGTTACTCTGGGCCTGGCGCTGGTTCTGATAGCCTGCCAGCAGCCAGTCCGGGAAAAGATTGTTTATCCACAAACAAAAAAAGTGGATGTGGTTGATGATTATTTTGGAACAAAAGTGCCCGATCCCTATCGCTGGTTGGAAGATGATAATTCGGAAGAGACGAAAAAGTGGGTGGAAGAACAGAATAAAGTAACCTTTTCCTATCTGGAAAAAATTCCATACCGCCAGAAAATAGGAGAGAGATTAAAAGATCTCTATAATTACCCGCGCCTGGGTCAGCCGTTTAGAGCTGGTGAATATTTCTTCTTTTACAAGAATGATGGACTTCAAAATCAGTCAGTAATTTATGTTCAAAAAGGGCTGGATGGCGAGCCTGAGGTTTTTATTGATCCCAACGAGTTGTCTCCTGACGGGACAATCAGAATCGGGCTGGCTGGCTTATCACCGGATTTCCGCTATGTAACTATCTCCCGTTCAGAAGCCGGTTCAGATTGGTCAGAATTAAGGGTGATGGAAATAGCCAGCAAGCAGGAACTGCCTGACAGGATTCGCTGGGTCAAATTCTCGGCTGCTGCCTGGTATAAAGATGGCTTCTTCTATAGTGGCTATGACCAGCCAGCACCGGGTGAAGAGCTCAAAGCCCGTAATGAATATCAGAAAGTTTTCTATCATAAACTGGGTGAACCTCAGGAAAAAGACCAGCTGATCTATGAAGATAAAGAGCACCCTTTAAGATATGTAAATATGGGAGTAACCGAGGATCAGAAATATGGGATTCTGGTGATTTCGGCCGGAACTTCAGGCAATGAGATTCACTGGAAAGATTTGAGCCGTCCGAATTCATCCTTCCAGCTGTTAATTCCAGGCTTCGATTACGATAGCGAAGTGATTGATAATCTTGAAAATAAATTCCTGGTCAGGACCAATATAGGTGCGCCCAACTACCGGTTGGTGCTGATTGATCCGGAAAAACCATCCAAGGAAAACTGGCAGGAAATCCTGCCGGAAAAACATCAGGTTTTAACCGCAGCCGCTACGGCTGGTGGCTACCTGTTTGGTACTTACCTCCAGGATGCTCAAACGAAAGTTTATCAGTATAAACCAGATGGTCAGCTGATCCGGGAAATTGAATTACCGGCTATCGGCACCGCTTCTGGCTTTGGTGGCTGGCGTGACGATAAATTTATTTTCTACACTTTTAATTCATTCAATTACCCGCCAACTATTTATAAGTATGATTTAGCTACTGGCCAATCAGAGGTGTTTAACCAGCAAAAAGTCAAATTTAATCCTGAGGATTATGAGGTTAAACAGGTCTTTTATACCAGTCGGGACGGAACCAGAGTGCCGATGTTTATCGTCTATCGTCGGGGTTTGGTTTTAAACGGCAAAAATCCGACTTTCCTGACTTCTTATGGTGGTTTCAATATCAGCCTGCTGCCGGCTTTTAATCCCTCCATTATCCCTGTGCTGGAAAATGGGGGAGTTTTTGCTCAGCCAAATATAAGGGGTGGGGGAGAATATGGCGAAAACTGGCATCGAGCTGGAATGCTGGAAAACAAGCAAAATGTCTTTGATGATTTTATTGCTGCAGCCGAATATTTGATTAAGGAAAAATATACCTCACCGAAATATCTGGCTATCTCCGGCGCTTCCAACGGCGGGCTGCTGGTCGGGGCGGTCATGACCCAGAGGCCTGAGTTGTTTGGTGTGGCTTTTCCGGCCGTTGGGGTGATGGATATGCTCAGATACCACAAATTTACCGTCGGCTGGGGCTGGATGGTTGAGTATGGCTCAAGTGATAATCCTGAACAGTTTAAGTATTTAATTAAATATTCGCCTCTCCATAATATCAAGGAAGGCGTCTGCTACCCGGCAACTTTGATTACTACAGCTGATCATGATGATCGGGTGGTGCCTGCTCATTCTTTTAAGTTTGCGGCTACCCTGCAGGAAAAACAGGCCTGCGATAATCCAGTGCTGATCAGGATTGAAACAAGATCAGGCCACGGTTCAAGCAATATCACCAAAGCCCTGGATGAGCTGACCGACAAATATTCTTTTATGTTTCATATCATGGGGGTAAAGCCTATATACAGGTAAAGAAAATATAAAAAACAGAAACAGGAAAGAAACATGTCCCGGCGGTCATTTAAAGTTTCAGGAGTGTCAGCTTGTCATTGAGTCCTAAATGAATTAGAATTTAAAAAGGCGAGAAAATCAGCTAGAGAGGAGATAGAAATGAGAAGAAAAGTAATTAGCCTGGTCATGCTGACGCTATTTTGCTTATCAGCCGGACTTCTTCAAGCTCAGGCTCAGGAGAAAAAATTGGGGCTGGGCATTATCGTAGGCGAGCCGACTGGCGTAATCGCCAAGTACTGGACCAGCAATCGCACAGCTTTTGATATAGCCGGCTCCTGGTCATTTTCCGGCGAGAATGCTTTCCACCTTCATGCTGATTATCTCTTTCACAGCTTTATAAAGGTGGAAACAGGCAAACTGGCTTTTTATTATGGCATCGGGGCCCGGCTAAACCTTCAGGACGATGCCAGATTTGGCATAAAAATTCCGCTCGGGCTGAGCTATATGTTACCCAATGCGCCCATTGACATCTTTTTTGAAATCAGCCCGGTTATGGATTTAATTCCAGATACAGAACTTAATTTACTTGGTTTTGTTGGTATACGCTACTTTTTCTGATTATCTGGAATGAAAAAAACTGGGACATGAAAAGGTTATAAAAGACCGGATTGTGTGCCCGGATTTTTTGACGCACCGGAAATCCCTTTCATTTAGCCCGGAAATGACTGGAAAGTGTCGGTGACCCTGCGGTTCGTGCCGGCAGTCTTTAGATAGCGTGGGGGATTCCTCCTTCTACAATACAGGGAGGTTATATCCTTTATCCATCTGGAGCTTTACTTACAGATTAGAGAGTTGGCTTTAACCTGAACTGGCCTATTTTCAGATCCCCTTTTTCCTTAAGAGGGATATTATATTTTTTATCTCATCTGATTGGGCTTCTATAATTGACAGCAATTCTTCCGATGTTCTGGTGTCATACTCCAGCCCTGTCGAGCCACCTTCTGTTTCTTCGTCCAATCGATAAGCAATGGCGGCAATTACATAACCTTGAAAGCGTCGGCTTCTCTTTTACTGCTTTCTCTCATAATTCCTGTTCAGGTTAAAATTTTTAAATCGCAGGTACTGTCTTCTCTGGCTACAGTCATAAGTCCTGATCAAAGCCCGGTCAGCTTTATTTTGCAGAGCAAAAAATGAGTGGAAATTTAGCTGAAAAAGTTTAAAATTTCTGAAAAGTCTTTTTAAAACCTGAGGAGGCGAACAGTGCTTACACTGGTTGAACAGATAATCCTGACCATGGTGGTTCTGGCTACCATCGTTGTCTTTTTCATTCCAGTTATCAAGCGGATCTGGATTATTGCTTCCTGTCAGTACGAAAACCGCTTTGACTCGCTGCTCAGGAGACTTTTCTATACTTTCTTCCGGGTAATTCTTCAGCTCTGTACGCTGCGCAATGAAAGAATCTGGACCGGTCTGGCTCATATCATGATTTTTTATGGTGCCCTCGCTTTTGACACCATGACCATTAATCATGTGCTGGAAGGCTATGTGGATGGCTTTTATCTTTTTGGATCGTCTGGTTTTGGCCTGGTTTTTTCAGCCCTGGTTGATGCTTTTGCTATCACTGTTTTGGCTGGTGTCTGCTTCTTTGCTTTCAAGCGGTTTGTTCTCAAGCCAAGAGCTTATAGCACCTCATCCCTTGATTCAGCTTTGATTTATACCTTTATTTTCCTGGTGACAGTAACTTACCTTTATTATGAAGCAATTCTTGTGGCCAGTCACCCAGGAGAAGCCCGCTGGGCCTGGCTCAGCCAGTTTGTCGTGTCCAAACTTGGCCTGGCCAGCCTTTCTCCGGCCGCTTTAGGGCTTAATTTAAAAATCTCGTACTGGCTGCATACCCTGGCGGTTTTTTCTTTTATAGCTTATGTACCACACTCCAAGTATTTCCACATGTTTGCCGGGCCGGTTAATCTCTTTTTTAGAAAAAATGAGCCGCCAGCGACGATTAAGCCTTTTGATCTGGAGACAGCAGAGACTTTTGGAGCTGAAAAAGCCACTGATTTTACCTGGAAGGATGCTCTCGATTCTTTCTCCTGCGTGGAGTGCGGGCGCTGCCAGGATGTTTGCCCGGCTTTTTCCAGCGGCAAGGCCCTATCGCCCAAAATGATTATTTATAATCTGGAGAAACATTATCTGGCGTCTTTTATGGCAATTAAAAAGAGGAAAAGAGAAGAACTCAAGCGGCTCGTGCCGGAGGTTTTTAGTGAAGAGGAAATCTGGGCCTGTACCACCTGCGGTGCCTGTCTTCACGTTTGTCCTTTTGAGATTGAACATCCAAAAAAGTTGATTGATCTCAGGCAAAATCTGGTCCTGGCCGAAGGTAAGTTTCCGGCTGAACTGCGTGACTTTTTCCATCATCTGGAAACTCAAGCCAATCCCTGGGGGCTGTCGGCAGGCAGTCGGATTGATTGGGCCAAAGGTCTGAATATTAAAACTGCGGCTGACAACCCATCAGCCTCTTATCTTCTCTGGACAGGCTGTTTTGGCGCCTATGATGAGCAGGGAAAGAAAATTGCCCGGGCGATGGCTGCCATTCTTCAGGCTGCCTCAGTTGATTTTGCTATCCTCGGGAATGAGGAAAAATGCTGTGGCGATTCAGCCAGAAGATTGGGTAATGAATATCTCTTTCAGACACTCGCTGCCGACAATTTAAAAACTCTGGCCAGATACCGGATTAGAAACATAATTACTTTCTGCCCGCACGGTTACAACACTTTAAAAAATGAGTATCCCGCTCTGATTGATATATCAGGAATCTTCAATAAAGAAGAAAAAGAGTTCTTGAAATCAATGCGGGTTATCTCTCACCTGGAGCTTCTGGCCAGTTTATTAGCGGAGAAAAAATTGCCTTTGAAAAAAGATGAAAGCCGGACTGACCCAGGCCAGGCGCATACTTACCACGATGCCTGCTATTACGGACGCCACAATGGGTTGTTTGACGAGCCACGTCAGGTTGTAAGGGCTGTCCTTGGGGGCGAGGCTAAGGAGCTTCAAAACTCGAGGGAACACAGCTTCTGCTGCGGCGCCGGCGGCGGACTGATGTGGCAGGAAGAAAAAAGAGACCAGAGAGTAAGTTATCTTAGAGCCAGGGAAATAATTAAAAGCGGTGGCAATCTGGTGGTTACCTCTTGTCCATTTTGTCTGAATATGCTTCAGGATGGATTGCGGGATGAAGGTGCCGATAACATAAAAGTTATGGATGTAGCCCAGATCATGGCTGCCAGCCTCGATATAACCGAACTAAAGGATCAATCTTAAAACTAAAAGTCCGCCAGCCTGGCTCAGGCTGAACGTAGCTAAAAAGTCAACAAGAAAACAAAAAGTCTGTTAGTTCCAGGCTAAAGATGTGAAGAAAACAGGGCAGAGTAGGTCCGGGCTTACCTGATGAATCCAGGATAGTAATTCTAGTAGGTGAGAGCCATTTTAAAAAAGTAATTTTGGTTTTTAAACTTGACCCATAAATCATAATTTATAAGTTAAGTAATGATTGCTTTGATCTGACAGGTCTTCTTTTGAGGTAGTCCGAGTCTATTTAAAGTCTATTTTCTCATCTAGAAGAACTACCCGGGCTTCTTTCTCCTCTATGCCTGTTGCCATCGGTTCTGAAATCAGCTATAAGTATTAAGATGCGCCTGTAGCTCAGCTGGATAGAGCGACGGACTCCGGATCCGTAGGTCGCGCGTTCGAATCGCGCCAGGCGTATTTTTTCTTTTGGAAGGGGATGGGGTTATATAAAAAAGGGGGAGGCGATTTCTCTCGCCTCCCCTTGTGTCTAACTCAACTCAGAATGAATACCTGACACCCAACCGGAAGATCCTTGGATCAGTAATGGCGGTTGCTTCGCCGAACTGAACAATGTGAGAAACACCACCAATGGAGATGGTGGTAGGGCTGCTGGAAGTTGTATGAACGGAAGTAGCTATGGCCACATTGGTAGCATTGAAAATATCGCAGAAGACACCAAATTGCCCGATTTTAGCCGGTAGGCGGAAGGTCTTTTCCACTCTCAAATTAACCATGGTCAGCCAGGGCAGGCTTCGGAGACCGCGGGGTTCAGCATAGATGGAAGTGTTACCCTGAGCAAGGGAGAGTCCCAGATCCAGGCTTCTAACCGTTCGGGCATAACGCTGGCCATCAAGGGCCCGATAATAAGCACTGACCATAATACCCCATGGTCCCTGCCACATAGCCTGAACTTTAAACTGGTTGCGTCTTTCAGCGGCGAAATTGCCTAAGGCATTAACGTGGGCGTTAGGATTATCGAAATAAGATTGACCCGACGAGCTATCATCAAAATCGGTGCCAACTAGTCCTCGCGATTTTTGCCAGACATAGGAGACCATAGCAGACCAGCGATGCGAAAATCTCTTATTCAATGTGACTTCAACGCCATCATAGTCCCTCTTGGCCCCGGGAGGATTGGTAACAAATTCTTTAGAAGCAGTTGTAAGATCAACCCGATTCCAGAAAGTAACCGTTTTCTGGTTATAGGGGTCGGTTATGGTTACAGGCGCATACGTATACCAGAGTGATGGGTTAAAAATAGCATCATGTCCGTTCTCTTTATATAGCTCTCTATAAAGATCCAGATCGAAGGCATTGATATTGACATCTTCCATCAGATTCCGGTCCCACTTGTGGATGTATCTTATTCCTAACCTGGTGTCAGCTAAAATCTCTCTTTCAATCCCGATTGTGAATTCATCCAAGTATGGAGACTTAACGTCTGGATCCATAGTCGCACCGGCTGTGGCACTGAAGCTGTACATCAGCCTGTTCTGTTCGGGAATGGGTTTTCCGGTTCCATCATCGACGTAATGGACGCGCCAGGAAATAAAGCTGTTAGGATTAACAGTGGTGAACCATTGAATGATATTGGCCACATAATACCGACAATAGCTAACTTTAAGAGCTGTCTTGCCATCTCCAGTCAGGTCAAACGAGGCGCCCAGACGAGGAGCCAGAGTATTCCAGATAAGTGGCTTGAAAGATTTAGTTACTCTCGGATCATAGGTAACATTATTATACACCACTGGTTCTCTTTCCATTCCCTGAACTGGAATGATTCCTTCCTGATGGTCAAATCTGAAGCCGATGTTCAGGGTGATCCAGGAAGTGGGCGACCAGGTGTCCTGGACAAAACCAGCGATAACCAGTTTTCGGTCTTTTCTGGTGAAGTCCAGATAGTGAGTCATATAGGGATAAGTTGAGTCGAACCTGATTGTCCCGTTAGAAGTTGTTGGCATATAGAAGAATGGGCCGTAGCCAAATTGATCACGATTATGCCTCCGGTAACGGCTGTCCCAGGAATATTCGAATTCGATTCCACCCTTAAATTCATGCCGCCCAAACCACTCATCGACGAAATAGGTGGTATCAGCCAGCGCCTGAAATCTGTTTCTGGAATAAATATCATCGTAACCATAGCTGCCGCTGTAGTGGCGAGTGGTGCTGTCATAAATTCTTACCTGATCATTTTTAGCAGTTAGATTCAGAGCGTAATCCATATAAGCAGCTTTCAAATTCATATACAGGTTTGGATTGAAGAAATGAGTCAACTGGAAGTTATAGGTATAGATCGGGGTGGTCTGTTTCCAGGTGGTATCGACTGTCTGTGAGGCTGAAGCGCCACGGTGATTCCTGACATAATCAGAAAAATTGAAGGACAGAACTATCCTGTCTTTTTGGGTAGCTTGAATAGTTAACTTGACAAAGGGCATCGGCCTCTTATAATCAAGTGGCTGCTGGGTCGGCTGATCCCATGGGTAACCAAGAACATATTCCTGGCTCTTCTGCAAAGAAAAATTAGCAAAAAACCAGATTTTATCCTTGATTATTGGGCCGCCCAGGTTAACAGCCGGCTCATACTCATAATCAAAACCACCAGTTGCACCTTCAAAAATTGTGCCTTTCGTATTTGTACTCTGCATGTCTTTGTTTCGATAATAGAAGCTGGCTGAGCCGCTGAACTTGTTGCCACCAGACCTGGTTACCACATTGATGACTCCTCCACGGACACTGCCATATTCAGCTGGCAGACCACCCGTCTGTATGGACAGCTCTTCCATTACGTCCATGCCAAAACTTCCAGCCTGGGTACCGGTCACCGGATCAGTTATGTTGACCCCATCAATATTGTAAGTATTGTCTCTTTCGCTGCTTCCATGAACGATACCAGAGGTAACCCCAGGAGCCATATTGAAAAATGTCCCGAGATTACGAGCAGCTGGCAGGTTCTGTAGTATTTCTCTCGTCATACTGGCCGTCATTGTGGTCCTCTGGATATCCACTGTCGGGGCTTGGCCGGTGACGACAACGCTCTCTTCAACAGCCGATTGTTCAAGAGTGACATCCAGATTGGTATTGACGCCGACATTGACCTGGATACCTTCTCGGATAAGCGTCTTGAAGCCCGGCAGCTTAAAGGTCACAGTATATGTGCCAGGCGGCAAGGCTGGAAAACGCCAGTGGCCACGTTCATTGGTGACTGTTTCCATAGAGGGGAGAATCAGAGCTGGCGAACTGATTGAAACAGTTACACCGGGAAGAGGTTGCTTTTCCTGATCATAAACGGTTCCATTTAAAGTACCGGTTTGGGTAATCTGAGCAGCTGCCGGAAAAGCAACAATGATAAGCAGCGCTACCAAACTTAACACTCTCTTTGCCATTGCACCCTCCTTTTAGGATTTGCTGTTTATTACCATTACCTCAAAATTTCCTTTTTCCCTTAATTGCTTTTGTGGTTATTAGCTCAAATATCTCACCTCCTTTCTTTAAAACAAATTTTGCATCTCAACCGCTGATTGTTGCTGCAATCAATAGATGCAAAATTCATGCCAGAATTGGCCAAATATTAAATCTTTTATTATCAATAATATCAGCTAAAATCGAGAGCAAAATTGGAAGAAATTAGTCCAAAGATTTGAATAAAGTCCAAAATTTTGGACTAGACTGAGCCAGAATAGGGAGTTATCAGAATAAAAATTCTTATATCCTCCCTACCGCTGGAAGATGGTCAGACTGGTTTGACACTTGGAGATTATTTGACTAATCTGTTAATAAAAATAACAGAGAGAAAAGAAAATGAGAAAAGGGGCAGGAAGCCAGGTTCGGGCGTCCTTTGGAGGTTTGGTTTCATTTTTCTGCTTGGCTTTCTTGTTGGCTTCAATGGCGGGACAGGCTGGGACAATTGAACTCTCGTCTAACTATGTCTTTGATAAATCAGCAGAGATGGTTATGGCCTGGCCATTTCTTCCCTTGTCCAGATCGGCAGAGGTCTCAGGAGTCTTCTTTTCTCTTTGCTCCCATACACAGCCTGACCCGGACAAGCAGCCCCGGTATTACCAGGTTTTGCGGGTGGTGGATGGAGATACCCTTGAAGTGGAATCAATCGGGGAAATCAGGCTAATTGGTGTTGATACGCCTGAACTTTATCATCCCCTTAAACCGGTTCAGTTTTTCGCTAAGGAAGCTTCCGATTTGGTGAAAGAGCTGGTGTCTGGCCTGTCGGTCAGGCTGGAATATGACCATGAAAAGAAAGACAAATATGGGCGGACGCTGGCTTATGTTTATCTACCAGACGGCCGCTGTTTAAATGAAGAGATTATCCGCCGCGGCTATGGGTTTGCTTATACCAGGTTTCCTTTTAAATATTTAATGAAATACCGTCAGCTGGAAGCTCAAGCCAGAGCCGAGGGACTTGGCCTATGGGCCAATCAGGGGCTGGATGAATTCCAGTGGATTATCAGCCAGGGGAGTGTTCCCTACGAAATATTCGAAATGGCTAATAACTGGTGGGGAATAAAATTTAAACAATATGTCAAAATCAGATTGACCTCGGAGGAATTATTAAAGGAAATAAATAATCTCAGGCAGTGGACGAACGAATTTTCTGACAGCGATCTGAGGGAGATCCTCTTTAGTCACGGCTGGTTGGAGGTTAAGGAATGAAAAGAACACCGACCCTTATTGTAGCTGTCGCCTTCCTTCTGGCTGGTCTTGCTGCCATCCAGGCTGTGGCCCAGGAAAAGGTTATACCTTTTGAAAAGGCTGGCGATTATGTTGGCCAGACTATAACAGTAGAGGGGACAATTGTCAGCAGCCACAATTCCGGCCGGGCCTGTTTTCTCAATTTCGACCCGGATTACCAGCACTATCTGAGCCTGGTTATTTTTGCTTCAGATTTTAACCGCTTTCCGCCGCTGCCAGAAGAACATTATCTGAATAAAAAAGTCAGGGTGAAGGGCAAGATATTGCTTTATAAGGGCCGGCCTGAGATTATCCTCAGTTCTCCAGACCAGATAAAAATAGTAGGAAGTGCGGACGAACAGCCTGGGCAGGAATCGGCCATAGCCAGGGAAGATAATAAGGCACCAGCCACTGGCGGAAAGGTGGAAAAAGGAAAAGAAGCACCGCCCGGGCTCCGATCAGGGAGCAAGCCTGAAAAAGAAATTTCCTGGGAAGAAGCAGCCAGTTATTATGGACAGACGATCTGGATTAGGGGTAAGGTGGTGGCGGCCAACAACACCGGTAAAGTCTGCTTTCTTAACTTCCACCGCAACTGGAAAAGATATTTTACGGTGGTTATTTTTGCCAGCTCTTTTTCCTTTTTCCCCGAGCCACCGGAAAAGCTCTATTTAAATAAGGAAATCAGGGTTTACGGCCGCCTCAGAGAATATCAGGGCAAGCCCGAAATAATCGTTGAGTCGCCCGATCAGATAGAAATTATCAAATAGGGCAGACTGCTTTTTTGTTTTTCTTAAGATATTGCTGATGATATTCTTCGGCCCGGTAGAAATGGCTGAAGGGTACTATCTCGGTCACGATTTTTCCGTGGTATCGTCCGCTTCTCTGGAGTTCTTCCTTAACTTTTTCGGCTATCTGCCGCTGTTCTTCATTATGATAAAAAATGGCCGAGCGGTAATTGGTGCCGATATCGGGCCCCTGACGGTTAAGCTGGGTTGGATCGTGAAGGGTAAAAAACTGACGGACAAGTTGTTCGTAGCTGACCACCTGCGGGTCGAAGACCACCTGAACGGCTTCAGCATGGCCGGTTTTTCCGGAGCAAACCTGCTCATAGGTAGGATTGGCTGTTTTCCCCCCGCTATAGCCAACAACGGTTGAGATGACACCTTCTATCTGACTGAACCTCTCTTCGACTCCCCAGAAACAGCCGGCAGCGAAGGTCGCCACCTGCGGGAGTTCTTTGGCCGCTTCTTCTTTTGGCTTAAAATTAAGAGCAGCCGAGTTTATACAGTAATGCTTACCTCCCGGGGCCGGTCCGTCGTTAAACAGATGGCCAAGGTGAGCTCCACAGGTGGCACAGGTCACTTCAATCCGGTGAAGGCCGAAAGAAAAATCATCCTTATATTCAAGATTAGCTTCGACTACGGCTTCTTTGAAGCTCGGCCAGCCGCTGCCGTGGTCATACTTGTCATCTGACTTAAAAAGAGGAGCACCACAGGCGGCACAAAAATAAACCCCTTCTTCCCAGAAGTCATTATATTTTCCGCTAAAAGGCGGTTCGGTCGAGCACTTGAACATCACTTTATATTGTTCGGGAGTGAGTTCTTTTTTCCATTCTTCCTGGCTTTTATTGATTTTTTTCACCGGTTTATCTCCTTGAGCCTGGCTGAGGGCAGCTGCTTCTCCCCGGTAAGCCAGGGCATTTAAGCCTTTCCAGCCAGCCCAGGCCAGCAGGAAGCTCAATCCAAGGATTATAACTTTTTGATAAAATCTAGTCATCTGACAGTTCCTGCCCAAAAAATCCTACTAAAATAGTATACATTAATTCCTGGCCAGGGGTAATAGATTGAGGCTAAATATTTAGTTTAGCTGTTATTAAAGTTGATCCTCTCTAAAATCAGAGGATGGCAAGGGCTTGAGAGGTCTTATTCAAACGACAGGCAAACGCCAACTGCTCCCAGACCATTGTGGACGCCAACGACCGGTGAGGCTTCTTCGATAAAGCTTACCTGGCGGCCCGTAATCCGTTCAATTTCCCGGGCATAAGCTTCAGCTCTCGGGCGATTACCGGCGTGAACAATCGCAAAAGAATGAATGGGATGGGCGGCCTGCTTTTTTCTTACCATCTTAAGAATCTTTTTGAAGTTCTGCCGCCGGCTGAAGGATTGACGGCAGGGAACAGCCTGGCCGAGCTTATTAATAGTAATGATTGGCTTGATGTTGAATAATTTGGCCAGTAAACCCTGCATCGGGCTAACCCGGCCGCCTTTGACCAGATATTTGAGGGTTTTGATGTCAACCAGGATTTCGGTTTTGTCCACCAGCTCTTCGGCCTGGCGGGCCAGTTCATCCACTTCCCGGGCATCTTGCGGCTCATGCGGCCAGTTTTCAAGCAGTCGCTCGACAATGAGCCCGGAAGAACCTGAAATGTGGCGGCTGTCAACTATTCTTATTTTTTTCTCGGGAAATTTGTCGGCCACCGCTTTGACCAGGTTATAGAAACCAGACAGGGCGCTCGAAATGGTCAGAACCAGAATGGAATCATAATGACTGCTCAGAAAAGAAAACCAGTTTTCTATGGTTTTAGGTGAAGGCTGGGCGCTGCCGGGCATTATTTCCTCTTCGGCCAGCATCTTATAAATTCTCTGGGGAGAGATGGTCAACTTATCGAGGAAAACGTGATTCTTGATATTTAAAAGTAGCGGAATAACCACCACCTGATTCTCTTCGAGAAGAGAGGCTGGTAAGTCACAGGAAGAATCCACCACCAGCGCTATCTTGCTTTTTGGCCGGAAGCTTATTTCCGACTGGAGTCTCATGTCTTCTACCTTCGGCTGGACGATCGTGCCCAGATCTTTAAGGGCCTCAAAGAGCTGCTCCGGCTCATTGGTATGAACATGAAATCTGACTCTTGTTTCGGAACCGCCGACTATGGCCGAGTCACCAGCTTTGACTACCAGCTCTTTTATCCGATTAAAGTCCAGATTATCTCCGGTGAGCAGAGCCTCGGTGCAATAGCGGAAGGGTATATCCTCTTTGGGCTGGTGCGGAGCCTCCTCGAATTCAATTTCCGGCATTTCCTGATTTAAGACGTCTTTCAGATTGCCCTGATGGATGAAATTTACCACGCCCTCTATAAAATCCACAAAGCCTTTGGCTCCGGCATCCACTACCCCGGCTTTTTTCAGTGCAGGCAGCTTTTTGGGCGTTTCTTGCAGAACCTGTTTAGCCCGGTCAAGAGAGTGATGAAGTAGCTCATGGAAATCAGAAAAACGGTACCGGCTCTGGTAGATTTCTTCAGGCCACTCTCTGATGAGAGTCAGAATTGTGCCTTCCTGAGGGCGGGCGGTAGAACTATAGGCATAGTGAACGGCATTTTTGACTGACTCACCGAAGCGGGCGGCGGAGATTCGCAAATCGTTGCCCAGTTCCCGGCTAAGTCCATAGATGTACTGGGCGAAAATCAGCCCAGAGTTTCCCCGCGCACCGGTCAGGGCAGCTTCGGCTATGGAATTAAGTGATTCTTTGGCCGAGCGGGAAGGGCGAGCCTGTTCGGCTATGGCTTTCATGGTTGAAGCTAAGTTGGTCCCGGTATCGCCATCTGGAACCGGATAGACATTTATCTTGTTGAGATAGGCAAAATCCTTGATAACCGCCTGGCCGCCCGCCAGAAAAGCCAGATATAATCTTCTTCCATCAAGATATTTTATCTTCATTACTGATTATCTATCCTCTAAAAATTGTCGGCCTGAGCAATTTCTGCGTCTCATTAAGGCAGGCTATTTTACCAGATTGCTATTAAATCTGCTATCGAAAATATCTAAAATATAGAAAATATCTAAAAAAATAAAAATTCCTCAAAGTTGAGGCGAGATAGTATTTTGGCCTTCTTCATATTGGGTAGGGGAAAGGGGCCTTTAATCTAGGCCCATAGTTTCAGCGGTTAGAGTTAGAACAGGGTTCAGCGCGGAGATAACGGGGCAGGTAGAACATGGATAAATGAGTTTGACCGTCGTAAAAACGCAGCTGGCCATCAATTCTCCTGGTTATCAGCTGATCTAGATGTTCCTGAGGTGGCCGGGGATCGATATAACTTTTTTCTCCCAGCAAAAACCCCCAGGGACTGTCATAAGAAGGAATATAAGTTTGATAGCTAGATGTATATTTAAAAATTGCGGCCAGATTCTTCCTGATGGCTAGATGATTTTCTATCTGGCCTGGTTTTATTCCTTCTGCCTGGGTGACCAGAATTCCGTCCGCAGTCAGCCGGTCATAAGCCATCTGGTAAAATTCAGGCGTGTAGAGGCGAGAGGCGGGAGAATCAGCAAATGGTTCAGGCAGGTCCATGATGATCACCTCATAAAACTCTGTTGTCTCCTGAATAAAATCCCAGCCATCCTTGATAATCAGCTTAAATCTTGGATGATCAAAAGCTCCTTGATGCCATTCACCCAGGTATCGCCTGGAAAATTCAATTACTTCCTGATCGATATCAACTCCGGTTATTTTCAGGTTGTCGTATTTTAGAAGTTCCCTGATGGTGGCACCTTCTCCTGCCCCTATCACCAGGACATTAGCCGGTTGCGGATGAAGAAGTAGAGCCGGATGAACCAGGGCTTCATGATAGATGAATTCATCTTTTTCAGCTGACTGCATTCTGCCATCTATGATCAGGCATTTACCCAGGCTTTCAACTTCTATAATCTGAATTTTTTGATAATTTGATTGGTAATCAATCAGCACTTTTTTAATTCCAAAACAATGCAATTGATCGGAACCAGTCTGATCAACAAACCATTGAAAAAATGGCTTACGTTTCATTGGTCCCTCCTTGAAATCAGGCTCAGAGGAAACTAGTTTACGTTGGGTAAACAACCTGACCTGATTAAAAAATCTGATGGCTGATTTTCTTTAAAAACTATTATAACAGAATCGGCTGGTAGAAAGCCAATGATTTATTATTGGGTGAGATAATCAGACCTTGAGGTAGGGAGACACACCGTGAAAAGATAGCTCAGAAAAGAAAGAAGCAACGAGCTTAAATACCTTCTGCGCTCCTGGACACTGCAGGTCTTTTTATTCTATTATTCTAAGGGCCAGTTAGGTTTTAAAAATAGCTGGGCGTTTTAACGACGCTCTTATTATCAGTTATCAGCTGCTCAGCGGATAACCTGGTAAACCTCCCGCCAGGACTTGACTTTGATTAATGTTCCTCCTACTGGCTGTTCCAATCTCTCTAAGGTCGAATCATATTCCTGGATGTAAACTTCTCTCTTAGATTGGCCGTCTCCTGTTTTAGTTTTTTCACCCAGGGTTACGGCCGAACGTGTTTTGGAAAACAGAGTTAAACTCTCAACATTGCCAGTTTCAGTTTTAAAAGCTGTCCCGCCCATGATACTGCCACCAACCTTTTGAACAAATCGGCCATAAAGTTGTCCCAACCCAGCCAGGTTTTCGCAAGGATTAACACTTTCTATGCTACCCGCAAAGGTGTTGAAATAAACTATATAGTTTGCTACTTGCGGGTCAGCCCACACTTTTTCTCCCGGGCTTAAGTCGCCGACGTCCTTTTCAATGGGTAAATTCAAGGTAGTCGGATTGCCCATGAACCATTCTACTCTCTTTGCTTGGGTAGCCTGATTATTATCCTGAAGAGCAATAAAAGAATAAGTCGCATTGCTGGGAGCCCGATCATCTCCACCGGTTCCAAAATAAAGGCAGGGGACCGCTCCAGGACTGGAATAGTTCATCCAGATAGCCGGCTTGCTCAGTATTGGATAATGGTTGGAATCTTCATAAATTATTTCTGCTGTCCAGCTATTTTTATTTTTCCATTCGGGGCTGACATCAATTTTCCAGATTCTGCCATCTAAATCCCCGACATAGACCCGGTCAGCATAGCCATTTTTGTTCATATCAACAATTGAAGGTGAGCCTGGAATGGTATTCTGGATGTCCGGATAACTGGCCGAGGTGTTAACATTGGGGGCGGTAAAAGACCAGAAAGATTGTCCTGTTTCTATGTCTATAGCATAGAATTTGTTGCCAACCACATTATCGGGATCGTTATCATAGCCGGAGCCAACGAAAGCTACCCAGGTATCTTTATTTTGCTTTTTTACCCTACCGATAGCCGGTACAGACCAGGTTTCTCCCAGTCCCTGATCAGTAAATTCCCATAAGGGCTGAGGACTGGTAACATCGGTGATATCAAGAGCAAAATAATAATTTAACCCTCCACCGATGCTACTGCCTTTACCCGGTCCCTGACCACAGATCAGAATGGTATGCCAGTCTCCGCCAAAGTAAACGTCAGCTGAAGTCGGCGATCCGTCAACATAAACATCTCTATTGAAATATCTCTGTCCTGTTGTTGGGTCAACAAGTCGCATGTTTTTCAATTTGGGAAGCAAATTATAAGGAACATATGCCCAGAGTTCCTGACCGGTAGCCACATCGAAGCAATGGAGCAGGCCGTCATTGGCTCCGACCACAATAACTTTTGGCCTTTCTTCATGGGTTTTTTTGAAACCAGCATAATCAGAGCCCATTACATTAGGGTCCCCGTCAGGCGGGGCAACCAGAATGGGATTCGAATGATTTATATCACCCAGTTTCCAGTACCGCCCTCCAGCCCTTATAAAATCTATCAGCCCCTCGTTATCATTATTCTGGTCGTTAAGAATTGGTCCAAGAGTCGCGACATTAGTGGTTGAAAACTCAATTCTCTGCAGACCAGAACCAGCAGGAACAGCCGTATAGATATTGCGGCTACCAGCAGAACGAGAATTCAATAATTCAGCCGCATCCCACAAAATGTTAGCCCCCTCAGCTACTATTTGCCTACCTGTAGTCGAAGATAAGTCCGATGTACTGATGGTCCTTAAAACAGTTGTAGAATTGTTCAAGGCCGTCATCCCGGTTACATCATAAGCCCTTAAATGACCTTCCCAGCCAGGAAAGATAAATGAAGCAGCAATAATAAGCTTTTTCTCATCATTTTCAGTACCAATTTTAACCTGAGCAGAGACAGCAGAAGTTCTTGAATATTCTCTTCTATCTACATAGGTATATTTGATCTCGATTCGATCAATTCTTGGTGTGTCGTTGGAAGTTCCATGATATTCGTCGCTTTCTTTAGGATAATCATCAGTTGCTTCCAGCACTGCTTTCCACCTTAAATCAGTCCCGAAAGAAGTGAAGGTATGTTCGGGCAGGTTGGTATAATTACGAATTTGATTGCCTGAGAACTGGGCATAAAGCTCCCAGCTTGTCCCTCCATTATTGGAAACATAGTAAGTGACGGCCAGCCCGGACGAATTACCAATGACTGATTGACTTAATCCTGCAAATTGAACTTTCGTGATAGAGTATCGCGTTCGATCCAAAAGTCCGGAAGTAATATCTGTAGACTGGCCGATCCCTATCAGATTATATCTATCACTTAAGACATTATCAAAACAATAATAAAAGGCTGAATGGTTCCCATCGGCCATCATAAAGTCTGGATCGCCATCTCCGTCATAATCTAAAGGAAGGCCGAAATCGAAGTCAAAAGCACCGCATTGTCCCTGAGAAATGAGCTGAGGACCGTTATATAAGAGTTTAGAAGTAAATTCTCCGTGACCATCATTTCTAAAATAAAAAACCTTTCCTCCCATTTTTGTCCCTGTGCTGTAATCGATGCGCTGACTACCGCAACGGAACGAGCCTGAAGACCCCGTCTGATATTGAGGAGGCCAGACTTCCTGCGGATTCCAGTTATCTGTGCCCACGACGAAATCCAAGGATCCATCCCCATCATAATCTGCAACGGCAATGGCGGTAGCTGCTCCATCATAAAGATTATCGTTCATATCATGCGAGCCATTGATATCCCCTAATTGTTTGTATAAAGTAAAATTTCCGCTGCCATCGTTTTTATAATACTTAAGGCCTCTCCAATTCACTGATCCAACGATAAGATCCGCATCTCCGTCTTTATCAAAGTCGCCAAGTCCAATAGCCGAAACACCCCGTTCATCCCATCTATGACCTGACTCGCCACTTCTGGTATTTACTTTAACTTCTACTGCAAATTTATTGGTATTAGATATAGGTTTATTTCCATCATTTCGCAAAAGAATTACCTGGCCAAACCCATTGCCATATAAAATATCAAGATCTCCGTCCTTATCAATGTCAATGGTGACGGTATTATTAGAGGCCCAGCCAAGTTGTAATGAACTCGCTAGCTTGGATGTGTAATCATACTTAGTAAATTGTGGTACTCCGTTTTTATCAAATGTGCCCTTATGCTTATAAAAAGCAACTTCTTTGATATTTCCAACCCGATCGCTGGCACTGCCCGACGAACGTGTATACATGAAATCCGGCCAGCCATCGCTGTCAAAATCTCCGGCCACCAGAGCCACTAACTTAGTTTCGGAGTTTTCATTTCTAATATACGGTGTTTTTTCCTGGAAAGTCCCATTCCCCATGTTTTTAATAAAAGCGATTCTCCGGCTATAGACATCACTCGTTCCGATCATATCCATCAATCCGTCTTGATCAAAGTCAGCATAAGCGACCATACTTATCCAGGTAGGGAAATTCGCCGGGATAGGAAAATTCTGTAAGATTCCCGCCTTTCTTAAGGTAATATAGCCTTCGCCCCAGTGAAGAACGGACGAATTCTCTTCGTCTTTAAATTGAACATTATCAAAATTTTCAACAAAATTTATCGTATATTCCCGGCATTCTTGCTGAGCCTGAAATTCTACGGCTAAAAATAAGAGCAGGATTAGTGGAATAGCTATCAATAATATTTTTATATTCTTATTCACCAACCTACCTCCCTTTTTCGTTAATTATCCCTTTACAAAATTTTGATACTGACTGTGGCTGTCTGCCTGCAATGCCCATTTTTTCCTCTGGCCCGCCATTTTATCACTTTGCCTTTTTATTATTATTCATAAGCTAAAGCTTTTTGTCTCTCTTATGGTGTCATACCAATCTCAATTTCTATTTCGAGGCGGCTGGTAGCCAGTATTTTATCACTTGCATTGGGACCTGATCTAACGACACCAATGCAGACCATAAGAGCGCTGAGTGGATCGGAAGCAGACCCACTGCCCGCCCCTTTATCAATGAGAAAGACTGTAAAGCGATCATTAGTTTGGACTGCTCCAGTCTGATCATAGGCATAAGGTTCTTCAAAAAAGACAAATTGCCCATCGTGGTCCTTATCTATGAGACTCAGTATTTGCTCATCGGTCATAGACCGGAAATAACCAGGATTGGGAGTATTCGGATCATTGCCGATAAAAGGGACATCTATTCCCCCGGTCGTGAGTCCTTTGAGGTACAAATCGCCAAAGTCTGACCACCCCTCCTCACTGAGGCGTATCCTGGCGGCGTCAAAGCCGGCTTCGGCCACATTGAAGGCTTCTTCCTGGTAGCGCATGCTGGCCGAGACTTTCGGACCGGAAGTAGTTATTGCCAGCACAGCTACTCCCACTGTCAGCATAAAGGCCAGAACAAGAATAACCACCATCATGCCTGAGCCTGGTGGGCTACATAGCTGCCCCCTAATGGCAAGAAAATTCCTCCAGGTCTTGCCGCTTGCGCCTTTTTTCCTAGCCTTTTTCTCACTCATCTCTGCCCCGTATTATATAGATTTAGATTTAAATTTCTGACATTAGCCGTAGTCTCCAGGACAAACCGCCGGTGGTAATCATCGGTGGTGCTGCCGGGAGAGTCAGAAATATTAGGCCGCCGGTAATTATGAATGTTAGCTGGCACTTTACCAGAGACAGAGGCGAATCTATTGGGGGTGCGGCCAACGATGATCACTCTGATTTGACGGATTCGTGTAATTTGATCAACAGTCCAAACAGGGGACCACGGCTTAAAGCCATCCAGGTAGCTATCATCATCCAGATCGCCATTGTATTCAAACTGCAGATTTTCAATATTCTGAGCTATTGGCAAATGAATGCCATTGTCGGTCATATATAAAACCCCAGGCTCGCCAACATAACCGTCAACACCGACAGTTAAAGCCTTACCATTCAGCTCAGCATGACCAGAAGTATCCAGCCAGAATTCCTTCACATTGGCAAACATAATCAGCCCGTTATCAAAATCATCCGGGTCACAGTCAGTGTCGGCTGTCAGGCCCCCGGGAGGATTAAGTCCAGAGGAAGGACCTGGTGAGGTGTTAATTTTTTCGTTAGTTCCTCCCTGACTCCAGGTAACATGGGTTATCATCCTGATTACACCTTGCCTGCAGGCTGAAGCTGTATTTGGTAAGATTAAAACTATTTTATTTTCATAAAAAGTCTGTTTATAAGGGTATAATTCAAAACTGCCATCATAAAGAGCCACGTTAGCTGCACCACCACCATGACCACCCTGATAATTCTGGATCTTCAGATTAAGCGGCTCATCAATATTCCCGAGGATTATGAGACGATCAGGCTTGACTTCCGTTCCCTGATCCTCATTGTTAAATCCCTCCAGAGCATACATACCAAATTCCGGTGGCAGGCCGACTCCAGCCATCCTCAGGTCTCTGGTAATAAGGTACATAGCTGAGCGGACATCATGCTGAAGCTCAGCATACTGTTCCTGGTCAACCGAAATCTGGTTGCTGCGGGAATAAAGAGCCAGTGCCCCTATGATTACCACCAGCATGATGGCTGAAGAGACAATGAGTTCAATCAGGGTAAAACCTGCTTGATTTTTCCGTTTTTTGGAGCCAAAAAATAAGATTTTAAAATCCCTTTGTTTATTTAATTTCGCCTTTTCTTTTTGCCTTCTTTCTCTCATGTTTCACCTGCCATTCTGGCCTCAATTAAATCTTTCTAACGGGAGATGATGGTATGGATATAAGCGCGGACTTTATATTTTTCAGGGTTTTCTATTAAGCTGGTGGAATCGGTATCCTTATAAGCCGGTGGGAAAATCAGAACCTGGACATCGAAACCGCCAGATACAGTCTGTGAACTTCCAACCTGAGTTATCCTCCTGAAATCTATGGTTCCATCGGCATTAATATCTATTTGTTCATCATTACTGACTTCAGTAATCCCCTCAGGTGAAGATGGAATAAGGTCAGACAGCTCACTTGTGGTTAATGTCCTGAGATAATCAATCTGTTGCTGGGCCAGAAAAATAGCATTGCTAATTTCATGCGACCTGACATTCTGCATAATGCTGATGGTAAAAAGCTGGGCTAAGCTGACAAAAACCACGGTAACCAGGGCCAGGCTGATAATGGTTTCTATTAATGTAAAGCCCCTGACGTTTTTATCCTTCTTTCCCTTATTGGTTTTAAGCCCTGCTTTAATCAGCATGCTTTGGCCTGCCAGCTTCATTGCAGTTGATTGCCTCATGGAATCCGCTCCTTTACCCTCTGGCTTTTTTGTAGCCAATAGAACCGCCAGCATAGATGGTAATTATTCTTTTATTATCTTGAGCCAGGTTTCTGAGCTTATTACTCTGGAGAACAACTTGAAAAATTTCCGGATCAGAAAAATCATAATTGGCCACCAATCCTAATGGAGAAAAAACTATTTGCCGGTTCTCCTTAGGCAAGTCAATTTGTGGATTAAATTTAGCGGGAAGAGTTTTTTTGATAAACTTGGGTACAGGTTTCCAGGTAAAGGTGGGGTTTGTCCCCGTAAGTTTGCCCTCTTCTATCTCCACCATGTATCGCCACTGGTTGTTTTCCTGAAAAAAGCGCACCCGGCAGTTAACCTTATCATTGACGGCTGTATAGCGGGCTGCTTCCAGTGTGGTCAGAAGCTCCCTGGCTGCGCTCTCCAGGGCTCTGACCTCAAGAACGTTTAAAATACTTGGATAGGAAGCAGCCACAGCTATCCCGATTATGCCCAGAACAACAATAATCTCAATAAAAGTAAACCCTTTATTTTTCATCCTTTTTATCCCTGTTATTCCCTGCCCGCTCATCTTTTGGCCTAATTTTATCCCAGTTATTAATTAAAAAGCAAGAAAATTAATACGTCCGCTCCTTCGGGCTGTCTGTCTCTGCCTCCTACCAGCAGATTATGGACATGAGCTTCAAGAGACAATGGTCACCGGGGGTGATTTTAGGGGTGATTTTTTATATTGGCTCACCCGGTGCCCGAGTCTCCTCTTGCCCCCGATCCCGGGAACCGGTCCTGTCGGTTCTCCCATCGATAAGATCGACGATTCCCCTTACCCTACGGGGCTTTAGGGAAGATTCAGGCACCGTTCTCCAAATAAAATTATTACTAATGTAATGAACTTAGCCTGCTTTTATCTATTAAGGATTAAATTTTCAATGAAAAACTCCATCATGCGGTCCTGGCGCACGCTGGTGTGACCCAGATCCGGTCCAACCTGAACTTCAAAACTTTTCCCGGCTTTCTGCAGAGCTTGAATAAGCTGCATGGCATTGTTGGGATGAACATTATTGTCGGCTGTTCCATAATAAATCAGCAGCCGCCCCTTGAGATTATTTACATAATTCAGGGCATTGCCGTTTTTATAGCCTTCCTTATTCTCCTCTGGCAACCACATGTAGCGCTCGGTATAGATGCTATCATAATGTTCCCAGCCTGTTACCGGGGAAGAAGCGCTGGCCGCAGCGAAAACCTCCGGATGCCGTAAAATTGACATGATGGAAGCATAGCCGCCATAAGAAGTCCCGAATATCCCAACCCGGCTGCCATCAACATATGGCCTCTGGCTGAGAGCTTTAACTCCGGCTGCCTGGTCATCTATTTCAACTGTTCCCAGCTTTAAATAAATGGAGTCAAGGGATTTTTTACCTACCCCGGCGGCACTGCGGGAATCGAGGCTGGCTACCAGAAAGCCCAGCTCGGTAATCGGGTTAGGTGGGATAAATGTCTCGCGGGCACCATTGGTGGCCGGGCCGGCATAGACACTGACCAGCAGGGGATATTTTTTGCCAGGATCAAAATTAGAAGGAAATTGCAGCAATCCATATAAATCGGTCTGGCCATCAGCTGCTTTAAACGTAAAAAGTTCTGCTTTCTTTAAGCCGAGAGCTTCGAACCGGCTCAAATCGGATTTAGCCAGTTCGACGATCATTTTGCCTGAGACCGAGTAGAGCCTGGTGACAGGTGGAATATCATGGGTTTGAGCGATATCAACATAGTATTTACAGTCAGGAGACATATCAATCATATGATTAAAAGCCGGATCGGTCAGCCGCCGGTCATTTTTCCCGGCGAGAGACACACGGTGAAGCTGGAGCTTCATGGGATTATCACCGCTTCTTGCTGTATAATAAACGACACCGGCTTTTTCATCGACAGCTAAAACGCTGCCCACCTCAAAGGGATGGCTGGTCAAAGTAGCCAGCAGCTTCCCACTCAAATCATAGAGATAAAGGTTTTTATAGCCAGTTCTTTCCGAAACCAGGATGAACCGCCGTCCGTCTTTGAGCCAGGTTATAGTGGGGGAATTTTCTGCCCAGCCTGTTGGCCATTCTTCGCGAACAACCACCCTGGTTTTCCCAGTAGCTGGATCGGCCACGGCCAGCTCGGTTATATTCTGCCGGCGGTTCGCTCGAAAGAAGAGAAGCTCTCGGCCATCTTTAGTCCACTCAATACCGTAAATATAATGGCCGACAACTTCGTTGGAAAAGGGCTGTCCCTGACGGACATCAAGAGTCGTTATCTTTTTACTTCTCAGGTCATAAACCATCAGGTCAACCACTGGATTGGGCTGGCCGGATTTAGGGTAAGGCTCAATATCCATCTTGCTGTAGAGCTTGGTCTGGTCGAGCTGAAGGTAGTAATCGGGCACTTCCTTTTCGTCAAACCGGTAAAAGGCAATTTGCTGACTGTCAGGTGACCACCACATGGCAGTTGTCTGATCCAGTTCTTCACCATAAACCCAGGAAGCTGTGCCATATTTGACTCTGCTCTTATCTGAGCCATCCGTTGTTATAGCTATTTCTTCTTTGGTGGACTGATCAACCAGGTAAAGATTGCGATCGCGATAGACAGCTTTATACTTTTTATCAGGTGATTCAGCACTGGTAAATTGCCGGCCGCGTTCAGGCATTCCTGCCCGGCGGGCAAAACCCATCGGCGGCTGTTCCTTGGCCTCGCCGATTTTCGTCAGCTTTCTTGTCCTGAGATCATAACGCCATTGCTGACCATCCCGGACAAATTCCAGAGCCTGACCCCCATCTTTCCAGGTAACCCGGACAGAGCCGAGCTTAACTACCTCGCGCATCTCTTTCATCAACTTTTCATAGCGATCATAATTGGGGTAAGTTTTAAGCCTGTCTTGAGAAAGGAGTAGTGAAGGCAGGAAAGCCAGCTGTAAGAAAAACAGCCAGCCAGCCAGAATTATCACGGATCTAAGATTCTTCTGACTTTGTTTAATTATTTTGAACATCTTTCCTCCAGATTAAAGATTATTACCTTAAGATGATGATTATACTCGTTAAAGCAAAAAATTCAGCAATTAATTTATTCGTTCTAATCTACTTAAAATTTCTTTAAATTAATTTAAATTCATTGACAATAAACTTATAATAAGCGAATGCAAAATAATGATGCTTCAGTTCCTCCTGCTACTCCGAAGGCTCCTGAGCTGCAACGGGCTCTGGGCCTGTTCAGTATTATCGGTATTGTCATCGGGGCTATGATTGGTTCTGGAATTTTTATCAATCCTTCTAACATTGCGGCTACTGTTGGAACACCGAAACTGATGCTGGCCGTCTGGATTATAGGTGGTATCCTGAGCTTTTTTGGGGCACTGGCTATCGCCGAGTTGTCTGCCATGTATTCCCAGGCCGGCGGGATTTATATTTATCTCCGCGAAGCCTATGGGTCGCTGATTGCTTTCCTTTTTGGCTGGACTCTGTTCCTGGTCGTTGAAGCCGGTACGATCGCTACCCTGGCAGTGGGATTTTCCTCCAAATATCTGCAATATTTTGTGAAAATAAATGGTCTTCAAACCAAAGTAGTGGCTATTTCCCTCATTGCGATTCTGGCCACTGTAAATTACCTGGGCGTCAAAAAGGGTGCCCTGGTAACTAATTTCCTGACAAGCATAAAGTTCGTCGCTTTGATTGGCATGTGCGTTGTTGTTTTCCTGTTGGCCAGAGGGTCAACAAGTAACTTCTTTTCCAACGAGAACGCCGCGCCGGTGAGTGGCGGCGTATTGGGAGCATTTGGCGTGGCGCTGGTTTCAGCTCTCTGGGCCTATAAAGGTTGGGAAACAAGTACCTATTGCGCCGGAGAGATCAAGAATCCACAGAAAAACCTGCGCCTGGGAATCTTCATTGGTACCATATCTGTTATCTTTCTTTACTTAGTGGCCAATCTCGCCTATCTTTATGTTTTCCCGGCGGCTAAGATGGCCAAATCGACTCGGATCGCCGCCGATGTAATGGAAGCAGCCGTCGGACCAATTGGAGCCTCCGTCATCACGCTTATCATCTTGCTGTCAATGACCGGAACAATGAATGGTCACCTTCTGACCGCACCCAGAGTTTTTTATGCCATGGCCAAAGATGGGATCTTCTTTAAGGCTGTGGCCAGGGTTCATCCTAAATACCGGACACCCCATATCTCCATTATTGTCCTGGCCATCTGGGCCTCTCTCCTCAGTCTGAGTGGCACCTTTGAACAGCTCTATTCCTATGTCATTTTCGGCTTCTGGATCTTCATGGGCCTGACTGTCCTGGGGGTCATGATACTCCGCCGAAAATTCCCTGATCTTCCACGCCCCTATAAGACATGGGGTTATCCAGTTACCCCGATCCTCTTCATTCTGTCTTCCATTTTTCTGACCATCAATTCGCTTCTTCGTGCTTTTTGGAACTCGTTTGCCGGGCTGGCTCTGATTGCGCTTGGCATTCCTGCCTATCTTATCTGGAAACGTCGAGGCCGGACCCCGGCTGACTCAGTTTAAAATAAAGGATAGACAAGGATAGACTATGTTACACCTTAATCTGATTGATACAGTGGCTTTTGCCGGTATCATTCTTTTCGTCGGCTATGGGCTATGCCGCTGGATCAAGCCTCTGTCGCGGTATAACATTCCGGCGCCGGTGGTCGGGGGCTTGCTGGTGGCTTTAGCTGCTCTCATCGCCCGGCATTATGGGCTTACCCTGTTCACTTTTGATACGACGCTTAGAGATCCCCTGATGATCGCTTTCTTCACCACCATCGGTTTCGGAGCCAGTCTGCGGCTTCTCAAAGTTGGAGGCCCTCAGGTTTTACTTTTTTTTATCATTGCCACTGTGGCCGCTATTTTCCAGAATGTTCTGGGTGTGGGTCTGGCTGTGCTGCTAGGTTTAAAGCCTCTGTTCGGTGTGCTGGCTGGTTCGGTAACCTTGACCGGTGGCCCGGCCACGGGACTGGCCTTTGCCCCTCTGTTTGAGAAAGCCGGAGTGACTGGAGCTGCCACCATTGCCGTGGCGGCGGCTATGTTCGGAATAATTAGCGGCGGATTAATCGGTGGGCCGCTTGGCACTTTCTTGATTGAGCGACACAAACTGCGAAAGCCGTCTGCCAAACCCCGGGACATCTCTGTTCCCACTACTGATGATTTAGTCGAAGCTGCTGCTCTTGAACCGAAGGGAACTTCGTCCTCTGGAGAAGACGATAGGGAAGCCTATATTCTTCTTAAGAATACCGTCGTGCTGCTGGTAGCCATGTGGATCGGCTCCTGGTTAAGCCAGGGCTTTGCTGCCCTTCACTTTACGCTTCCTGCCTATATTGGAGCCATGTTTGTGGCGGCTATTATCCGCAACCTGGATGATCTGACCGGTCTCATCGGGCTTTCTCAGAAGACGATGGACGACCTGGGACACGTTGCCCTATCGCTTTTCCTGGTTATAGCCCTGATGACGCTCAAACTCTGGGAACTGGCTGGTCTTGTCCTCCCTCTGGTCATTGTCCTCCTGGGGCAGGTCATCTTAATTATTGTACTCTGCCTTGGCCCGGTCTTCAGGCTGATGGGGCGGGATTATGAATCGGCTGTCATGAGCAGCGGCTTTTGCGGCTTTATGATGGGGACAACGGCCAATGCCATGGCCAATATGAAAGTCCTGGTGGATAAGTTCGGACGGGCGCCCCGGGCCTTCCTGGTCGTGCCGATGGTGGGCGCCTTCTTTATTGATTTCACCAATGCTCTTTTGATCACTGTTTTCTTGAACATTTTTGGTTGAGGCATTCGTAGTTGTTCAGTTGACAATTAGGTGGCTCTAATCTAAACTTAAAAATAATTTTGGCCCGTTAGCTCAATTGGTAGAGCAGCGGACTCTTAATCCGCGGGTTGAAGGTTCGAGTCCTTCACGGGTCAATTTTTTTCTCGAGGTGGAAGTGAAGGGAAAAGGTGCGCTGGCCGTCCTGCTCCTGGTCATAGTCATTATCTATTTTGCCTATTTTTTGAAGACGGAGAAAAAGGCCCCGATTGAAGAAGAAGTTTCCAGTTTTAATCAGACCAGAGCGGAGCTAACGTCCGTTAATCTGGAATCACTATCAAGAGCTATTATCGAATGGATGGCAGAAAGCGGCCGGGAAGCACCTGAATCGCTAAAAGAATGGCCAGGCGCCAGGTCAGCCAGTTTGAGTCTGACCGATGGTTGGGGACACGAGATCAGATACGAAAAAGTCTCTGACAGCAGTTTCCGCCTGCGCTCGGCCGGCTCCGATGGCCGGTTTGAAACTGAAGATGATATTATTAAGGAATACTGATAGCTTTCTAAGCATCCCTCATGGTTTTGAAAAAGGGTCTCTCTATTCCCAGAAAACTGATGAAGGGAAAGGGCTATATCAAATGGCTATATTAGCAAAAAAGATACTCAAAATTCGTCTCCAAAAATACTTATAGAAGGGAAAGCCCAAGTTCTTAATATAAAAAAGACTATGAGTTTACTTCTAACACCAGCTCATTTTTCCAGGCCTCTTTTGACTTTAAGCTTCCGGTCAGGATGAGATATTTAAATGGATTCTATTCTAATGTCATTTTATTAATAGGGAAAAAGTGGGCCAGCTGTCCGGAGCCAGGAACAAGAGGAGGGCACGGAATCTAATTATCGACTATCCCTGCTTCCTTTAGTCGGAGGTCATATAGCCCGTTTTTCTGCTTTAGATTTAGATCCCCAGGTTGCCTGCCGGCTTCCGCACGGGGAGGAATGCCATCTACAACTATTCTAAGAGATTGGGATAACGTTTCTTCATTTCTTTAACTTTTCGTGCCAGGACTCCTGACAGCAAGAGGAGGCCGATCAGGTTCGGCAAAGCCATAAAGGCGTTGGCAATATCTCCCATAAAGAAGACGATTTCAATCGAGACAACTGCCCCGATAAAGGTCAACGCAATGAAAATGATCCGATAGGGCATGGTGACCTTGATACCGAATAGATACTTAAGGCATTGCTCTCCGTAGTAGCACCAGCCGACGATAGTCGTATAACCAAAAAGAAAGGAACAGACAGCAACAATGATTCCGCCGACATGTGGCATGGTTTTCGAAAAGGCTGAGACCGTCATGGCTGAGCCGGATACTCCACTGGTCCAGACGCCGGAAGAGATATTAATTATCCCAGTAAAAGTGCAGACGACGATAGTATCAATAAATACTTCCATGACGCCGATCAGTCCCTGATGGAGCGGGCTGGGAGTCTGGGCCGCAGCGTGGGCAATGGGAGCACTGCCCAGGCCAGCTTCATTGGAGAGAATGCCACGTCTGGCACCAAACTGAACAGCTTGTTTGATAGTGGCGCCGACAAATCCGCCGGTTGCGGCCGCCGGTGAAAAGGCCAGCTGGAAAATAAGCTTGAAGGTTTCTGGCAGAGCGGCGGCATTATCTATAAGGACAATGATCCCGGCTCCCAGATAAAGAACAATCATGGCTGGCACCAGGCGCTCGGCTACGGCCCCAATCCTTTTAATCCCTCCAATTACGACCAGACCAACAAAAAAGGTAATAAAAGCCCCTGTAATGACCGGAGAAATACCAAACTGAGTTTTAAAGGCTAAGGACATCTGGTTACTTTGCATCATGTTACCCGTGCCGAAAAGGGCAGCAAAGCCTCCACAAACGGCAAAAAATCCCGCCAGAAAAACGGCAAATTTAGTTTTATTCAGGCCGTTTTTGATGTAATACATCGGGCCACCGGCAATTGTTCCGTCCGGATATTTTTCCCGGTAAAGGACTCCAAGAAAGGCTTCAGAGAATTTGGTTCCCATCCCCAGAAAACCGCAGATCCACATCCAGAAAATGGCTCCAGGTCCTCCCCAGTAGAGAGCCGTAGCGACACCAGCAATATTTCCATTGCCAACAGTGGCGGCCAGAGCGGTCGAAACAGCAGCAAACGGGGAGACGTCTCCTTCTCCGCCGCCTTTTCTTGAACGGCGGCTGAACATTACTTTGAAAGCTGTTCCGAGTTTAGTAAATTGAATAAAGCCAAGTCTGATGGTTAGGATTAAGCCAACTCCAAACAGGATCGGAACCATAATCGTCCAGATGTTAGTGGCTGTTTTATCCAGCCAGCCGGCCAGGTTATTCAGGAAAAGTTCCATTTCAGCTGCTCCTCTCCTCTATTAGATGGGTCAGTCCTTTCAGGCTGCCAATTTTTATCAAATTCTAATCTTTCTCTCTCTAACACAGGTTAATCAGGCTGTCAATAAAAAATTTCAGGTTGTTATTTAAACTTGAAAAGTGAACTCTTTACGCTTGAAAAGTGAACTGTTGATGAGGCATTTAATGCAGGGAAGATATGTATATAACAATAAATAAGCTTGAGCTCAGCAGCCAGATAACCGGCGGAAATAAGGAAGAAGGTCAGAGCTTTATAAATGCCACGAATGAAAAAGGAGGGCAGAAGAAATAAGATTTTATTCAGGTAAAAAGATGAATAAGTTGACAATGTAAAGACTTTACCTCGCGGGCTGCTGCTTGATATTTTGTTAAAAACCTGCTATTTTATAAGCCACCTGGATAGATGACAGGAGAAGGAGAGACCAGCCTTGGAACAAAATACCTTTGATAGCAAATTTCGCTTTGTTATTGTAGCCGCCCAGAGGGCCAAGCAACTGCTTAAAGGTGAAAGACCCAGGATAAAATCTAAATATAAGAACCCGATTCGGATTGCGCAGGAAGAAGTTAGAACAGGTGCCGTTCAGTATGAGATCCTTCCTTATCAGCCTGAAGAAGCAGGGGAAGAAGAAGTTATTCTGACTGAGGCTCTGCCGCTGGAGGCGGTTGAAACTGAAACGGAAGCTACAGTCGAAGAGCATGACCAGGAACTGATTGAACCTGAAGAAGGAGAAGAAATTGGAGAAGAAGATCTCGAAGGACTGAGCGAGGATTTCGAGCTTGAAGAAGAGGAAGAAGTAGAGGACGAAGATCAGCCAGATGAAGATGAATGATCTTTCTGACGTTTAGCCATAATCATCTGGACATAATCTGATTTAATAAAATCTTGCCGGCTATAGCCCAGTTTTTCAGCCAGCCTAACGATATCGCTTCTTTTACCTTCCAGTTCCAGAAAACAGCCAACTTCTGACTCGTCCAGAGTGATTTTTACCCGGCCAGAGCGCAGGAGCATCCTTTTTTTACGATATTCAAAAACTGGTCTCAGGCCAAGCTTTTGCAGAATTTTTTTGAAATCTTTGATATTTTTTATTTCCGATTCGAATTCCTCTCTTATTTTAAAAGACCGTGATTTCTGCGGCTGACCTTTATAGGTAATGAAGGCCTTCTTGCCGGCCAGTCTTAACCGCAAGGCTTCCTGCCGGCTGGTCAAGCGGCCGTCTGCAAAATCATACAGGGCATTCCATTCACGGTAAAAATCACGAATGATCTCACAGCCTGCATCCAGTAGCTTCTGCCTGGTCGTTTTGAGGTCAGGCACCTTGATCTTCACTTCGATTTCTATCATCTCTTCTGCCTCATTTTTGACTGGTATTATCGTTATTATTTTTCTCTTTTTAACACAAACTCAGTGAGCTTAATTAATGATTCCTGATAGGGGCTGGCCTCGAGCTTAGCCAGACAGGTTCTGGCTCGCTCAGCCAGTTTTTCAGCTGTCTTTAGACTTGAGGCCAGGGCTCCGCTCGTCTCCAGTTCAAGCAGAAAATCGTTAAAGCTGACCACTGGCTCCGGCCACTCTCCATGTCTCTTTTTCAGCCAGACCGCCACTTTCTTTTTCTGTTCTTCGGGCCAGGTCTTTATAGCTCTGATGAGGGGTAGAGTAATGCGGCCTTCTCGCAGGTCAGAAAATCGGGACTTACCTGTTTCCCGCGTTTCACCCTTAAGATCCAGAAGATCATCTACTATTTGAAACACCAGGCCCAGGTTAAAACCATAGGTTTCCAGCTCCGATTTTATTTCGGCCGGGGCACCAGCCAGCTCAGAGGCCAGGCGACAACTGGCTTGAAAAAGGCTGGCTGTTTTTTTGCCGATTATTTTAAAGTAAGCCTTCTCGGTTAATTCCAGATTGAAACTCTGTTCCAGTTCTTCAATTTCACCTTCGATCATCTGTCCGCTGGCTTCGGCCAGGATCTTAGCTATCTGATTGTTTTTGAAGTCCAGAGCTCTCCCTATGGATTTTATGAAGAGGTAATCTCCAAATAGCAGGCTAAACTCCGGGCCAAAGGCTTTAAAGGCGGTGGCCCGACCGCGGCGCAAAGCAGAGCTATCAATGATATCGTCATGTATAAGACTGGCAGAGTGAATGGCCTCGATCGTCGCTGCTATTTTTATTTTGTCTTTATTGTCATAGCCAAAATAATCTGTAATTAATAAAAAGAGTCCGGGCCGAATTAGCTTTCCCGGTCTGGAAACAGTTTGTCTGGCTATCTCTCTCAGGGCGGGACTTGAAGCCTTCGCCCAGTTGAATAACTGCCTTTCGACCTGGGCTAACTCGGTTTGGATCGGAGCGAAAATCACTGAAAGTGAAAGAGCTGGCCGAGGCCGGTCAACTGTGGGAAGCGAAAGACTCCTGTTCATCTCTATTATTTAGCCAGAAATTTGGCTAAATCTTAACATCTCAACAGCTGTTTTTCAACCGGAAGAAGCGGAAGAAGTTTCTGGTGGTGGCTTCGGCTACCTGGTTGAAGTCAATATTTTTTAAACTGGCCAATTTTCTGGCCGTCGTCAAGACGAAGGACGGTTCATTTCGCCTGTGGGTTTTTTTATCAGGATAAGGAGTTAGATAGGGTGAATCGGTCTCAACCAGCAGGACGTCAAGCGGCAAACGCCGGGCAGCTTCCTGAACGTCAGTAGCTCGTTCATAGGTCAGAATGCCCGAAAAAGAGACCAGAAAACCAAGATCAATCATGGCCTTAGCCAGTGGCCAGCTTTCGCTGAAGCAGTGCAGGATGCCTCCCAACTGGTAACGGACTGATTTTATTATCTCAATTATTTTGTCTGCTGCTTCCCGGCTATGAATAATGACCGGGAGCTTTAATTCCGCTGCCAGTTCGAGCTGCTGCCTGAAAGCTTCGAGCTGGTTTTCAGGAGAAGAAAAGTTGTAATGAAAATCGAGGCCGATTTCTCCTATAGCTAAAATCTGGCCAGCTGCAGCCATTTTCCTGATTTGAGCTAAATGGGCTGGAGTCAGCTGACGGGCGTCGTGAGGATGCAGTCCGGCCGCTAAATAGATATAGTCCTTTTCAGCTTTAAGTTTAGATCCCAGACTCAAGCTTTCGCCGGAAGAAACATCAAGAGGACAGAGAATGAATTTAACCCCATTTTTTCTAGCTCTCTGGATGACTTCCTCCCGGTCAGCCTTAAAATCTGGCAGGTCAAGATGGGCATGGGAATCAACTAAGGTTGTAACTTTGTCATCAGCCATCATGTAGTCTCCTTCTTTTACGCATCTTATTTTCCCCACTCCTTCAGTCAGGGTAACGGCAGGACTCAATTGAAATAAAAAAGGGGAGAGAAATATTTTTTTCTCTCCCCTTAAAAATTACCTGCTTATTGGATGACCAGATTTCTTAATAAGGAAGGCGGCAGAGCTGAATTAGAAATCAGTTTGGTGATAAATTCAACCAGGTTAAAGGCCTGTCCTTTAGCCATTTGGGCTTCTTTTTCCAGGTCAAGAATTTCCTGGAGGCCAATGTAGGGAAGTGCGCCCATACCGGGATTAAGGACTAAATAATCCCACTTTCTTTCGGCCTCAGCTTCACTTTGAAAGCCGGTCACAGTCAAATATCTCATTACCTGATCCTTGGTCATTCCGCCCTGGTGAATATTCAAATCGATGATGAAATCCATCACGTTTTTAAGCATCAATTTGAGCTGGGCCAGCCTGAGTCTCAGATCGTAATCACCATAACCAGCACTGATCAGATTTCTTTCCACATACAGCGGCCAGCCAAGTGTTAAGGCCATATTCGGGAACAGTTTGGTCATCAGGCTGCCCGCTTTTCTCGTCGTAGCCAGGGGTACAAAAGTTCCAGGAAAAACATTTTGAGCTGTCATCATGTCAATCTGGAAATTATTATGTTCTTCCAGAAAACCCTGAACTTTTTCTGGTGACCAATCAGAAGGAATCTGCATAACTTCCAGCGAATAGCTCCCGTTGTTATCATAAGCTCCAGGACCAACCAGCCTGGTCAAACCAAAGTTGGCAAAATAAGGTGGCATGGGTTTTATGCTCAGATTTTCAGCTGGAACGGGGAAGAATTTGGTCTCCTGACCGAACTTTTTCAAACGATCAGCAGAAGCATTAACAGCAGGAATGAAATTGTCAGCGGTTGGATGGAAAGTCTTTATCTTGTCAAAGATGTCCTTAACTATCCTGTTGATAATAGTGTCCTGGTCCCCCTGTAATTTGTCGATATCAACCTCGGGATACATCATCTTGTGAAGAGGATAGCAGACCAGGAGCATTTCCATTCGGATCGCTTTGACTTCGCTGGTTGCCCGGCTGATCAATTCCTCCTGGCTGATGGCCGCCCCGGATAACCTTTGAATCATACGGCGGTGAGCATCCTGTAGACGGAAGTTGCCAGTCGATTTAGGCAGAAGCTCGCTTTTAAGGTACTGCCGATAATCTTCCAGAGCTGGAATCATCTTGTTAACTTCAGCCAGAAAAAGCTGTTTATTAGCGTCGGAAGCACTGGCTACCAGCCCGGCCACCTCATTTCTGTAAAAATCAATGATATAGCCCATTTGTTTAATCGCTGTCTCAGTATAGGCCTGAGCCGGTGTCTTCAGTTCATTTTTAGCCCTTTTGATCAGGCCCGGAATAAGCTTTACTCTTTCGGTGGCACTCTTAATTCGGGTATCAATTGGAGCAAAATCTTTGGTCAGCAAAGCATGAACGCTGTTAATAATGATATCGTTGTAAAAAAGAGGGTTATATTCCCAGGGTAAAGTGTTTTCCAGTTTGACAAATTCAAGGTCAAGCTGATCGAACAGGATATTTAAGGCCTGTTGATTTTCTGCAGAAAGCTTCGAGCGATCGATTTTAATCATCTCACCATTAAACTTCTTCAAAGTTTCATCTCTTTTGTCGACATTGGAAGAGCTGGGATCTTCGAGCTTATCATTATATTTGTAATAACCGGCCAGAGTGGCCGCTGTCGGATAGAATTTCCAGTATTCATCGAGATAACTTTCAAGAAGTTTCTGAAATTTGCTGTCCTCAGCACTTTGAGCAAACAGGTTACCCAGTCCAAGGAACAGAAAGAGAACAATCGTGCCAGCGACGGCCAGTCTTGTTTTCTTCATTATCCTTACCTCCTAATTTTTAAAAAAATAAGCCTTTTTCAATCAAAAATCCTATCATACTAAGGATTCTGATATCAATTATAAATTGAAAATTTTATTTTTTAAAATATTTTTTTTACCACCTGATAAAAGCCGAACCCCAGGTAAAGCCAGAACCAAATGCAGTCAAAGCTATCAGATGGCCTCTTTTAATCAGGCCAGCCTGGACGGCTTCAGCTAAAGCAATGGGAATGGAAGCTGCCGTCGTATTGCCATAGTGCTGGATATTGCGAATGACTTTTTCCTCAGGCAATTTAAGGGCCCGGCCGACCATTTGAGAAATACGGTCATTGGCTTGATGTGGAATTAAATAATCTATATCTGATAGGGTTAAGCCGAGCTGGTGGAGGCCATGGAGGACCGCCTGCGGCATTCTTTCGCAGGCATTCTTAAAAACTGTCCGGCCGTTCATCCGTGGATAAAACTTTCCCTGCTTAAAAAATTCAACCTGAAAGGTTGGATTATCACAGGAAGATGGTTTATCCATCCAGAGTTCGCTAACAAAACGGCCATCAGAAAAAAGATAGGACCCCAGAACTCCGCGTCCGTCACCTGAATCATTGGCTTCCAGTATCAAAGCAGCTCCGCCATCCCCAAACAGGACTGACATATCTCTGCCCTCATCGGAAAAATCGAGGTTAGCTGATTGAAGCTCAGCTGCTACCAGCAATATTTTTTTATAGGTCCCGGTTCGAATGTATTGATCGGCAACTGATAAAGCATAGAGAAAGCCTGAACACTGGTCTCGGACGTCCAGTGCCCCAATTTCTTTTAGCCCCAGTTTGGCCTGGACCATTAACCCGATGCCAGGAAAGTAATGGTCCGGCGAGAGAGTAGCAGCAATAATGAAATCAATTTCATTTTTGTCGATACCGGCGTTTTCTATGGCTTTTACTGCAGCTTCATAACCGAGATCAGAAGTGCCAACTCCAGGTTCAGCCCAGTGCCGTTCTAAAATGCCGGTTCGCTCCCTGATCCAGTCATCCGAAGTATTCATCATTTTTTCCAGATCGAAATTGGTTACCACCCTGGGCGGAACATAAAATCCCAGACCGGACACAACAGTTGTTCTTTCCATTATGTTCTTTCCTTTGATTTTATTATTGAACATTCATTTTCAATACAATATGGTAAGTTAAGACAGGCTGAAAGATTTTTAAGTAAATCTGCCTACAGCCAGCCATTGGCCTTATACCAGTTAATAGTGACTTCCAATGCCTGGCTAAACGGCCAGGCTGTCTCAAAGCCTAATTCCTCTTTAATTTTAGCAGGATCTGCCACCCAGGACAGCTTTTCCATATCGCGATACTTGCTCAAATTCAATGGACTTGGTTTACCAGACAGCTTCGAGCCCAGCTCCGACAGAGCAGCTGCAGCTCTGGCCAGCCGGAGAGATACTTTTACTTTTTTTACTTTTTTGTTAAGAATTCTGGCCGCTTCTTCGCCAATTTCTTCCCAGGTTCTGGGCACAGGATCAGCCACATTATATATTTCTCCCTGTCCCGGGCTCTTTTCAGCACACAGTTCCAGGGCCCTGACCAGATCATCCACATAGCACAGACTCATGGTTATTACCTGGCTGAAAGTGAACATCCAGCCACGATTTATTAATTCGAAAAATTGCAGAAAATCTCTGTCTCTAGGTCCATAGATGGCAGCTGCTCTGATAATAGTCGCCGGTAAAATCTGTCTGTGTTTTAGAATTTCCTGTTCGGCCAGAAGTTTACTTTCTCCATAAGGAGAAGCAGGTTCGGGCGGTTCATCCTCTTTGACCGGCTGGCCGTCCATGGCCGGCCGCCCGGCAGCCAGACTGCTCAGATAGATAAATTTCGGGCTTAAACCGTGTTGAAGTAGATGTTCAACCAGCCTTGCTGTTCCTTGCTGGTTTACAGTATAATAGGCGGAGCGGTTGGCAGCTTTAGTCAAACCGGCTAGATGAAAGACTACCTCCAGATTCTTCGGGAGATCTGGCAGGGTTAGAAGATCGCCACCGAGCAGATGGAGAGCCGGATTATCTGGAAGCCAGGAGAGCTTAGCCGGGTTCCTTACCAGGGCGTAAATTTGGCTATCGCCTCTGTCCAGCAGATGTTCAACCAGACGGCTGCCAATAAAGCCAGAAGCCCCGGTGATGAAGACAATCATGGCTTGATTTTAAACTAAACAGTCCTGAGTGGTCAATTTTTATTGAATTATTATTGAAAAAAATTGGCTGAAAAGGTAAAAAATAAAGCTGCCAGACAGGCAGACAAAAAGAAGGTATAATAAGCAGGTTTATTAAAGAGAAATTAGAGGAGGAAAATAAATGGACATTTTTGAAAAATGTTATGAGTTCAGCCGGGCAGAAGAAGTCATGGCGGCTGGCAATTATCCCTATTTTACACCCATTTCTGAGGCGAAAGGGAATAGAGTTAAAGTTCATGGCCGCGAGATGATCTTAATCGGTTCGAATAATTATCTGGGACTGATCGATCATCCCAGAGTTAAAGAAGCAGCCAAAGAGGCCATTGACCGTTACGGCGTGGCAACCTGCGGTTCGAGATTTTTGACCGGGACTATCGATCTGCATGAAAAGCTGGAAGAACGGCTGGCCAGGTTTATGAATAAAGAAGCAGCGGTTAGCTTCTCTACCGGATACCAGACAAATCTCGGCATTATTTCTTCAGTCGCCGGTAAAAATGATTATGTCATCACCGATAGAATGGATCATGCCAGCATTATTGACGCTTGCCGCCTGTCATTTGCTGAAGTTAAGAAATTCAAGCATAACGATATGAAGGACCTGGAAAAGGTCCTGTCTGAAATTCCACCGGACAAAGGGAAGATGATTGTCGTTGATGGTGTGTTCAGTATGGAGGGTGATATTGCCGATCTGCCGGGTATAGTCAAGCTGGCTAAGAAGTATGGAGCCCGGGTGATGGTAGATGAAGCCCATGGGATTGGAGTTCTGGGCGAACATGGACGGGGAACAGTTGAGCACTTTGGCCTGGAGGATGATGTTGATCTGATAATGGGCACTTTTAGCAAGTCTCTTGTTTCTATAGGTGGTTTTGTGGTTGGCGAAAAAAAGGTGGTGAATTATATCAAGCATTTTGCCCGTTCCTTAATCTTTAGTGCAGCAGCTACACCCGCTTCGGTGGCAGCCGTTCTGGCTGCTCTCGATATTATCGAATCAGAGCCGGAGAGAAGGGCAAGACTCTGGCAGATCACCCGCTTTATGAGGGAGAGCTTCCAGAAGATGGGTTATGACACTGGCTCAAGCCAAACCCCGATCATTCCGATTCACGTTGGCGATGACGACCTGTGCTTTGCTCTATGGAAAAGCATAAGGGAGGAAGGAATTTTTACCACACCGGTCATTTATCCAGCTGTTCCAAAAGGACAGGCTCTGGTTAGAACCAGTTATTCTGCCAATCATACAGATGAGGAACTTAATCTGGTTCTGGCTGCTTTTGAAAAAGCTGGTCGGGCTCTGGGTCTTATTCCTTAAAATCAGTCATTAAAATTTAGATAAATAAAAGTAAAAAGGTACTAGCAAGATGTTTTGCCCAAGACAATTGAGCCCCAGGAAGCATCATATTTCCTTTCTTTTGGTGCTTGTATTAAGCTTGTGGCTGGTCGAACCGCTTCTGGCCGGGCCGGCTATTATGCCTCTTTCTCAGGTCAAACCAGGTATGAAAGGTATCGGTAAGAGTGTTTTTGCCGGTCAGAGCATCCAGGAATTCAATGTCGAAATAATCGGTATTTTAGAAAATGTCCAGCCGAAGCAAAACTGGATTCTGGCCAGACTGACCGGTCAGGGACTGGAAAATACCGGAGTGGTAGCTGGCATGAGCGGCAGCCCGGTCTATATCGACGGTAAAATTATTGGTTCCGTCTCTTTCAGCTATGCTTTTTCTAAGGAAGCTATTGCCGGTATTACCCCGATTGAAGAAATGCTCGCCATTGGCGGGCAAAAAATTCCCCCCCGGACCGGATTGAGCCAGCCCATTAACTGGCTGAATATGTCCGCTACACTGGAACAACTGGGAAGTGCTTATCTAAACTGGAGTCAGCAGGTGAGAGAAACCGTGTCTTACGACCGGTCACTTGTTCCCATTAAAGTTCCACTGGTTTTCTCCGGATTTTCTACCAGGGCTTTTAATAGTTTTAAGTCTATCTTGGCCGGTGATAATTTTCAGCCGGTACTGGGATCGAGAATGGCTGCCGGCCAGACTTTAAATCTAAGCATCCCTCCGCCTCCCGCTATCAGTGAGGGGCAGGCAGTTGGCGTTCAACTGATGGGTGGAGACCTGGACCTGACGGCGGTTGGGACTGTAACTTATGTCGATGGAGAGAAAATTCTGGCTTTCGGCCACTCTTTTTATAATTTGGGTACAGTTGATTATGGTCTGACCAGAGCTGAGATCCTGACAGTCGTGCCCAGTCTGGAAAGCTCTTTTAAACTGGCTACCACCGGGGAACTCATCGGGCGGATTTCTCAGGACAGAACGACCGGTGTCCTGGGAGAGATTGGCAGGTACCCACGCTATGTCACGGTTAATATTGAAATTCAGGATAATCTAATCAGGAAAAAGCAATTCAAATTAAAAGTCGTAAATGACCCCATCCTCACTCCGGCTCTGCTCAACGCCGGCTTATCAACCCTGATCGGGGCTGAAGAAAGATCTTACGGTGACCTGTCACTTGATTTTGAAGCCAGTTTTGTCCTGGAGCGCGGGCAGATTGTCCATTTAGAAGATCTCTTCAGTGGAAATTTCGATAATCCAACTACCAGCCTGTCAAGTTTGGTTGCTGCTGTTTCCTACCTTTTAAATAATAATGAATTTCAGCCAGTCAAAATATCTCAGATTGACCTTAAAATCAGGTCAGTGGAGGAAATCAGACAGGCCAGTCTGGAAAAAGTTTTGCTTGATAAATATGCTGTTGCTCCCGGTGAGCTGGTTACGGCCAGAGTCTATTTCCGGACTTTTAACAACGAAGTCAAAACAGAGGAAGTGGAATTCACCGTGCCGCCACTGCCTGCCGGCTCGGAAGTAGAACTGGTGGTAGCTGAGGCAGCCTACATGCAGCAACTGGAAAGAAGCCTTTACCGTGTCCAGGATTTCACTCCCAGGAATATCGATCAGTTGCTCCGTTTGCTCAGTAATCTCAGAAAAAATAACCGGATTTATTTTAAGCTGCTGGCTTCGAGGCCCGGTCTATTTCTTAAAGGCGAAGAGTGGCCTGATGTTCCCCCTGGCTACAAAGCTATGTTGACTTCGCCCCGGGCGGCCACGGCTAATTTGACTGAAATCGACCGTTCGACTTTGAGTGAATATCAATTGCCTGTTCCGTATGTTTTTAAGGGAGCCATCACTGTTCCCATTAAAATAAAAAAATAAAAGAGGAAAGCCTGATATGAAAAAAGTAATAAATCCTGTTGTCAGTTTGATGGCTGTCCTGATCCTCATCAGCCAGCTGCAGGCCGTAACCCCGAAAAAATGGGAGATCAGGTCAAAAGAAGACTTTCTGAAAGGCAAGTTTTCAGGAGTGACTTTATCGTCAGAAGGAATATTGTCAATAGGCCCCAAAATTGACCGGATTGATTTACCACCGGAGGAATTTTATCTCTCACTGGCCTTTGGCCCGGGAGGAGTGATCTACCTGGGAACAGGTCATAATGGGAGAATTTACCGCCTGGGCGAAGACCGAAAGGCCGAACTCTATTATCAGGTGGCTGAAGTGGACGTTACCTGTCTGGCCGTTGATCAAAAAGGTAACCTGCTGGCAGGAACCTCGCCTAACGGGAAAGTGTACAAAATAAGTGCTAAAGGTAAGGGTGATGAGTTCTTTAACCCTCAGGAAAAATATATCTGGGATTTAAAGTTTAACAGTCAGGGGAATCTGCTGGTAGCGGTAGGAGAAAATGCCGGTATCTATGAGGTCACTCCGACCGGTGAAGGAAAGCAGATCTTTAAGACCAAAGATAATCATGTCCTTTGCTTAAAGCTGACCTCAAAGGGTGATATCCTGGCTGGTAGCGGAGGCCGTGGGCTTCTTTATAAAATCTCTGGCAGTAAAAGCAGCGTCCTCTTTGAGTCTCCTTATGATGAAATCAGATCAATCGAAGTTGAGGCTGAAGGCAATATTTATTTGACAACCTCCGGTCAGCCATCGAAGTCGGTAGCGGCGGCAGTTAGTTCGACTCCCGTTTCCAGGACAAAGCCTGATAGTGAGGTGTCAATTGTGGTTACAGCCAGTCAGGTAACAGTCAGTGGCAGCGAGGCCAGTTCGAGCCGGACAACCGAGAGCAGACCAGAACGTATCTCCGGGGCAGTTTACCAGGTGTCACCAGAAGGGTTGAGCCGGAAACTATGGAGCTCCAGCGAGGAAATGCCCTATAGTTTGATCTTTGATAAAAATCGGGAGCGGATAATTTTCGCTACCGGGAATCAAGGCAGGCTTTATGCGGTCAATAAGAATGGCGATTATGAACTTTTGACTCAAGAAACGTCCGAACAACTCTATGCTCTATATGAGCTAAATGGCAAATACTATGTGATTGGCAACAATCCGGCCTTACTGGGTATACTTCTCCCCGAAGGTAATTTTTCCGGTAGCTATCTCAGCTCAGTACTGGAGGCCGGTGGAACTTCTATCTGGGGAAGGATAAGCTGGGAGGCTGACCTGCCGGCCGGCGCGACTATTCAGGTTCAATCCAGGAGCGGTAACAGCGGCGAACCGGATGATACCTGGAGTGACTGGTCACCGCCTTATGCCCGCCCGGACGAAAAAATACTCAGTCCGGCTGGTCGGTACCTTCAGCTTAGAGTTAATTTAAAAGCCCAGGCGGGGCAGAAATTTCCAGCTGTTCAGAAACTGATAGTTTTTTATCAGCAACTGAATCTGGCCCCGACCATTGAAAAAGTGGAGGTTTTACCGGCTAATCAGGTTTATCTCAAACCGCCTGAGCAAGACGAAATAATACTTGGGCTGGAAAAAGCGTCGGCTGAAAGTGCTGGCAAAAAGGAAGATGGGGGGTTCTTTTTGAATCCCAAAAAATCAGAGAGGCAGGGCTTTAGAACCATTACCTGGGAAGCCAGTGATGGGAATGATGATAAACTTAGCTTTAACGTTTATATCCGTTCGGAAAAAGATAAAAGCTGGCATCTGATGGCTGACGGATTGTCTGATAAAGTTTTTTCTTTTGATACCAGACATTATCCAGATGGAACCTATTTTATTAAAATTGAGGCTTCAGATCTACCTGCCAATCCGCCCGGAACTGAAAAGAAGGCAGAAAAAATATCAAGGCCACTGGTCATTGATAATTCTTTGCCCGAGGTCAAAAATTTTGTGGCAGCTAAAACCAGCCGCGGCCTGGAAGTTTCATTCTCGGCTGAAGATAAGTATTCATATATCGAAGAGGTTAAAGTCCTGGTTAAGCCTGATGACTGGCAGCTGGTCTTTCCGGTTGATGGACTGTGTGATTCAACGGTGGAGAACTTCAAATTTAGTCTCAATTTAAAGGCCGGTTCGGATAATTTGATGATTGTCAGGGTAAAAGACAGCTTTGGCAATATTGGAGTTTATCAGTATAATTTTTAAACAGCGGTGTGAGACTCGCTGGATGAACTTTTTCCGGCCAGGACAGTTACTTTGTTTTGACTCTTTCCAGGTACTTATCTTCTCTGGTGTCAACTTTGATCACGTCGCCTTCTTTTATGAACTGCGGTACCTGGATGATCAGGCCGGTTTCCAGCCTGGCTGGTTTAGAGCTGGCACTCTGAGTTGCTCCCTTTAGCATTGGTTCTGTTTCGACCACAGTCAGATTGACCGTCGTCGGCAGCTTTATGCCAACCGGCTGCCCTTCATAAGTCTCGATGGTTATGACCAGATCAGGAATGAGATAATTAGCACTGTCGCCCACAGCTTCAGCGTCGAGTTTTATCTGTTCATAAGTTTGAAGATTCATAAAGTAGAATTCGTCTCCGCTTCGGTAAAGAAAAACCATTTCCACTTCTTCCAGATAAGCCTGCTCTACCCGGTCTTCAGAGCGGAACCGGTACTCAAGCTGAGAACCATCTTTGATATTTCTCAACTTTGTCTGCATCATGGCCTTCCAGCGGCCTGGGGTAATTAGCTGACAGTCAAGCACCCGGTACAGCCCGCCATCGAGCTTGATAATCATTCCCCTTCTTATTTTAGTGGCATCAATCATCCTTCCTCCTCAGGACTAAAGACAACCTTATTGCCATAAGAATTCAGCTTTTATTCAAAACCAAGAGTCTGAAAACAACAGCTTATTTTACAATAAAAAAATTTTTTGTCTATTAAGATTCTCAGTAGAATTCTTTCTCCGAACTTAATCCTGAGTCAATGGTAATAATATAGGGCTTTCCGCCTGATTCTTCGATAGCTCTGGCTACCTTCTGCGGCTCATAGGGAGCATAGACAAACAGACATCCTCCACCACCCGAACCATTAATCTTGCCGCCAAGAGCTCCCTGATCCAGAGCAGTTTTCAGCAGGTAATCAATCTTAGGAGTAGAAATTCCCAGGAGATCCCGCAAAATGTCCTGCTCGGCCAGAAGCAACTGCCCGAATTCCTTCTCATTAAAAGAACTGGCTGTTAAAACTTTTAGTCCTTCCCCGGTCAGGTCACGATTTAAAACCGCACCCAGCAAAGGTTGTCCCAGTTCTGGCGGCAATTTTTTTATCAACTGTCTGATTTCATTTTCAGTTATGTTTTTCAAATCAAATAAGGGATTTTCTTTTTTGATTATTTGCAGACCCTGCCTCACCCTTTGGCGAACCGAACCCAGTGTGCCGGTTGTGTCTTTTTTTGTTAGCGAATCAGCAAGAACAAAAGTCCCGAGAGGAGATTGAAGACTGGTCAGCTTGAGTTCCGGTTCGAATCTGATCCAGAGTAGTCCACCTCTGGCCGAAGTAAAATGGTCCATCTGCCCGCCAGGTTCGTTAAATTCCAGCACTTCTGCCCGGTGAGCCAGCTCAGCCACTTTTTCGGGGGTAGGAGCCAGCTGATGGCAGTCGCTGGCCTCTAATAAAAATTTCATCCAGGCGACGACCATGGCGGATGAACTGGAAGTCCCGGCGTTTATTGGTATCTGGCCTGTCAGGCGAACATCCCAGCCAGTATTGAAATGGCAGCCCAGCCGAAGAAGGATATTGACCGAGCTCCTTAAATAATCTCTTGGCTTGAGATAGGGTAGTTGACTTTCAGGCAGAAAGCAGTCTTTTTCGTTAGTATCAGGCAGGTCCAGGTAAAAATAACGATCCCCTCTTGGCCGCCCCTCAACAAAAATTCTGAGGTTGATAGCTGCCGCTATAACATCCAGCCCCAGATAGTCCTGATGTTCTCCAAAAAGACAAATTCTACCGGGTGACGAGACTTTTAGGCCTGCTAACTTCATATTTACCTATCAATTTTTAAAATCAAAGACAGCCAACAGCTAAAAAGTTAGCTTAGATAATCAGGCTTGTCAATTGAAGATGGAGAAAAAGGTTCATCTGGTCTAGACCGGCATTGATTTTTAAAAGCAAATCATATATAAAGAACTTTAATAGCGTTTCGCTTATCCTCAATTAGAAATCCTCAGGCAGAATAAGCCACACAGGAGCTCAAGATTGACGGGAATATCATCAATATTCAGAATAAAGGCAGCAGGACAACCAGAACTTTCTGTCCGAATGTTATCTGTCCTGATCATAATAGCTTGTTTATTAGCTATTGGCTGCCAGTCGAAAGGAGGAACCATGGCTGATCTGGTCCTAATTAATGGTCAGGTCTGGACAATTAATCCAGACAGGCCAGAAGTTTCAGCCCTGGCTATAAGTCACAATAGAATTATGGCCACTGGCCATGATTCAGAAATAAAACAATTTATCGGACCTCAGACGAAGATTATCGATCTAAAAGGAGCTTTTGTCCTCCCTGGGTTCATAGACGCTCATACCCATTTTTTAACTGGTGGTTTTGCTCTGCAGTCTATCAAACTGCGGGATTGTCGCAGCCGGGAAGAATTTGTCAGCCGGATAGCAGCCAAAGCAGCGGAACTTCCAGCTGGTAGCTGGATACTCAACGGAGACTGGGATCATGAACAATTTGAGCCACCAGAGCTTCCGCGGAAGGAATGGATAGATCCGGTCAGCCCGGACAACCCGGTTTGTGTTAATCGCTTTGATGGACACATGGTTCTGGTTAACAGCCTGGCTTTGAAGCTGGCCAGAATTGGGAAAGATACTGTTTCTCCACCCGGGGGTGAGATTGTCAAAGATCCGGTGAGCGGTGAACCAACCGGCATTTTGAAAGACGCTGCTTGCCAGCTGGTCTATGCCATTATTCCCGAACCTTCAATGGAAGAAAAACTGGCTGCGGTTCGGGCTGCTCTAAACGAAGCCGCTTCCCACGGAGTCACGTCTATTCATGACATGTCGGATCTGGACAGTTATGAAGTTTACGATGTCCTGCTCCAGCGGGGAGAACTGACTGCCCGACTTTATGTCTATGATCAAATCTCGGATGTTGATAACTTTCTTAAAATGAAAGAAAAAATTGGGGCCGGGCACCCGTTTTTAAGACTGGCCGGTTTGAAAGGTTTCGTTGATGGCTCGCTTGGCTCCAGCACAGCTTATTTTTTTGAGCCTTATGTTGATCAGCCAGGAACCTGCGGCCTGCTGGCCAGCCATATGTATCCAGAAGGAGTTATGGAAAAAAGGTTATTTCAGGCTGATCGGGCTGGTTGTCAGGTGGCTGTCCATGCCATCGGTGACCGGGCCAATGCCCTGCTCCTTGACCTTTATCAGAAGGTGTTTGACGAGGACGGGCCAGGAGACAGACGCTGGCGGGTAGAGCATGCCCAGCACTTGCGGAAAGAAGATATTGGCCGTTTTGGCCAGCTGGGTGTCATCGCCTCTGTTCAACCTTACCATGCGATTGATGATGGCTGCTGGGCCGAGAAAAAAATCGGATTGGAAAGAATCAAAACAACCTATGCCTTTAACTCTCTTCTAAAATCGGGCGCAACGTTGGTTTTTGGTTCTGACTGGACAGTTGCCCCGCTCGATCCTCTGAGCGGGATTTATGCGGCCGTTACCCGAAGGACTCTGGATGGTCAACATCCGGACGGCTGGATACCTGAAGAAAAGATACCGGTAGAAGAAGCCATCAAAGCCTACACTATAAATGCAGCTTATGCTGAATTTACTGAAAAAGAAAAGGGTTCAATCGAGCCCGGAAAACTGGCTGATCTGGTGGTTATCGACAGAAATATCCTGAAAATAAAACCGGAAGAAATAATCTCGGCCAGCGTATTAATGACCATAGTTGATGGCAGGATAATTTTTGACCGGCTGGACAGAAAAGGCCAAAATCAATGAAAAATTATCAAGGTGACGATCTGCGGGCACTAAAAGTCGCTGAAAGCCTGCAGAAAAGTATTCCTCCTCAGCGGAAAAATTTGATTTTCTTCCTTCACGAGATTCAGAAAGAACTGGGTTATTTTCCAGAAGAGGTCGTTTTGCAGGCTGCTCACTATTTTTCCGTTTCCCCGGCCGAAATATTTGGCATATTGACCTTTTATTCGGCTTTTAAGTTAAATCAAAGCTGTATTCATCATATTAAAGTCTGCCAGGGGACTGCCTGTCACGTGCGTGGTTCAGAAGCGATAATGAAGGAATTTTCGAGGCTTCTTGGCCTCAAACCAGGGGGGATTGATAGCCAGAAAGGTGTATGTCTGGAAACTGTCAACTGCCTCGGTTGTTGCGCTATTGGCCCGGTGGTCGTCGTTGACGGGAAGTATTATGCACGGGTCAATCTCAAGGAAGTAGAAAAAATTGTAGCCGGCTTATCTGCCAGGGAAAATTCTCATGGAACCGCTGAAGTTTAATCTGCTGAAAGATCTAAAGACCGCTGGCCAGGGAAGCCAGAATGGGTCCGGGCCCAGGGTAATCAGTCTATCAGCGGCCAGCTGCGGCCAGGCCTCAGGCGCACTGGAAGTGGCGTCTGCTTTTGAATCGGCCATAAAAGAGCTGGGACTTGAGGATAAGGTCAAATTTAAATTAACGGGCTGCCATGGATTTTGCCAGCTGGAACCGGATATTATCATTTTCCCTGAAAAATATTTTTATCCCCTGGTCAAAGTTGAGAATGCCAAAAGAATCTTACTAGAAAGCGGCCTTAACGGCCGGTTTATTCCGGAGCTGGGTTTTAAAGACGAGGGCACACCCAACGGTGTGTCCCGATTAGAAGAATTACCTTTTTACCAAAATCAGCTGCGCTGGCTTATCGACCAGCAACTCGATTTAGATCCGCTTAGCCTTGAGGATTATTTAAAGCATGGTGGCTTTCAGGCTCTGGAGGCAGTTCTGAGCGAGCTAACGCCGCCAGAAGTCATAGGAGAAATAGTGGCTTCCGGCCTGAGGGGAAGAGGAGGAGCTGGCTTTTCAACGGGACTAAAGTGGAAGCTGGCCAGAGAGGTAGCTGCTCAACCAAAATATTTAGTCTGTAATGGAGATGAAGGTGATCCCGGAGCTTATATGGACCGCGGAATTTTAGAGAGCAATCCATATAGTGTTTTGGAGGGAATGCTGATTGGCGGCTATGCGGTTGGAGCGACAAGGGGCTTTATTTATGTCCGCCAGGAATATCCACTGGCTATAGAAAGGCTGGATAAAGCCATATCTTCGCTTTTTCAGGCTGGCCTGCTGGGGGAAAAGATTCTAGGTAGCGATTTTTCTTTTGAACTGGAACTGGTCAGAGGAGCCGGTGCTTTTGTTTCCGGGGAGGAGACCGCTCTCATTGCTTCTGTCGAGGGGCGGCGAGCCAATCCGCGTCAGAGGCCACCGTTTCCGGTGGTGAGTGGCTTATGGGGAAAACCGACGGTCATTAATAACGTTGAGACCTGGGCTAATATCCCTTTGATTGTTAAAAAAGGGGCAGCCTGGTTCTCAAAAACTGGCACGGATAAGAGTAAAGGAACAAAAATTTTTTCACTTGTTGGCCAGGTGAAATACAGCGGACTGATTGAAGTTCCACTGGGAATTAGCCTGAATGAGATTATCAATAAAATAGGTGGCGGTGCCAAGTCAGGTAAAAAAATAAAAGCTGTTCAGATTGGCGGCCCATCGGGGGGCTGCTTACCGGCTGAGCTATTTAACCTCAGAGTCGATTATGAGTCTTTGCCGGCGGCCGGGGCAATTATGGGTTCGGGTGGACTGATAGCTCTTGATGAAGATACCTGTCTGGTCAACCTGGCTCTTTATTTTTTGAAATTTGCCTGTGACGAATCCTGTGGCCAGTGTGTCCCCTGCCGGATTGGAACCCAGCAGATGGTTAGTATTCTGGAAAAGATTACTAAGGGCCAGGGCGAACTGGCTGACCTTGATCTTCTGGAAAAAATCGGCTCAACGATGCAGCAGGCTTCTCTTTGCGGCCTGGGCCGCACCGCTCCCAATCCTGTGCTGACCGCTCTCCGTTATTTTCACCACGAATTTGAGGAGCATATTGTCGAAAAAAAGTGCCGGGCTCTGGTTTGTTCAGATCTTATTTCCTATGTCATTGATGAAGGTAAATGCTCCGGTTGTCTGCTTTGCCTGAATTCCTGTCCGTATGGAGCAATAGAAATCGCCTCTTCAGGTCTGCCTCAAATCAAATTGTCCAGCTGCGAAGGCTGCGGCCTCTGTTCTTCGGTTTGCCCGGAAGAATTTCAGGCGGTGAAAAAAATCAGCGGCAAGGACAGACAGCAGATCCAGCTTAGGCCCGATGGGATGAGTTAAATGAAAGATAAAACTATCAAGCTGAAAATAAATGACCAGCTGGTTGAGGCCCGAACCGGGGTGTCTGTCCTGCAGGCAGCCCGGGAAGCAGGAATTTATATTCCTTCTCTGTGTGAGCTGGAGGAATTGCCAGCTACTGCCAGCTGCCGCCTTTGCCTTATTGAAATTAAAGGTCATCTGTCACTTGTCCCGGCCTGTTCTACCAGGGCTGAAAATGGGATGGAAGTTGTGACCTCATCTGACAGACTGGAAAGTCTGAGGTTGGCCACCCTGGAAATGATTTTAAGTGAGCATCCCTATTTTTGCCTGATATGTGGAGAAAAGGCCACCTGCGATGACCTTAAAGTCACCATGGCGAAAGCTTTTGAGCCGGGAGGCTGCGTTTTCTGTCCAAGAGATGGGCAGTGTGAGTTGCAGCAGGTTGCTTCTTACCTCAAAATCAAAAAAGTCAGTTTTAAGTTCAGGGAGCGAAGTCGTTATCAGTGGTTAAAGGATCCATTTATCAGCCATAATCCCAACCTGTGCATTTTATGTGGTCGCTGTGTCAATGTTTGCGGTGAGATAAGAGGAGAAAATGTTCTAACGGTCGTCAACCGAGGAGAAACAACGGCTATTGGTACATTTTATAACCGTCCTCTTAAGGAAAGTAATTGTAGCTTTTGTGGCGCTTGCCTGGATGTCTGTCCGACCGGGGCCATGTCCGAAAAGGGTTTGTTGGCTGCCAGAGGTGAGAAATTAAGTTCTCAGAAGCTGCTCTGTTCCCTTTGTGGCTGTGGCTGTGAGCTGGAAATAGAATCAAGAGAAGATGGATCCTGCCGCCGAATTTTCCCTTCAAGTCAGGATCAGCCTGCTTTTATGTCCGGCTGTTTACGTGGCCGTTTTGGTTTAAAAGAGCTTCTGGCTGGCTATAAACCCGGAGAGTCTCCTTATCTCCGAACAAAAGACGGGGTGGAAAAGGTTTCCCTGGAAGAGGCTTTATCTGCTGCAGCGGCCAGATTGAAAGAAGGCAGGGCAGAAGAAACTGCTTTTGTTTTTAGCGAGTCAGCTCCGGTCGAAGATTTGCTGGCTTTTATCTCTCTCGGGCAGGGATTCGGTCGGCAGAATATCTTCTGGTATTATCCTGAAAATTTTCTTAGCAGACTAAAAGGGTTTGAGGAGCAAAACGGACTGGAATTCGACTATTATCCTTTATCTTCAGGTCAATGGCCAGACCAGCCGTGCTTTTTTGTCCTTGATTCTGACCTTAAATCTGAGGCTGTCACTCTGTGGCTAAAAATCAAAAAGCAGCTAAGGGCGGGAGCCAGACTGATCACTCTGGATAGCAGCTTTAATTCGGTCGAGAGCCGGGCTGATCTCAAAATTAAACCATTTCCAGGAAAAGAATATCTGGCTCTGGTGGCTATCTTTAAGCTCTGGCTGGATAAACAGCCGGGTGCCATTAAATTTTATCCTGGCCTGGAAGAGCTGACCGGAAAACTCAGCCATTATCAGGTGGAAGAACTGGCTGCGGCCAGCGGCCTGGATTTAACATCAGTTGAGGCTGCTGTCAACCTGTTAGCCGGGAATAATCACTGGACCTTTATTTTAGGTGAGCGGTTTTTAAGACAGGCTAACTGGCAGGAAAACTTGCTGGCCGCCTGGAATTTGAGCCTGGCCCTCCATGGACAGATTTTGCCGGTATGTTCAAGAATAAACGAAGTTTTTCTGGCTCAGCTAGCTGCCCAGGGAAAGATAAAAGTAATAACCGAAGTCAGAAGACTGGAAGATTTGATCAAAGAAAAAAAGATCAGGCATCTCTATGTTTATGGAGATCTTCCTCTCGATGAAAAGCCGGAGTTTTTGGTTGTTCACAATCACTTTTTCAGTCGGCTTGGTAAGCAGGGTGATGTTTTTCTTCCAGCCAGTTTTTCTTCTGAGCAGGGGAGCCATTTTGTCGACAATAGTGGCCGGCTGAGAGAAACTTCTTTCTGGCAAAAAAAAGAAGAGAAACCAACCTCAGGCCGGGAGGTTTTTAACACACTCAGAGAAAAGCTGGGAATGGCCGAACGTTCTTATTCTGCTAACTTTACTGCTGATAATCAGCCAGAAAGTCTGGCAGTTGCAGATTTTAAAATTGAGTGTAAGTCAGGATCAAAAAGATATCTTCTTCCGGAGGAAATGGCCCTTAAGATTCAAAGCAATCTAACTGAAGTTCAGGGTACGGTATCGGCTGGGGAATTTATGATCGTTGTCGAACAGAATCTTGATCTCTATTCTGGCTGCGACCTTCCAACAGAAGTTTCCGGCTATAACCAGGCTAGAAATCCGAACCTGATTCTGATAAATCCAGAAGATGCCGGCTGCCTGGAGCTGGCGGCTGGCCAGGCGATGAAGATCAATCTGGGGAAATATGCTCTGAGGGGAGTAATAAAACCAGATTTTGGAATTATACCTGGAGTGCTGGTAATCAGACCGCTTATAACTGATTCAATTCTATCAGATCTCTATCAGCAGGGCCTGATCAGGGGTACAGTGGAGCTAAAAAATGACTAGGGTACTTTTATCGGAACGGCTGGTGCCCAATATATTTCATCTCGTAATTGAGGCTCCAGAAATAGCCAGATCAGCCCGTCCCGGGCAATTCGTCATGGTCATTCCGGATGAGAAAGGAGAACGGGTGCCTATTAATCTTGCTGACTGGGATAAGGAACAGGGCACCATCGATCTGGTTTTCATGAATTTGGGCTTAAGCACCAGGAAACTGGCCAGATTCCAACCGGGCGATTATCTCCAGACGGTGTCAGGACCTCTGGGGCGTCCAGCTGAGATGGGCAATTTTGGCCATGTTCTTCTGGTCGGTGGATGTTATGGGCTGGGCGGACTTTATCCTCTGGCCCGAGAATTTAAACAACTGGGAAACAGAGTGACCTGTCTGGCTGAAGCCCGGGATGAAAACTATATTTTCTGGGAGGAGAAGGCAAGGAAAGTCAGTGACAATTACAGGCAGGCTTTACGAGCTGACTGCTTTGCTTCTGGTGAGGAGCTGGGTGAAATTATTAAGGAGCTAAAAGACAATAGTCCCGATCTCTCCAGAGTAGTGGTTATGGGATGCAGTTATCTGCTGTTTATTGTCTCCAGGATTACCAGAGAGTTGAATTTAAAAACGATGGTCAACCTGAATCCGATTATGGTTGATGGAACCGGCATGTGTGGTGCCTGCCGGGTCAGCGTTAATGGCCAGACCTATTTTGCCTGTGTGGATGGACCCGAATTCGATGGCCATGCAGTCGATTGGGTAGAATATTTTAATCGAAGAAGAGCCTTCCTCCGACAGGAAGAACTGGCTCTGGCTCTATATCTGAACAGAACGCTCGATTAAGGTTCAAAAGATGAGTAAAGAGGACAGTCTGGAATCAGGATTGAAAGAAAAATTGGCCGCTAGGCGCCAGCAGGAATGGAGAAAAGCCCTGCGCCAGGAAGTTTCGGGCCGAATACGCCTGCAGATTCCGAGGCATAAAATGCCTGAGCAGCCGCCAGCTCGGAGAGCCGGGAATTTTCTGGAAGTAAATCTTGGCTATTCGCTGGAGGTGGCCAGGGAGGAAGCCCGACGCTGCCTGGACTGTGGTGAGCCTGGCTGCGTTTCTGGCTGTCCCGTAGCTATCGATATCCCGACATTTATTAAATATATTGAAGCGGGCGAAATTGATCTGGCTCTGTCCACAATCAGGGAAACCAACTCTCTGCCGGCCATTTGCGGCCGGGTTTGCCCCCAGGAAGTTCAGTGTGAAAAGAACTGTAACCTGGTGAAAGCTGGCCGGGAATCGGTGGCCATCGGCCATCTGGAAAGGTTTGCTGCCGATTATGTCCGACAGCAAGAGGAGCCACTAACCGTTTCACCCTGCGGAAAACCGGGAAACGAGAAAATAGCTGTTATTGGTTCTGGACCGGCCGGGCTAACGGTAGCTGCCGACCTGGCTCAGCTGGGTTATCAGGTGACTGTCTTTGAAGGGCTACATCTTCCTGGCGGTGTTCTGACCTATGGTATCCCTGAGTTCCGCTTGCCACGCTTTATTCTTAATCAGGAGATTAAACTCATTTCCGATCTGGGGGTTGAAATCAAAACCAATTTTCTGGTTGGCCGAACAGCAACTTTGAATGATCTTCGTCAGGCTGGCTACCGGGCTTTTTTTATGGGAACGGGGGCTGGTCTGCCATCCTTTATGAATATTCCTGGTGAGAATCTCGCTGGAGTTTGCTCGGCCAATGAATATCTAACCAGAGTTAACCTGATGAAAGCAGCCAGATTTCCCGAATATGACACACCGGTACCAGTAGTCAAAAAAGCAGCTGTTATCGGCGGTGGCAATGTGGCCATGGATGCGGTCCGGACAGCTCTCCGACTGGGAGCCACAGAGGCCTCTATCTATTATCGCCGGTCGCGAGCAGAAATGCCAGCCAGAGTGGAAGAAGTGAAGCATGCTGAGGAGGAGGGGATCAAGTTCAATTTTTTAACTGTACCAGTACGCTACCTTGGAGATGATAAAGGACGACTTACCGGGATGGTTCTTCAGAGGTTAACACTGGGCGAGCCCGACGCTTCGGGAAGAAGGAGGCCTGTTCCGATACCTGGTTCAGAATTCGAAGTAGAAACGGAACTGGCCGTAGTGGCTATCGGGCAAAGTCCCAATCCTCTTTTGATACGTCAGGTAGAAGGATTAAAACTTGGCCGCTGGGGAAATGTCGAGGTTGATCCGTCGACGATGGCTACCAGCCTGGAGGGAATTTACGCCGGCGGAGATGCGGTTCGGGGAGGAGCTACTGTTATCCTGGCTATGGGAGATGGGCGAAAGGCAGCCAGGGCCATAGATCGATGGCTTAGGAGATGCTAAAATAGCCGTCAGATCCAGGACAGAAGCCGAGGAATAAACATGACGCAGGACTCAGGCAACAGGTCATAATAATGGAACAAACTGAGCTGTTTTCGGCCGAGCCAGGTCACATCGGAACGGATGAATCGGGCAAAGGGGATTATTTTGGGCCATTGGTCATAGCCGGGTTCTTTCTGCCCGATAATCAGACGGAGGTATTGATTGAGCTCGGCGTCAAAGACTGCAAGAAACTGTCTGACCGGCGGGTGCTGGACCTGGCCAGAGAATTGAAAAAAGGCTATATATTCTCGGTAGTTGCTATTGGCCCTCAACGTTACAATGAGCTGTATCGCCGTTTTCATAACCTTAATAAGCTGCTGGCCTGGGGACACGCCCGGGCTATCGAAAATATTCTGGAGAAGGTCAACTGCCAGGAGGCTTTAACTGATCAATTTGGCGATGAAAGATTTGTCCGTCAGGCTCTGCTTAAAAAGGGCAAGGAAATCAACTTAGTTCAGAAAACTCAGGCTGAAACCGACCTGGCCGTAGCTGCCGCTTCCATTCTGGCCAGAGCGGAATTTTTAAGCCGGTTGCAGGAGCTTTCTAGAAAAATTGGTCTTCAACTGCCTAAAGGAGCTTCAGCTCTGGTGGAAGAGGCTGGTTGCCAGCTGGTAAAAAAATATGGCCCTGATATACTCGAGCAAGTAGCCAAATGCCACTTTAAGACAACGGAAAGAATTATGAAAGCGGCGGGCTTCGGAGATAAGCAGCCTGAATCGGATATGGAGAAAGCTTGACGGCTTGATCTTGATCCGATAGTCGTGTCAGGTGCAGATTTAAAATTTAAAAAGGTCTGTTGAAGCGCATAAGCTTTCAATGATTTCCAGGCGGTCTAAAAGCATTGAGATATTCAGATTAAGTATTGGTAAGGGAGACAATTATGGCTGAAGAAAAAAATGGTTATCCACCGACTGAAAAGCTCTATTTTAAAAATGCCTATCTTAAAGAGTTTACAGCCAGGGTGATCGGTCAGGAAGTCAGGGACGGACAGAGACTGGTTATTCTGGACAGAACAGCTTTTTACCCCGAATCCGGTGGGCAGCCTCATGATACCGGGTTTTTAAATGAGGTTAAAGTGAACAGGGTTGAAGAAGAAGACGGAGTAATTTTTCATTATGTGGAGAGCGAGTTGGGTGCGGAAGAAGTCCATGGTCAGATTGACTGGGAACGGCGGTTCGATCACATGCAGCAGCATACAGGTCAGCATATTCTCTCTCAAGCCTTTTATCAGGTGGTTAAAGGGGAAACCTTAGCTTTTCATCTCGGTCAGGTGGAGTCAACGGTTGAGATTGATATCCAATCCATAAAGGATGAGACCTTATTTCAGGTTGAACGTCTGGCTAATGACATTATATTTTCAGATGTGGAAATTAAGACCTATTTTTTATCTGAGGACAAAATTGGCTCCGTTCCGTTGAGGAAGGCCCCAAAGGTGAGCGGGCTCATCAGAATTGTGGAAGTCAGCGGCTTTGATTATTCGGCCTGTGGTGGAACTCACTGTGAGCGAAGCGGGCAGGTAGGTCTGGTCAAAGTCATAAGGCAGGAAAGGATCAGGGGCCATGTCCGTTTTTCATTTGTCTGTGGCTTCAGGGCCCTGACCGAGTTTAAACATCGGCTGGACTGGCTTCAAGCCGCCGCCCGCCTTTTTTCCTCTGAAGAAAGAGAAGTGCCGGCCGCTGCCGAAAGAACCCTGGCTGAACTCAGAAGTCTTAAAAAGAAACAACAGAGACTCGAGGAAAACCTGGCTATTTTTGAAGCTACCGAAATGCTGGCCCGCAGTCAGTCCAGGATTATTTCAGGCTTATTTCCAGACAAATCCCCGGATGAGCTAAAGTTCTTAGCTCTACAACTTATTCACCGGGCAGAGGTGATGGCAGTTCTGGTCGGTCTGGCTGAGAATTCATTTTACCTGGTGATAGCTGCTGCTGAAAACTTAAGAACCGATGTTCGTCAGGCTGTTCCGGTTTTGCAGGCTGAGATCAAGCTTAAAGGGGGAGGAAGTCCAACGTTGGTTCAACTGTTCAGTGAGGAAAAGGACAAAGCCGAAGCAGCTCTGAAGCTGGCTGTTGATTTTCTTAAAAAGCAAAGTGGGCTCAGCTAATTTCTAAAATTTTATTCATATCTCAAGCAGGCAATCGGATCAAGACGGGCAGCTTTATGAGCAGGGAAAATACCAAAGAACAGTCCTACTGCCATCGAAACGGCCAAACCGACTGCTGCTGACCACCAGGAAACGGCAGCAGGCAGGGGTGTGGCCAGCTTAATGATAAGAGCTACAACTACACCAGCCAGGATACCAATGATCCCACCTATTCCAGTTAAAACCACAGCTTCTATCAAAAATTGCTTGACGATATCGGTTGATCTGGCGCCAATTGCTTTTCTGATACCGATCTCTCTGGTCCTTTCCTTGACGGCCACCAGCATGATATTCATCACGCCGATTCCCCCGACCAGAAGTCCGATAGAGGAAACAATAATCATAACAATAAAGGCTGCCCCTGTGATCTGGTTATACAGGCTGAGTAAACTCTCCTGAGTGAAAATGGCAAAATCATTAGGCTTGTTGGGAGGAACTTTCCTTCTTAACCGTAAGAAATTGGTCACCTGTTCGATCGTTTCGTTAATCTGTGAGGCTTCTCTGGGAACAATGGTGATAGAAAGAGAGGCTGGATCATAAGGAAAATATTTCATCAGGGCAGTATAGGGGATAGCGACAATGTTATCCTGAGACTGGCCGAACATCTGCCCTCTCTTACTCATCACACCAATAACGGTGAATTTTTCCCGGCCAACTTTGATCTCCTTTCCTACAGGAGACATATGGGGGAAGAGAACATCAGCTACCTCCGTCCCGATGAGACAAACACGCGCACTATGCCTGATCTCGGCTTCGGTGAAATCACGACCTTCCTTAGGCAGGTAAACTGCAAAAACACTGTTGAAGCTCTCATCGGTGCCATAAATTATGGCATTATCACACTTGATATTTTGATATTTAACCTCAGGCAATTTCATAAAATCAGGTGTTAGCTGGATGGTTAGAGACTTGACCAGAGGGCAGGCACCTTTAATAGCCTCTACATCTTCGATTTGCAAATCCTTGCGCTGCCTTTCTTCCTCTGTCCTCTCTCCGACCATTACCGGCTCGAACTTCTGAATAATGATCAGGTTGCTGCCAATTCTTTCAATTTCTCCGGCGATGCTGGCGTTCAGGCCTTCTATCACCGAGACCATGCCGATGACAGTCATAACTCCGATGACAATGCCCAGAGCGGTCAGGAAAGAGCGCATTTTGTGGGTTTTGATAGAATCAAGCGACATAGAGAAAATTTCCAGCCAGAGCTGTGTCCTGACTTTCATTGTTCTGACCTCAGAGCTTCAACTGGATTGAGCTTGGCTGCCCGGTTGGCCGGATAAAGGCCAAAAAACAGGCCGACGACAGCCGACATCAAAATGGCCACAATCACCGAGACCGGATCTATTCTGGATGGAATAGAAGTGGTCAGCGTAACCACCCTGGCAATAATATAGCCCAGAATGATTCCGATCAATCCACCCAGCCCGGAAAGAATGGCCGCTTCAATTAAAAATTGCATCAGAATATCACGCCGACGGGCACCAACCGCCAGCCTGATGCCAATTTCTTTGGTTCTTTCAGTGACTGAGACCAGCATAATGTTCATAATGACTATGCCACCTACCAGCAGGGCAATGGAAGAGATGGCAATCATGGCAAAATAAACACCAGAAGTTGCTGAACGGTAGAGTTGTATAAAGGTTTCCGAAGTCTGAAAGGCAAAATCATCAGGTTGATTGAAGGTTCTTTTCCGGAGCGAACGCAGGACAGTCCTGACTTCTTCCATCGCCTGGTTCATTTTTTCTTGAGATGAAGTATGAACGTTAATGGTGATTGTCCGGCGGCTGCCATAGATTTTCATAAAAGTACTGATGGGAATCCAGACATAATTATCCTGGCTGAAACCCAGTATCTTACCTTTTTTCTGTCCCAGGCCCACGACTTCAAAATTTTGCTGGCCGATTTTGATCCAGCGGCCCAGCGGGTCAAGACCTGGAAACAGGTTTTCGGCCACATCAGCCCCAATTATACAGACAAACCTTGAGCGCACTTCGTCATCGGGAGTCAGATAACGTCCGCGCTCCAGTTCAAGGACAGAACCGATTAGATGATCAACGGAGGTGACTCCCCGCACCTCGACATTTTTGATGCTCTTCGAGCCATATTTAACCGGCTGACTCGCATTGACCGAGGCTCCGATCAGTTCGCAGGAGGAACACAGCTTTCTCAGAGCAGCCAGGTCATCGAGAGTCAGGTCTTTTCTTTTGAGCTGCTCCTGGTAATCCTTGATAGAAGAAATGACAGGCGAGAATTTGGAAACAGCAAAATCATTGGCTCCATAAAAAGACATCTTGGTATAAACATAGTTATTTAACCCCTGGATAACCGAAACCACAGCAATGATGGTCAGAACGCCGATAATCACTCCTAAGAGGGTCAGAAAAGTTCGTAGTTTATTTGAACGCAGCGAAGTTAGAGCCATGCTTAAGGATTCATGAAAATAAATGCTGCCTTTTCTCATTTTATTGTTATTCTGTCTGGCCTATGGCCCTGATTTACCTTTTAGCTATCAAGTTTACCTTATTTTATGTCAGGAAATAAGTCCTGGCTATCTGATTTTAAAAAATCGGGCCACCGAACCCATCTTGACTCGGCTGAAGGTTAGACTGATAATTTTCTAAAATTAACGATCGGCAGGAGAAAATGATGTGCCAATTGAATCTCGAAGCTAAAGGACAACAGGTAACGGCTCTCTACTTTGAAGAGCCAGGAGCGGCTAATAGTGAAGCCACTTTGAAAAGGGCAGCCATCAGAGCCGAAGAACTTAAAATCAAGCAGGTGGTTCTGCCGTCAGTAACTGGTGAGACAGCTAAGAAAGCGCTCAGCCTATTTCCCAGCAGCCAGCTGGTGGTAGTTACTCACTCGACAGGGTTTTTAAAGCCCAACGATCAGGAAATGCCAGAGGCTGTCCGACAGGAACTGCAGGCCGCAGGGGCAAAAGTCCTGACTGCTCAGCATGCTTTTGGTGGCGTCAACCGGGCCGTCAGGAAAAAGCTTGGCACCTATGAGCTTGACGAAATCATAGCTTATACCCTGAGGTGTTTCGGACAGGGCTTAAAAGTGGCTGTTGAAATCAGCCTGATGGCAGCTGATGCCGGGCTGATCAGAAGTGGTGAACCCTGCCTATCTCTGGGTGGAACAGAAAGAGGAGTGGACACAGCTGTTCTGCTAAGTCCTGTTAATTCTCAGAATTTTTTCGATTTAAAAATAATGGAAATCCTGGCTAAACCAGGATTTTACCAGGCAGCGGAAGAATAATAAGCAAAGGGTAGCCACCTTTCTTTATTTCGGCTAAACTAACACCGGTCAATAAATTAAGAGCAAAGAAAGGAAAGGACGATTTTAAGGATTAATAAGTTTCTGGCCCAGGCCGGGGTGGCTTCCAGGCGGGAAGCTGACCGACTGGTAGAGGAAGGAAGAGTGCAGGTTAACCGCCAGGTGGTCAGGCGCCCCGGAACTCTCGTTGACGAAGCCTCAGATCGGGTAGAAGTGGATGGCAAGCCGGTCAATCTGCCTACCACTAAAGTTTATATTCTTCTAAATAAGCCTGCTGGCTATATCGTCACCATGAATGATCCTCAAGGAAGAAAAACAGTGACTGAGCTTTTACCGTCGCTGCCTTTCCGACTGTTTCCAGTGGGCCGGCTTGATCGCGAAAGTGAAGGAGCTTTGCTCTTTACCAATGATGGTGAGCTGGCCAATCGCCTCCTGCATCCTCGCTACGGATTTAAGAAAATTTATGAGGTCAAAATTAAAGGTTATATTACGGACCAGCAATTAGACAGATTAAAGCGCGGAACTTTTGTTGACGGGCGAAAAGCAACTCCAGACAAAGTTGGCTTGATTTACAGAAACAGGCAGTATTCTTATCTGAGGCTGGAAATTCATGAAGGGAGAAAACACGAGGTTCGGAAAATGTTTTATGCGCTTGACCTGGACGTAAAAAAATTAAAAAGAGTAGCTCTGGCCGGTCTGACTATCAAAGGCCTCAGGCCTGGTTTTTGGCGCTATTTAAAAAAAGAAGAAGTCCTGAAACTTAAAAAACAAGCTGGACTGATCAGTTAAAAAATCAAAACCGCCTTCTATTTTCATCTGTTTCTAATTCGGGCACCTGGCGGCTGGTTTTTTTTCTGCTGACCTGTTATTCTGATCCAGCTGGCCGCTCTTCTGCTTCCTCGCCTTCAAATTCGCGCCAGGCCAGGGCCAGTCGTTCCAGTTCTTTGTCCACCAGGTAATTTACGGTGCCCTCTTCAAAACTGCCATCTGCCTGTCTTTCTCCAGCTTTAACTCCGGTCAGAATCTCCAGTCCTTCATCAATGGTTTTGACGGGGTAAATATGGAATTGACCATTTTTAACGGCCTGGACAACCTCTTCACTCAGCATCAGATTGCTCACATTCTGATGAGGGATGATTACCCCCTGGGTCCCGGTTAAACCTTTAGCCCGGCAAACAGCGAAGAAACCTTCAATTTTTTCATTCACTCCGCCTATCGGCTGGATCTCGCCTTTCTGGTTTAGGGAACCGGTTACGGCCAGGTCCTGACGGAGAGGCAGGCCAGACAGGCTGGATAAAATGGCATAAACCTCAGTCGAGGAAGCACTGTCTCCATCAACACCAGAATAGGACTGCTCAAAGGCGATGCTGGCTGACAGAGCAAATGGTTTATTTTGAGCATATTTTCCTCTTAAATAACCAGCCAGGATGAGTACGCCCTTATTATGGGTCTTACCACTCAGGTCAGCTTCTCTCTCAATGCTGATGACACCAGCTCGACCCATCGACGTCCTGGCAGTAATCCGGGCAGGCTGGCCAAAAGTCAATTCACCTGTATCATAAACAGCCAGACCATTGACCTGCCCAACTGTCTGCCCCTGAGTATCAATAAGAATGGTTCCTTCTTCAATCATTTCTCTAATTTTTCTCTCTACCAGATTGACTCTTTCCACTTTTTCTTTAATAGCCGTCTGTACATCCTGGCGAGATACTAACTGGTGCCCATTTTTTCTGGCCCAGTAGTCAGCTTCTCTTATGACGTCGGCAATCAGATGGAACCTGGTTGATAATTTTTTTTGGCGGCCGGCCTGCCGAACCCCGAACTCAACAATAGCTGCTATCCCATCACGACCTACTGGCTGTAATTTGTCTTCATCACCAATTTTTTTGATGAATCTGGCATAGTCAATGATAGTTTTTTCAGTCTTTTCCATTTCACTGTCAAATTCAGCTTTGACTTTGAAAATCTTTTTGAAATCATCGTCAAGAAAATATAGAAGGTTATAGAGATAGTCATCTCCAATCATTATGACTTTCACATCGCATTTGATTGGCTCCGGTTTCAATCGTTTAGTGGAAATTAGAAAGGGAGAAACAGGGTTCTGGATTTCATATGTCTGATAGCGAAGGGTACGTTTAAGAGTGGCCCAGACCCCGGCCTCACTTAACACATCCAGAGCGTTTAAAACCAGATAACCACCGTTGGCTTTGATAAACGAACCGGCTTTGATTTTGGTAAAATCAGTCTGGCCGAGGCCAAAACGACCATAGCTGTATTCTATAGTCCCGAATAGATTGACGTAATTGGGCGTTATCTCCATAATAACCGGTGCACCCTGGAGATCGGAATTGTCCACCAGCAGATTGACCCGATAGTCGAGGAACGGATCGAATTCTTCCGGCTGATTTTCATCTTCAGTTTTTTGGCCTTTAAATAAATCCAGGTCTTCCAGCAGATTCTTTTCAATTTCTTCCAAGTAACTCTGGACTGCCGGGAAAGGCAGCCCCTGTCTCAGATCATTCAATCCACCTTTGATCAGCGGGCTGCAGACCTCTATCTCCTGGTTTTTCAAAAGCAGTTGAGTTTCATCGTCAATAGCCTTGAGCTGGCTGATGACCTTTTCCAGCTGGTCAGTTAACTGACTGTACTTTTTCTTCAGTTCTTCCAGTTTCTTTTTGGGGAACTTGTCCTCTTTGACCAGAGCTTCCAGCTTATTAAAAGGGGTCGGCTGACCCTCGATGACCGGCAGCAAGTCTGGCCGGGTAAAGAGGCCCATCTGAACCTGAATAACAGCAAAGCCTTCGGCTGAGACCAGATCGTTGAATTTCTGCAGCACTTCTCTTTGCTTTCGTTGCTGATTATCAACGATGCTTTGCTTTCTCTCTTGAAAAAACTGACTTTTGAGTAATTCTGGAATGTTGGTCTTTAGCATATTAATCAGCCGGTCCAGTCCATCACTCAACAGGCGCCCTTTACCAGCGGGTAGTGACAGAAAAAGGGGTTCTTCCGGTTTTTTGAAGTTATTCACATAGAGGAGATCGTCCGGCACCGGCTGGCCAACTTTGATTCTCTCCAGAAACTTCTTGATGGTGGTAGTTCGACCTGTTCCGACCAGGCCGGTAATAAATATATTATAGCCACGGCTTTTAATCTCGAGACCTGTCTCCAGAGATTTTAAAGCCTTTTCCTGCCCGATAATATCTTCACAGGCCAGACATTCGGCTGTTGATTCGAAAGGGATAAGTTCCTCCGGGCATGACCAGGCTAATTCTTCTGGTTTAAGCTCATAAAATTTACTGGTTGGTTTCATTTTGACTCCTTCAAGATTTTGTTCTCATTTTACCTTTGATTTAAACAGCGGTAAAGATATTTGTAATCCAGATGAAAAAATTAAATGAATTTGATAGAATTTGTAAAAATTTATCAAAGGGCAAAGTGAATGAATGACCTGACCATCAAGCAGGTTGAAAGTGGTGGCGAATTAAGAGCTTTTATCAATTTTCCCTGGAGGGTTTATAAAGACGATCCCAACTGGGTTCCTCCTCTCCGTCTGCAAATTAAAGAAAAGCTTAACCGAAAGAAGAATCCATTTTTTGAGCACGCCGAGATGGCTCTTTTTCTGGCCAGGCGGGGCAAAGAAGTAGTCGGAAGGATTGCGGCTATTATTGATTTCAATCACAATGAATATCATCAGGAGAAGGTTGTCTTTTTTGGCCTGTACGAGAGCCTGAATGACGAACAGGTAGCCAGATTGTTGCTTGAAACCGTCATTGACTGGGGGAAGAACAGAGGCATGGAAATTTTGCGGGGACCGGTTAACCTGTCCATGAATGATGAGTGTGCTTTCTTGCTGGAGGGTTTCGATAGCCCACCGACGATCATGATGCCCTATAATCCGCCTTATTATATTGAATTGATGGAAAAGTGCGGTCTGACCAAGGCCAAAGACTTATATGCCTATTTTATGGATCGTAATCATGCGACTGAGCAGCAGGTCAAGGAGGTAGTGGAAAAAATCAGACAGGCTACTTCTTTTCAAATGAGGACAGCTAATCTCGGAAAGATTCAAGAGGAAACAAAGAAAATTGCTTATATCTATAATCAGGCCTGGGCGAAAAACTGGGGGTTTGTGCCCTGGACCGACAACGAAATGAAGTTTATGGGGAAAAGTTTAAAGGCTTTGGCTGATCCCGACCTGGTCATTTTTGCCATGCACCGTGGTCAGGAAGTTGGCTTTGCCTTCGGTCTGCCTAATTACAATGAAATCATCAAAAGCCTTAATGGCAGCCTGTTTCCCTTTGGGATTTTTAAGTTTATGTTGAACAGGAAAAAAATAACCGGCATGAGAGCACTGGTTTTTGGCGTTTTGCCCCGTTATCAGCGAATCGGTTTGAGCTATTTGCTGTATGACGAACTGGAAACGAGGGCCAGGGCTAAAGGCTATCAATGGGCAGAAACTTCCTGGCAGCTGGAAGATAATGAGGCCATTAATAGATTTACTGCCTCCATAGGTGGTAGAATATATAAAAAATACAGGATTTATGAGAAAAGATTTATTCTGTTAAATCAAGGAGAAAAGAATGAAAGTTTATGAAGGTAAGCTTCAGGCCCGGGGATATAAAATTGCCATCGTCCTCAGCCGTTTTAACCAGTTTATTTCTGGGCATCTGCTCGCTGGCGCGCTCGAGGCCCTCGGCAAACTGGGCGTGGAAGAGGATAATATTGAAGTCTATAAGGTTCCCGGTGCTTTTGAAATTCCGCTTTTAGCCAAAAAACTGGCCGCTAAAAAACAGGTTGACGGCTTGATCTGCCTGGGGGCTTTGATCCGTGGCGACACGCCCCATTTTGATTATTTGAGTTCTGAAGTAACCAAAGGTCTATCCCAGGTGGCGATAGAAGAAGGCTTGCCTATTTCTTTTGGGATCCTGACGGTCGAGACGGTAGAACAGGCTATCGAGAGAGCCGGGACCAAAGCCGGTAATAAGGGCTATGAAGCGGCTCTGGCCCTTATCGAGACGATAAATCTATTAAAGCAAGCCAAATTGGGCTGAGTGACCTCTAGAAATTTTAACCATGGGAAGTAGAAGAAAAGCCAGGGAGTGTGCTTTACAGATTCTATTCCAGCTGGAATTTTCTCCTGACCGGCTGGAAGAAATACTCCAGGATTACTGGGCAGCTCAGCCTGTCAAGCCAGAAATCAAAGAGTATGCGACCTGGCTGGTGGAAGGCATAAAACAGCACAGGGCAGAAATTGATCAGACGATTGAAAAAGCTTCGGAGCACTGGCGACTGGACAGGATGGCCATGGTCGATAGAAACATATTAAGAATGGCGGTTTTTGAGTTGATCTTTGAAAAAAACCTGCCTCCACCCATAATTATTGATGAGGCTATTGAGGTAGCCAGAAAGTATTCCGGCCAGGAAGCGGCCGTTTTTGTCAACGGCATTCTGGACGGAATTTACAAGAGCCTGCCCGAAAACAGAGCAGAGAATAAAAAGGCAAGTGATAATTCAGTTAAGAAAGAGGAAGGAAAATGAGCCCAAATGACCTTAAAAAAGAAAGTGATTTCCGTCTCGTTCAAGAAGAGCTGTCTGATCAGGAGCTGGTCAGGCTGGAAAAATGGAAAAAATTGAGAGAGAAGGGAATAGAGGTCTTCCCTCACCGAGCCGAACAGACCCATTCGGTTTTTGAAGTGGTCAGGGACTTTTTTCATTTAAGTCGAGAAGAATTAGAAGAAAAACAGTATCAGGTTAAGGTGCCAGGCAGAATTATAGCTATCAGAAAAATGGGCCGGGCAACTTTCTTTCATATATCTGACTTCCGTGATCGGGTGCAGGTGTATCTACGGGAAGACCTGATCGGCCCGGAAAACTATGAACTTTTTGATCTGTTTGACATCGGTGATTTTATTCAGGTTGAGGGCAGGCTATTCCGGACAAGAACCGGCGAGTTGACCATTCTCGCTGAGAAGATGATTTTTCTGGCTAAGTGTTTTCATCCTCTACCTGAAAAATGGCATGGACTGCAGGATATCGAGTTACGCTATCGCAAACGTTATCTTGATCTGATCATGAACCCCGAATCAGGGGAGACCTTTAGAATAAGAAGTGAGCTGATCAAAAAGATACGGCAGTACTTTGATGAGCGTGGCTTTATCGAAGTTGAAACTCCGATGATGCATGTTATGCCGGGTGGAGCTCTGGCCCGCCCTTTTAAGACCTTCCATCAGGCGCTGGGGATAAATCTCTATCTAAGAATTGCTCCCGAGCTCTATCTCAAAAGACTGGTCGTCGGTGGGATGGAAAGAGTCTATGAAATTAATCGTAGTTTTCGCAATGAGGGAGTTGATTCTCAGCATAACCCGGAATTTACCATGCTGGAGTTTTATCAGGCATATATCGATTATAATCAGCTGATGGAGATGACCGAAGACCTGTTTCTTTTCCTGGCCAGGGAGATTCATGGCCATGAAGAATTGCCCTATGGCGATAACTTGATTTCCTTTCAGAAGCCCTGGCCCCGGCTGAAATTTAAAGAGGTCATCCTCCAGTACAGCGGGCTGTCTGCAGACAGACTCGAGGATGAAAAAGAAATGATGGAGCTGGCCGGCACTCTTACCCCGGAGGCGAAGCCAGCCACCTATGCCAAAGCTCTTGATATCATTTTTGACAAAATGGCTAAGGAGAAAATTATTCAACCAACATTCATTATTAATCCGCCGAAAGAGATTTCTCCGCTGGCCAAAGCTAACCGTCAGAATCCAGCCGAGGCTGACCGTTTTGAGCTGTTAATAGCTGGCATGGAACTGGCCAATGCCTTTTCTGAGTTGACCGATCCTTTCGAGCAGAGGCAGCGTTTTGAAGAACAGGCAGCTATGAGAAAGACAGGAGATGAAGAATCACATCTGGTTGATCTGGATTATGTTGAGGCCCTGGAATATGGTTTGCCTCCTACAGGCGGCGAGGGCATCGGCATTGACCGCCTGACCATGATTTTTACCAACCAGAAATCAATCAGGGAAGTTATACTCTTCCCTCTGCTTAAACCAAGATGAGAGATCCAAGGTGAAAACTGGTTTTGAGCTATTTGTCGCCAGAAAATATTTGACCGCCCGTCGAAAGCAGGCTTTTATTTCGGTCATTACTTTTGTTTCTGTTCTAGGGGTAACCATTGGAGTAATGGCTCTGGTCATAGCTCTTTCTTTAATCACAGGTTTTCAAGAAGATGTTCAGGAGAAGATTCTCGGGGCGACTTCGCACCTGATGATTTCTGATTTATCCGGTGAAGGCTTACAAAATTATCAGGAACTGGCGGCCAGAATTGAAACATTGCCCCGGGTTCAGGCTGTCACCCCGGTCGTTTATAATACTGTACTGATTACCGGTCCGGCTCGCAGTGCTGGCGCCCTGTTGAAGGGAATGGATTTCAGGCGGGAGAGAGAGGTAGCAGATTGGCTGAAGCAATTGCCAGCTGGCAATCTACCGGAAGATGATGAGGCCCCGCTGCTGGTTTTGGGCAAGTCCCTGGCCGCTTCCCTGGGTGTGTCAGTTGGAGAAACAGTTAATGTCTTAATCCCTTCTGCTCATCTGACCCCGGTCGGACTGTGGCCCAAAGTTAAAACTTTTAAAATCTGTGGCCTTTTTGACTCTGGCTTATATGAATTCGATTCATCAACAGCTCTTGTTTCTTTAGGCCTGGCTCAGAAAATTTTTAATTTGCCGGCCCGGGTAAGCTATCTTCAGGTTCGGATCGAGGATATATTTAAGGCGGACGAGCTGGCTGAAAAGATCCAGCAGATAGCTGGACCGGGGATTTATGTCACCACCTGGATGGAGCTGAACCGTTCTCTGTTTTCTGCTTTGAAACTGGAGAAGACGCTCCTTTTTCTAACGATCACTTTAATTGTGGTAGTAGCGGCGCTGAATATTATTGCCAGCCTGGTTTTACTCGTTATGGAAAAAACCAGAGATATCGGTATTCTGATGGCGATGGGTGCTAAGGCCAAACAGATAAAAAAAATATTTTTCTGGCAGGGCGCAATTATCGGGTTGGTCGGAACGGTTATTGGCTTGAGCCTTGGTCTTATCTGGTGCTGGCTGGCCAATACTTTTAAGCTGATCAAATTGCCGGTGGATATTTATCAGATTGCCTATGTGCCTTTTAGACCCAGGCTTTTTGATCTGGCCCTGATTGTTCTGGTGACTCTGGCCATAACCTTTCTTTCCACTCTTTATCCTTCCAGGCGGGCAGCCAGAATTGATCCAGTTACAGCCTTAAAATATGAGTGAGAATAATAAGATGATTAATTTGACTGAAAGCAGCTGGCCGGTTATCAAAACAGAAAACCTGGGTAAAGCTTATCCGTTGCCCGATCGAACCTGGCTTCGGGTTCTCGATGGAATTAATTTTGAACTTAAAACTGGTGAACTGGTGGCCATCATGGGGGTCTCAGGAGTCGGCAAGACGACTTTCCTGAATATTTTAGGCGGGCTGGATCGTCCAACCGATGGCCGGGTTTATTTTGAAGGCCAGGATTTAATGACCAAGAACCAGACAGAGGTAGCTGAGCTGAGAAATAAAAAAATAGGCTTTGTCTTTCAGTTTATTTATCTTTTGCCTGAATTTACGGCGGTGGAAAACGTAGCTATCCCCCTGATTATAGCCGGGATGGACAAGAATCAAGCCCTTAGCCAGGCCAGAAAAGGTCTGGAAGAAGTGGGTATGGACAACCGGTGGAATTTCCGACCAGCCCAGCTCTCAGGCGGCGAGCAGCAAAGGATTGCCGTGGCCAGAGCCCTGATTAATGAACCCAGGCTTCTTCTGGCTGATGAACCTACTGGTAATCTCGACTGGAAGACAGGAGAGACGATTATTAAGCTGATAGTCGAAATGCACCGCCGGAAGGGTCTATCGTCAATAATCGTTACTCACAACGAGAAAATAGCCCGTTTCTGTCAGAAATCTTATCTGATGGAGGGGGGTAATTTGAAACTTTTTGAAGGAGAACAGGGTTAAATAATCTATGGTCTGCGGATTATCCTGGCTGGATGAATAAGTCAGCCTCTCTTTGAAAATCGACAGGCATTATGGTATAAGGTTATCCCATGAAACGATTGAATCTAATGCTGATGATTATTTTACTGGCAGGTGTTCTATCTGCTCAGGAAGTTGTTGAAAAAATTGAAGTAGTTGGTAATAACCGTATTTCCAAAGACATCATCGTCTATTATCTGACCTGTCGGGAGGGGGATTATTATAATGAAGCCCTGCTCAAAAAAGACTTTAGAGTTCTCTGGTCAACCGGTTTTTTTTCCGATTTAAGGATTGAAGAAGAAGAAGGTCAACGGGGCAAGGTAATAAAAATCTATGTTGAAGAGAATCCGGTTGTAAAAAATGTAATTTTCAGAACAGGTAAGAAGGTTAAAGAGGGCGACATAGTTAATAAACTTAAAGAAAAAGATGAAAATATTGTTGCTCATTCTTATTACAGCCCATATAAGGTCCAGAGGGCTAAGAAAACTATTAAAGAATTGCTGGAAGAAAAGGGCCTGCAAGCTGCCCGCCTTGACACTGAATTGATCAATAAAGGCAATAATGAAGTTGATTTAATCTTTAGAATTGATGAAGGTCCAAAGCTGCGGGTGGGAGAGGTGGTCTTTGTTGGCAAAAATAAGGTACCGGATAGCTTTCTGGTTCAGGCCATGAAAGACAACCGCGTTCATAATTTGTTTAACTGGATTTCCAGCAAGGACGTCTTTAAAAAGAATAAGCTTGAAGAAAATATCAATGAAATCAAGAAGAAGTTGCAGGAATTCGGTTATATGGAGGCCGCCGTTGGCGAGCCTAAGATAGAAGAAATAACCAAGAAAAACGTCTTTTTCAAAAATCAAAAAATGATGAGAATTATCATTCCGGTTGACCCGGGGCTGGTTTACCGGACGGGTGAAATCAAGGTCGAAGGCAATAAGTTTATCAAGACCAACTATCTATTGAGCATGGTAAAGCTTAAACCCGGTGAGATTTATAGTTCCAAAAAGAGGGAAAAAACCATTGAAGATATGGGCGAAATGTATCGAAATTTTGCCTTTCTTTATGCCCAGGTGATTCCAGTGGAGAGTCTTGACCCCAAAAATAAGATAGTCAATGTCACCTTCAATATCAACGAGGGAGAAGTTGCCTATCTTCGCCGCCTGAATTTTGTCGGCAACACATTTACTAAAGACAAAGTTCTGCGCCGGGAAATGATGCTCAGAGAAGGAGATCGTTTTAGCCTGGCTATGTTTAAAGATAGCATTCTGAGGGTTAAGCAGCTTGGTCTGGTAGATGTTGAAAAAGAGCCAGATATTAAGCCCGATCCAGAGGATCCCACCCAGATTGATGTCAATTTAAATGTCAAAGAGCTGCAAAAAAACAATATTCAGTTAAGTGCTGGCTATAGCGGTTACGAGGGAACTTTTGTCGCTTTTAGCTACTCAACGGTCAATTTTCTGGGGGGCGGCGAGACACTGGACCTGACCCTCCAGCAGGGTAAGAGAGTTAAGAACTATAGCTTCGGACTAAGCGAACCTTATATTTTCGACCGACCGATGACCGTTGGTTTCAATATCTTTGACCGCAAAATATACATCCCTTATCTTTATAGCCAGTATTCCAAAGGCATTTCGCTCGTTTACGGTATGAGATGGATTGAATACTGGCGTTTTAACTTGAATTATACCTTTCAAAAAACTTCTCTGGAGACACCCGGTTACGAAGACTCAAGTGGCTATTATTACTATAATCCCTATTATTATCCTGGCACCTATTACGTCAGTGCTATTGAACCAGTGCTTTACCGTTCAACAATAGACAGTCCACTAACCCCCAGCCGTGGCACTTCCTACACCGCTTCTTTTAAATACGCCGGTTCTTTTCTCGGTGGTCAGGTCCATCTGGTGCGGCCGAGGGTGGATCTGGCTCATTATCAACCATTTATTGCCAATCATGTCCTTGGTTTCCACGTTGAATATATGGTGGTTAAAGGCACCAAAGGACATGAAGTACCTTACTGGGAAAGATTTTTCCTGGGTGGGGAACAGTCTATTCGTGGTTATGATTTTTACACCATTGGACCGCGTGACGAAAATCAAGTCTTGATCGGCGGGCAGAAATCACTGGTCATGAATTTCGAGTATATCATTCCCTTTGGCGGGCCTCTCTACGGGATTGTCTTCTATGACCTGGGTAATGCCTGGCTGTCTGGCCAAAAAGTGAGTCTGAAGGATGTCTATACTTCGACCGGTCTGGAAATCCGGGTGTTTGTTCCCGCCCTGCGGGTGCCGTTCCGCCTTATTTTTGCTTACAATAATAGAAAAATATATGCTGACGAGTCCAATTTTGCTTTCCGCTTTGCCATCGGAACGACATTTTGAGGTAAAAAGCTTCTTTCCTTTTTAGGCAGAAAAGTGTAAAATTACACGGCACAATAATTTTAGGAGGAGATAGATGCCCAAAAAACTGGCAACGTACTTATTAGTTCTATCTATGATGGTAGTTGGTTTCAGCCTGCTGGCTGAAGCCCAGCAGACTATCAAAGTAGGAATCATTAATTCCCAGGAAATTCTGGAAAAGTCGATTGAAGGCAAAAAAGCTATCGCTCAGCTTGAAGAAAGAAATCGCAAAAATCAGCAGGATCTATCCAAGCTTGATGAGCAGATCAGGCAGTTAGAAACCAAGTTAAATACCCAGCAACTGACCATGACCCAGGAGGCCATTTTATCTTTAAGTGCTGATCTTGAACGGAAAAGAACAGAAAGGCAGAGAATGGCTGAAGATGCCAATCGTGATATGCAGGAACTCCAACAGAGATTATTTCTGAAGATCCAGAGTGAAGTCATGCCAGTCATTGCCAAACTCGGGCAGGAAAAAGGTATTGATCTTATACTTGATCTAAGAGCCAGCGGTGTCCTGTATTTTAATCCCGCTATTGATCTGACCGATGAAGTGATCAAAAGATATGATGCGGGTAAATCGGCCAAGTGACCTTTTTAGCTTGACATCATGAAATCAGAAAAAATTGAGAAATTGCTGCCTCACAGATATCCATTCCTGTTAGTTGATCGAGTTCTGGAGTTAAAGCCAGGAGACAGCATTCTGGCCTTAAAGAATGTCACCTATAATGAGCCTTTTTTTACCGGCCATTTCCCAGAACGAAAGATTATGCCCGGAGTCTTAATCGTTGAGGCTCTGGCTCAGGCCGGAGGCATCTTACTCTATCATTCTCACCCTGACCCCGAGTCAGTCTTCGTTGTTCTGAGTAAAATTGAAGAGGCTAAATTCAGAAGGACAGTGGTCCCTGGCGATCAGCTTAAGTTATCAGTCAAGATGTTGAAGCAGAGGACAAACTTCTGCACTTTTGAAGCTAAGGCTCTGGTCGAAGATGATATTGCCGCTGAAGCCAGATTGGTGGCAGGTCTGTTGAAAAAAAATGAACTGGATGAGAAAATCTAATTCTCAGCTACTATTTTCTTCTTGATTCTTGACAATCTGACTTTCAATTCGAGCGGTTATTTCAATACGAACAGTGAATCTTCCAGGCCAGAATTGTAGATAACCTCGTTATATTTAACCCTTGCATATTCAACTCCAGCCTGCTTGATGGTAACGTCAAAAGGAAACATGATCTGGCCGACTGGTCGATAATCTGCCAGATGGTTCTCTGTCTCTACCTGTCCGCCAGAAGCATCGTCTTCCGTGCTCCTGGTCATATAAGGGAGATAAGTGCTGGCTTCAATAAAAAAGGTAATAACATCACCATCGGAAAATTTCTGTTCCAGGATATAGCATTTCTTACCGTCGACAGTTTCTTCTCCCCTGTAAGCATAGGTAATACCATATTTATCCGGTTCAAGCCAGACCCGGTTGCCCAGTGCTTCTCTCTTCATTCCTTTGGCTTGATCAGGAGTAAGGTCCAGGACATCTCCAGTTTGTAGAGTGGCAACCTGAGCCTTCTCCCCATTATAGACCTGGACGACGCTATAACCTTTGACTTCCATTTCCAGACGGAATTTATCGGGTTCTTTCTGATAGATAGTCATGGGAATGGACAGTCCAAACTGGATGATCTCCATGGTGCCCGTCGTCTTCTGGTCTTTTATCCCGGAAAGGGCCTCTCGACCACCCATAGCGGTGATCATTTTCTCCAGAATGTCTTTCTCCATCTGGGCGCCGCCCGGCAATATATTGACCGCCAGAATAAACATAACCAGAGAAATAGCTAACTTAGACGATTTATGTTTCATGTCATCTCCTCTTACTCCTTAGAACCATTCTAATTATAGACTAAGTCTAATCGCAAAGATAGAAAGAATGACTGGAAAGCAAATTACCTGAACGGGGGTGAGGGGAGAGATTAAAAATCATCTAAAAAGGTGATTGTCAATTGAAGAATCAGAATATATCTTAATATCAAAAAAAGGCGTAAGACAATGATCTGGGATAGAGCGGAGGACCGCTATAAGCTTATCTTTAATGTTATTCCAAATCCGGCTGTCCTGCTTGACCTGGACAACCGGGTGGAAGCCATTAATGATGCCTGTATTGAATATTTCCAGGATCAGGTTCCAGCCTCCATTGTTTTCGGAGAAAAATTACCAGTAGAAAAACTTTTTCCCTGGATTACCAATGAATTGACTTATTTTTTATCTATCACCAGTCCAGAGTTTGTCTTTGAACGGGAAATTGAATGCCCTAAAGGACTGGTCAATTTTCAGATCAGGCTGAAAAAAATTCTTGATCCTTATGATATTCATCAAAATACACTGATTCTTTTAAACGACATAACCTCCGCCGTCGAAGCCGAAAAAAAGTGGCCAGGGCCAGAGACTTCTACCTGACCCTGTTTGAAGAGTTTCCGGCCATGATCTGGCGGGCCACAGCTGATGGACAGTTTGATTATTTTAACCGTGCCTGGCTGGTCTTTACCGGTCAAAGCCTCGAGGAACAAAAAGGTTTTGGCTGGGCCCGGGGGGTACCAGAAACCGATCGACAACGCTTTATTAATGTTTATGCTGAGGCAATTAGAGAAAAGAAAGCCTTTGAAATAGAACTCAGACTGAGAAGATATGATGGACAGTTCCGCTGGGTTCTCAATCTTGGCCAACCGTTTTATAGCCTGGAGGGGGATTTCGCCGGATTCATTGGAACCTGTTATGACATAACTGAAAGAAAAATGCAGGAAGAAGAACTGTCCTATCTGGCCATGCATGACCCGTTGACCGGACTTCCCAACCGCCGGATGATGGAAGTGGTTATGCCTAGATTGGTGGAACAAACCGAGCTGGGGATAAGCAGTGCTTTGTTTTTAATGGATCTGGATAATTTCAAGCAGGTCAATGACCGCTTTGGTCACATGGTCGGAGATGAATTGCTGATTGAACTGGGCAAAATATTAAAAAGACAGCTCCGAGAAGGAGACCTGCTGGTCCGGCTGGGGGGTGATGAATTTGCTATACTTCTTGACGGGATTGAAAAAAGCGAGGCCGAGCAGGTGGCCAAACGCTTGCTGGACAGTGTGGCCAATCATCAATTTTCCGCTCCGATTGAATCAATTAAACTTTATCTCAGCCTGGGAGTGGTTCTAATTGCTGCTAAGAAAAGTCCAGAGGTTTTTATTGCTCTGGCTGATGCCGCCATGTATCAGGCCAAAGAGGCTGGCGGCAATCAATATATTTTTGCCAGTTAGGGGCTGGTTAAGCCTCCCATTTTAGCCAGGTCTGTTCCCTCCAAAAAATTTCTTGTCGTTTTTTAATTTTTAAAATAAGATAAGGCTAAATATCAGGAAACCGGATGAGAATTATGTGCTCTGCCGGTTTCCAGCATGACGATCAAAAATCCGACTGGTTGAGTTTTTTCAGCCAGAATTTGAGGAGGTGAGATGAAAGTAAAGAGACTATCAGGCCTGGCCCTGGGCTGCTTTTTACTGGTTATTAGTTGCGGTCACCTGGCAGCTCAGGCTAAGACCACTTCGGTTGTTTCGGCCAAATCGCCTGGACAAAAAGTCGAATTAAAAATAGAACTCAAAAACCAGATTTTATACTCAATTTATTTTGATTCCAAAGAAATTATCAGCCCTTCACCTGTTTCTCTGACCATTAATGATAACATAGTCCTGGGAAAGCGTCCCGTTCTGGAGAATGTTAGCCGGACCAGTGTCGATGATAAGATTTTACCCGCAGTCAGAGAAAAAAGGGCAGTAGTGGTTGATCGTTACGAACAGGTCAACCTCAAATTCCGGGGAAATTTTGGCTTGATATTCAGAGTCTATGATGACGGCGTTGCTTACCGTTTCTATACCGGCTACCGGGTGCCGATTAAGATTAGAGCCGAGGAGGCGACATTTACTTTTCCCGATAATTATCATGTCTATTTTCCCTTTATAACAAGTCTGCATACCTCATTTGAAAGCACCTATAGTTATCTCCCGCTAAAAGATATCGGTCCTGACCGCTTTGGCTATGCACCCGTCGTAGTTGAATTAAATGACGGATTCAAGGTGGCCGTGACTGACGTCGCCGTTGATGATTATCCGGGCATGTTCTTAACTGGTAATAATGAAGGATTAGCCCGGCTGACCGGCAAATTTGCTGCTTATCCCGCTGAGGAAAAACTTCGCCAGGGCAGCGACCGCGAGCTTGAAGTTGTTCAGGAAGCCAATTATCTGGCTGAAACCAGGGGGAACCGCCAGTATCCCTGGCGCCTGGTTCTACTGGCTGAAAATGATGCTCAGCTGGTTAGTAGCGACCTGGTTTATCGACTGTCTCCGCCGACCGAACTGAAGGATGCCACCTGGATCAAACCGGGCAAAGTAGCCTGGGACTGGTGGAATGCTCTTAACCTGTTCGGAGTTGATTTTAAATCCGGAATAAATACTGAGACTTATAAATACTATGTTGATTTTGCTTCAAGATACGGACTTGAATATATAATTCTTGATGAAGGCTGGTCTGACCCGGCTGATCTCTTTAAAATTAATCCAAAGCTGAATCTCGAAGAAGTGGTGAGATATGCTGAATCGAAAAAAGTAGGAGTCATCCTGTGGTGCGTGTGGTATACGCTGGATCAGCAAATGGATCGAGCCCTGGACTATTTTCAGAGAATCGGAGTTAAGGGGATCAAAGTAGATTTTATGGATCGTGACGACCAGAAGATGGTTAATTTCTACCGGCGGTGTGCTGCCGCCGCGGCTAAACGCCGGCTGCTGGTTGATTTCCATGGTGCTCATAAGCCCGTTGGCTTAAGACGGGCTTTCCCCAATATCCTGAATAAGGAAGGTGTCCTCGGCCTTGAAACCAGCAAATGGGCGGCCACCGTTACCCCCGAGCATGACCTGTTAATTCCATTTATCAGGATGATTGCTGGCCCGATGGATTTTACACCAGGAGCCATGCGTAATGCTCAGGAGAAGCAGTTCAGGCCAATTTATGACTTGCCCATGAGTCAGGGGACGCGCTGTCATCAACTGGCCATGTATGTCATTTATGAATCGCCCCTGCAAATGCTCTGTGATTCGCCATCAAGCTACTTGAGGGAGCCTGAAATTATGGAGTTCCTATCTGTTGTCCCCACCGTCTGGGACGAAACCCGCGTTCTGGAGGCTAAAATCGGAGATTACCTGGTAGTGGCCCGCCAGCATGGTGACGACTGGTATCTGGGCGGTATGACTGACTGGTCGCCCCGGACGATAGAAATAAAGGTTGATTTTCTTGAGCCGGGCAAAAAGTGGATAGCAGAAGTCTGGCAGGATGGGGTAAATGCCGACCGTTACGCTGCTGATTATAAAAAATTGAAGTTTGAGGTGAATCCAGCCGATAGCTTAAAATTAAACCTGGCAGCCGGGGGCGGTGTAGCCATCAGATTTACGCCGGTGAGATAAAATTTTAGTCAGAACCGTCATAATTCAAGTGGTCTGAAGAATCTAAAACGGAGGCTATTTCCTGCTCGAATTGAACTGGCCAGGCAAACGGTCAAACCGTGGGAACCAGGGCACCTTGACAATTACCTGACTGTTATATATATTAATTTTCTGTTTTCCAGACAATACAGGTTGTATTTAAGTTATGAAATGGTAGATTATATTGAGGTCAAAAGGAAACCTACGTTAATTAAAATGTTTGAACCTGCCAGCTTTTAGCTATCTCCTTAATTCTCCTGAGTTACAAAAATAAAATTAAATATAAAGAAAAAAAGATGAAAGCTCTGAAATACGTGAGTGGCATCTTCTTGACTGCCTTTTTTCTTATGGCCAGTCCGCTGGAATTCGGCCGTGATGTTGATTTTTTCCATGGGTATATTATCCCGCGGCCGGTCATAAAGGTCGGGTTGCTGACCGGTTTGAAACAGGCGTCTATCGGTGCTTCGGCTGGAATGAAAGTTTATGAAGTTGGAAATGAATACCGGCTTCTGGCTGAAGAAGCCAGTGAAGTTGCTATCAGAGTGGATCGGGAAAAATTATCAGAGAAATTTACTCTGCAAATCGGCCAGTCGCGCAACAGACAGGAAGCAGAAATGCTGGCCACTATTTTAAACCTGAAACTGGAGAATGGGGTAACCGTCAGCAGCCAATCAGATTCGGGTGGACCTATCTACATAATAAAATATGGCGAGTTTTTGACCAGGGGACAGGCCCTGGCCGCAATCAAGCAGCTGGAGGACCTAGATCTTAAAGATGTCTGGATCTTAAAAGAAGAAATAAGCCTGCCTGAGCCAGGGACGGCCTGGCTGCAAATTGACCACCGTCTTTTATCGCTCAGGGCTGAAGCTGATCTGTATTTTATTCCAGCCCAGCAGGAAGGTTATCTGAGCCTCAATGGTCGGAATTATCGTGGGATATTTCTTTTAAAAAATACGACCAGTGGCTTAACTTTGATTAATATTCTTAATCTTGAAGACTATCTCAAAGGCGTTGTGCCTCTGGAATTGTCACCGGATACCTTTAACGCTCTTGAGGCTTTGAAAGCTCAGGCCGTGGCGGCCAGAACTTATGCTCTGAAGAATCTGGGGCGCTACCGTCGCCTCGGTTTTGACCTGACCGATACCCAGAGTTCCCAAGTTTATGGAGGTCTATCCGCCGAGCGTCCTTTAAGTAATCAGGCGGTGGAAGAAACAGTCGGCGAAGTTATTACTTATAAAGGGCAGCTAATTGATGCTCTTTATACCAGCACCTGCGGCGGGATGACCGAAGATGCGGAAAATGTTTTCTCTGGCCAGCCGGTTCCTTACCTCAAAAGTACGACCTGCAATCTGGAGAAGCACCCGGAGTGGCTGATTGAGACTGGCCAAACGGTTCCGGCCGCCAGGATCAATGATCGGGATATCAGTAGCCAGATTGCGCCCTTGCTGGCTCTTGGACTGCTTATGCCAGGAAATGAGCCAGATTATTTTACTCATCCTGTGGCCGCTACCGAAATAGAAAGTTCGCTGGCTGCTGCCTCCAGTCTGAAAAAAATCAACAGCAGCCGTCCGACCGGTCAGAGCCCAAAACTGCCTTCAGCCTCTGTATATTTCGTTGAGCTTAGTCAGTGGCTGATTTCTTATTTTGGCTGGCAGGAAAAAGCCGCCAATTTTGTTCTGGAGAGTGAGGCTAAATATTTATTGCAGGACTCACCTCAGCTGTCTGAGCTTAAAGGCAATGAGCGGAAAGGCCTGGCTTATCTCATTCAATCAGGGATTTTTCCTTCTTATCTTCGACAAAGCAACCTGAAGAGAGAAGTCAGCCGGGCGGAATGGGCTTATATTCTCGAGAAAAGTTTATCCTGGCTGGATGACTTCCGACATCAGGGATTGTTTATTGCTGGCCAGAGTGACCAGATTGAGGTTATGGATGGAGACTGTCGGGAAAAGCGCAGGCTGCTGATTCAGCCCGATCTCTATTTGCTCAGAAAGATGGAGGAGGGGACTTTCCAGGCCAGCCGGCTCAATCTGCTGGGTGGAGAGAAAATAACCTGGCTCGAAAAGGACGGCCAGATCAAACTGCTACAGGTTGACTATCCGCCGCCGACCAATGTTCTTGATCGGGATTCAGTTTTCAATCGCTGGACAGAACGGGTCGGGCGGGATGAACTGGAAAAAAATATTCATCGTTATTACCCTCACCTCGGCCGTTTGCTTGATCTAAAGGTTGTCCGCCGAGGCCGCTCTAACCGTGTGGTTTCACTTCAAATCATCGGTGATAGCCAACAGGTTAATCTTGTCGGCCTTAGAATCAAATGGGTCTTAAGTTTAAAGGATACTTTGTTTTATCTGGACAGAGAGTTTGATGCCAGTGGACAGCTGACTCATTTTATTTTTACTGGCCGTGGCTGGGGACATGGAGTGGGGTTATGCCAGGTAGGTGCTTATGGCCTGGCCAGGGCTGGGGCCAGCTACCAGGATATTCTCAAGCATTATTATCACCAGGTAAAGGTGGAAAAGGTCGATTAAGTTGCCTGAAAAGAGTTGACATCTTTTTTAATTAGGAATAAAAACTTACTTTATTTCCAAAGTCAAGCCGGGAAGGAGCCTGGTTGATGACCTATCTTCAAGCAGCGGTTTTGGGCCTTCTTCAGGGACTGGGTGAATTTCTTCCAATTTCCAGCTCAGCTCATCTGGCAGTGGTCCCTTTTCTTTTTCACTGGAATTATCAGGGACTTGAATATGACGTGATGCTGCATCTGGGAACTCTTCTATCCATCGTCTGTTTCTTCTGGAAAGACTGGATTCAAATCATAAAAGAAGGTTTCAGTCGGCCAAAGACTCCAGAGGGACATTATCTCTGGTATATTCTTCTGGCCACCATTCCTGGCGCTCTGGCTGGCTATCTTCTGGAAGAAAAAGCAGAAACGGTTTTCCGGCAGCCGGAACTGATTGCATTTAGTCTGATTTTTTTTAGCGGGTTGATTTTTCTGGCTGATCGTCTGGCTAAAAACCAGAAAGGGCTGGACAGTCTGACTCTGGGCGAGGCCATGCTCATCGGGCTGGCTCAGAGCCTGGCTATTCTACCCGGTGCTTCCCGGTCAGGAATGACCATTATGGCTGCTCTTTTCCTTGGCTTCAGGCGGCAGGATTCTGCTCGTTTCTCTTTCTTGCTGTCAACCCCGGTGATCGTTGGAGCGGCTCTGCTGGAATTGCCTAAAATTTCCTGGAGTCAGATTAATGGGCCTTTTATAGTTGGTTTTTTCACTTCGGCTCTGGTAGGGTTTTTGTCTATTAAATTTTTGCTTTCTTTTCTTAAGACCAAAACCCTTTTTCCTTTTGTTATCTACCGGTTGGCCCTGGCTGGCCTGATTCTGGCTGTTAGTCTGTAAGGCTGACGGCTGGTTGACTTGAGACTGGCTGTCCTTTATACTACTCAGGCTTAATTGAAAATTTTATGGGAGGACAAAGTGAAAGCCCAAGCTTTATCTTCAGATCGAAAAGAAGCCAGAGAAAATCAGACCCCATCGTCAGGCCTGTTTTTTAAGGTTAAAAAAGTCCTGTATGAGAAAAGATCAAAGTTTCAAAAGATAGAGATTATTCAAAATGATTCTTATGGGCGTGTTTTGTTTCTCGATGGCCTGGTCCAGACGACCGAACGAGATGAGTTTTTCTATCATGAAATGCTGGTTGAGCCGGCCCTCTGCTCGCATCCTGCTCCGGAAAAAGTTCTGGTCATCGGGGGCGGGGATGGGGGAGCACTACGGCACGTCCTGCAACATCCGGTGAAGAAAGCCTGGCTGGTCGAAATTGACGAAGAGGTCATTAAGGCCTGCGAACAGTATTTCCCCTGGTTAGAAGCGAGCCTGTCCGATCCAAGGGCCGAACTGGCTATTGCTGATGGTTTTGATTTTATTCAAAATACCAGGGATAAATTTGATGTTATTCTGGTTGATTCATCCGATCCGGTTGGACCTTCAGCCATTTTGCATCAGCGTGATTTTTATTTTAAATTGAAAAAGATTTTAAAGCCGGGGGGTATCATTGCTGCCCAATCGGGGTCACAGATCCTTCATTTAAAAGAACATGCAGACAAGGCCAGATTTTTGAAGAAAATGTTCAAAGTTAGCCGCTTTTATTCAGGGCCGGTTCCCACCTACCCGGTTGGAACCTGGTGCTACAATTTTCTCTCCGACCGGATTGACCCCCTTAAGGTAAAAGAGTTGAAAATTCCTGCTGGTCTCAAATATTATAATGAGGAAATTCACCGGGCCGCTTTTGCTCTGCCGGTATTTTTCCGGCAGGCTATCGGCCTGAGTTGATTTAAGTTCCAGTTGTGTTATGGTCAGCTGCTGGCCAGTTCCAGACACGTTTCCAGGTAGTTCAATAATCTGAAAAGCTCTAATCAGAAGAAGCGAGTTAGCTTTGTTTCTGTTTTTCTTTTAACTGTCCATTAAAAGATTAAAAATCCAAAAAAGAAAAAGGGGAACTTCTTCTATTAAGTTCCCCTTGCTGGTTCAATTAACTGTAAGGGCTTTATGCCCCTTGTCTAACGGCTTTCCAGGTAGCGGTGCCAAAATCCCCCATCTGGACTTCGCCACTCATATTATTCTTGTCCTGGATTTTACCTTTGTAGGTGGTGGTGAACTGACCCCGGGGGGTATCTCTGGTAATGGTCCATTCGATCTGGTTACCTTTGACTGTGCCTTCTCCCGTGACGTCGCCTCTGGGACTTTTCATGGTCACTTTTAGCTTCTCGCCTTCCTGGGTGAAGGTGACCTCGTTTGACCTGTCTCCTCTCTGGGTGGTGACGGTCATGGTCCAGTTGCCGGTGACATTGATTTCCTCAGCCAGGGCCAGCAGCCCGCTGAGAGCCACTAACAGGATTAGAACCGAAACTTTTTTCATGTTGAGCCTCCTTTTTGATTAGACGTAACAG